>BNJV01002130.1_pt1 | contig 70676 bp, 104 predicted proteins | sample 8540591 | NCBI WGS metagenome assembly BNJV01 (sample SAMD00202457, study PRJDB9452) | human saliva metagenome | host: Homo sapiens
GGAACTGCTTTATAGCTGCCCACTGACGGAATGATGAAGATCGTGCAGCACAATCAAAGACCACCCATCCAGAGCGGCAGAATTTGCAGACGGCGTTGAACAACTGAGCCAGAACTGCGCACAAAGATAATACATCGGCGTGGTTTCAGATTAACTGCCGATAACTGGCACATCAAATACACCCGCAAACAGCTGCAAGAGAATCAGTCTCCAAACAGTGAGGCACCTGAAGAACCAGCCAGAATGCGCGAGTGTTCAGCGCTCCCAGCAATATTGCAGTGAACATCCCAACCCAAGATTAGGTGATTAAACTATATACTGACAATAAAAGAAGATGCCAAGTCTGAGGTCATTGGTCGGATTTCACTAATATTTGAGTTTAAAGAACCAAGCAGATTCAGTACCAGAAATGAGGGAAACCGATGAAGACAAGCAACGAAAAAGCATTATGGAAGGAGAAAGGCATTTAAAGAAGAGCAAACATTACTGCAATTAACTACCCAGAAAGGATAATGAAAGTAATGTACTTGGTTAACTGGTTGAAACAAATATTGCTGTTAAAAGAAAAATTTATGTTGGTAAAGAAACAGACGAGTAGTAGAATAGACCTGCGGGGAATATAGAACAGACGCTTATCAACCAAATTGGCCAAGGTCAAATTACCTAAAGTAGCTAATTTTTGAAGCCCAGATAGAAATTACGAGAGTATTGTCAGAATAGTTAATAATGGAATGTAGTTGGAAAAATGGCACATGAAAGAATTATGCCTATAGGTGGTGAGATGTAGTAGCAAAATACGTTATCGAAGGTACAACAACTGAACCAAAACCAGCAACAGACGTAGCTTGGCGGATCATTAAAGCCGAAAACCGACATCAAATGTCCCAGCAGCAGACGAAGAATCAAAATACCGACGGAAAAGCAGTGGATATAAAGGACGATAAAGCCACATCAGCTGCAGAAACTGGAAAACAACAGCCGATGTAAACAAAGAAGCAGTTTATGAGTACGAACTAAAATTAGTGAAACGTCAGCTGGGGCCACGCTGTCGCAGGAACAGAATAGTACCCAAGCATCCAGCAACATTAGTAGTTGTCGGTCAAGTAGGAAGTGATTATACCGCAAACGAAAGATGCAAATTACGTAAAGAAGATGGAAGAGTTTATAAACTTGTTGAAGCAAATAATGGATTGAAAGAACAGTTGGAGAAACAGGTAAAGTAAATTGCGAAAACAAACAGTTACGGTGAGTATGAGCATAAAAGGAATGTAACAGTAAATTACAGACACAGAAGGAAAGGATTGAAGGTAGTGACAAGTGTAGTAGTAGAAAATCAAAGTCTAACAGGAAAAGACTACGATACAAAAGCGTTACCATTTGAAACCAACTACAATTACAACACCGTGGTAAAGTTTATAAACTGGTTTCAGACCAAATGAGTTGGTAGCGAAAACCGGTATAACAGGGGTTGACCCATCTGAAGCAATGCAGGCACGAACTTCAAAAAGGTGATGTTGGCAGCAACCATACAGATAGAAGGAAACAAGGATTGAAGGTAAGACAAGTGCAGAAAGAGAAATCAAAGCTCAACAGGTAAAGATTACGATAATACAAATACAACTGACGGAAACCAACGGCTACCGACACCGCGGTAAAGCTTATAAATTGTCTCAGACCAAACAGTTGGTAAAGAAACAGGTAAAGTAACAAGCGACCAATTGAAGCAACGGTAAGTACGAATTTCAAAAGGTGATGTTACAGTAAATTATACAGATATAGAAGGAAATGCGATTGAAGGTAAGACAGTGTCGTGTTGAAAATCAAAGTTCAACAGGTAAAGATTACAACACAAATACAATTTTGAATGAAACCAATTACAATTACAACACTGGGTAAAGTTTATAATTGTTCAGACCAAACAGTTGGTAAAGAAACAGGTAAGTAATAAGCGAATTTAAGTAACGTAGGGTCGAACCAAAAGGTGATGCGCTATGTATAGGCTAGATATAGAAGGAATGCGATTGGATGTAAGAGAAGTGTAGTAGTGAAAATCAAAGTCCAACAGGTAAAGATTACATAAATGACAACTGATTTGAAACCAATTACAATTACAACACCAAGTGGTGAAGTTTAAATTGGTTCCAGACCAAACAGTTGGTAAAGAAACAGGTAAAGTAACAGTTGACTCATAGTGTAATGTATAAGTACGAATTTCAAAAGGTGATGTTACAGTAAAATTATACAGGAAGGAAATGTGATTAGTTGCAAGAGCAAGTGTAAGCTGAAACAAAGCTAACAGGTAAAGATTACAACACAAATACAATTGAATTGAAACCACCAATTACAATACGGTGGTAAAGTTTGTAAATTGGTTCTAGACCAAACAGTGGTAAAGAAACAGTAGTAATGTTGACTCAATTGAAGTAACGTATGGTACGAATCAAAAGGTGGATGTTGACAGTAAATTACAGATATAGAAGGAAATGCGGATTGAAGGTAAGACAAGTGTCAAAGCTGAAAATCAAAGTCCACAGGTAAAGATTACAACAAATACAACTGAATTGAACCAACTACAATTACAAATAATTGGAAGTGGTAAAGTTTATAAATTGTCTGATCAACAGTTGGTAAAGAAACAGGTAGCAATAGCGATTCAATTGAGTAATGTATAAGTACGAATTTCAAAAGGTGATGTTACAGTAAATTATGGCAGATATAGAAGGAAATGTGATTGAGGGTAAGACAAGTGTCAAAGCTGGAAATCAAAGTTCTACAGTGTAAAGATTATAACACAATACAATTGAATTGAAACAATTACACTATAATACCTGTGGTAAAGTTTGTAAATTTTACAGACCAAACAGTTGGTAAAGATAAACAGGCAAGTTAGTTGGACGCAATTGAGTAATGTATGGTACGAATTTCAAAAGGATGTTACAGTAAATTACACAGATACTGGGGGGAAATGAGATTGAATGAAAATCAGTGTTAAAGTTGAAGACCAAAGGCAACAGGTAAAGAGTACAACACAAACAATTCAGAGTTAAACCAGAAACAATTACAACACCAAGTGAAAGGTACAAACTAGTACCAAGTGCAACAGTAGGAACTGAAATGGTGAAGTAACAGTGGATTCACTTGTAATGTATAAATACGAATTACAAAAGGGTGATGTAACAGTAAATTGTACAGATATAGAAGGAATGCGATTAGTTGAAGATGTGTAGTAGTAGAATCAGTTCAACAGGTAAAGATTGGATACACAAGCAATTGATTGAAACCACCACAATTACAATACCAAGTGGTAAAGTTTATAAATTGGTTCCAGACCAAACAGTTGGTAAAGAAACAGGTAAGTAACAGCGACTCAACAGCAATGCGGCAATGAATTTCAAAAGGTGATGTTACAGTAAATTATATGTGATATAGAAGGAAATGGATTGAAAGTGAGGCGGGTGTCGTCGCTGGAAATCAAAGTTCAACAGGTAAAGATTACAATACAACACAACTGAACGAAACCAACTGCAAATTACAACACCAAGTGGTAAAGTTTATACAACTGGTTCCAGACCAAACAGTTGGTAAAGAAACTGGTAAAAGCAATATGACCCAAGAAGTGACGTATAAGTAATGAACTTCAAAAAGGTGATGTTATTGTAAATTATAGATACTGAAGGTAATGAAATTGAAGGCAAACCAAGGTTAAAGTTGAAAACAAAGAGCAACTGGTACAAGATTACAATACAACACAACTGAATTGAAACCAACTACAATTACAACTATTAAGTGGTAAAGTTTATAATTGGTTCCAGACCAAACAGTTGGTAAAGAAATTGGAAAGTAATAGAAGTTTATCTAATAAGTAACGTATGTGTACGAATTAAAAGGTGATGTTACAGGTAACTATACAGATACAGAAGGAAAATGCGATGAAGGTATGACAAGTGTAGTAGTAGAAAACAAAGTTCAACAGGTAAAGATTACAACACAAATACACGAATTGAAACCAACTACGATAAGGCAATACGCGGTAAAGTTATAACCTGTTCCAGACCAAACAGTTGGTAAGGAAACTGGAAAGTAATAGATGACCCAATTGAAGTAACGTATATACGAATTTCAAAAGGTAGCGTAACAGTGACTTACAAAGATACTAAGGTAATACAATTGAAGGATACGAAACACCAAAAGATGCAGAAAAGATGAAACTAACAGGAAAAAGATTACATAAAGCAACAGAAGTGTTGAAACCAACCAAGACACAACGCCAAGGGAAAGTATACACCTAGTACCTGAACGTACAGAAGGAAACGAAAGTGAAAAGTAACAAGAACCACAAAAATGTGACTTATGTATATGAATTAGCTAAAGGTGATGTAACAGGCTAACAAAGATACTGAAGGTAACAAGATTCCCAGGCTAATGAAACACCTAAGACAGTGGAAACAATCACCACCGAAAGGTGGGTACACTTAATAGTAACAGGCGTTGAAACCAGCTAAGATTACAACGATGATGGAAAAGTATACAACCTAGTACCTGAACGCAGAAGGAAACGAAATTGGTAAGGTAACAGAAAACCCACAAAATGTAACTTATGTATAAGGAATTAGCTAAAGGTGATGTAACAGTAACTTATAAAGATACTGAAGGTAATAAGATTCCAGGTTATGAAAACACCCAAGATCAGGAAACACAGCACCAACAGGAAAAGAGTACACTAATAACAGAAGTTGAAACCAACTAAGATTACAACGACAGATGGAAAGTATACAACGAAAACGTACAGAAGGAATTGAAAGGTAAAAAGTAACAGAAAACACAAAATGTGACTTTGTATATGAATTAGTTAAAGGTGATAACAGTACTTATAAAGATATGAAGGGTACAATTGAAGGATACGAAATGACCAAAAGATGCAGAAAAGATGTACCAACAGGAAAAGATTTAATATAGCAAATGAAGAGTTGAAACCAACAAGATTACAATGCTAAGTGGAAAAGTATACAAATTTAGTACTGAATCAGCAGAAGGAAATGAAAATGGTAAGGTAACAGAAAAATTACAAACGTAATTATGTAGAATTAGAAAAGGTGATAACAGTAATTTATAAAGATACGAAGGTAAAAGATTCCAGGTTATGAAACACCTAAGACTGAAACACAATTCACCAACAGGAAAGAGTAATACATTGTAACAGAAGCGTTGGAAACCAACAAGATTACAACGGCAGATGGAAAAGTACAACCTAGTACCTGAATGCAGAAGGGAATGAAATTGGGGTAATGAAAACTACAAAACGTAATTTATGTGTGGAATTAGTTGGAAGGTGATGTAAATAGTAATTTTTTAAAGATATTGAAGGTATTATAATTGAAGGATACGAAAACAAAAAGATGTAGAAAAGATGTACTAACAGGAAAAGATTAACACAGCAACAGAAGCGTTGAACTAGCTAAGATTACACGCCAGGGGAAAGTATACAATTTAGTACTGGAACATGCAGAAGAAATGAAACTGGTAAGGTAAATGAAAACTACAAATGTAATTATGTATTTGAATTAGAAAAGGATGTAACAGTAATTTATAAGATGCTGAAGGTAAAGATTCCAGGTTATGAAATACTTAAGACTGTGAAACACAATCACCAATCAGGGAAAAGAGCAATATCATCGTCAGTTGCTTGAAACCAAATGAAGATTACAACGGCAGATGGAAAAGTATACAACTCTAGTACCTGAACGTTGGTGAAGGAAATGAACTGAAGGGGTAACAGAAACTACAAACGTAACTTATGTGATGAATTAGCTTAAGGCAGATGTAACAGTGCAATTTATAAAGGATAATAATAGTAATATACTGAAGGATACGAAACACTAAAAAGATGAAAAAGATGCACCAACAGGAAAGACTTCAACATTAGTAACAGAAGCAAGGAAAATGAAGCTAAGATTACAATGCCAAGTGGAAAGATACAACCTAGTACTGAATGTATGAAGGAATTGAAAGTGGAAAAGTAACAAAAATACAAATGTGACTTATGTATATGAATTAGCAAAGGTGATGTAACAGTAATTGCAAAGATATTGAAGGGTAACAAGATTCCAGGGTATGAAACACCTAAGATAGTGGAAACACAATCACCAACAGGAAAAGAGTACACCATTGTAATGGTAGCGTTGGAAACTAAGCAAGATTACAACACCAGATGGTAAAGAGTACAACTTAGTCCCAGCCTGGTACAGAAGGAAACGAAACTGGAAAAGTAACAGAAAACTGCAAAACGTGACTTATGTATATGAATTAGTTAAAGGAAATGTAACAGTAACTTACAGATATTTGGAAGGTAATAAGATTCCAGGTTAGTGAAATAATGTACTGTGGAAACACACAATAACAGGAAAAGAGTACATTACTGGTAACAGAAGCGTTGGAAACCAACCACGATTGGCGCAACGGCAGATGGAAAAGTATACAACCTAGTGCCTGAACGTGCTGGTGAAGGAACAGAAAGTGGAAAAGTAACAGAAAACTGCAAAACGCGACTTCGTCGTGTGGTGAATTAGCTAAAGGTGATGTAACAGTAAATTTGCATAAAGATACTGAAGGTAATAAGATTCCAGGTTATGAAACTACCCAAGACTGTGGGAAGGCACTACTAACAGGAAAAGAGAGTACACTACTGACAACAGAAGCGTTGAAACCACCTGAAGATTGACAACGGCAGATGGAAAAGTATACAAAGTTCCAGTCATCCGAACGCACAGTAGGAAACGAAAATGGTACAGCAACAGAAGAACCACAAAACGTGACTTACGTGTATGAATTAGCTGTTGGTAATGTAACAGTAACTTATAAAGATACTGGAAGGCAACAAGATTCCAGGGTATGAAACACCCAAGATAGTGGAAACACAATCACCAACAGGAAAAGAGTACACTACTGTGCTGAGAAGCAAGTTGAAAAGTCTGGGCAAGATTACAACACCAGATGGTAAAAGTATACAACTCAGTCTCCCAGCCCGTACAGAAGGAAACGAAATGTAAAGTAACAGAAAATCCGCAAAACGTGACTTATGTATATGAATTAGTTTTAGTAAATGTAACAGTAACTTGCTAAAGATACTGAAGGTACTAAGATTCCAGGTTACGAGCCACGCAAGACTGTGGAAACACAATCACCAACAGGAAAAGAGTATAACTATTGTAACAGAAGCGTTGAAACCAACCAAGATTATCAAATGGGTGATGGAAAAGGATACACGAAGTACGAACGCACAGAAGGAACTAGAAAGTGGAAAAGTAACAGAAAACCACAAACGTGACTTATGTACATGAATTAGCTAAAGGTGATGTCACAGTAACTTGTAGGATGCTCGAAGGTACTAAGATTCCAGGTTATGAAATACCTAAGACTGTGGAAACACACCAACAGAGAAAGAGAGCGGCACCACTGTAACAGAAGCAGCTGGAAACCAATCTGGTGATTACAACACCAGATGGCAAAGTATACAACTTGAAAAGTGCCAGGCCGTACAGAAGGAAACGAAATGGTAAAGTAACAGAAGAACTACACAAACGTGACTTACGTATATGAATTGAAGCTAAAGGTAACGTAACAGCACTTACAAAGATAATTGAGGGTACACAATTGAAGGATGACAGGAAACACCAAAAGATGCAGAAAAAGATGCACCAACAGGAAAAGAGAGCTACACTACTGTAACAGAAGCGTTGAAACCAACCAAGATTACAAACTACCAAGCGAAAAAGTATATACCTAGTACCTGGAACGTGTACAGAAGGAACTGCGCGTGAAAAAGCAACAGAAAACCACAAAACGTGACTTGCGACATGAAGTGAACCAAACAAACCGGTGGAACTAACAAAACCAACTCCAGAAACTCCAAACTACAGGATGAATCTAAATCTACAATTTGGATTGCAGCGATGAAACCTCTAAAACACTTAGAGAAAAGGGAATGAAGGACAAATCTTCACTCCATGGGATAAGGAATTTGTAATACCGAAAAAGATAGGAAATACTGTTCATATCTATCGCAAAATTTCTCTACCAACTCGAAGTGAAGGGAAAAATAACATCACATGGAGATGAAAAAGGAAAAGAAATCAAACCCTTTCAGACAAAGGAAACTGAAGGATAAGTGTTGACTATTCCAGAGTACATTTACAAAGAAACTAAGAAAGACGAAAAGGAAATACAACGCATGTATATCGCCGGGCACAACAAGTATGTAGATGAAGAAGGAAAAGAAATCAACCCTTCAGACAAAGGAACGAAGGACAAGAAAGATATTCCAGAACATATTTACACAAAGAAACGAAGAAAGATAAAGATGGAAATACATCCATGTACTATCGTATTCAAAAACTAGCTGAACCGACAAAACCAGCTGAACCAACAAAACCAGTTGGAGCTCAACACGTTTAGCCAACACAGGTACAACTGAAACTAATACTGGATTAGCAGGATTAGGATTAGTGGTCCTAGGGTGATTACCAGCAGCTGCATGACGCTCGTAAAACGATCTAAACCAATTTAAAGTTTGTAATAAATCTTTAAGCGATGTAAAAAGCCCTCGATTACTGAGGGCTGGTCATGGCTTTTATCTTAGTTGAGGAGGCAAAGCTCTGAAACAAAAACGCCTCTTTATCAAATTCGCTGATTTTATTAGGGAAGAAGTCGAGTGCCAGGCTATGCATAGCCTCCTATTTCTTCGTTTTCACATTATTTTCTAGGTGAGAACAGCTTGGCGCCCCTCTTAGAATATCCGGATTTCTTTATCAGCTCTGAAGGTGCATAAATAAGATAAATACAAGGAGCATTTTGCTTTTAGTTACTAAAAGATCCATATCCATAAGAAATACGTTTGATAACTTTGAAGTTTTATTGTTAATTCCTTCTAAAGGACCATTAGATGGCCCATTGTATAGAAAGCACTCTTTATAATCTTATTAGTTCTTCCTTGAAGATATTTTGTATTTTGCGGAGTTTTCACGCATCTGCATAACAGCGAAGCTCATTTTACTGCACTACTGAGAAGTAGAAGAGACTTCATCAAAACACACATATTAAGGTACAGTTTTAGGTCTATCTGAGCTGCAGATCACATTGTACTCTTTACTGACAGTGTTAGTAAATGGCTAAGAACAAGACTCAGCTCACTTTTCTTTGAAGTATTTTCTAATTTCGTGCCCCGTAGATTTTTAGAGGTATAGAAATAATTATCACTAGTTGGTTTCAGCTGTGGTGTTGTTTTGACGACCTCACGATATGATATTTATTATCAAACCGCATTTATTATAGACCCAATATACATAGTAAATAAGTTTGAATTATAAATATTAATTATTAAATATATTATATATAAATTTGGAATATACTATAGATATTGAAAATATGAAAAGTCACTGTAATGAAAAGTACTTTTTAATAAAAATATATTTCAAAGTGAAAATTCAGGTGAATTACAAAATTATAAACTATTATATATAAGTTTAAAATAATAAAAGTAATTATAATTACTTTTAGTAAAATAAAATTTTTATGGTAAAATAATTTACAAATAGTAGAAATTTTGTTGGTGTAAGTTTATAGAACATATAGAAAGAAGGAAAAGTCAGGTATGATAGGAAAAATAATATAAAAACAATCTTGAACGTCATGGTGAAAAGCAGAAACCTACTCCATACATCCAAAGTTGAGCAGCGAGTGTTCTAATTGGAGTAGGTTTATTCTTTCTGGTGCAGGCGCGTTGTAGAGGTTAGCGATAGCACCACTGCGCATCAAAAATGGCGTAGGCAGGGCTGCAGCTGATTCCCACGGAAGAAACAAGCGGACCTGCAATCATCTGTTGTTGAAGTCAAAACCGAGGAGAGTAGAAAATACACGTGAGAAAGTTGCAGAAGCTAGTAGCAGAAAAATTAAAACCTAGAAGCTACGTAAAGCGCAACAAAAAGTAGATAAATCTTTATTGTTACATCGAAGAATTAAAAGCTCAACTAGAAAGAGTAAAATAATACTAAACAAAATCAGTACTGATGAAGCTTCTGGGTACCAGAATCAGCTGGAAGCTTTACCAGAAAACAACTCGCCCAGGGAAGAAGTAGATAAAAGCTAAAGAGACTAGTTCACTAACGAATATTTTAAAATCAATTAAGGCTGAAGAAACAACACCCAAAGAAAATAAAATCAAGATAGTCGTAATGGTAAGAAACTGAAGAAGGAACTGGCTTCCGTACCGAGTGACAACACAAGCTTTCTGACAGGGCACTATTTTGATACATCGGAAAGGACCAACTGAAAAGAATATACCGTGCAAAATACTGGTGACGGTGAACGCGTTACATTGATGGCAGACTACTATTCAGCTTCTTCAACTCGAAACAGTTACAGGCGAAAGTACGGTGGAATGATACTCAGTGAGAATTTCAAGCATTCTACGAAAACTGAATTTTGTGAAATGCATCATTTGTAAAAGTGTAGATGATTTATCAACTGCTACAAATTATGGCTTTACGACTTTAAATTTAAATTCAGAGTGGTGGAACGCTGCCGAAAGTTTTTATTAAAATTATATGTGTGGGTACCTACGATGCTCCATCAAAAGGCGATGCATTATCTGTTACTACAGACTTTGGCAGGTGGAGAAACCTTTATCAACGAGAAGTCAGCTAGAGCTACCATTGCTATTTGTCAGAAATCTTTATAGAGAGAAAAAGATACGAGACCAAAGACTGTCAAAGAGTTATGGAAGTCGACCAGTTTGCGTCCATTACCAGAATTTAAAATGTCAGTTTGGAATGGAACTTTTTAAGCCAATCGAAGGAAATACATTTAAAGTACCACTATGATGAGCGATCGAGTTTCTTCAATAACGAAGAAATCAACTCAAAATGGTAATGGACGTTTAACAAGTTAAGGACATATACATTAGTGGATACCAGATTTCTTAGAGTTAGATCCAACAAATATAAAATAATAAGTTTTTGGACATTAGAAAAATGGAGTGTTAACTTTTACATTCCGCTGAAAAAGAAAGGTACTCGATCAAAAGCTTTCATTTTATGGTGGACCACCCTGAAGGTAGAAAGAAGGTGCTTAATACACGAAGCTAGGTTGCAAAGAGTAATTGAAACAAATTCTACTAAAAGGGATTCAAATGCCAATATCGCCTATGAAAGCAGCTGGGCACAGACCTGATGGTTCTACATACTACTCAGACATCAGGAAAATCCAGACGGATTTTAGACTTTTATCTTGGAGATGGAATACCCGCTATTAAAAGAGCTGGATACAAGACTTTACCCCGAAAACTAATCAACGATTATTTTCAAATGCAAGTGAATGAAGATACGCTTTAACGCCAGATTTTGCGTACCATCTTGAGAAAACGAAAGGTGACAGCGTGCCTTACCAAGCTGGGGTAGCATAAAACGATTTGTATCTCAAAAGTATCAGCGAAAGTGCTACAAAATTTACTTAAAGTTAAAATAGAGTATATACAAATGAAATAGTGCTGGATGGTTCGCAAAAGCAGTTAGAGGTTATTAGCAGAGAACAGTTAGACGGGAATTTAAAAAGAGAATTTTTAAATTATACGGAGTAACGAAGAGCATAACTAAGTTGAATTATTGAAAGAATATACTTCAATTAATGAATTATATGATGTTACCATCGAAATTAATCCTGAAAAGAAATATAAGCTATTTAATCTCAAAAACATCGCATAGTAGATGAATTCTGGTACATAGCACCTGACCAAAACAACAACAACGGATTAGAATCAAGACTTGAGCAACTGTTGGTACACGGAAGGAAAGTCTCAAGACAAAACACCAACGCTAGTGACAATAAAATAGCGCAAGGGTTTACATCAGATAATACACTAGAGAGTTATAGCAGGAAATATGGAACGTCTCTGCTACGGGTAGTGCTACTCTGTATGGCATGTCAAACTCCAATAAAATTATCATTAGATATGAATCAATAGGGAGTCAAACTTAACTGGAAAGATCGTTAACAAGAGGTAAACAATTTCTGGCCGCACGTATTCCAGCACCAGATTACTTTTTCTTTAGTCGAGACAGATAAAAATGAGAGTCAGACTTGATGATTTAAATACCATCCAAACACATTAAACAAGGTTATGTTGTTGCGGATCCGTTACTGTTATCTTTTAGATTAGCAGCAGATAATCACATATCGAAATACGTATTACATTTTGGTGGAGCAATGGGCGTGATGCACAAGGAACGCAGGATAAATTAAAAAGTGAATCTTATGACACGCAGTAAATCCAACTGTACCATCGAAAATTAATTAAATTGAAAACAAAGCTACATCTTTGATCGTGCGTTTTAGGCCTTATCAAAGGCTGATCAAATGTAAAGGATGGATGGCTTAAAGGTGGATTATATAGTCCCAGCCTTGACTTTGAAGTTGAAAATGATGGGTTGAAGCTGGAAACTTATGGGATTGAAACTTTATTTAGTGTATGGAATAGTGAGTCTGAACGTTAGTAGGTAATGACAATTCATTAATGCTAATTGTTGAAAATCACGCACCAGGTTTATCTATTTCAAAAAGCAAAATATTAACGTTACAATTAATAACGTTGTTGAATATTCAACTTTCTCATAATTGCTAAAACCTGACTGGCAGGTGTTCGAGGAATTATTGACGTCATGAATGGACAAGAAGTTGTCTTTATCAATGGCCAAATTGAAAATTTCAACAGATACACCTCAGTAAAAGAAGCAGCAGTATTAATACCCAAGACAGTAGCTCTCCAATATATTGAGAAGGTCCAATAATCAATGACCATTCGACTGAATATGATGTAGTTTATACAACACCAACTGGCTTCGCTGCTGAATCTGCTTTTCTGCCTTCTAGGACGTATTCTAACTCACCTTGTTTTAGCACTTCTCCTGCTTGTGGTGCTGTTGCTGTATACTCACTTCCCACTTGTGCTCCCTGTTGAGACATTTGTACTTGCTTTTTAGTTCTGTTATCGTTCCTTTGATAACGTACTTAGCGATATATATTTCCACCTTGTTTTGGTACGTATTCATAGATGATTTCTTGGGTATCCGCTGTTACTTTTCCTGCTTCTGCCGCTGAATCTGCTTTTTCTGCCTTCTAGGACGTATTCTAACTCACCTTGTTTTTAGTACTTCTCCTACTTGTGGTGCTGTTGCTGTATACTCACTTCCCACTTGTGCTCCTGTTGGAGACATTTGTACTTGCTTTTTAGTTCTGTTGTCGTTCCTTTGATAACGTACTTAGCGATAACATTTCCACCTTGTTTTGGTACGTATTCATAGATGATTTCTTGGGTATCCGCCGTTACTTTTCCTGTTTCTGCTGCTGAATCTGCTTTTTCTGCCTTCTAGGGACGTATTCTAACTCACCTTGTTTTAGTACTTCTCCTGCTTGTGGTGCTGTTGCTGTATACTCACTTCCCACTTGTGCTCCTGTTGAGACATTTGTACTTGCTTTTAGTTCTGTTGTCGTTCCTTTGATAACATACTTAGCGATAACGTTTCCACCTACTTTTGGTGCGTATTCATAAACTACTTCTTGTTTATCCGCTGTAACTGTACCTTGTTCTCCAGCTGATGTAGCTTTATGTCCTTTATATACATAAACTTTCCCATCGGTAGCTGTTAATTCTTCACCTGCTACTGGCGCTGTTGAAGTATAGCTTTTTCCAACTTTTTAACCCCTTAGCAACATCTGTTGCTGGTTTTAATTCAGTTGTTGTACCTTCGATAACATATTTTTGCAACTACATCTCCACCTATAGGTACAATTCGCTCATAGTATACATTTTCAACAATATTACCATTATTAAGGACTTCAGGTGTAATTCTTACCTCATCAATTGCCGCTTTAGCGATATATTGATCATTAACTTTTTACTTCTGGTTTTTCCCATTCTGAAGGTGTTGGAGACGTTACAGACTCCCATTTAGCATTTGCTGGAATTTCCCAATCTTCTTCTACAACACGTCCTGTTTTTCTCCAGTATATACTTTTTCTTGAAACTGTTACTTTCTGAGTTACTGGACTAGAAATGATATTACCTTCATTATTTTTCAATATAATTAATAGTTCTTGTAATCTCTTTAGTTTCTACTTTCACATTAGCCCTGATCATATAGATATGTAACTTTCTTAGTTACCTGTCTTTCGTAAGTTCCTGTTTCTGGAGCAGAATCTGGTTGAACTTCGATAAAAAAATATAGTCGTGCACAGCATACCATTTATTTACAAAACCTTTAAGAATTGGTTCTTTGGTTGTAGCATAAGGCTTACCTTCAAAAATCTTTAGTTGTTGGGAACTCTTTTAAGAGCTCACCATCTACAGTTTTATAGTACACTTCGAGTTTTCCACGAACATCTTCTGTTCTTAATCCTACAACATTCGATTCTAACCAAGTATCTTTTCCATCTTTTAGAAAAATTTGAGAAGTACTTTGCACATAGTTTGGGTTATTCTGATCGACACGTAGATTAAAGTGATGTTTAAAAGGCATGCTCTTTTGTTACAGTATAATTATTTTTAAATACATATTTAACGGCAGTAACATCTTTCCAATTTGTGATTTGATCAGCAGTCACATATGTTCCAGTAGTTTTGTCAGTAGCAGTTGATGTTGTATAAACTACATCATATTCGTCTGAATCATTAGTTATTGGACCTTCTAAATATGTTAGAGCTTCTGTCTTAGGTATTAATACTACTGCTTCTTTTTACTTTTTGAGGTGTATCTGTTAAGTTTTTCAATTTGTGGTGATAAGACAACTTCTTGTCCATTCTTGACATCAATAATTCCTCGAACACCTGTAGTCCCAGGTTTAGCAATTGTTAAAAAGTTGAATATTCAGCAACGTTATTAATTGTAACGTTAATATTTGCTTTTGAAATAGATAAACCTGGTGCGTGATTTTCAACAAAATTAGCATTAATAGAATTGTCATTACCTACTAACGTTTTCAGACTCACTATTCCATACTAAATAAGATTCAATCCCATAAGTTCCAGCTTCAACTTCCGTCCATTATTTTTCAACTTCAAAAGTCAAGGCTGTAGGACTATATAATCCACCTTTAAGCCATCCATCTTTATTTAAATCATATTTAGTAAGACCTAAATTTTTGAATCAAAGATGTAAGCACGTTTCCCTGTTCCGTTATAATTTTTCGATAATTTTTAGTTGGATTTACCGTGTCATAAGATTCTTTTAATTTATCATACGTTCCTTGTGCATCACGCCCATTTGCTCCACCAAAATGTAATACGTATTTCGATAATAAACGATTATCTGCTGCTAATCTAAAGTCTTTCAACGGTAACTTTGGATCCGCTAATAACATAACACTTGTTTTTAGTAATATTTGGATCTAATTTATTTTAAATCGTAAGTCTTAACTCCATTTTTATCTGTCTCTGCTAAAGAAAAATAATCTGGTGCTGAATACGTTACGGCAATAGGAATTGTTTTTACCTCTTGTTAACTGATCTTTTAGTTAAAGTTTGACTCCTATTTGATTCATATCTAATGATAATTTTGTTGGAGTTTTGACATGCCATGCAGGATCACCACTACCCGTAGCAGGACGTTCCATAGCTAGCACTCTCTATTGTATTATCTGATGTAAACCCTTGCGCTATTTTTATTGTCATAGCGTTGAATTGTTTTATCTTGGGCTTTTTCCTTCCATGTACCAACAGTTACTCCAAGTCTTGATTCTAATCCAGTTATTGTTTTAGAAGTCGAATTGTATTTTTGAAATTCATCTACTATACCCGGATGTTTTTAGGATTAAATGCTTATATTTCTTTTTCAGGATTAATTTCGATAGTATCATATAATTCATTAATTGAAGTATATTCTTTCAATAATTCAGCTTGGTTATCTTTAGTTACTCCGTATAATTTAAAATTCTCTTTAAATTCCCGTCTAACTGTTCTCTGTAATAACCTCTAACTGCTTTTTGAACCATCAGCTTTTATTTCATTTGTATATCTCTATTTAACTGGAATTTTGTAAAGTAATTTCCTTCTCGATCTTTTTGGAATAAAATAGTTTATATACTGACTTGGTAAGAATGCACCGTCACCTTTTAGTTTATCAGATGGTACATAAAAATCTAGCGTTAAACGTATCTTCATTACTTGCATTTGAAAATAATCGTTGATTAGTTTCAGGGTAAATTCTTGTATCCAGCTCTTTAATAGCGTGGGTATTCCATCTCCAAGATAAAATCTAAATCCATCTGGATTTTCTAATGTCTGAGTAAATGTAGAACCATCAGGTTCTGTGCCCAACTGCTTTATAAACGATATTAGCATTGAACTTTAGTAGAATTTGTTTCAATTACTCTTTTTAATAGCTTTCCGGTGTATTAAAAGCACCTTCTTTTACCTTCAGGATTGGTCCACCATAAAGTAAACTTTGATCGATACTTTTCTTTTCATCTGGATGCAAAGTTAACACTCCATTTTCTAATGTCCAAAACTTATTATTTTTATATTTGTTGGATCTAACTCTAAGAAATCTGGTATCCCACTAATTGTATAATCATAATCTCTGTTAAACGTCCATTACCATTTTTGAGTTGTTTTCTTCGTTATTGAAGAAACTCTGATCACTCTATAATAAATGGTAATTTAAATGTATTTCCTTCGATTGGCTTTAAAAGTTCCATTCGAAACTGACCCCATTTTTAAATTCTGGTAATGGAGCACCAAACTGATCGACCATATGTTTGACAGTCTTTTGGTCTCGTATCTTTTCTCTATATAAGATTTCTGACAAATAGTCAAAAGTAGCTCTAGCTGACTTCGTTGATAAAGTTTCTCCACCTGCTATGAAATCTGTAGTAACTGATAATGCATCGCCTTTGATGGAGCATATAGAGGTACCCACATATAATTTTAATAAACTTTCAGCAACCGTTCCACCACTCATAGGATTTAAATTTTAAATCATAAATATAATTTGTAGTAGTTGATAAATCATCTACACTTTTTACAAATGATGAATTTGCAAATTCTGGTTTTTCGTAGAATGTAAAGAAATTCTTTTGGTATCGTTACACGTACTTTACCGCCTGTAACTTGTTTCCAGTTGAAGAAGCTGAATAAGTAATCGCCATATTAATAACACGTTCACCGTCACCATTATTTGCAACCGTATATTCTTTTCAGTTGGTCCTTTCTGATGTATCAAAATGAATTGCCCCTGTCAAAGCTTGTGTTGTCACTCCGGTACGGAAGCCAGTTCCTTCTTCCAGTTTCTTACCATTACGACTATCTTGATTTTTATTTTCTTTAGGTGTTGTTTCTTCAGCCTTAATTGATTTTAAAAATATTCGTTATTGAACCAATCTCTTTAGCTTTTTATCTACTTCTTCCTGAGTAGATTGTTTTCTAGCAGCTTCAGCTGATTCTAATTTTTTGATGCTTCATCAATTACTGATTTTTGTTTAGTATTATTTTTACTCTTTCTAGTTGAGCTTTTTAATTCTTCCGATTTTTGTAACAATAAGATTTATCTACTTTTTGTTGCGCTTTTCACTAGCTTCTGGGTTTAATTTTTCTGCTACTGCTTCTGCAACTTTCTACGTGTATTTTCTACTTTTTCTCAGCAGGTTTTACTTCAACAACAGATGATACAGGTCCGTTTGTTTCCGTAGAATCAGCTACCTTCTTATCAAATACTTTGATGCACAGTAGTGTTTATCACACCCTCTACAACACCTGCACCAAAAGAATAAACTCACTCCAATTAGAACACTCGCTGCTCCAACTTTTGAATATGAGTAGGTTTCTACTTTTTTCACCGCTGACGTTCAAGTTGTATATTATTTTCCTATCATATGACTCCTTCTTTTTCTATATGTTCTATAAACTTAAACCACTAAATTTATATTTGTAAATTATTTTTACCATATTTTATTTTTATAAAGTAATTATAATTACTTTTTATTATTTAAACTTATATAATGGTTATAATTTTTATTAATTCCACCTGAATTTTCACTTTGAAATATATTTTTATTAAAAAGTTTTTACTTTCATTACAAATTATTTTCATATTTTCAATATCTATAGTATATTCCAAATTTATATAATATATTTAATAATTAATATTTATAATTCAAACTTACTTTACTATGTATAGTTGAGTCTATAATAAATACGGTTGATAATAAATATCATATGTAAAGGTTGTCGTAAATCCTTTTACAGCTGAAAACAACTAAAGTTAGAAAGCATTCTAATACCTCTAAAAATCTACGAGCTGGAATTAGAAAAATACTTCAAAAGAAATAGCTGAGTCTTGTTCTGTATTTACTAACACTGTATTAAGAATACAATGTCATCTATCTAAAACTCTAGGATAGACCCAAAACTTCTACCTTATTATATGTGTTTTGATGAAGTCTCTTCTACTTCTGATAGTGTAAGTAAAATGAGCTTCAGTATGCAGATGCATTAACTCATAAAAATACAAAATATACTTCAAGGAAGAACTAATAAGATTATAAAAGATTACTTTCTACAATGGGCTATCTAATGGTCCTTAGAAGGAATTAACAATAAAACTAAAAAGTTATCAAACGTATTTCTTATGGATATGATCTTTTAGACTTTAAAGCTAAAATACTCCTTGTATTTATCTTATTTATACCTTCAGAAACTGATAAGAAATCCAGATATCTTTAAAGAAGAGCGCCAAGCTATTCTCACTAAAAAGATAATATTAAAAACGAAGAAATAGGAAAAAGGCTATACTACTTAATATAGCGCATAGCTTCTTCCTAATAAAAATCAACCGAATTTGATAAAGAGGCGTGTTTCGGAGACTTTGCCTCCTCAACTAGATAAAGCCATTAAAACCAAAAAGCCCTCGAAAATATCGAGGACTTTTACTACTTAAAGATTTATTACAAACTTTAAAATTAGTTTTTGTCATTTTTACAGACGTCTTGCGGCTGCTAGTAATCCACCTACGATCCTCAATCCTAATCCTGCTAATCCAGTATTAGTTTCAGTTGTACCTGTGTTGGCTAAACGTTTTGTTGGCTCAACTGGTTTTTGTTGGTTCAGCTGGTTTTTGTCGGTTCAGCTGGTTTTGGATTTTTACGATATACATGGATTGTATTTCCATCTTTATCTTTCTTCGTTTCTTTTGTAAATATATTCTGGAATATCTTTCTTATCCTTCGTTCCTTTGTCTGAAGGGTTGATTTCTTTTCCTTCTTCATCTACATAACTTGTTATTACTTGACGATATACATGCGTTGTATTTCCTTTTTCGTCTTTCTTAGTTTCTTTGTAAATGTACTCTGGAATGTCTTTCTTATCCTTCGTTCCTTTGTCTGAAGGGTTGATTTCTTTTTCCTTTTTCATCTACATATGATGTTATTTTTCCTTCACTTCAGGAGTTGGTGAAGAGATTTTCACGATAGATATGAACAGTATTTTCCTTTTTATCTTTTTCAGTACGTACAAATTCATATCCTGGAATTGAAGATTTATCCTTCGTTCCTTTTTCTCTAGGTTTTAGAGTTTCCCATCAACTGATTTCCAAATTGTAGATTTAGATTCTACCTGTATTTGGAGTTTCTGGAGTTGGTTTTGTTGGTTCCACCAGTTTGTTTGGTTCCACTTCATCATACACATAAGCTCACGTTTTGTGGTTTTTCTGTTACTTTTCCACTTTCAATTCCTTCTGTACGTTCAGGTACTAGGTTATATACTTTTCCACTTGGTGTTGTAATCTTAGTTGGTTTCAACGCTTCTGTTACAGTAGTGTACTCTTTTCCTGTTGGTGCATCTTTTTCTGCATCTTTTGGTGTTCGTATCCTTCATTGTCAGTACCCTCAGTATCTTTGTAAGTTACTGTTACATTACCTTTAGCTAATTCATATACATGAGTCACGTTTTGTGGTTCTTCTGTTACTACCATTTTCGTTTCCTTCTGTACGGCCTGGCACAGTTGTATACTTTGCCATCTGGTGTTGTAATCTAGTTGGTTTCAATGCTTCTGTTACAGTAGTGTACTCTTTTCCTGTTGGTGATTGTGTTTCCGCAGTCTTAGGTATTTCATAACCTGGAATCTTATTACCTTCAGTATCTTTATAAGTTACTGTTACATCACCTTTTTAGCTAATTCATATACATAAGTCACAGTTTTGTGGTTTTTCTGTTACTTTTCCACTTTCAGTTCCTTCTGTACGTTCAGGGTACTAGGTTGTATACTTTTCCATCTGCCGTTGTAATCTTTCAGTTGGTTTCAACGCTTCTGTTACAATAGTATACTCTTTTCCTGTTGGTGATTGTGTTTCCACAGTCTTAGGTATTTCATAACCTGGAATCTTATTACCTTCAGTATCTTTGTAAGTTACTGTTACATTTCCTTTAGCTAATTCATATACATAAGTCACGTTTTTGCGGATTTTCTGTTACTTTTTCCATTTTCGTTTCCTTCTGTACGGGCTGGGACTAAGTTGTATACTTTACCATCTGGTGTTGTAATCTTACTTGGTTTCAACGCTTCTGTTACAGTAGTGTACTCTTTCCTGTTGGTGATTGTGTTTCCACTATCTTGGGTGTTTCATACCCTGGAATCTTGTTACCTTCAGTATCTTTATAAGTTACTATTATTACCTTCAGCTAATTCATATACGTAGAGTCACGTTTTGTGGTTCTTCTGTTGACTTTCATTTTTCGTTTCCTTCTGTACGTTCGGTACTAGGTTGTATACTTTTCCATCTGCCGTTGTAATCTTAGTTGGTTTCAACGCTTCTGTTACAGATAGTGTGCTCTTTTTCCTGTTGGTGATTGTGTTTCCACAGTCTTAGGTGTTTCATAACCTGGAATCTTATTACCTTCAGTATCTTTATAAGTTACTGTTACATCACCTTTAAAGCTAATTCATATACATAAGTCACGTTTTGTAGTTTTTCTGTTACTTTTTCCACTTTCTGTTCCTTCTGTACGTTCCGGGTACTAGGTTGTATACTTTTCCATCTGCCGTTGTAATCTTAGTTGGTTTCAACGCTTCTGTTACAGTAGTATACTCTTTTTCCTGTTGGTGATTGTGTTTCCACAGTCTTAGGTATTCATAACCTGGAATCTTGTACCTTCAGTATCTTTGTAAGTTACTGTTACGTTTCCTTTAGCTAATTCCTACGCCATAAGTCACGTTTTTGCGGATTTTTCTGTTACTTTTCCAGTTCGTTTCCTTCTGTATGGGCAGGACTAAGTTGTATACTTTACCATCTGGTGTTGTAATCTTACTTGGTTTCAACGCTTCTGTTACAGTAGTGTACTCTTTTCCTGGTTGGTGGTGTGTTTCCACTGTCTCCAGGTGTTTCATACCCTGGAATCTTGTTGCACTTCAGTATCTTTATGAGTTACTGTGCCATCACCTTCAGCTAATGGTCATATACATACAGAATCACATTTTGTAGTTTTTCTGTTACTTTTCACTTTCAGTTCCTTCTAGCACTTTCGGGTACTGGGTTGTATACTTTTCCACTTGGCGTTTGTAATCTTAGCTGGTTTCAACGCTTCTGTTGCAGTGTTGAAGTCTTTTCCTGTTGGTGCATCTTTTTCTACATCTTTTTGGTGTTTCGTATCCTTCAATTATATTACCTTCAGTATCTTTATAAGTTACTGTTACATCACCTAATAATTCTATACATAAGTTACGTTTTGTGGTTTTCTATTTACCTTACCAGTTTCGTTTCCTTCTGTACGTTCAGGGTACTAGGTTGTATACTTTTCCATCTGCCGTTGTAATCTTAGTTGGTTTCAACGCTTCTGTTACAGTAGTGTACTCTTTTCCTGTTGGTGATTGTGTTTCCACAGTCTTAGGTGTTTCATAACCTGGAATCTTATTACCTTCAGTATCTTTATAGAGTTACTGTTACATCACCTTTTGCTAATTCATATACATAAGTTACGTTTTGTGGTTTTTCTGTTACCTTACCAGTTTCGTTTCCTTCTGTATGTTCGAGGTACTAGGTTGTATACTTTCCTTGGCGTTGTAATCTTAGCTGGTTTCAACGCTTCTGTTGCTATGTTGAAGTCTTTTCCTGTTGGTGCATCTTTTCTACATCTTTTTGGTGTTTCGTATCCTTCAATTATATTACCTTCAGTATCTTTATAAGTTACTGTTACATCACCTAGCTAATTCATATACATAAGTTACGTTTTTGTGGTTTTTCTGTTACCTTACCAGTTTCGTTTCCTTCTGTACGTTCAGGTACTAGGTTGTATCTTTTCCATCTGCCGTTGTAATCTTAGTTGGTTTCAACGCTTCTGTTACAATAGTGTACTCTTTTTCCTGTTGGTGATTGTGTTTCCACAGTCTTAGGTGTTTCATAACCTGGAATCTTATTACCTTCAGTATCTTTATAAGTTACTGTTACATCACCTTTTGCTAATTCATATACATAAGTTACGTTTTGTGGTTTTTCTGTTACCTTACCAGTTTCGTTTCCTTCTGTATGTTCAGGGTACTAGGTTGTATACTTTTCCACTTGGCGTTGTGATCTTGGTTGGTTTCAACGCTTCTGTTGCTATGTTGAAGTCTTTTCCTGTTGGTGCATCTTTTTCTGCATCTTTTGGTGTTTCGTATCCTTCAATTGTAGTACCTTCAGTATCTTTATAAGTTACTGTTACATCACCTTCAGCTAATTCCTATATACATAAGTCACGTTTTTGTGGTTTTTCTGTTACTTTTTTCACTTTCAGTTCCTTCTGTACGTTCAGGTACTAGGTTGTATCTTTCTCATCTGTCGTTGTAATCTTAGTTGGTTTCAACGCTTCTGTTACAGTAGTGTACTCTTTTCCTGTTGGTGATTGTGTTTCCACAGTCTTGGGTGTTTCATAACCTGGAATCTTATTACCTTCAGTATCTTTATAAGTTACTGTTACATCACCTTTAGCTAATTCATATACATAAGTTACGTTTTGTGGTTTTTCTGTTACCTTACCAGTTTCGTTTCCTTCGTGTACGTTCAGGTACTAGGTTGTATACTTTTCCATCTGTCGTTGTAATCTTAGCTGGTTTCAACGCTTCTGTTACTGAAGTGTACCCTTTTCCGGTTGGTGATTGTGTTTCCACTGTCTTAGGTGTTTCATACCCTGGAATCTTGTTACCTTCAGTATCTTTGTAGCTTACTGTTACATCACCTTTAGCTAATTCATTACATAAGTCACGTTTGTGGTTCTTCTGTTACTTTTCCGCTTTCGTTTCCTTCTGTACGTTCAGGTACTAGGTTGTATCTTTTCCACTTGGCGTTGTGATCTTGGTTGGTTTCAACGCTTCTGTTGCTAATATTGAAGTCTTTTCCTGTTGGTTCATCTTTTTCTGCATCTTTTTGGTGTTTCGTATCCTTCAATTGTATTACCTTCAGTATCTTTGTAGAGTCACTGTTACGCTACCTTTTTGAGTTCGTACCTATACGTTACTTCAATTGGGTCAACTGTTACTTTACCAGTTTTCTTTACCAACTGTTTGGTCTGGAACAGTTTATAAACTTTACCACTTGGTGTTGTAATTGTGGTTGGTTTCCAATTCAGTTGTATTTGTGTTGTAATCTTTACCTGTTGGACTTTGATTTTCTACTACACACTTGTCTTACCTTCAATCGCATTTCCTTCTGTATCTGTATAGTTTACTGTAACATCACCTTTTTGAAGTTCGTGCCGATACGTTCGCTTCGGGTGGATCGACTGATTACTTTGCCAGTTTCTTTTACCAACTGTTTGGTCTGGAACCAATTTATAAACTTTACCACTTGGTGTTGTAATTGTAGTTGGTTTTCAATTCAGTTGTGTTGTATTGTAATCTGTGCCAGTTGCTCTTTGGTTTTCAACTTTTAACTTGGTTTTTACCTTCAATTTCATTACGCTTCAGTATCTGCTACAATTTACAGTAACATCACCTTTTTGAAGTTCGTACTTATACGTCAGCTTCTGTTGGGTCAACTGTTGCTTGTACCAGTTTCTTTACCAACTGTTTGGTCTGGAACCAATTTATAAACTTTTACCACTTGGTGTTGTAATTGTAGTTTGGTTTTCAATTCAGTTCGTATTTGTATTGTAATCTTTACCTGTTGGACTTTGATTTTCAGCTTTGACACTTGTCTTACTTTCAATCGCATTTTCCTTCTATATCTGTATAGTTTACTGTAACATCACCTTTTGAAGTTCGTACTTATACGTTACTTCAATTGGGTCAACTGTTACTTTACCTGTTTCTTTACCAACTGTTTTGGTCTGGAACCAATTTATAAACTTTACCCGACTTGGTGTTGTAATTGTAGTTGGTTTCAAATCAGTTGTATTTGTGTTATAATCTTTACCTGTTGGACTTTGATTTTCTACTACACTTGTCTTACCTTCAATCGCATTTCCTTCTATATCTGTATGAGTTTACTGTTACATCCACGCTTTTTGTAGTTCGTATTTATACGTTACTGAAGTGGATACTACTGTTACTTCACCATTTTCCAGTTCCTACTGTTGCGCTTGGTACTAGTTTGTACACTTTTTCCACTTGGTGTTGTGATTGTTTCTGGTTTTAACTCTGGTGTGTTTGTGTTGTACTCTTTACCTGTTGCACTTTGGTCTTCAACTTTAACACTGATTTTCCTTCAATCTCATTTCCTTCAGTATCTGTGTAGTTTACTGTAACATCACCTTTTGAAGTTCGTACTTATACGTTACTTCAATTGGGTCAACTATTGCTTTACCTGTTTCTTTACCAACTGTTTGGTCTGGAACCAATTTTATAAACTTTACCACTTGGTGTTGTAATTGTAGTTGGTTTCAATTCGGTTGCCTATGTTGTGTTGTAATCTTTACCTGTGGGACTTTGATTTTTCAGCTTTGACGCTTGTCTTACCCTCAATCGCATTTCCTTCTATATCTGTATGTTGCTGTAACATCACCTTTTTGAAGTTCGTACTTATGCATTTACTGCAATGGGTGAACTTGCTTACTGCTACCTGTTTCTTTACCAACTGTTTGGTCTGGAACCAATTTATAGCTTTACCACTTGGTGTTGTAATTGTAGTTGGTTTCAATTCAGTTGTATTTGTTGTAATCTTTACCTGTGGACTTTGATTTTTCAGCTTTGACACTTGTCTTACCTTCAATCGCATTTCCTTCTATATCTGTATGGTTTACTGTAACATCACCTTTTTGAGAGTTCGTACTTATACGTTACTTCAATTGGGTCAACTGTTACTTTACCTGTTTCTTTACCAACTGTTTGGTCTGGAACCAATTTATAAACTTTACCACTTGGTGTTGTAATTGTAGTTGGTTTCAATTCAGTTGTATTTGTGTGTTGTAATCTTTACCTGTTGGACTTTGATTTTCAGCTTTGACACTTGTCTTACCTTCAATCGCATTTCCTTCTATATCTGTATAGTTTACTGCAACATCACCTTTTTGAAGTTCGTACCCATACGTTACTTCAATTGGGTCAACTGTTACTTACCTGTTTCTTTACCGCTGTTTGGTGGAACCAATTATAAACTTTACCACTTGGTGTTGTAATTGTGGTTGGTTTCAAATCAGTTGTATTTGTATTGTAATCTTTACCTGTTGGACTTTGATTTTCTACTACTACACTTGTCTTACCTTCAATCATTTCCTTCTATATCTGTATAGTTTGCTGTAACATCACCTTTTTGAAGTTCGTGCCTACGTTACTTCAATTGGGTCAACTATTGCTTACTGTTTCTTTACCAACTGTTTGGTCTGGAACCAATTTATAAAACTTTACCACTTGGTGTTGTAATTGTAGTTGGTTTCAATTCGTTGTGTTTGTGTTGTAATCTTTACCTGTTGGACTTTGATTTTTCAGCTTTGACCTTGTCTTACCTTCATCGCATTTTCCTTCTATGATCTGTATAGTTTACTGTAACATCACCTTTTTGAAGTTCGTAGCTTATACGTTACTTCAATTGATTCAACTATTACTTTACCTGTTTCTTTCACCAACTGTTTTGGTCTGGAACCAATTTATAAACTTTACCACTGGTGTTTATAATTGTGGTTGGTTTTCCGATCGTTGATGCTGTGTAATCTTTACCTAGTGGACTGATTTTCTTACTACACTTGTCTTGCCTTCAATCTTCGCTTTCCTTCTATATCTGTAGTTTACTGTATCCCTCACCTTTTTGAAGTTCGTGCGCCGCCGTTACTGAGTGGGTCTTTCATTACTTTACCGGTTTTCTTTACCAACTGTTTGGTCTGAAAACCAATTTATAACTACCACTTGGTGTTGTAATTGTGGTTGGTTTCAAATCAGGTGTGTTTGTATCGTAGTCTCTTTCCTGTTGGACTTTGATTTTCTACTACACACTATCTCACCTTCAATCGCATTTCCTTCTGTGTCTGCATGGTTTACTGTTACATTTCCTTTTTGTAACTCACACTCATAAGTGACTGTTTGTTTTTCTGTAGATTACTACCTGTTTCCTCCAGCTGAACCTTCTTTCAATCCATTGTTGGCTAACAAGTTTACTCGACCTTCCATCTTCTTCTGTAATAGTTGCATCTTTTCGTTGCAGTATAATCACTTCCCTGCTTGACCATTAACTACTAATGTTACTGGATGCTTAGATTTTCTTCTGTTCCTGCGACAACGTATTTACTTCAACGTTTCCACCTAATTTTGGTTCGTACTCATAAACTACTTCTTGTTTATCAGCTGTTATTTTTCCAGTTTCTGCAGCTGATGTAGCTTTATGTCCTTTACTATACATGTCTTTTCCATCAGTAGCTGTTAATTCTTCATCTGCTACTGGGGCTGTTCAGTATAGTTTTTCCAACTTTTTAATCCTTAGCTACATCTGTTGCTGGTTTTAATTCAGGTTGTACCTTCGATAACGTATTTTTGCTACTACATCTCCCACCTATAGGGCATAATTCTTTCGTAATATACATTTTCAACTACATTCCCATTATTAACTAATTCTTGAGAAACCAATACTCTATCGATAATTTCTCTATCTGGAGCTTCAAAATTAGCTACTTTAGGTGAATTTGTTTCTTGGCCAATTTGGTTGATAAGCGTCTGTTCTATATTCCCATGGTCCTTCTACTACTCGTCCTGTTTCTTTACCTGTATAAATTTTTCTTTTAACTGTAATATTTTTGTACAACTTGATTAGCAAGTACATTACTTTCATTATCCTTTTTCTAGGTAGTTAATTGTACGAGTAATCGTTTTGCTTTCTTCTTTAAATATTGCTTCCTCATATACATAAGTAACTTTTTCGTTACTTGTCTTTCATAAGTTCCTGTTTCTGGTACTGAATCTGCTTGGATTTCTTTAAATAAATATGGTAATCCCGACCAATGACCTCTAGGAATGACATCTTCTTTTTGTCGTAGTATGGTTGTCCTGCAAAAATCTTTTTCAGAAATTTTTGGTAGAATGTCATCTTTTCTATTATTTATATAACGAACTTCTAATTTACCTCGCACATCTTCTGTTCTTAATCCTACAATATTAGATTCTAACCAAACATTTTGATTATTCTTCAAGAAAATTTGAGACGTACTCTCAACAAAGTTTGGATTATCAGCATCACTCGAAGATTAAAGTTATGTGTAAAGGCATGTTCTTTTGGTTACCATATAATCATTTTTAAATACATATTTAACCGCAGTAACATCTTTCCAATTCGTGATTTGGTCAGCAGTTCACATAAGTTCCTGTAGTTTTGTCAGTTGCTGTTGATGTCGTATAAACTACATCATACTCATCTGAATTCTCAACAATAGGTCCTTCTAAATAGGTTGCAGCTTCACTCTTAGGAATTAAAACAACTGCTTCTTTGATTTTTTGAGGTGTATCTGTTAAATTTTTCAACTCTAGGCGATAGAATAACTTCTTGTCCATTCTTCACATCAATAATCCCTCTAGTTCCTGTTGTCCCTGGTTTCGATATTGTTAATGATGTTGAATACTCAATAACATTATTCATCGTAACATTAATATTTGATTTTTGCTATAGTTGCACCAGGTTCATGTCCTTCACATAATTTGCATTTAAAGAACGATCGTTACCAAATAAAGTTTCAAAATTACTATTCCATACAAGATAAGATTCAATATTATAAGTTCCACTTTCGATTTGACCATTATTTTCTACTTCAAAAGTTAGTGCTACAGGACTATATGTTCCACCTTTAATCCATCCATCTCTATTTAAATCATAACTAGATAACCCTAAATCTTTTGAGTCGAAAATATATGCTCGTTTACCTGTTCCCTTATAATTCTCAATAATACGTGTTGGATTAACAGTATCATAAGTTTCTTTAATCTGATTATAGCCATCTTTTTGCAGCACTACCATTTGTCCCCCAAAAATGTAAGGTGTATTTTGATAATAAGCGATTATCAGCAGTTAATCTGAAATCTTTTATAGGTAGCTTTGGATCGACTAATAACATTACACTTGTTTTATTAATATTAGAATCTAATTTGTTTAAATCATAAACTTTAATACCATTTTTCAGATTCAGCTAATTTAAAAATAATCCGTTGCAGTATATAGAACTGTAATTGGTACTTTCTTTCCTCTTGTTAAGTTATCTTTCGTTAACTCCTGGTCTCAATTTGTTGCATTCCTAAACTTAAAGTTGTTGGTTCTTTAGTATGAACAGCAGGCGTACTACTACCAGTATTTGGTCGTTCTGTAGCTACAGCACTCTCAATTGTATTACTAGCTGCTAAAACTTAGAAATTTTATTTTTCATATTTTTGAATAGTAGCATCTTTTGCTTTTTCTTTCCAAGTATCTACCGTTACATCTAAATCTGCTCTCATTCCAGAATCGTTTTAAAAGCTTTCTTTCTATCTTGAACCTCATCAACAATTCCAGGCGTTTTTAAAATTAAATGTAAATTTCTTTTCAGGATTAATAGCAACTTCATCAAATGTTTCATCAACAGAATTAAATTCTTTAATTAACTCAGGTTGGTTATTTTCATTAACTCCATATAATTTAAAGTTTTCTTTAAATTGCCCTTGTAAATCTTTATAACCTGCATGGTATCCCTTTACTCCAGCATTCCCATTTTCTAATTCATTGGTTGCAATTTCTATTATTTTTGAATTTAGTAAAATAATTTCCCGCTTGATCTTTTTGGAATGAAATAGTTTAAATATTGACTTGGTAACGTCCCTCCATCAGCTTTTAATTTATTAAATGGAACTCTATAAATTGCTGCAAAAGTATCTACATTACTGGCATTTGAAAATAGTCTTTGATTAGTAGCTGCATTTTATACGATCTTCCATCATTCCAATCGAAGGTAAAACCATCGCCTGCATAGATTCTAAAACCATCTGGATTTTCTAGAGATTGCGTGAATGATGAACCATCTGGTCTATGTCCTACAGCATTATAAACAATTTTAGCACTATAACCTTTTGTTCCATTCGTCTCAATAACTTTTGCAATTTCTTCAGGTGTACTTAAGGCACCCTCTTTTAATCTTAATACAGGACCTGCATAATATAACATCTGGTCAATTCCACGAGTTTGATCGGATGTAATGTAGCTACTCCATTCTCTAATGTCCATTTTGAATTTCTAGGAGAAGTAGGGTCTAATTCTAGAAACTCTGGAATTCCACTAATCGTATAATCATAACTTATTAATCGACCATTACCATTTTGGTTATGTCCATCAGCTTCTCCATTATTAAAGAATGGATCGTTTGTCATAATTAATGGGATTCTAAATGAACTACTTACAGGTACTAACTTACCGTCAACAACAGAACCAATCTTATATTCACGTTGTTCCTGAGATACATAATTTTTACTAACTTTTCTCTTGTATCTTTCTCTCTATAAATAATTTCTGATAAATAGTCAAAAGTAGCTGTTGCTGTTTTTGTAGATAGTACATTATCACCACTTATAAACTCTGTCTTCACTGTTAGCGAATCATCCTTTGATGGTGCATTAGTTCTAGATGTCCCTACATAAAGCTTTAATAAACTTTCCGCAACAGACCCACCTGACATTGGATTTAAGTTTAAATCATAAACATAATCAGTATCTGTAGATCGATCGTCAGTACTTTTACAAAAGATGAATTTGTAAATACTGGTTTTTGTAGAGTGTAGAAAAGCTTTCGGAATAGTAACTCGAATTTTACCATCTGTAACTGTATCATTTGAAGAAGCTGAATAAGTAATCGCCATATTAATGACACGCTCACCATCTCCATTATTGGAAACAGGAATTTTCTTTTTCAGTTGAGCCTTTCGATGTATCGAAATGAATTGACCCTGTTAAAGCCTGATCATGTCACTCCAGTACGGAAACCAGTTCCTTCTTCCATCTTCTTACCATTACGACTATCTTGGTTTTTATTTTTCTTTAGGTGTTTCTTCAGTCTTAATCGATTTTAAAAATAGAAATTAATGAACTAATCTCTTTTTGCTTTTTTTATCTACTTCTTGTTTAGTAGGATTATTTTTAATAAAGATTCAGCTGATTCTAATTTTTAGTAGCTTCTTCTATCAATGATTTTTGTTTTTGTATTATTTTTAACTCTTTCTAATTGAGTTTCAATTCTTCAATTTTTAAATTTAAAACTGAATCATCTACAACTTCTGCTTCTAGCTTCAACTTCATTTTTCTTATTATCATTAGATTGGCTAGCTATTTTTCCAACAGCTGCAGCTACCTTTGCAGGAGTATTCTCAATTTTATTAGCTACTGGTTTTACTGAATTCTCTGAAACGATATTAGCAGTATTCACTCCTTCATCTGGACTGATTAGTAGCTTCTCGTGATTGAGTAACACTATCACTTGCTTCTACAGCATCAGCTCCAAAGAATAAACCTACTCCAATTAGAACACTTGCGGCTCCTACCTTGAATATAGAGTAGGTTTCTACTTTTTCTCACAGCGTTCAAGTTGTTTTTATATTATTTTTCCTATCATATAACTTTCCTTCTTTCTATAGGTTTCATAAACTCAAACCAATTAAATTTATATTTATAGAATTATTTTACCATAAAAACTCTATTTTATAAAGTAATTATAATTATCTTTCATTATTTAAATTTATATAATTTATTAATTATAATTTTATTAATTATGCCTAAAATTTTTACTTTGAAACACTTTTTATTAAAAGTTTTCACTTTCATTTCTAATTATTTTCATATTTCTAATATAAATAGTATATACCCAATATATATAATATATTTTTAGTTTATATTTCAAAATTCAAACTCATTTTACTATGTGTAACTAAATACATTTTGTAATAAAAAGACCCAAAACTAAGTTTCGTAATTTTTTGAGTCTATATATTTCTATACTAAAAACTTTATCGTTTTCTTTTTCTCTCTTTTTGGAGATTGACGTGCACCCTTCAATTTTTCCTTTTTGTTTAATTCGCGTACTTTTTAACACTGCCGCATAATTGTGCCGCGATAAATGAGTGATGAATATAAACCAAAGACTAATCCAATAAGTAAAGCTGCGTTGAATGAATAAATCGAACTACTTCCTAATAACAGCATTACACTACAGTAATAATAACCGTTAATACTGTGTTAATAGAACGTATTAATGTTTGTCTAACGATACATCTACAAGTTTATAGATTTGTTCCTTAGATGTTGAAGCTACTTTTTTCATGACGCATATGTTCACGAATACGGTCCAAATGTAACGATTGTATCGTTAATCGAGGTAACCTACAATTGTTAGTACCGCTGCGATAAATGTAATATCTATTTCTAATCGTAATAAGCTAGCGATAAAAATGATAGATACATGCGTCATGTAGTAATGCGATAACACTCGCGTAAGTCCCATACGCCATTCGAGATCTAGATGCTACATAAATAATGATACCTATTGGAAGCATACATTAATGCGAATAATGCATTCTTAGCTAACTCTTTTCCGATTACCGGAGATACAACACTTGAGGTTAGCATCTTTTTCATATTTTTAGCAAAGTATTCTTTTTATTTCAATTGTTTATCTTGTTCAAAACTCTCTTTAGAGTGAACTGTTGCTTGTTTTTATCTGGTGATAAAACTATTTTTCATCTTTTTACTTTTTAAGTTATTTAAGTCTTCTTGAATTTTTCTACAGATAATTCAGTATTTTGCTACTACATCTATACGAGTACCGCTAGAAGTCAATTCTAAGTTAAGTTTATTCATTCCTAGAAATGAGATCCTGCAATCATGAGTTGCTATACTTAATGCAAAGAATTTCTTCATGTGCTAGTAAAGCTTAGCCATTCAAATTTAGTACTTAAGTTAAGTGAATTAATACCAAATTTAGTTTCATGAATACTCTTTTTACTAACCCCAAAATATCAGGGGTGATTATTAAAAGAAATTAGAGTTTACTAATAGGCTAAGTAATAATCTAGTACCCAAAGACCGCAGTTATAAAGCTGACAAGTATTGATAGCAATAACATTGTCGCAAAACCTTTAACACTACTTGTACCAAAAGATGAATAGTACTACTGCCGCGATAACTGTGGTAAATTGTGAGTCAAAGATTGTCCATAGCGACTGTTGCTGCCATCTAAATATGCTTTCTTCAATGGATATCCAGCACGTACTTCTTCTTTAATTCTGTCGTACATAATGATATTAGCATCGACTGCCATACCAGCCCTAGAATTAGAGCTGCAATACCAGGAAGTGTTAACACCCCTGAAATCATATTGAAGAATACCACAGTATATATACACGTAAGCAACCATCATTACACTCGCTACGAATCCAGGAACTCGATAAATAACTAACATGAATAAACAGATAATAGCTAAAGCGATAGCACCTGCATATACTGTTTGATGTAATGCATCAGCACCGAATTGAGCACCTACTGAGTTAGAGTAAATTTCTGTTAATTTAACTGGTAATGCACCTGAGTTTAGTAAAAGCTGCCATTTCTTTTAGCTTCTTTAACAGTAAAGTTACCAGTTATTTTGAACATCTTTAGAGTTAATAGTTTGAGCAACTTGTGGTGCAGAAACGTATTTAGGTTTCTCTTTAGCCGCTTCAGCTTTAAATGAATCTCCTTCATTGAAGTCCATCCAAATAACCATTAAGTTTTGTCCTTGACCACGTTTGCTAATTTCAGATGTAATATTACCGAATTTATCAGCATCTTTTAACTTCAAGTTAACATCTGGCTTGTTGTTTTGATCAAATCCTTGAGAAGCTCCATTTTCTTCTAAATCAGAACCGTCTAACAATACTTTATCTTCAATATCACGAATAGTTAAGTTCGCTTGTGTTGATAAAACTTTACGAGCTGATTCCTGATCTTTAACACCTGCAAGTTCAACACGAATTCTGTTTCCTGATTCAACAGTAATAACAGGTTCACTTACCCCAAGTATGTTAATACGTCTACTAATAGTATCAGCAGTTGCTTTAACAGCTGCTTCATCTATAGTTTGACCTTCTTTAAGAGGTTCTACTTGGTATAGTACCTCAAATCCTCCTTGAAGATCCAGTCCTAGATTTACTTTTTCTGCATTAGTTTTAGATGTTAATCCCTGTTGAGTAAGAATAATAACAACTAATGACAAGAAAGCAAGTATTCTACTGAACTTTTTCTTCTCATTTCTTCTTCCTCTCATGAAAGTTCTCCTTTATTTTTATTTTTCATTGTACAATTTATAGTAATCAGATATAAAATTATTTTATATGTAAATCGCTATATAGGTAGTTATCTTTACCTTCTAATTTATCAAATTTTTCGCTAAGTTATCAAGTATTTTATTTAATTTTATAATAATCTTCTACATATTTAATAACAGAAAAAAATCATTATTATTTCCAATAACTTCATCACACATATTTTGAATTTCTTCTTTAGCATTATTTGGACAAACACTCCATCCTGCTACGTCGAACATTTCTTTGTCATTAAAATTATCACCAAATACTACACAATCTTCAATTGGAGAATTATAATATTCAGCTAGTTTTTCAATTGCTGTTCCTTTATTACATCCTTTTTGGCATAATATCGAAGAAATCAGTCGCTGAAAATGTTCCATCTACTTCTAGAACTTTCTTACCTCATTAAAGAAATTCACTACTTTATCATGATCTTTAGCTAATCATCATAATTTTTGACAATCTTCTTTATTCTTCTTGATTTCACCTATAATGTCATCATGAATATACATTGGCGTTTTCAGTTCCTCTGGCATATCCGCTTCAAGCTTTTCATTCTAGCCATACTAAACGATAAGTGCGTGCAATAAATATAATTTAATGTATACACGTGAAATTCTATCTCATCATCATTTAGTTCCTTAAACATGCCATAAATTTTTCTCAATTTCTTCTATTTTAAAACTCTTTTGATAAACTATTTCACCTGTTGATAGATGTCTAATTAAACTTCCATTATTAGAAATAACTACATCGTTCATTCCTAAGTTGTAATAATAATGCTTAACCGCAATATCAGGTCTTCCAGTGGCAATTATGAATTTACTTCCTTTATCTTGCAGTTTTACTATCACATCTTTCGCATTTGGTGCAACTTCTTTTTATCATTTAAAAAGTTCCATCCATATCAGTAATAAAACCATTTCATTGAGTTATTTTTCTCCTTTTGTGAAAAACTAAAAATTTACTAATAACATAATTAGCAACAAGTACTACAAATTGAATAATAAATTTACTTAGATAGGCATTCATTTCCTAAGTAAATGAATAATTCTACTCAAATACTTCTATAACAAGCGTAGATAATCTAGCTGTAAAGAATTTACTAAGTTCATAAAATACCTTCTTAAATCCTACAGCCTTCGAATTAAATACGTACTTAGCATTAACAAAATATGCAAATAAAATTGATAATGTTATAGATATTAAATTCGCTGGTCTAACTTCCATCCCATAATAATACAAAATAAAATATGTAACAACATTTTACTAGTGTCGTACAAACTCCAAAGAATATGTAGTTAACTATGCTTTTTGTATTTAGGTTCTTTATAAAAGATCCAGCATTTTCTTTATTAAATTTCTCATGCTATCCTCTTTATATTAAAATTTTGCCAACACTTAATTTATATACCTATAAGCAGTTTTTCAAATTTTTACATATAAAACTATTATAACTAAGCAACATTTTTGTTTTAACTAATACATCGATATAATTAAAAATTAAAGGTATCTCTAGAAATGATTGAGATACTCTTTTTTTATAATAAAAGTTTACTAAACAGTTTTACATCTGGATATTTATCAGCTGAACCAGTTCATTGCGAAATCATTTTTCGAATAAAAATACGTAATTATCAGTATAAATCTTTAACTAAGATACTTCTTGAACTTGACATGTTCTCATTAATTGATTCTTCATTTTTCAATCCAACGAGTAGTTTTTTTGTCCAATACGTTCCATTATTACTTCAGTATTGTATTCATTTTTCATACGGTGCTCAAAGACTTCAAATTGTAATTGACTCTGCCCCTAAGATAATTTGGTTTCGTATGTAATGTTTTATAGTGATTGAATAGCTCCTTCTTGTACAAGTTGCTCCAACACCTTTGTGGAAGTGTTTTTGTTTCAGTACATTTTTGCAGAAACTTTTTACGAATATTTCTGGAGTGAATGAAGAGTGCTTCAAATTCAACTTTTTATTTTTGATAAAGTGTGTCACCGATTTTGATAGTTTCCACTATCGTAAAGCCCTATAATATCTCCTGCATAAGCTACATCTACAGTAGCTTTATCATCTGCCATGAAGTTAGTTGAACGTGAAATTTTTAGTTTTTTTCCTGTTCTTGCTAAGTTTACATCCATACCACGATTAAACTCACCTGAACACACACGTAAAAATGCGATTCTATCACGGTGTTTAGGGGTCCCATATTGCTTGGATTTTGAAGATGAATCCTGAGAAGTCTTCACCTGTTGGTTGAATATCTTCTTCATTTACTCCACGACGACCTTTTGGTGTTGGTGCATTATCCACGTAGTAGTTTAAGAAACTTTCTACTCCAAATGATGATAATGCTGATCCAAAGAATACTGGCGTTTGTTCCCCTTTTAGTTGTTTATCATAGTCGTAGTCAACACCTGCTTCAGTAATAAGAATCATGTCTTCTACATTTTTGATACATAGTATCTTGAGCAAGCGGATTATCATCTACGATATTATACTCTTCATCTAATTCTACGAAATCACTATCTTCCTTAAATGGCTCTATGAAATGATTTTTTCTATCCATAATACCAAAAAAGTTTTGTCCCATACCTACAGGAAGATTCATCGGATATGTTTCTATTTCTAATTTTTCTTCAATTTCCTCTAATAATTCTAATGGATCTTTTAATCTCACGGTCAACTTTGTTGATAAATATAAGATTGGAATACCACGCATACGACATACTTTGAATAGTTTTAATGTCTGAGCCTCAATCCCTTTAGCTCCGTCAATAACCATTACAGCACTATCTACTGCCATAAGCGTACGATATGTATCCTCTAGAAATCTTCGTGCCCTGGTGTATCTAGTATGTTGATAATTTTTGTTATCATAATCAAGTTGCATTACTGATGAAGTTACAGAGATACCACGTTGTTTCTCAATATCCATCCAGTCACTTTTGCATATTTTTCCGGTCTTTTTACCTTTTTACTGTTCCTGCTTCACGAATAGCTCCACCGAATAATAGTAATTTCTCCGTTAATGTTGTTTTTACCAGCATCAGGGGTGGGAGATAATCGCAAATGTTCTTCTTTTTCTACTTGTTCTCTAATTTTTTTCTACCACGTTATTTTCCTTTCAATTTTTATTTAATATTAAATTTCTTTTTCGCTTCTTCTACTGCAACGATTGGATGCGAGTGCCAAACTTTTTACCACCTTGGAAATTTCATAATCTTCGCGTCCTTTTTGATGCTAAAATTACTACATCTCCGAGGTTCAGACAGTTCAATTATTCGTTTAACAGCATCAGTTCTAAAACCATACTTTTTCATAATTTTTTATGGTCATTCCTTTTTCAATTGACCCCATAGAACTTCTACGTCCTCATCACGAGGGCTATCAGTTGTAATAACAACATAATCTGCTTCTGAGGATAATTTCACGCAGTTAATGGTCCTTTAGAAATATCACGTCCACCACCCATTCCAGTTACAAGAAGAGTTCGTTTTCCTTTTCTCATCTCACAGTGGCTTCTAATAATTTTTCCTTATCCATCTGGGTATGTGCAAAATCACTTATAATATCAATCGGTAGTTCATCTCCTAAGATTTCCATTCGACCGTATAGCGCTCCAAGCTTAGGTAAGATGCCAACTAACTGTTCAACACTATAACCTTTTACCCACACAGCAATAAGAGCAGCAAGAACATTACTTACCATAAAGTCTCCGATATAATTAGTAGTACATTCAAATGTTCCTTCTGGAGAATTTAGCATAAAACTTTGTTTTTATAAATCTTATCTTCTTTATATTGTTTTATATTGTAGCATAAAAATCTGCTGTTTCATCTACTATTGAATAATTTATTTTCTTGTTGATATAAACATTTTTGAAATAACTTTATAGTAACTATCATCTTTATTCAAGATTCCATATTTTTGCTTCTGATAGATTATTTCCTAATGTTGAGAATAATAAACTCTTATCATAAGCATAAGTTTGCATATCCCCATGGAAATCTAAATGTTCATGTGTTAAGTTCGTGAATATCGCAACATCGATATCTACATTATAAATACGTCCTAGCGCCATCGCATGTGATGACGCTTCGAGATGCTAGGTTTTTATATTATCTCGGCGTAATTCTCCTATCTGATTATGTAGAGTTACTACATCAGGCGTAGTGTTCCCGAAGTAAACAGGTTCTTCATCATTTTCCCGAAACCATTCGTTTCCCTATATAAGCACTACTTTCTCCTAAAATTCTTAACAGTATTATGTACTAATGTTGAAATACTAGTCTTTCCATTTGTCCCTGTTACCAGCAACCGTATATATGTTAGAACCCCATTGATTTTTAGCTATCATACTAGCAATTTTTTCAATTTCATGCTCTTTAATAACAATCACAGCACAGTTTTTCTACATTATAATTTTTCATAACGGCTAGCTATTACTAATGCTGCACCTTGTTCAATTACTTTTCTCTATGTAATTATGTCCATCTACCGTATAACCTTTTATAGCGACAAATACATCTCCTTACCTACTTTTCTAGAGATCTTGAGATATATTGTTTTACACTTTCTGGTAAATTTCCATAAATAGTTTTTACTTTTATATTATCAATAATATCTAATATATTCATACTATCTACCTTTTTCTTATTTTTCTAACTACTAAATTATACCACGCATGATGCTAATACTCAACCGACAACGATAATTATTTTATCTAGGGAGTGATACAAAAATCATGATTTCGAAAAAATCAATTTTAAAGAATTATCAAAGCAAAGTTTACTAGTTATCTAAAAGTATTTATAAAAGCCCTATTTAGGTATCAAAAACACTGTATCTATGAGTTTTATTAAAAACTTTTTAAAATTTTGAAATTTTATTTTTATTAGTATTTTTTTAATCATTCACTCTAGATTACGACATTATATTTCTGTTATGTTGATAATTAATAAAATCTAGTGTAATATCCATAAGAAATCATTATTAAAGAAACTTTAAGGAGAAACGATGGAACACGAAATTATTTCGAAATATTGACGCATATAACTAATAACAACATTAACAAGATAACTTTCTCAAATATTCGTAATAAAGAATTAGAACTTGACAAAGTCATTGGAAAATTAGTTAATATTAAAAACAGTATTAACCTGCAGTTAGAGTATCGCTATAAAAGAATAATTAAACATACTAATATAGTTACTACAGAATCTTCAAGCATTAAGAATTCGATTAAAGAACTTTTCAGATTAGCAAAAGATATAAATGTAGTTACTGTAGATGAAAATATCAATATTAAAGTCTCAAAAATTCAAAATCAGCGTAAATAGAAAGAAAACAGCTACTAAAAACTATTTCATTCGAACACAATAAGAAAAAGATTACTTCTAGATGAAAAACAAAATACACATTTTTAATTGAGCTTGGTATTCAAAATAAGGACAGTAAGGTTATTAAAAAGTAAATACAATAAGTTTAAACGAGATAAATAAATATCTTGAGTTATTAAGCAAGCTACTACTCAATTAGATTCTAATAAACAGATTACAATTCTGAACTTTGGTAGTGGTAAAAGTTACCTAACATTTTCTACCTACTATTATTTAACTGAAGTTCTTAATATGAGATCTAAAAGATTATTGGAATAGATCTTAAAAGTTATTGAACATTGTAACAATATAGCTGAAAAACTTAATTTTTCTAATCTTAGTTTTTATATATGGTGATGTTATCGACTATGAAAATAAAAGATGAGATAGATATGGTTATAAGTCTTCACGCATGTAATACAACAACGGATATAGCTATACTTAAAGCTCTTGGTTGGAAAGCAAAAGTATTCTTCGCAGTTCCTTGTTGTCAAAAGAAGTTAATAGTCAACAATGATGATTTTCTTCCATTTATGTTAAAACATGGGATTGTGAAAGAAAAATTCTCTACTCTTCTTACGGATTCTGTTCGTGGTGAAGTCTTAGAAGCATTCGGATATAAATCTGACATTGTTGAGTTTATCTCCGCAGAGAACACACCTAAAAATCAACTTATCCGCGCATATAAAACTACAAATAATGTGAGACAAAGATCAAATTATCTAATATTGAAAAATTCACAACATCTTTAAATATGAAGATGTTCTTACTAGATGAAGCAAAAATTAATATAAAAAGCATTGGCTCTTACTTTCGAGGCTAATGCTTTTCCTTCTCTACAAATTATAGTTCACTAAAGGTCGTAAAGCTTTACCTTTTTGTTTATTTGGTAATACAGCCGCAATTACTAAACAAACTACTGCTGGTACTAACCATTTCTAAACTTTGAGCTGCTAAAGGAAGTTTTGCGATTAAACCGCTCAGCCACTACTTTCAATGTGCTTCCTACTACGAAAGAATAGAAATTAGTGTAACTACTGCCATTGTTAATTGCATTTCCTAACTTAGATAGTGCAACGTGTTGTTAACAATAACGATTAATACTAATGCAATTGTGATTGGGTATAGGAATAATAGCATTGGTACTGAGAATTGGATAACACTTTGTAATCCAACGTTTGCGATAGCAAATCCTACAACTGTGAATAATGTAGCATACGTTTTGTATGAAAGTTGTGGGAATGTTAAAGAATTCTGGAAGTTGCCACGATTAATCCTACTGTTGTAGTAGAAACATGTAAAATTACCATGATTCCTAAGAATATACTTCCGAAGTTACCGAATAATTGACGCGCTGATTCAGATAGTACATATGCACCTTTGTTAACTTTAGGATTAGCAAGCACCTCTGCAGGTACTGCAAATTTATTACCTAATAATCCTAATCCAACGTATAAGATACTGAACCCAATACCTGTTGCAATACCAGCAATCCATACACTTGATAAAAATTCTTTTTATCTTTAAACCCTAATTGTTTTAAAGCACTCATCGCAATGATACAGAATGCTACCGCAGCAAGTGCATCAAGTGTGTTATATCCTTCGATAAATCCTGTTCCGAATGCTAAAAACCACTAGTTGCATAAGTTTTTAGCAGCCTCACCTGTTGAGCTGAATTTTAGAGACACCTAAGATTACTAAGATTACGATTAATAAAAGCAAAAATAGGTGTTAAAACTTTACCTACACTGTTAAAAATCTTAGTTAGGGTTTACAGCTAATAAGAACACTTTACATACAAAATAAATAATTGTAAAAATTAATAACCATGGTAAACTACTTCCAGCTACAACTGGAGCTACTCCAATGTCAAAATGCAGTCGCTGCAGTTCTTGGAATCGCAAAAAGTGGTCCAATTGATAAATAAAGTAAAACTAAATACGCAGTTGAGAATAATGGTGAGATTTTTCATCCATCTCTGCTCCATAACCATTTTGAGTTTAGTGTTCCTACAATTAATGTAACAATTGCTATACCTACTCCAGATACAACAAATCCCTAAAATTGCTGGCCAAAAGTTTCCTCCTGCACTTACTCCTAGCGCTGGTGGAAAGATTAGTTTCCAGCACCAAAAAGATACCAAATAATAACAATCCGGTTAGTAAACCTTTTTCATATATAATATTTCCTTTCTTAATTTATATAGTATACTCATAATACTATACCTTAATAAAAAGGCAAACATTTTTAAAAATAATATAACGTTTTCTGATAATAGTATAAATAATTGTAAAAAAACGGATTCGAAAAATGTTTTCGAATCCGTAAACATGTAATCAAAGTAACTGAATTACAAATAATATTGCGAATAAATACATTAATGGATGAATATCTTTCCATTGTTTTTGATAATTTTAATACTACATAGAAGATAAATCCAAATGCAATGCATCATTAGTGAACCTGTAAGTGGGATTCCTACAATTGTTACAAATGCTGGGAATGCTTCTGTAATATCACTCCAATCAATTTTGTAATACTTTCCATCATGAATGAACCAATGATGATTAATGCTGGTGATGTAATCGCTGGTACTGAAGCTAAACTACTCGCTAATGGGAATAAGAAAATTGATATTACAACCAAGAAACTTGTCGTTAAAGCTGTAAGACCTGTACGTCCTCCATTTTGCAACCCCTGCTGAAGATTCAATATAAGCTGATGTTGGTGTGGTTCAAATAATGATCCTGCTAATGAAGCAAATGAATCAACTAATAAAGCTTCTTTTGCTCTTTCCATTTTCCATTTTTAACTAATCCTGCTTGCGTAGTTACGGCAACCATTGTACCTGTTGTGTCCAAATAATGTTACCATTAAGAATGTGGGATACTATTCCGTATAATCCTAACTGTAAGGCATTAATACTTTCACTGACTGGATTGTATAATAAACTTAAATCCATGTGAGGAATACTCGAATACTTTTTCAACTTTTTAACATTCCTGTAAAGTATGAAATAATCGCAACTTCTGCCATTCCTATGAAAATAGCTCCTTTTACTTCTAAAGCTAATAAAAACAAGGATAATAAAGATGCCTAAGATTGTCATATAAGCTACTGGATTTTTAAATCCCCTAGTGAAAAGGATCGTATGTAGGATTAGCTACAATAAGAGCAGAGTTTTTAAGCCCTAAGAATGCGATAAATAATCCAATTGCTGCTGAAATCCCATGTCTTAAATTATTTGGAATTGAATCAATTAAACTCTCACGGAATTTTTGTTGCTGATAATATTACAAAAATAACAGCTCCTAAAAACACGTTGCTAATAAAAGTTTTATAGTTTATAACCTGATGTTGCAGCTAGTGTTGCGAAATACGAGTTTATACCCATACCAGGTGCAACTACTGTTGGATAGTTTGCTGCTAATGCCATAATTAAAGTACCGACTAAAATCGCGATTATTGTCGCTGTAAATACTCTATCTAATGGAATACCTGCTGCTGATAGTACAGCTGGATTTACTACTAAAATATAACTCATAGAGAAAAATGTAATTAAACCAGAGACTACTTCAGTTCTGGTATTAGTATTATTCTCCTTTAATTTAAAAAGACGTTCTAGCATAAATAGAAAATTCTCCTTAGTTTTTATTAATGCCGAAGCACATAAATAATAATAAATCTTTTAAAAATAAAAGTCAAAGAGTTTTTATATTAAAGTTCATATTTTATATGGATATCTCATCTTTATATCCATTTCAATATAATATACCCTATTACTTCAAAAATAATAGGGTTTACATAAATAAACATTCGTTATAACCGAACTTTGGATTTATTTTTATCCATGAAAAATCGACTAAAATAAATAAAAATTCTTTAAAACACTATACTATCATAACTAAGTATAATCATTTAAAGAACTTTTTATTATTCTTTCTCATAGGGAATAACTCCCATTAATTTTAACAATTTGTCCCATTCAAAAGCATCTGCAAAAGCATATAGTGCTAAAAATAGATAAAACATCTTTGTAATTGGAAAAATCATGATATTCTAAAAAAGAAAAATTTCAGAAAAATTACAAATAATAGTGAAACAGCAGCTATCTTAAAATGTTTTTCCCCTGATACTTTAACATTTAAAAATATAATAACAATAGAAATAAACTCAATCTTGCTAAATTTTTCTAGTATATCCATAATACTACCTCCACATAATATATAATTCGTATCCTTCATTTTATAACACCTCTATACTAGCTCCTATTATATCAAAGAGTTAACACAATATAAAACGTTTACATTTTTGGTGCATATAATATAAAAATAATATCACTAAAGAATCCTTTTAAAATTCCTTAGTGATATTTACTATATTATAATATTTTCGGAAGAACTCTTTTGTTCTTTTCTTCTTTTGGATTATCAGAATATTTCCGATGGAGTTCCTTCTTCTAATACTACTCCCCCATCCATAAATATTACTTTATCAGCAACTTCTTTTTGCGAAATTCATTTTCGTGAGTAACTATTAGCATAGTTAATCCTTCTTCTGATAATTCTTTGATAACATCTAGTACTTCTTTTTACCATCTCTGGATCAGAGCACTCAGTAGGCTCATCAAATAACAATACTTCTGGTGAATTAAGCTAAGGCACGTGCGATTGCTACACGTTGTTTTTTGCCCACCTGAAAGACTACTTGGATAAACGTCCTTTTTATCTTCTAATCCTACACGTTTTAGTAACTCAATTGCTTTTTCTCAATGTTTTTCAGCAGTGTCATCACCGAACGTTTTTGGAGCAAGTGTAATATTTTCTAATACACTCATATTTGGGAATAGGTTAAAGTTTTTGGGAATACCATTCCTACTCTATATTTATTGATATTTTTGTTTTGTAATATCTTCTCCGTTGTATAAGATTTGTCCACTTGTAGGTGTTTCTAGTAAGTTTACACAACGTAATGCTGTACTCTTACCACTACCACTCGAACCTAAAATTACGATTTTTCTCCCCTTTTTTCAACACTGATGTTTACACCTTTTAATACTTCTAATTTTTCCGAATTTCTTATGTAAATCTTTTTATTTCTAATAACAATTTCTTCACCCTACTTCAGTTAATCTCTAAACGTTTTACCAATAGTGATAATATTGATGTAATTATAAAATATATTGCAGCTGCTACTAAGTATGGACCAAACTGTTTGGTATGTGGCATTTTTACAGTGTTTTGCTGTAAACATGATGTCTGCTACTCCTACAAAGTAAACTATTGAAGATTCTTTTTACTAGTGAAATAAACTCATTACCCTAAAGCTGGTAAGCTATTTTTTATGCTTGAGGTAAAATGATTAATCTCATAGTTTGGAAGTAACTCAATCCTAAAGAACGTCCTGCTTCCATTTGTCCTTTATCAATCGCTAAAATTCCTGAACGGAATATTTCACTAACATATGCTCCAGAGTTAATTGAAAGAGCAATTATCGCTGACATAAATGGCGTGAATGAAATACCCAATTTCTGGTGAGTGCGAAATAGATAATCATAATTTGCACTAGTATTGGTGTATTTCTAATAATTTTCTACATATCTGCTGCAATTACATTAAGCACTTTAAAAGTACTAATTTTTGCTAAACATATTACAATTCCAAGTATTAATCCTACTAATAAAGCTATAAGTGAAACTTTTTAAAAGTTGTTACCGTAGCTTCTAAATACGTTGTGTAATAATTTGGAAGAAAAATCAAACATTCTATTTTATACCTCTCTTTTATTCGCTTTTGTGCAGCAACTTTAGCATATTTATCAAGTTCTTTTTCAAATGCTTTTTGATCTTGAATTTCTTTAATTACTGCGTTTACTTGTTCTAATAATTCTTTGTTACTATCATTTTTCCTTTTTGAGGCAATTGCCATACCAGTTGCTTCTGGATCGTTATCTGCAGTAAATGTACTAATTTTTAATATCAGTGTATTTGTTCATCTGCAATTTTTGCAACGTCATCTGGAAATTAATACTGCATCAATTTTTGTTTTTAAGATCTTTGTAATAAACTTGGTACATCAGTTAAAGCTTGGATATTTTTATCATCCATTTTTAGTTGTTCTTTAGCATAAGTTTCATATGTTGAACCTTTTTGAACACCGATGTTTTTAAGATCAGCTACAGATTTGATTTCTTCACTATCTTTATTTACTACGAAAAATACCTTTACTTGTGTAATAAACATCTGAGAAATCAACTGCTTTTTCTTTCCTCTGTTGGGTTAACTCCAGAGATTACCATGTCAACTTTATTAGCATTTAATGCTGCGATTAATGAATCAGAATGCCATTTGTTGAATTTCAACTGAACACCTAATTTTTAGCAACTTGCTCTGCCAAGTAAATATCAGCACCAACAACTTTTTATTACCATTTTCTGTTGTTAAAAACTCATACGGAGGATAGTCTGGAGAAACTCCTAATACTATTTTATTTTTTCTCTTTAACTTCTTGTAATTTGTTTTTTTGTGTTGCTACTTGAGCATGCTGTTAATGTAATCTACTGTAATAATTGATGTAATGAATAATAATAATTTTTCATCGTCTTGTCTCCTTTTTCTTTATTATATTATATAATGTTAGAAAAGAACAAATTATAAATACTCTTTTGCAGCTAGTTATCCCTAGCTACAAAGAGACGAATTTTCGCGAGTGCCACTCTTTTGATATACTAAATCTAAGAAATATACAGTCCATGGCCTGTATATGAGAGCTGATATAAATAAAAGTCTTTTTATAATTTCCTAAGAAACTATAAAAAGACAGAAATCAATCACGTTGCCACTTTTTCTTGGTATTTAGCATACCCACTCAATCTCTTTAAGGCAGAGTTACAATTATTTAATAATTGCCTAAAAAGTGCGTTCATCTAGAAAAATTACTAACCTCACACCAACGTTAGCTCGCTAAAAAATTTTTACCAAATTACTATTCTTTTTCTAAGGTTTTTAGTTTTTATTGTTAACTATTTTTACACCTTAAGTATTTTTCTTGTCAAGTAAAAATTAGTATTTTTGAATTTTTGTTTTCACTCTTTTCATCTTTATCCATTATAAAAATGGGGCTGACCCAAAAGTCCTAAAATGTAACAAATTTTAGATGAGAACTCATAGACGCAGTGGTTTATTGATATCTAAATTCGCTTTTATAAAAGCTTTTTAGATATCTAATAAACTAATGTGAGTGACTCGACAAAATCGATTTCTCCGAAATCACGATTTTTTGAGTCACTCCCATTGAGTTCTGCTCTTAATTCTAAATATTATTTGTTTAATAAATTATACAATGTTTTAACATGTACTCCTGTAGCACCTTTTTGGAAGGTATTTTCAGCTTTTGATAGGTATGCAGTTCCTGCTATATCTAAGTGCACCCATGGAACATTATTCGCTACGAAGTTTTCTATGAATAGTCCCAGATTATTGTTCCTCCAAGTCTTCCTCCTGTATGTTTTTACATCAGCTATAGAAGATTTATTTAATTCTCTGAAGCTATCATCAGCTGGCATTTGCCATACTCTTTCTCCACTTCTTTCGCAGCTTTGCTTAGTTCGTTATAGAATTCTTGGTTGTTTGTTACTGCACCTGTGTAGAATTCACCTAATGCTACTAAACATGCCCCTGTTAATGTCGCTAAGTCTATTACTTTTGCTAACTTTTTAATTTTTCAGTAGCGTAGTATACTGAATCTGCTAAAGTAATACGTCCTTCTGCATCTGTATTTAATACTTCTACAGTTTTTTCCTGAAAGTGTTGAAATTACATCACCTGACTATAAGAACCACCAGCTATCATGTTTTCCATGCACCAACAACTGCAATTACATTAGTTTTTAATTTTCTAGTCGCAACTAGTTTCATTGTTCCAATTACAGTTCCTGCACCACCCATGTCACAGTGCATAATATCCATGCTATTAGCTGTAGGTTTAATTGAGTAACCACCTGAATCATAAGTTACACCTTTACCTACTAATCCAATTACTTCACTTTCTTCTGGATTATTTAAGTATTTCATAATAATAAATCTTGGTTTTCTATCTGATCGCGACCTACAGCTAATAAACCTTTTAATCCTAGCTCTTCACATTGTTTTTCATCATATACTTCTACTTCAACACCTAATGCTGATAATTTCCTTACTAGCAATATCAGCAAGAGTTTCTGGATATAAGTACTCTGCTCTTTCATTTACTAGATCACGTGAGAAGAATACTCCGCCCATAATATCACGAGCTTCATTTACTACCTCTTCTAAAATTTTCTAGATTTTTCTTCTGTAGATAAATTAATCGTAATTTCTGGAGATTCTTTTTCTATCTGATTTATACTTATCAAATTTATAAGTTGCATGTAATGCACCTTCGACTGCAGCATTTACAAGTTTTTCAGTTGAAACACTCTCAACTTTAGGTAAAGTAATAAAATACTTCTAATTCTTTGTTACTTTCTAATACTTTAACTAGTTTAAAGAATACTTCTCGTACCTTGTCTTCTACTAGTTCTTCTTTTTCCTAATCCTAAAAGTATTTCTTTTTCTCCATTAAAAGGGAGATTAGCGTATATTTCATTAAGTTTTCCAGAGAATAATTCTCTTTCTTTTGTATATTCTAATAACTTACTTTCGTATGCTTCATTTTCAAATATTGGTGTTACTTTTTACACCTGCTTTTTATTTGTGAAAAATTTCATTTGCTTTTACTTCGTACTATGTACGTCCTTTCTTATCTTATATTTTTCTAATATTTGTTTAGCTACTTCTTTAGCTTCTAATACTGTATTTTCTAAAGTTGTGCCTTTTTGATTTCCCTATAATGAATACATTTGGATATTCTTTTTCATATATTCATTGAACTTATTTATATTCTTATTATAATTCTTACAACGGAATCTATAGTTGTCTTTAATCTTACTTACATAAAAATCTACTTAGTTTTTCCTACTGAGCCATGAACTTTTCTCAGTTCACTTTCTATTATTTCTTTTATTTCATCATCATCTTTATTCATTAATTTACTAACCGCTTCTTCTCTATCAATATAGGCTCTTACGATTTGTATTCCACTCATCTTAATATCAATCCATTTTATTACTTACATATTCTAACTTTGTTATATATTCACTATCATTTTTGGAAAAATAATTTCTCCTATTTCACGATTAATATGTAACTCATCTCTTTTTATACACTAGAGTTACAACGATATTAGATGCATACTTCCATACTTGAATAAAATTCATTTATTTTTCATCTCCATTAAATAATGGTAAGAAGTTCTTTTGATTTAATGTAAGTATTATATAATCATAATAATAGATACTACCATTTGAATGAACTAGATACTTATCACCTTTTTCTATTTTTTCAACTTTACGATTTAACTCTAAAAATACTTTATCAGAAAAAAATTAGATTCTAATGTTTCTATAAAAAGATTTTTAAAGTGAATTTTTAATCTATACTCAGAACCTACTGTTATATTATCAATAACATTTCTATTATACATATCTTCTAAAAATTTTATTAATATCTTCTTTTTGAATTGTTAAAAATGATAGTTCTGGCATTAAACTTATCATACTTTGCTTTAGAAATATCACAAGCATAGTGACTTGTTAATAATGGTTCTATTAGTTTTTTTCATATATTCGTTCATTAATAATAGTTTTAAAAAATTTTTCAACTGTCAATTCCTTTATATCTTCATCTTCTAGAGTATTATACATATTGTATAAAATAGACAATTTTTCTTTAAAAGCAAACAAATCTGACATTAATAACTCTCTTTTTATCTAAAGGGACACCATAAAGCATTTTTTTCTGGTAAGTATTTTATTCCTTCTTTTTGTAAAAACTTTCTTCGTACTTCCACTCTTTATTAGATATCTATGTAAACCAAGCTCTACCATTAGATAAAAATAATACTCCCTGTTCACTAATTGAATTATGCCACCCATTATCATAAATTTCTTGACCGAATTGAAATTTTCCAAACCTATCATTTACAAACTCTAATTCTCTTTCAATCAAATCTATATTAAATTTTCTTGAGTTTACACCGAGAATTTATCTAAGAAATAAGCACAACTCACTCCCGATAAATCTCCTCCTATTATTGCTATATTTTTCATGACAATTCCTTCTATTTTATTTTTCAATAAAAATCTTAGCTATAATATTAGCAAAATACTAATGATGCTGTGATTATTGCTATCAGTATTCCTTCGAAAATTACTAAATAATACTGCAAATAATGCAAGTAGTATTGTAGTTACTAACATTACAACAGTTAATAATTTCTTAAAACTACCGACTTTAATACTTTCATCAACTGGTAGTATACTATGCCAAAATATTATTACCCCATCTGTTTATACAGAGGAACAAGTTGAATAATTGTTAAATAACTATAAGATATAATAGCTACTGCACTTACATATGAATTTTTAAAACTAAAAATTATTAATCCTGATAATAGCATAAGCCTTAAAGCTAAAAATACTGTATTTTTCTGTCTTAAAAAGACCCTATAATAATAATATTTAAAGCTATTATCTTTATTGAAATTATCGTTAGTTAATTTGAGGTAAAAGTGCATCAAAAATACTTCCTTCTAGCTACTTTTTACTCCGTTTTAATGGTACATCTACAAACATACTAACGAATTTCAAGTAACTTTCATACGATGTTTATCGTATTCAGCTGCTTCACTCCATTTAACAATTAGCTTCTCTTGATCTTCTAAAATTCTTTTGCATTCATTGCATTCTTAAAAATATAATATGTACAGAAAGATAAACAAATTATTCCAGCTATATCAATAATAAGAATATAAGAATTTATTATAAATACTGCAATGATTTGTACAAAAAGTCACTACAAGTTGTAAAATTTTAATCCAAAACAATTTCTTTATAATGAATAACTTGAACATATTTTTAGTAGATTGTTTAATACAATTACCATAATCAACAAACATATAGCTAATTTATCAACATTACCTATAATATTAGTAATAGGTTTCACCGTAAAATAAAAGATAATAAATGCTATAATGTGCATCACCGATATATATTAACTGTATCCAACATTTTTATAGTACTTCTCTAATGGAAGTAAGAATACAGCATCTAGCTTCTTTTAATGTACGTTTTAATTTTTGTACTAACTAAAAAGTAACTGAATGCTACAGAAGCTGCAATAAAGTACCGAATATAATTCAAACTGATTAGCAATGGTAATCCACTTCGAGTAATTAATAAGCGCTGCTCCTAACACAATAATAAGAAACATAATTAGGGTGCGAATTAAAAATATACTTACTATATGTTAGTTTTAGCTCCTGCTCTTTCTTACGTCTATCTGCAAAAATATTTTCTATATTACTCATTACTATCTCTCACCGTTAATGATAGATAAATTTCATCTAAAGACGCACCTGCCATATTAAATTCAGCCCTTAGTTGTTCTAAATTCCCATTCGCTAAATTTTTCCTTCGTGAATAATAACAAAATTATCACAATACTTTTCTGCTGTAGCTAATATGTGTGTAGACATCAATAAACTAGCTCCATTATCTCTTCTCTCACACATTAAATTAATTAAATCATTAATAGCTATTGGATCAAGTCCCAAAAGGGTTCATCAATTATATATAAATTTGGTTCTACTAAAAAGGCTACATATAATCATTACTTTTTGTTTCATACCTTTTTGAAAAGTGTACCGGAAAAATTTTTCTTATCACTTAGTTTTAAACAACTCTAGTAATTTTTCAGCTTTTTCCACGTATCTTCCATACTTAATCCATAGAGCCATTGCTGTTAGATTTATATGTTCTTCTAGTGTTAATTCTTCATATAAAATGGGTGATTCTGGAATATAACTATACTCTTTCTGTATTTTTCATTATCACGAGTAATTGTAATACCATTAACCTTTATCTCACCTTCCATAGGGTCTAAGTAATCCCAGTATATGTTTAATTGTAGTACTTTTACCTGCTCCATTAAGACCAATTAGAGCTGTTATACTACCTTTCGGTATTTGTATGTTAATATTCTCTATAATTTTTCCTACGATTATAACCCCCACCAAGATTACTAATTTCTAATACATTAGTCATTATGTTTATCTCCTCTTTTTAGCTTCTTTATTATTTTATCAATTTGCCGAAATGTGTCTTCTTTACTATAGCTATTATTAATAACATAATCACCCTAATGATGCTTTTTCTTTTGCCTTCATTTGACTTTCTATACGCATGAGAGCTTCTTCCATAGATAAAAATTCCGTGTCATTAATCTTTCTAATTGAACTTTTTCATCTACATAGACGACCACAACTTTTCTACTAAATCTACAAAATTTTGCTTCATACAATAAGGCTATATCTAAAAAGACCAGATTTTCATCTTTTATGTTCTTCTTGTAATTTTTAAAATTAATTCTTTAATTTTAGGATGAATAATACTATTTAAAATTTTTAAATTATCATCATTACCAAAAACTAACTTACCTAATTTTTCCGACTTATTTCATTAATTTTCTAAAATTTCATCACCAAACTTTTTCAACTAGTTTTTCTTTTTACATCATTGCTAGTAAGTGCAACATGTCCAAGTTTATCAGCATCAATAATGGTATACCCCTTTTCTATTAAATAGTCTGATACAGTGCTTTTTCCACATGCTATACTTCCTGTAATTCCAATATTCAAATTATCATCTCCATTAAATTACTTAAATACAATTTTATCATAAACTGCAAGCATTTACCATAGTTTAAAAACTATTCAGTCTCTTTACTAAATAACTAAAGAATATAGTTTAATATGAAAGAAAAGATTAACAAGTTTATAACTCATTAATCTTTTTAATATTAATTATCCTTTATATGGATGTATATCCATTTCTTCTAATTTAACAAATTTTTCTTCGTCACTATTTTAAATACTATATACATTACCACCCCTATAGCTGGACAAACTAGGTTATATGACATTTTTACAAAACCACCTGTTGCGTAATCAGCTACTAATTGTAGTAATATTATTGTTGCAAAAGAAATAAGTGCAATATATGATCCTACAACACCTGTTTTCGATGTATAAGGAAGAACATCTTCAGCTTTTTCCCTTGTTTCTCAGTGCTCTTCTTAAGCGGATTTGAGATATTAAAGAGACCATCAAATTATCATTACTATTATACCAACCATAGAAAGTAACATATAATATCCACTTGGATTTAATCTTTCAAAAATAAAGCATAATACCATAAATATTGCCGAGAAAGTTAAAAGCAAATACCGGTACTGAATTAGTATTTAATTTTTAAATGCTTTAGGTCCATAATTGTGCGAACTTAATGAAAATAGCTGTCTACTAGAAACATACATCCCTGAGTTTGCTGCAGATAGAACTGATGTTAAAATGACCGCATTCATAATAACTGCTGCACTTCTAAACCAATATTTTTGAAATACAATTGTAAAAAGGCGATGCTGTTACATTATTAGTATCTAGTAATCTTGGATCGTTCGCTGAAACTATTGAAGATATAATCAACATTGTAGCGATATAGAATATTAATATTCTCCAGAATACTTGTTTAACTGCCTTAGGCATCGTCTCTTTAAGTTTGGTGATTCACCTGCTGTAACAGCTACTACTTCCGTACCACCAAATGAGAATGCTGCAGTTGACAGAACACCAAATAATCCTAACATACCCGACACTACTTGTTTTTTTCTCCATTCTGGATAAAAGTATGAATACCAGCCTCACTATTTCCAGTAGCTCAAAAATAATTGCAACTCCTACAATTAAAAATGCAACAACTGTCATTACTTTTTATAATTGTTATCCAGTATTCAACCTCACCAAAATACTTTAACACTTACTAAGTTTAATAAATACAATAATACTAAAAATACAATACAAATCGAAAACGTTGAAAATTGTCTAAAGAATTCCCAATAGTGCAATATTTTTCGATAATGTTATTATGTCTACACTTGCTACTAAAATCCATAGTATCCAGAACAACCAACCTACTCCAAATCCAATACCTGGATCTATAAATCTAGTTGCATATGCTCCAAATGAACCCGAAACTGGATAAAATGTTGCCAATTCTCCTATAGAAGCCATTAAAAAGTAAATAATAACTCAATTAATGCATAAGTTAAAAACTGCTCCGTAAGAACCAGCTTTACTAACTACTGCTCCACTTGCCATAAATAATCCCGTACCTATACATCCACCTATAGCTATCATACTAATATGACGAGCTTGCAGTTTTCTTTCCATCTTTGAATCTGACATATTCTTCATCCTTTCATTATTTTATTTTATAAATATAGATTATACTAGATTTAATAGCATTTGTAAATAAATTTTTCAGACTTTTTCAATAATTTTTTTCAATTTTTATACTTATAACGTAGTTGTGCATTTTTGAAAATGATATCACCTATCATCTGCAAAAATTTATTTTTTATATTTTAAAATATAATATATTTATTAAAAATGCTTATAAATATATTATTTTTACATCAGTTAATTATAAGATATTTATTATATATTTTATATAAATTTATTTTTTTAGATGTCCTTTTAAGAACTATATAGAAAGCATTTACAGGAATATTCTTTATGATATAATTTTTGTATAAAAATATATTAGATATATTAATGTTAGGAGGCATTATTATGACAACATTTTTACAACGAAGCTAGGGGAGTTTGCAAAAATATATATAGATCCTGTGCAAAAGAAATAGACGAACAAGAAAGATTTCCTGAAGAAGTATTTAAAGAAATTAGGAAAAAGCAGGATATTTTAAACTTATGATTCCAACTGAACTAGGGTGGATTAGGAAAAGATATGCAAGAACATACAGATGCTTGCCGTGCTTTTTGCTAAATCAAGTGCTACAGTAGGTCTATGTTATATGATGCATAATGTTGCACTAAACTGTGTTCTCTCTTATGCTGGCGATAATCTAAAATCGAAAATTTGTAAAGATATAGTCGAAAACGAGAAATTTATGGCACTTGCATACAGCGAATTAGGAACTGGGACGCATTTCTACATCTCAGATGTAAAAACTGAATTTAAAGATAATTCAGTAGTATTCAATGGACTAAAAAGTATGGTGACTTCTGCAGAATTTGCATCTTATTATCTTGTTCTTACTCCTTCAGATGTGAAAGGTGGAATTGATAACTGGGTATTCCCTCTATGTAGCGATGGTCTAGAATTCAAACCTTCTACTTGGCATGGTCTAGGAATGCGTGGTAATGTTTCTTGCCAAATGGCAATTAACAATGTTGAATTAAATAAAGAACTACGCATTGGTCAAGCTGGATCAGGAGTTGACCAAGTATTCACTATTGTAGCAACATACTTCATCACAGGACTTGCTGCTGTCTACAGTGGTCTTTGCGAAGCAATACTAGAAGAAGCTGTCGCACACACTACTAATAGAAAATATCCTGATGGAAAATCTCTAAGCGAAATTGAAACAGTGCAAATTCATCTTGCTAAAATCTATAGCCAAACTAATGCAGCAGTCCTTGGAACAAACGAAAGCAGCTCGTAGTTTCTTAAATAAAGATGCTGATATGCTAGCTAAAATCTTATCTGCTAGAATTTTTGCTAGTGAAGCTGCTATTGAATTAGCCCGTCTTGGTATGCGTGTTGGTGGTGGTAAAAGCATATAACCGTGTTGGAAATATGGAACGCTATCTAAGAGATGCATTCGCAAGTCATATTATGGCACCTAGTGTTGATGTTCTTACTATCTGGTTAGGTAAAAGCCATCACAGGTCAACAATTACCATAGAATATTTTTCTGAAAATAACTCATATGAGAGGACACCTCAAAAATCCTAAATTTTCATAGGTTTTATATGAGAACTCATAAGCTTTACAGGAGGACTCGACAAAATCTTGTTTCATCGAAATCAAGATTTTTGAGTCATCTCTATTTTTAAAATATAATTAAAAAGAGGTATATTATTATGACAAAATTAAAAGTTGGAGCTGTTATTTATGATCCTAAGGTTACTGTAATTTGGGGAATTATTGCAAAATTTTTTTGAAGATGAAAACTTCCCTATCGAACCAGTTTATTACAAAAATTACAAAGGTCAAGTTGACGGTTTTATTAGCTAAAGAAATTGATGTAGCTTGAATTCTCCTTTAGCATGGTTAGATACTCACCTACGCACTAACGGAACTGCGTTAAATGGTTCTATGCGTGATACTGACCGCGACCGTAGTTCATATTTAGTAGTAAAAGCTAATAGCAACATTAACTCTATTCAAGACTTAAGAAATAAAACAATTGGTTTCGGTGCAATTGATTCACCACAAGCTAGATTAATTCCTATTAACCACCTTCACAAACTTGGGTTAGAATTTGGAAAAGATTATACTGAAAAACGTTTCGATATCGGTGTCGGACTTCATGGTGACCATGTCGGTGGAGAACTTGATTCAGCAATAGCTTTTAAAAATGATGAAGTAGCTGCTACATGGATGCTAGATTTAAACTATAATGCTTGGATTGCAGATGGAACTCTAGATGAAAATCAGGTGAAAATTTTATCGAAAACAGATTTCTTTGATCACTGTATCTTCTCAGGACATCCAGAATTAGACATAGCTCGTTTTGAAAAATTTATAGAAGTATTACACAAAAATGGATTACAATAATCCTGAGCATAAAAGAAATGATGGATATGGAAGGATTAAAAAGAATGGATATCTGGTCGTACTTCTGGATTTAAACAACTTACAGAAGCCAATGAATATTTAGATTTTTTAAAGAGTTTCATGGTGAATAATTATGACTAATTCATCTTTCTTAGTTTCTCTTCTTGGCAGTATGCCTCGTAGTAAAAACTATTAACCGCAAAACGAAAATTGAATAAAAGGAAATATCGACTTTAAAAACATATCAAGAAATCCTAGATGAAAGAAACAAAATATGTAGTTGAACTTCAAGAAAATAATTATATTGATATAATCACTAGCGGTGAACTAAATCGTGATAATTATGTTTCATTTATTGCTGAACGTTTAGACGGTGTTACAATGATGAGTATGAGCTGATATGTTTGATTATATTGAGGACAAACAAGGTTTTTGAACAAATACTAGAAATATTAGACGTTCCTGCTATTAGTATAAAAATGCAATTTGTACAGGGAAAGTAAGATATAATAAACCTCTGGTAGCTGATGAAATGATTGAACTAAAAATTAACCGATAAGAGAATCAAAAGCAACATTACCAGGACCTTATTTAATAACTAGATCTATGTGGTTACCTGCTCTATCAAAACAATATTACGATAGCAAAAGATTCTCTAGGGAGAAGACATAATTAAAGTATTAAAAGAAGAGATTGATTCATTAGCAAAAATAGGTGTAGATGTTATTCAATTTGATGAGCCTGTATTAACTGAAGTGGTATTTTCTGAAGGTAAGACAAGATCTTTTATGTGTGCAGCATTATCTGAGAAAAAGATCCTACTGAAGAATTAAAATTTTGCTACTAAATTAATTAAATCTGTAATTGATTATGCTAAAGAGAAAGAAATATTAGTTTCTCTTCACGTATGTCGTGGTAATTGGAGTCGTGATGAAAGTATTCTCCTTACTGGACCGTATACTCCTCTACTTCCATTATTCGAAGAAACTCTTCCTAATATACTTACATTAGAGTTTTCTACTCCTCGTGCTGGAGAAATATCATCATTATTCAGTAGCACTTTAATAAAAGACAATTGTATATTAGGATTAGGTGTTATGAATCCAAGAACAGACGATATAGAACCATTAGAAGATATCCTAAATCGTGTAGAAGAAGTTCTACATTACATTCCTAAAGAAAGAATATGGTTAAAATCCTGACTGTGGTTTTGCTACATTTTGCTAATAGACCGGTAAGTACAATGGAGATAATTGATAAAAAAATTAGCTCGTCTAAATGAAGCTAAAAACACATTGAGGCAGTTGTATGACTAATTTATACGAATCAAATAATTATGACCTTAGTTTTTAGAGGGATTTTATCGAATAATGATTTTAAACTGTATACTAATAACTATACTATAATTGTTTTCAAATGATATCAACTTCGATATAAATGCTGATTTCAGAAGTAGTATAAATTATTTAGCTTCTTCAATACTTGGTGGTATAGCCCATACCATAATAAACGAAAGTAAAACATTCTAATATAGATATTGAAGAACTTGAAGGAAAAATTCATATAGTATTAAAAATCCTTTAACTCTATTAAATGTTAGAGGGTTATAATGAAGAACCCAAAAATTGATAGTTGTTTAATCACATATTATTTATATGCAGATATTGATGAAACAAATCTTATAGAATTTTGTAATTTATCACTAAAAATCCTTTTATTTACAATACACTAAAAATGTAATCAATTTTAAAAATAAAATTTATTCTAATTGATTAGATAACAGGGAATGATTCAAAAAAATCATGATTTCAGAGCAACAGAAATCGATTTTTGTAGAATCATTCTCTATCGTTTAATATGTTTATATATTTTTAGTCTTCTTTTCTCATCCATTATAATATAAAAAGAGAAAATCGAGTAATCCTCGATTTTTCTGATTTACTAGATTTCTTCTTGTTCTTCTTCTTGGACGTGGATACATTTCTTGTTCTACTTCGTTTTTACCGTATCCACTTGTGAATGAGCTTTTAGCTTCTGGTTGAGCTGGACGTTGTGCTAAGATATCTCTTTCAACACTTACTCCATCTTCTTCAAATCCAGTAGCGATTACTGTAACGATGATTTCATCTGTTTTTCTAACTCTTCGTTAAATACTGTACCGAAGATCATGTTTACTTCATCATCACTAGCTTCTTGAACGATACTTGCAGCTGCCTGAGCTTCAAATAAACTTAATGATGGTCCACCAGTGATGTTTAATAACACACCTTTTGCTCCAACGATTGAAGTTTCTAGTAATGGAGATGAAATGGCTTTTTAGCTGCTTCGATAGCTCTGTTTTCTCCTGAAGCTACACCGATACCCATTAATGCTGAACCTTGGTCAGCCATAATAGCTTTAACATCAGCGAAGTCAAGGTTAACTGTACCAGATACGTTAATTAAGTCAGAAATACCTTGTACCCCTTGACGTAATACATTATCTGCTTCAACGAATGCTTGCATCATTGGAGTTGATTTATCAACGATATCTAATAATCTATCGTTTGGAATAACGATAAGTGTATCAACTGCACCTTTAAGTGAGTTAATTCCTGCTGTAGATTGTACTTGACGTTTTTCCTTCAAAATTGAACGGACGAGTAACAACACCTACTGTTAATGCTCCTAATTCTTTAGCAATACCTGCTACGATTGGAGCGGCACCAGTACCAGTTCCTCCACCCATACCAGAAGTAACGAATACCATGTCTGCTCCTTCTAGTAGCTTCTTCATTTTATCTTTAGTTTCTTCAGCTGCTTTACGTCCTACTTCTGGATTAGCTCCAGCTCCAAGACCTTTAGTTAATTTTTCACTCGATTTGAATTCTTACGTCTGCTTTTAGAACGTTTTTAAATGCTTGAGCATCTGTGTTAACTGCGATAAACTCTACATTTTTGAATTCCACTTTCTACTCATTCGGTCAACGGCGTTACCACCACCGCCACCAACACCTACTACTTTAATTACTGCTGATTGATCAAATTCTTCAAACATTCTTTATTTCCTCCTGATTATTATTCAAAAACGAATTATACATTTTAGTTATTTTATCAAAAAGTTTTTCTCTTCTTTGTCTTTATCTTTTTTTCTCTTCCTCGTAATAAACTTCTTCCTCTAACTCATCTTTTATGAGGTTCAGTTATTACCGGTGCATCAACATTTGAACTATTTACCGAAATTTCTTGTACTGCAGAAACATTTTCAAATGTTGAATTTGTATTTTTACTGTTGGTACTTCATCAGTTACTTGGTAACCAAATAATGATTCAATTTTATAACTACTAGTTAGCGTTCCAACTACTACTGAAAGTTCTGGAGAATTAGCTCTATTATCTTTGGAGAGCCAATTCTAACATTCATTTTTCTTAACATTTCTTTTTGCTAAGTCTAATACTCCTGGCATTAAAGTTGTTCCACCAGTTAGTACTACATTTCCCTTTACTCTATTTATTCCAGCTTTTCTAAGAACATCAAATGAACGTAAGATTATTTCTTCAACTATTTCCTCAATATAGTCGGCAAGCTCTTTTTGAGTATATGGTTCTTCATCTGGCTCTAGGTTATCTAATTCAATAACTACTTGTGGAGATGCTAAATCATAAAATGCATGCCCTTGCGTAACTTTTTATTTCTTCAGCTCTCTTCAAAGGAACATTCAATACATCAGAGATTGTACGTGTAATATCTTCTCCTGCTAGTTCTATTGATTGTGACATACTGTAGTATTCCATCTTCAAAAGTAACTTACTGTCGTTAAACCAGCACCTATATCAATTATCACTGAACCATAATCTTTTTCTTCTTCATTAAGTAATAATTCACCCAATGAATGTGATGTACAGAAATGTTTCATTACAATCCAAACGTAAATTTTCAATACTTTTTATATATTGTATGTAGGTGAGTTTTAGACGTTAAAACTCTATTACCTGTAACTTCAAATGTATTATGAACAGTCATTCCTTTTGGTTTTCTTATATTTTCAATATCATCAAGGCGATAGTAATCTGGAATTACTTGAACTACTTCTCTTTCACGTGGCAATGGTAGTATTTTAGCTTCTTCAATAACTTCTTCAATATCCCTACCATCAATATCATGTTTTGTATCAAATCTAATTTCCGCTACACTTTTTTATATGAGTGTGTATGCTTGGAACTACTACATATAACGATCTTATGTCTTTATTAGCTTCACTTTTTGCAATATCTATCGCTTTTTGAATATCTCTAGAGGCAGATTCTACATCAATGATGTTACCACGTTTAATCGATGTAGTTTTTACGATACCTACTCGAGTATATTCAATTTTTCATATACTACATCTGCTATAATCACTTTTTATACTAGATGATCCGAGATCTATTAGTATACAATTGTGAACTCAAGTCAAACACTCCTTCCTTTTAAAACTTTGTTATTATAATAAAATTGTAAATACACATGATTTTATTTACACATACTAAATTATAACATAAAATCATATGCAAAACTTCATTAAATTTTATTAAAAATATTTTTCAATTTGTAATATAATTTGAAACTTTTTAATTTATATTATTTTTAACTAAAAAAGTATCCAAAATTTTATATTTTGGATACTTTTACTATTCATTATATTATTATTTACCTATTGTTTTGTATTATTTTTGTTTATCGTTGAAGAGTTAGTTTGTTTAGTTTGTAGTAGAATTTTCAGCTTTGTTATCTCTACTTCTGTTTTTCTACTTTTTATCGTATTTACTGTCTTTTTCTTAGAATCTTCCTTAAACCTTGTCTTGTCAATAATTGTTTTATACTATCATTTCTTCTTTTGCTCTGATTTTTGGAGTTTCAGATATGAACCATTTATTAAATTCAAAGTTGTATTATTTTTTTATCTTCAATATATTTAGATATCTCTTCATAATAATTTAACTTTATTCGAAAAACTTGACCTTAAAGCTTTTTAACTTTTTGACCATCTTTCATATAAATAATAATATTATCATTCTCATCATTAATAATTTTCTGAAATTTGAGATTTTACTTCTCTTTTTAAATTATTTTAAGATTCTTGTATATCTTCTTCTAATTTACTGCTATCATCTTTAAAAATTTTCTAAAATAGGTAAATTATAATTATTTTTTACATTACCTGAATAAGGTTTCCCATTTTCCATAATTATCTCAAAACTACCATCTTCTTTTTATTTTTGTGCAATAAAATTATACTCTTCTACTTTTATCTCTAATAGTAGAGGGTAATTTTGAATGAACTGATACGAACTTAAATATTTCAAACTTTGATTGTATGTTATTTTTGAATTTCATTGTCTTTTATAGCCCAAGTTTTTAAATCATTATTTATGTTTCCTGCTTTCAGTATTTCTTCCTTACTAATTTGATTATTACCTTCAATTTTAATAGTTTTTTAATTTTAAAATAATTACTAAATAGTAATGAAAAATACTGATATCACAATTAAAAATAAAGTTACTATAAATACTAGTTCTCTTCTTTTTCCTTTTTAATTTTTCTCTAATGAACTTCTTCTTTTCTCATTATCCAATTTTGAAAGTAACTTTTTATTCTTCCTGTTCATAGTTTTTAATCCTCTTGGCTAATCTTTTTCAAACGTTGCTATAAATTCTCTCCACGTTCTTCAAAAACATCTATATTGATCCCACGATGCACATGCTGGTGATAATAAAACTATATCTCCTCTTTTTGCAAGTTTGTTGCTAAAAGTTGCATCATCTATTTTTGTTGCTCTCTTACATTCTACTCCATTAGTAGTTGCTAAGTTAAATAATATCTCTTTACTTTCACCAACAACAACCATTGCTTTAATTCTCGGGAAAAATGGAACAAGTTCTTTAAAGTCAATTCCTCTATCTTTCCCTCCACATACTAATATTATATTATTTTCAAATCCAGAAAGTGCAGTGGTTGTAGCTACTGGATTAGTAGCTTTAGAGTCATTATAGAACTTCACTCCTTTGTGTTCCCCTACAAATTGCAATCTATGTTTTACTCACTAAAACTGTAAAGTACTTCACGTATTGTCCGAAATATCTGCACCTTTTTATATAAGAAATTAACGCTGCATTTATAGCATTTTCTATACTATGCATACCTGGAGTGATATTTTGGTAATATCAAAATAACTCTATATCTTTATAAACTACATATTATTTTTTTACAAATACATCTGCTTCTGGATTTTTCTTTTAGTATCATAAAAATTACTTGTGAATTAATTTCACTTACTTTATATTTTTCAACTTCTTTAATATTTAAAACTAGTATGTCATCTTTTTCGTTTTGGTTTTTGTAAATATTTCTTTTTAGCATTTCTATAATTTTTCCACACTTCCATGATAGTCTAAAGTGTCCGATTCCTAAGTTTGTAATAGCTGCAATTGATGGTTTAAAGTATTTAGTTCCTTGCAATTGAAATGATGATACTTCTGTAACTATTAAAGCATTAGGATGATTGTATGCAACTTCAATTGATGGATAACCAATATTTCCAGCTAAATAAAACATCCTTCTGAGCGTTTTTCAGTATATCAAACGTCATTTGCGTTGTTGTAGTTTTTCCCATTAGTTCCAGTTATTGCAACCATATCGATATTAAATAATGTATTAGCTAATTCTATCTCAGTAATAATATCAATATTCTTTTTAATTGCTTCCTGTAAAAATCAATCTCATATTTAATTCCCGGATTTTTAACAATTAAATCTATATTATCTAACAGTTCTAAAGGATGACCTCCATCAACAATCTCATACACCTAAGTTTTTCAACTCAATAGCTTTTTGCATCACTACTTAAATCATCATATGCATTTAATATTACATCATAACTCTAGTTTATTTAAAATTTTGCTGTTGAATAACCACTTCTAGCAAATCCTAATACTAATATTTTTTACCTTCTAAATTTATCATTTTATATTACCCCTACAAAAATACCCTATAGCTGAAGATACAACAGCTATAATAACAAAAATGTATACAGTTTTTACTTCACCATACCCTGATAATTCAAAGTGATGATGTAATGGTGACATTTTTAAAAATTCTTTTTCCTGTTTTTGAAATATGCTACTTGAATAATTACCGACTAGAGTTTCTAGAATATAAACTAAACCAATAAATAAAAATGCTATTTCTTTATGTAAAGATTACTGATATTGCTGCTAAAATTCCACCTAAAGCCAATGATCCAGTATCACCCATAAATATTTTTTGCTGGATTTCTATTAAATAAAAGAAATCCAAAAAGTGACTCCAACTATTGTTAAACAAAATACAAGTACTGGGAAGTTATTCTCCTTATAAGCTAATAAAGCTAAAGTACCAGTTGTAATTATTGTTACACTAGTTGCTAATCCATCTAATCCATCTGTTAAATTAACTGCATTAGAAAATCCTGTTTGCCAAAATACTAAGAAAAATTATATATAAATATGAGATATTTAAATTATAATCAAATCCTGGAATATGTATATAGTTAATATCTTTGTGAGATAAATGTTACTAGTATATAAAATATTATAGAAAATAGTATTTGTAACATTAATTTTTTCTTGGTGCTAAGCCATCATTTTTCTTTTTCACTACTATTAACATGTCATCAATATATCCTATTATCGAAAATGAAATAGTTGTATAAATGAATAGTATATAATATTTTATATTTGCGCTATCTAAGAACACTAGCAACTATTAGTGATACTAACTATCGCAATTATAAAGTAAAATCCCTCCCATAGTAGGGTGTTCCTTTTTATGCATATGACTTTGTGGTCCTTCCTCCTGATTGCTATGACCGAAACTTTAGTTCATGTAAATATTTTATTAATCTAGGTAACATTAATACTGTCAGAAAGAATGCTACCATTAATAACGATATAGCAAAAATTGTATCTGAATTACTCATTTCATTCTCCTAACTAAATTTTTATTTTTTTATCTTTTCCCTTTTTCACAGTGCGCTGGAATAGATTGTTGTTTTACAAATCCATTTCCTTCAGTTTCTATATCTAAACCAGATAATTTTCCATAGTTAAGTATATCTATCTTTGACCATCCTGCAAAATTAGGTAAAAACTATATTTTCATCAGAAACTAATAAAAATACTCTTTCGTCTTGACGAATTAAATTACCACTAGAAGGATATTGATCTATAATATCTTTCCCACTTCCTATTGTTATAATATTTTTCGTTTTTGTTGTAGTTTAGTTATAGTTGAATCAATATTTTTCTCCTATAAAATCTTCCATATAATAATTTTTCACACTATTATTATCGTTTGATTTCTTAACATTTAAGTAATTAAGAGTATTTTCCATTATTGGTTTTAAATATTTCAGAGGCACCATTAGCATAACTTTTCCCCCAATTCTTTTTGAAGGTAATTTTAAACCGACATATAAAATAACTTGGATCTTCACTCGGTGCATATCCTATAAATGAATGTAATACTTTTATATTGACTCTTATAGTATGTTCCCGTCTTAGGATCTACAACCTGTGCTGTTCCTGTTTTTCCTGACGTACTATAGTTGTCTACAGCATATCTTTTACCACCTTGGGCCCACGTTCCGTTTACAACTCCATATAATTCTTCTTTCATTATATCTACCGTATGTTTAGAAATAGGAGTTCCTACTACCGTTCTTTGCCCAATATTTGACATCTTTATCAATTGTTTTATCATGAATTCTTTGTAAAAAGTATGGTGCTAACATCTGTCCATCATTTAAAATTGCTGTTTCTGCTTGAACCATTTGCATCGCAGTTACCGTACTACCTTGTCCAAATACTGTTGTTGAAGCTGAAACTTTATTATTAAATACTAAATCACCAGTTGCTTTTATTATCATATAATGAATTTGTACTTTTTCCAAATCCAAAGTTTTCTAAGCCTGTTTTTAATTTCTCAGTTCCCAATTCATTTAATAATGTTAACATTAAAAGTATTTGAAGATTGTTGGAAACCATGACGTTGAGTAATTGTTCCCCAACCAATCTTATTCCAGTCAAAAATTGTAGCGTCTTCCACTCGATATGAACCAGATCTATAGTAACTATCTGGTTTTATATATATTATTTTCTACCATTATCGACATTGTAAATGTTTTTAAATGTCGAACCTGGTTCATAAGCTGAGTTATAGAAAATATTTGACCATGCACTTGCCAGATTTTCTTGAGTATTTGGATTAAATGCAGGTGTTTGTCCCAATCCTAATATCTCACCAGTTTTAGGACTAACAGCTATTGCAAATGCACTTTCTGGTTCATATTTATCATGAATATCTTTTCAGTGTATTATCTATAAAACCTTGAATATTCTTATCAATTGTTAAATATATATCTGCTCCGTCAACAGGTTTAATCTCAACTTTAGGAATATTAGAAACGACTTTCCCCCATGCATCTTTAGCATAAGTAATATGCCCTTCTTTTTCCTCTTAGATAATAATCAAAGTCTTTTTCGACACCTAAATGACCAGTAATCAAATCACTATCTGGTGAATTTTGAGCAAAACCCTAAAAAGTTTCCAAAGCATACTTCCGTTTGGATAATATCTCTTTGTTGTCGCTATAAATTCGATACCTGGCAATTTCAACTCTTCGATTTTCTTTTGTCTTCTACACTATATCTTTTACCAGCAGTTCCAAATTCTACTTGATATACTCCTTGTTTACTAAGTATATCTTTTATCTTCTTGTTTTATCTAATTTTATAAATTTAGATAGTTCTTCTGCTGTTTTGTTAATATCTACAACATGTACGTGGATTTGTTTCATCCTCTGTGGCTTTATCTGAAACTACTCGCTACTAGCTTGTAAGATTCAATATTGTCAGCTAGTATATTTCCCATTTCTATCATAGATTTTTACCTCGATTTGGTTGTAAACTACTATCTATCTTATACTTTTTATCTGCTAATTCTGAAAGATTATGTCCCCTTACAGTTCCAATTAGCATCATTTGTCCTATATTTAATATTAATATCCATACAAAGACAAAAATTAGAAAAATACAATTTTTGTTCTTTCTCGAGAGATATAATCTTTTCTTTCTAAACTTCTTCTATCTTCCAAAAAACTTTAAAGTTAATATTTTTCTTAAAAAGTTTTATCAATTATCTCACTACCTTTTATACTATCTTTTTTGAGTTTTTCATTCCTACCGTCTCAGCAATTTTTTAACTCTTTCGTAAGATGATAGATTGTTTATCATAACTTTTTGTTCATTATTATTTTTGTTTTTTCTGATATTACAATATCATGTTGAGCACTTCGTAGTGAATAAATCTCCTTTATAGTTTAACATAACTACGTTAGCAGTAAAATAACACCTACAAAAACTCCATATGCAGTTTTCTCTAGGAAATTAAATTTTACTTTTTCTTGTACTTTTCTAACTCCATATTCACGACTATATACCTTTAGTGTAGCCATTTTCTTTCCTCCCTCTACTTCATCTGAACTTCTGCAACTCTTAATTTTTGCACTTCTTGATCTATTATTTTCTTCAATTCAATATCACTAGGATATATAGGTTTTCTTGTAATTACTTTTAATTTTGATAAACTTTTCTTTTGGCATAATAGGAAGGTTTTTCGGAATATCTTTTGATTTAGAATAAGAATTAAATATTTGTTTACAAATTCTATCTTCTAAAAGAATGGAAGGTTATTGCGGATATTCTTCCACCTACACTAACGATATCTATTGCTTTGTTCTAATGAGTCTTCGAATACTGATAATTCATTGTTTACAGCAATACGAATTGCTTGGAATACTCTTTTTGCTGGATGTCCACCAGTTCTTCTTTTAGCAGCAGGGATAGATTCTTTTATAATTTCTACTAATTCAAAAAGTAGTTTCTATAGGGTTTTTGCTCACGTTTTTTCAATATTTCTCGCGATTTGTTTTAGAGAAATTTTCTTCTCCATAACGATAAAAATATTTTTACTAAATCATGATAACTATACTCATTAACGACTTCATATGCACTAATTTTTGCATCAGTATCCATACGCATGTCCAATCTTGTATCATAGTTATAACTAAAACCCTCTTTCAGGTGTATCTAATTGTGGTGAAGAAACTCCTAAATCATAAAGTACTCCATCAACTTCATTTACACCATGTTCTGCTAATTTTTCTTTTTAAATTAACAAAATTAGACTTAATAAAGACAACTTTATCACTGTATTCAGCTAATTTCTCTTTGGCATTCTCTAATGCAACATTATCTTGATCAAAAGCGTATAGTTTTTCCATTTTTAAACGTTTTAAAAATTTCTAAACTATGCTCTGCCCCTACCAGAGTACAATCTACATATATACCATCTTCTTTTTATATCTAAGCCTTCTACAGCTTCATTTAATAATACACTATAATGTTTAAACATTCTCATCCATCCTAAAAATCAAAAATCTTCTAATTCTTCTGCTATTTCTTCTACACTAGCTTCACTTTCTTCTAGTAAATCTTTCCCAGCGTGTTTTATCCCATATTTCTATTCTATTTGATAAACCATTCACAACACACTCTTTATCTAAAAAGCATGTTCTATAAGAGCGTTTGGAATATTAATTCTCCTTGTTTATCTATTTCAACTTCAGTAGCTCCAGAAAAAGAAGAAACGTTGGAAAAGTATGAGCATTTTTTTAGTAATAGGTAGTGATTTTATCTTACTTTTCCACTTTTTGCCACTCTTGTAGTGAATAGCCAAATAAACAAGAGTCTAGACCTCTTGTAATAATAAATTTTTCACCTAGTTCATCTCTGAACTTTATTGGAATACTAAGCCTTCCTTTGGCATCCATTTTATTATTGTATTGACCAATAAACACTACTTCTCACCACCTTTACTTTTATAATTTACCACATTTCCCCACTTTTTCCACTAATTTCTATGAATTTTTGAAATTTTTTTACCATAAAAAGACTATGTATTTATAAAGTTTAAACTTTATAAATACATAGTCTTTTTCAATTATAATATTCTCTTTCATTCTCACCATCTAGAAAATGTGCGACACTTAAAGAATGTATTCTTTCCACTATTCTTAGGGCTTTTGTTTTTATCTACTGATGTTTTTCCATTGAGATAGCAATTCTGCTAAGTCATCTATACTTAAATTAGATGAGAAAAAAATGTCGGTAATCTCTCTGCCTCTCTATAATTTATAATAGGTCCAAGAACCTCATCACGAATAAATTCCGTTATATTTTCTGCACCTATATCATCAATTATTAAAATCTCTTCATTTCTAATTAAATCTATATATAAATCGTAACTATTATTACTAATTTTTAGATTTTTATTTTTCTAATAAATTCAGGATAATATAAGATTGTTGGTTCTATTCCACTTTTCCTAAAATAATTATAAATACATCCCATCAAATACGTCTTTCCAGTTCCAGTAGGTCCATCACATAAGCGCCTCTTGTACTTTTTCTTATTAAGAATACTCATACAAGAGTTGACAATTTCTGTGCTAATTTTGCTTTCTTACTATTTTTCGATAAATTATCAAAAGTATATGTTAGTACTCTTTTTCGGAATAAATTCTGTCTTAATTTTTATTCGATGTGTTTTTCAACTTTTTGTTTATATTCTTCAGTCTCTTGATAAACTATATTAACTTCTTTATTATTACAAATCAATTCTAGGTTGATGTTGAATATTTAACATCCTATCTTTTGAAATATAATATTGATAAAATTTTTCAACGTTATTTTCAACGTCAATTTTAGAAAAGTTATTATCACGAATAAACTTAATTATCTCTACATCACTCAGAACTTTTTCTGTGATAAAACTTCTTAAATGAATTTTCTGTATTACTTGATACTATGTTGGATAATTTTTCATTATACATCCCCTTTATTATATAATACTTTCATCAAATCTTTTAAAAGTATCCTCATCTTCTTTTGTACCACTCTGTCTTCTTCCTTTTTTGATTGATTGAAAGCTATTTTTGCCTATTTTGTAAATATTCAGGAAACAGTGCATGATTTCGTTTTTATTATTTGAATAAGTTCTTTGAGGACTCTTATTAGTGCTGCTGGTAGCTTTAGTCTTCTTATTTCTATTAGCTCTAACAAAATCAATAGCGTCTTTTTAGCTCCAAAAAGTTTCTGAGCACTCCAAGTACTTGCAATTTTATCTATATAGTTTATATGTGGTACTGAGTTAGTACCACTTTGTAATTGAATACTCTAATAATATATTAAGTACACCTGTTGAAAAATTATGATTTGCTTTGTAATTCTTTCAATATTCTTGCATCTATTTTAGAGATTACTATTCCTACCTGCTTATTTAAATATTCTACAAAAACTAGTGTATCGACTTCTCTAGCAAATTTTTCATCGTCAGTTAACTGCTCTTCTTTTTATACTAGCAAGGTGTTTACCATACGATCGAAAGTTGAACTCTTGCTTTCTAACATTGACATTTAGTTGAGCATATATAATCACTAAGAACCTTAATATTAATTTCGCTAGCTCCATTAGAAATTTTCTTACAGATTTTTCTATGGCACTAGACATATCCTCTGGAGGACATTTTATAAATATGAGCTAAACCTAAAAATTTTTGTTTTCACTCATGTATTTGATATTACATCAGTTAGGTAACTATTAGCTAAATAGAAATTTAATTTATCAAAAATCAAAGAAATATTCATCAAAAGTTTCATCCCATTAACAGTTTCACTTGCTATGTAATCAAAGCTGAAAATCATTTAAGTTTTTCTAGACTTGGAAAACATCGAGGAAAACTTCGCTGTAAATGTCTCTAAAAAACTCTTAAAAAGCTTTACTTTATCTAAAGAATAATAATTAACCAATTCAGAATAATTACTAGATCCCAATGTATTCTCTAATAACTTTTGCAAGAACTGGTGTATTAAAGAACTCTTCAAAAAGCTTAATGCTACTTTTAATTTTGTATATAAACTGTCCAACTCCATTATTGTCAAAATATAGTGACTGAATCATGCCTAAAGCTTTAATCTTGCAAATTAAAGCTTATTATCTGATACAAGTTATCAAGTGCTGTCATAATGCAGATAACTTTTAGAAGAGTATCACTAAGCATCTTACTTTCCAAAAAGTATAAAGACTGATCCATCGTTACCAAGTAAGTGGTAAATACAAGTTATGTAACTCTTTCACTACGTTTTAGATGTATCATAATCATTATAAACACAATAATAATCTTTAGACGAAAATTTATTATTCATGATTACTACATCCATTACTTCAATAATGATTTCGGGATATTCTAATGCATAGATGAAATTCTGATTATGGTCATACTTGATTTTGTCATCATTTCGTAGAGGTGCGAAAGAAAAGGATTTTACTAAAAGTAGGATAAATATTATCTAGTAATAGTTTCGCATTATCATTCTCTATAAGTCTCTAAGAAATTAAACACTTTATATACATAGCTCAAGAAATTCTATCTTTATTAGGGTGTGTACTATATATTAGTATGACTGTCTATAATAGTTGAAAAGCTAAGAATATTTCTTTCTTTCATAGTTACAAAGATTTCCTTAAATCATCAATAAAGTTTATACATATAATCAAAAGAATATCTCTATGATTTTCTAAATAGTCATTATTAATTATCTTAGATGAATTTTTAATAATAACTT
>BNJV01001379.1_pt1 | contig 70669 bp, 94 predicted proteins | sample 8540591 | NCBI WGS metagenome assembly BNJV01 (sample SAMD00202457, study PRJDB9452) | human saliva metagenome | host: Homo sapiens
ACCGACGACCTCTTGAATGCCATTCAAGCGCTCTCCCAACTGAGCTATATCCCCAAATAACGCAAGCTATGATAAATTTCGGCTGATAAACTGTCAATATTGAAATAATCAAATCCCGCTTATCAGCCTAAATATTAAGCGTTTTGAGATTTAATAAAATCAATGGCACGTTGGATACGCGCTAACACGCGTTCACGGCCGATACCCACTAATGTCACATCCATAGAAGGTGATTGGCCTGAGCCTGTTACTGCCACACGTAATGGCATCCCGACTTTACCCATCCCTACTTCTAATTCTGCTGCGGTTTGTTCAATCGCTTCATGAGTAGAATGTAAATCCCAGCTAGAAAGTGCGGTCAATTTTTCTTTTACTTTTTCAAGTGGTTCAATCGCCGCCGCTTTAAAGTGTTTTTTCACCGCAGCTTCATCAAAACTTTCAAACTCTTCAAAGAAATAACGGCTTGCTGATGCCATTTCTTTTTAAGTTTTGCAACGTTCTGCAAGCATCGTCACGATTTCAGTTAACGCTGGGACCATTTGAAGTATCAATACCTTGATCTTTATAGTGCCATGCAAGGTGTTTTGCCACATATTCAGGTGGTAATTCACGAATGTAATGATGATTTAACCACAATAATTTTTCCGTGTTAAATGCACTTGCTGATTTACTCACGTGATCTAATTCGAAGAATTTAATCATTTCTTCACGCGTAAAGATCTCTTGGTCACCATGACCCCCAACCTAAACGAACAAGATAGTTGATTAAGGCTTCTGGTAAATAACCGTCATCACGATATTGCATCACACTTACCGCACCATGACGTTTTGAGAGTTTTTGGCCATCATCACCGTTAATCATAGAAACGTGCGCATATACTGGAATTGGTGCGCCTAACGCTTTTAAGATATTAATTTGACGCGGGGTGTTGTTAATATGGTCTTCACCACGTACAACGTGAGTAATACCCATATCCCAGTCATCTACCACCACACAGAAGTTGTAGGTTGGTGAACCGTCTGTACGACGAATAATTAAATCATCTAATTCGCTGTTGCTGATTTCAATACGACCACGCACCGCATCATCAAACACGACTGAACCTTCTGTTGGGTTTTTAAAACGTACAACATGTGGCTCATCGGCTGCATGATTGTGATCATGTAAACAATGACGGTCATAACGTGGTTTTTCTTTGTTTTGCTCTTGTGTATGGCGTAATTCTTCTAAGCGCTCTTTAGAGCAATAACAACGATAAGCCAAGCCTTGTTCAATCATTTCATCAATCACTTGATTGTAACGATCAAAGCGTTTGGTTTGATAATAAGGACCATGCTCCCAAGCAAGGTTTAACCACTCCATCCCTTCAATGATTGCTGCTGTTGCTTCCGGTGTAGAACGCTCTAAATCGGTATCTTCAATACGTAATACAAACTCACCGTTATTATGTTTTGCAAATAACCAAGAATAAAGGGCTGTACGTGCGCCGCCCTACGTGCAAATAACCTGTTGGACTTGGGGCAAAACGCGTACGTACTTTGACATTCGGATCTAATTCAAAAGGAGGATCAATTTTCATTTTCTTAATAACCTATTCATTTACAAAAATTACCTTTATTTTACTACGACTTGCGTGAGTTCTAAATAAAAAATCTGATTTTATGCCTATTTTTGCAACAACTAGACGCTTTTTCATAAAAATATATTGACTGAAATCTCATTATACTTATAATGCCAATCCACAACATTAAGGGCGATTAGCTCAGTTGGGAGAGCACCTCCCTTACAAGGAGGGGGTCACTGGTTCGAGACCGGTATCGCCCACCACTTTTTCCAAAGTTGGCTTTAATGTTGTAAAAGTTTGACCAAGCGGGCGATTAGCTCAGTTGGGAGAGCACCTCCCTTACAAGGAGGGGGTCACTGGTTCGAGACCGGTATCGCCCACCACTTTTCTAAAGTGTTCTTTCCGCTCAAACTTTCCCATTATTTAAACGCTTTTCTTATGTGGGCGATTAGCTCAGTTGGGAGAGCACCTCCCTTACAAGGAGGGGGTCACTGGTTCGAGACCGGTATCGCCCACCACTTAATTTTAGTGTTTAAATAAATCCGAATACCTTTTCAGGTGCATCGGGCGATTAGCTCAGTTGGGAGAGCACCTCCCTTACAAGGAGGGGGTCACTGGTTCGAGACCGGTATCGCCCACCACTTTTCTTAAAGTCTTTTATTTAAATCAGTCAAATTAACATTAGTTCTGTTTTATCTTATAAATAAAAACGGCCACAAAACGTTTCATTTTATGACCGCACTTCTATCTAACTTTTTGGATTAAACTGGCTCTAAACCTAACACTTTACGTCCATTGATACTGGCAATATCAACCATTGCATCAAGATGTGGGAAACGACAGCCCGCAGCCAGCAAGCTTAGTTCTTGCCATAAATCTCCTTCACAAAGTGGCACCATGTAATCACAGATATTATCCGTACCTAACGCGACTGTAATTCCCTTCTGGAATCATTTCATCTGCCGGTGTCAAGGCATTATGGAAAGGCATCAAATCTTCTTTTCGGTTACTATCAATCCACGCCATTGGGACAAGCAATCATCATCATTTTTGCCTGACGCATTTTTTCATAAAGTTTATAACGATATTCTCTGCTATGTGCACCAATAGAAATACCATGGATCGCCACGACTCGACCTTCCATACCATGTTCGATGGTTTTATCGCAAAGCTGTTCGGTTTCTTTTTCTTTCGGAGAGTTGAATTGATCCACGTGCACATGACACATAATGCCGCGAGATTTAGCCGCATCAAGCAAAATATCCATTGCTTCAAGGCCACGACCCATAATCAAGCTCATCGCGATAAGGTCAAGCCTCCAATCATATCCACCATATCAGAGCCAATATCAAACCATTTGCGTGCTTCTGGCTCAATCACCCCTTTTAAGGTCTGATTCGCAAATTTCAAAATAATGTCATGCTTATAGACTTCGCGAGCTTTGTGCGCAGCAATGATGGCTCGGTCTTCACAAATCGGGTCGATATCCACAAAAGTCCCAAATGCCGTCACCCCTTGGGAAATCATCAGCTCAATCGATTGACAGAAACGGGCGTAATAATCATCAACACTTGATGTACGTTTAACTTCGTCCACTAAATCCCATTTTTGTTGAAGATTACTATTGTGATAAATGCCAATTTTTTTCGGGTGTCATTGTAAAAGCACGATCTGCGTGAGCATGGGCATTAACCCAGCCACCTTTTTTTAATAATTTCGTCTCGAATAAACGTTTTTAAAAGCTACGAACGTGATTTCTCATAATAACTCCACCAAAAAAAGAAAGGAAAAAGAGACGAGAAGTGTATTAATTGAAAAAGCAAACCCAATAAGGATCGGGTCTATTGTGAATTGTTTGCAATGTTATGAAAAATTCGCAGATTTTAATTAATAACATCTTTTCAGTCTTTCAACTGAGTGCAAAGTATAAGATTTTAAGCACAAAAAAGCTATCTATTTATTGACAAAAGAACGCTCTTGTTTGAAGACATCTAAGAACAAGCCGAGTGGTGGGCGGCTTGAAGATTGTTCAGTATAAGTGCGGTCAAATTTCTTATAGTTTCCTTTGCGATCAATATGATACTGTGTACCATCCGGCTGAATAATGACATTCCAACGGAAATTCGACGCCAACACCCAAGGATCGCCATTAAGCTCAAATAAATTGCGGCCTTGTGCATAATCCGAAATTGGATTTTTCACTTTAAAGATCGACGACATTAATGCCGGTAATAAATCAGTATGGCTTGTTAATTTAGAGACTTCTTGCACCGGCAAATCTTTCCAGTAAACAATAAACGGCACTTGGATTTCATCACGACCGAAATAGTTTTCTTGTGCTTTTTCATCCAGTTTATTAAACGTTTTACCATGCTCTGCCGTAATAATAACAATCGTATTATCTAAGGAAACTGATGCTAAAGTGTCATCAATTTGTTGATCAATCTCCACAAGCGATTTGGTGTAATTTTCTTCTGTTTGATCCGCAATATCTAAATCCACATAAGCAAACCAAGGTTTATCCTCTTTTAAGAGAGATAAAACGACACTTATCGCTTCTTTTGGCGAAGAAGCTTTCACTTTAGGCAATTTCACATTACGGAACAAGGCTTGTTTAAATAAGCTGTCTTTAAATGCCGTAGACGAATAAGCGACAAATTGATATTTCTCGTCTTGTAGCTTTTTAATTAATACCGACGGTGTGTGATTACTCAAAATACTGTCCGTATAATTTGCATTCAGTCCATAGAATAAGCCTACTAAGCCGGCATTGTTCGTATTGCCGCTACTGTAATGATTCGTAAATTGAGTAGAGCTTGTGGCAAACTCAAACAATTTAGGCATTTTCTCGCTAGTCAGCGCATCATAACGTAAGCCTGAAACGGTAATCACGAGAATATTTGGTTTGTTTTCAACTTGCTCAAACTGAAGATCTTTTTTCGGATAATCAATTTTTAATGCATCCAAACGCCCTTCTTGCTCTAAAGCGCTGTGAGTATGTTTCCGCATTAATAAACCCTTGTTTTTCCAAAAAGGTTCGTGCAGTCATTGGATAAGAAAGTGGAAAGTTTGAACGCTGCATGGTAATCGGACGATATAAAAATGCATCTGCCCAAGCGTAAATTAAAGTGTGTCGCGACAAACGTGGAAGTCAGCACTAATCCCACTTTCTTCAGCCATTTTCTGACGCTCTAAACTACGTAATTTTTCCCAACTCCAACGGGAGAAAAGCATTTGGATTAACAAAATAATCGGCATTGGCGCAAAGAAAATTTGCCAATCTCGTGAAAGATCACCCTTTTCAGGGATTTACTAATAAATTCCAAACGATAGAAGAAAGGTGGATATTAAAGCGGTTAAAAACTTCTGTATCAAACAGCAGTAAAGTGGTGCAAATCGTGGCAATAATTACCGTTAGTCCACGAAAAGTGCGGTGATTTTTGATGATGAAACTCAGCGGGAAAATAACCAGCAAATACAAGGCAAAAACACAAAAACTGAAATGCCCTAATAAGCTGATAAAGAAATAAATTTTGCCGAGTAAAGTGTCTGGCCAGTCAATGAGAAAGGCGTAACGACTACCAATAAGAATTGCGATGATAATATTAAAAAAAGCAAACCAATGTCCCCACGAAATTTTTCGTGAGGTTTCTTCACGGTATTCACGTCCGTTGAATTTGCTCTTTCTAAACCAAAACATTTTATTTTATTTTTACCGAATTCATTAGAGAGTTGGCAAAGGCTTGTGCTAATGCTTCACGCTGTGCGGCTGGCACGCTAGTGGTTAATAAATTACTGGCCATATTGCCTAAAGCGATAAGAGAAAGATCAACGGGTGCTTTGTGAGTTTCAAGCACGCTAATCATGTCGTTAATGATGGCATTAACTTGCCCATCGGAATACTTTGAATGTTGAGCCATTTGGAATGTTTAAGCCTGTTCTAAATACAAAAAAACTTCTCATATCATACCCGATAATTTGTCCAATCTGAATAATTTCTTTTTTCTTGCTTATAAAAAGTGCGGTTATAATTTAAGGTAAATTTTACGAAGGAAAAAATTATGAGCATTACGGTTAATCAAATCGTGCTACATCAATTAGTTAAGCACGCTGAAAATGAAACCACTACGATGGAAAGCGTGTTGCGTGATGAACTTCTCACCATTACGCCAGAAGTCGAACAAATGATGTTGCAATTACATCAAGGTTATCAAAATAAAGGTAAAGCATTTGGTGTCTTCCAAGAGAATTCCATTTTTGCACAAGAGCTGAATCGTTTATTGGAAAATGAAATCAACTTTTTAAATTTCAGCCAACAATCCACAAAATTATTAGCGCAAGAGCTAGGTAAATATAATTTTGCAGACAGCGGTACGCTTATCCTATGCCAATATAACTTTTTAGCGACGGATTACCTATTTATCGCACTATTAGATAGTCGTATCAGCATGTTAGTTGACGAAAATCTTGAAATTCGCCGTACGGAATACTTAGATATTACACAATTTGATATTGCGGCACGTATCAACTTAACGGATTTACAAGTAAACGCAAACTCAAACCGTTATCTCACCTTCATTAAAGGTCGTGTTGGCCGTAAAATTAGTGACTTCTTTATGGATTTCTTAGGTGCAGAAGAAGGTTTAAATCCGCAAGTTCAAAACCAATGCCTATTACAAGCAGTCAGTGACTACTGTGAACAAGGTGAATTGAACAAAGAACAAACTCAAGCGGTAAAAAAACAGGTCTTTGAATACTGTAAAGGCCAATTAGCAAGCGGTGATGAAATTGCCTTAACTGAACTTTCAGCCAATTTGCCAACTCTAAACGAGCGCCCTTTTGTCACCTTTACAGAAGAGCAAGATTACGGCTTGGAAGAAACCATTCCACCAGTACGTTCAGCCTTAAAAACATTAACGAAATTTTCGGGTTCGGGTAAAGGTGTGACATTAAGTTTTGATGCGGATTTATTAAATAACCGTATTGAATGGGATCCACTCACAGATACTTTAACAATCAAAGGGATACCACCAAATCTGAAAGATCAACTTCAAAAAGCATTAAAGTGCGATAATTAATTTGGCAAGATCATAAAGTTTCGGTATCATTCGACATAATTTTGCAGTAAAAGGTAAAAAATATGCAATTAAGAACATTTTTAGGTGCAGTTGTTTTAGCATTAAGTTTAACTTCTTGTTCAACGGTGCAAAAAGTCGTTTATCGTATTGATGTTCCACAAGGTAACTACTTAGAAGCGGCAACTGTGGCGCAAGTTAAACCAGGTATGACAGCTCAACAAGTACAATATTTGCTTGGCACACCGGTTTTAATCGATCCTTATAATAACCTAACTTGGTATTACGTGTTCTTACAACAACACTCTTACCAAAAACCTGAACAACACACATTTACGGTGAAATTCGATCAGAACGGTTTAGTAAGCAGTGCAGAATTAGATAAGCCATTACCAGAAGTGGCAAAACAAGATGAAAATAATACTATTATCAGCACACCTGAAAATGCAGGTAAGAAAAGCTGGTGGAAATTCTGGTAATCATTAAAAAATAACACCTGCTTGTCATATCAAGCAGGTTCGTTGTATTACAAGGGAATAAAAATGTCAAAAATTCTATTAGTTGATGATGATATTGAACTAACAGATTTGCTTGCTGAAGTTTTACGACTGACAGGTTTTGAAGTCGAGGTCGCCAATAATGGCCAAGAAGCATTAGATAAGCTAAATGAAAGCCATCAGTTAGTGTTATTAGATATCATGATGCCTGTATTAAACGGGATTGAAACACTCAAGAAAATTCGCCAAACATCAAATGTCCCTGTGATGATGCTTACTGCACGTGGCGAAGAGATCGATCGTGTTCTAGGCTTAGAACTTGGTGCCGATGACTATTTTCCCAAAACCATTTAACGATCGTGAATTGGTTGCTCGCATTAAAAGCAATTTTTACGTCGTGCTAGGCCCATCAGAAAAGTTTACTCAAAATTCAGACCGCACTTTCATCAGAAGAAAATACATTAGAATTTTGATGGCTTTAGTACTTCATCCTGGTCTTCAACAAGCCTCTTATAAAGGGTCAAGATCTTGGTCTAACTGGCTCTGAATTTGCCCTACTTCATAAAACTTGTACTTCGATCCTGGACAAATTGTCTCTCGCGAAGAATTAAGCATGAATGTACTAGGCAAACACCTTTCTCCTTTTGATCGCTCGATTGATATGCATATGTCAAACTTGCGTAAAAAAAACTTCCCAGAAAGAGACAAATGGCTTACCGTGGCTAAAAACGCTACGTGGTCGTGGTTACTTTATTGGTTTTGTGAATAATGCTTATCAAAAAAATTTAGCTTTAAATCATCTCACCATACGCACATTCTACTGTCTTTTCTGGTTGGCATTCTTTGCTATGACCGCTCTTTTGGTCGCACTTCCTTATTTTGATAGCCGCTTATATTCTGACTTGAAATCAAAATGAAATATCCAGCTATCAAAAAGAAACTCGTTGAATCTATTCGAAACAATAGAAATTAAACGGGACTTCTCGCTGGGTGTTCCTGTTCTTCCAACCGATAAATTTGACTCAGCACGCCCTGTCATTATGACACCAGAAAAAAGAAATTTTCGGTGCTTTAGGCGAAGAAAAAATACATATCCTCAGTTTGCTCAAGAATCGAGTAACTTTGCCCTATCCACAACGTAAAAACCTTTAAAGATATTCAAATTGCAGGTCCCTTTTTAAAGTCTATATTGGTGATTCTGACCAAGCATCCGAATTATTCTTTGTATCTCGAGCAAACGGTCAACAAGAAATTTTACGGTATATGCTTGACCACCCTTGGATCTTATTACTCTTAACCTTAATTATTACAACACCTTTACTTTGGTGGTTTACACATACTATCGTCAAACCGATTACCAATTTACAAAAAGCCGCAAATAGCGTGGCGTTAGGAAACTTTAAAGTTGATAATGAATTAGCAAATCACGGTCCAACAGAATTAAGAGAAGTAGGACAAAGCTTTAACAAGATGTCGATTGCGATTGATAATTTAATCTCAAACCAACACAATCTACTGTCCTCTATTTCTCATGAATTAAAAACACCGTTAACGCGTTTACAACTTTCTACTGCTCTTAGTTCGTCATCAAACAGGGTGATATTGAGCCGTTAAACGTATTGAGAAAGAAATCCAACGAATGGATAAAATGATCAGTGAGTTGTTGCTCATTTCTCGCCAACAAATGCATTCTCAAATGGAGCATAATCTATTTCCCATTAATCAACTTTGGGATGATGTGATTAAAGATGCCTTATTTGAAGCTGAGCAGCGTAAGATCAGCTGCGATGTCAATATTTCTATTTTACATCCTGAAAAACATATGATTTACGGCAACCTAAGCTTGCTCACCAGTGCGATTGAAAACATCATTCGAAATGCACTGAAATATACGAAAGATCGTATTTTCTTAACCATTGATTTACATAAAAATGAGCAGGATGATCATTGCCTACAAATTCGAGTAGATGACAATGGCTTAGGGTTGCCACCTGAAGAGTTCGACAAAATCTTTAAACCATTCTATCGAGTCGATGAAACTAGAACTCGAGCCACTGGCGGAACGGGATTAGGTTTAACGATTGTCTATAATGTTGTGAATGAGCACAATGGAAAAGTATGGGCTGAATCCAGCAATTTAGGTGGACTTGCCGTCACGATTCAACTTCCATTATGGAAAGCAACAGTTAATTCAAACAAAAGGCGATATTTTCATATCGCCTTTTTCTTATTTAATTTTCACTCGTTTTAATCGCAACGCATTGGATAACACCGAAAGCGAACTCATCGCCATGGCTGCCCCCGCCAAAACAGGACTTAAGTAGCCCAATGCGGCAAGGGGAATACCTAACACATTATAAATCAAAGCAAAGAATAAATTTTGTTTGATATTCTTTAATGTTGCACGGGAAATCATTAATCCATCAACTAACTGATCAACCGAATGCTGCATAAGTGTCGCCGATGCAGTTTGTTCTGCAACATCAGAACCCGATTTCATCGCAAAGCTTACGTTAGCCATCGCTAATGCGGGTGCATCATTTACACCATCACCAACCATTGCCACCACTTTACCTTGCTGACGTAATGTTTCAACATAGGCCGCTTTGTCACGTGGACTACAATTACCTCGTGCGGTTTTCACACCGACTTGCTGAGCAACATAATCAACGACAGATTGCTGATCACCACTCATTATCACCACATCAATATTATGTTGATGTAAACGCTGAATCGCTTGCAAACTATCCTCTTTTAGACTGTCTGCTAGTGCAAATGCACCTATTGGGTTGTTATCTACAGATACCGCAACAATACTCGCAATTTGCCAAATTTGAGGCATATTATCTGGTAAGATTAATTCACAATAAGCCGGCTTACCGACTTTAACAAAACCTATTCCATCAATATGAGCTGAGATGCCCTGCCCCGACTTCTGAATGAACTGAAAGTGCGGTCGGAATTTCAAGTGATTTTTCCTGCGTAGCCAAGACAATCGCTTTAGCTAAAGGGTGATTGGCGATTTTGTTCGACGGAAGCCGCAATGCGATATAAATCTTCCTCAGAATAGACCGCACTTTGTGGTTGCCAAACAGCAGTGATTTTGAGGTCTCCATGAGTTAGCGTACCAGTTTTATCTAATACCACCGTATCCACATGGGCTGCCTCTTCCATAGATGCCGCATCTTTAAACCAAATCCCTGCATTGACTGCTTTTCCCATACCGACCATTATGGCAGCAGGTGTGGCAAGCCCTAAAGCACAAGGACAGGCAATGACTAACACGGCAACAGAATGAATTAAGGCTGTTACCCAATCCCCTTTTATCCACCAGGTTAATCCAAATGTTATCGCTGAAATCAATAACACGGCTGGTACAAAAACAGCAGCGACCTTATCGGCAAAACGAGCAATCGGTGCTTTTGTACCTTGCGCCTCAGAGAGCGCTTTCATCATGTCGCCCAATAGTGTTTGCTGACCGAGTTGATTGGCTCGATAAATAAGGCTACCTTGTGTCACCATTGCCCCCGCAAGCACCAGGCTTTGAGACATTTTTTCTAATGGTTGAGATTCACCAGTTAAATGACTCTCATCACACCAACCACTCCCTTGTTCAACTATGCCATCCGCAGCAATACGTTCACCTTGATTAGCCCGTAAAATATCGCCTATTTTTACTTGATCGAGAGGAACTCGTTTCCCAACGATTTTCACGTTGAACACTCACTTGTTTTTGGCGTGAGTTGTAATAATAGCCCTAAGCTGTTTAAGCTTTGTTTCTTCGTTCTTTCCTCAAGAAATTTCCCAAGACTGACGAAACCGATGACCATCACCGATGCTTCAAAATAAACATGAGATGCGCCATCATGCCCCATTGACTGATGATAAAAACAGCATAAAGACCGAATAGAGATAAATCGCCAACGTACCAGTGCTCACCAGTACATCCATATTGGCTAAACCACCTCGAATACTCCCTATCGCCCCTTTATAAAATGGGATGGCTAACCCAAGTTGCACAACGCTCGCCAGAACAAATTGCCACATTGGCGGCATCATCCAAGAATGATGATTAAACATCATCCCGATCATTCCGATCAAAAAAGGAATGTTAATGAACAAAAGCAACCATAAACGCGGACTAATCTTCGTTTCATTGGGTGCGCTAGGCAACACATTTTGTTTTAGAATGCCATTAAATCCCGCCTTTTGAATAATTGTTAAAATATCTTGTTCTGAAGCCTGAGATGAATCAAATACGACATGCGCTTCCTCCACAGCAAAATTAACGCCTGCTTCAGAGACAAAATCTTTTCGATTCAACACCTTTTCAATCCGGTTAGCACAGGATTGACAGGTCATCCCCTCGATTTGAATGGCTATTTTTTTATTCTGTTGCATCAAAACCTGCGTCTTCAATTGTTTCAATTAATTGTGGAATACTGACCGCACTTTCATCAAAGGTAACCACTGCTTTACCATCATCAAGTGTTACAACAGCTTTTTCTACGCCATTAAGTTCTTCCAATACTCGAGTGACGCTTTTCACACAACCACCACAAGTCATTCCTGTTACATGTAATGTAATTGATTTCATATTTACTCCTTAATTATTGATATAGATTGAAATTAAGCTTACTATAAACCTTAACATAAGGTTAAGGTCAAGGATTTTTTATGAACATTAGTGAAGTGGCAAAATTAGTCGGTTTATCAAGTAAACAAATTCGGGATTATGAGAAGTCCGGCTTATTAAAGCCAGCACAGCGAAGCCTTTCAGGTTATCGCCATTATGAAGAAAAGGATTTAGAACGACTACGTTTTATTCGTCACTCTCGAGATGTCGGGTTTTCACTCCAACAAATTCACCAACTTTTGCAATTACAGGATAATCCCAATCGTAGTAGCCGAGAAGTTAAAGCACTCACGACGCAGCATATTAAAACATTGAAATGAGCAAATTCATCACTTGCAAAAAATGGTAGAGGAATTGGAGCGATGGCATAACGCTTGTCAGGGCAATGACTGCCCTGAATGCAGTATTTTGGAAGGGTTGAAAAGGATAAAATTAATATTCCCAGCTTTCAGGATCGATGCCTAAATCACGCATAATCTCTTTGGCATTTTCAGGAATCTCATCATGGCGTTCTTTCATTAAATCTGCATCAGTCGGTAATGGCTGACCAGTAAAAGCATGCAAGAATGCCTCACAAAGCAATTCACTATTTGTTGCATGGCGCAAACTTTTTAGCTGACGACGCGTGCGTTCGTTTGTCAAAATTTCTAATACTTTAATCGGAATCGAAACGGTAATTTTTTTGACTTGTTCGCTCTTTTTGCCATGTTCTGCATAAGGGCTAATATATTTGCCATCCCAGTTTGCCATAATGCACCTTAAATAACCTGATAATTTGTCTGTATTTTAATGAAAAATAAGCAAAATGACAATCTAGACGGCTAAAAGTATAGCAATCTAGATAATATAAATAAAAACCACCTTTCGGTGGTTTCAATCAATTATAAGGTTTTTGCAAGATCTTTTAGGAAAGCTTTAAACTCTTTGCCTAATTTATCATGACGAAGACCATATTCTACAAAAGCTTCCATATAGCCAATCTTATCACCACAGTCAAAGCTTCTGCCTGTCATATGGAATGCTTCAACGATCTCTTTCTCAATAAGCATATCGATCGCATCCGTTAATTGGATTTCATCCCCCACACCAACAGGTGTTCTTTCTAATAAATCCCAAATCGCAGCAGAGAATACATAACGACCTACAACCGCAAGATTTGATGGTGCCTCTTCAACAGATGGTTTTTCAACAATGCTGTTAATTTTGACGCTATCACCACCTTTTAACTCTACGCCACCACAATCAGCAATACCATAGCTACTCACTTCATCAGCAGCAAACAGGCGCTACCATAATTTGGCTCGCTTTTGTTTCTTTAAAACGTTTAATCATTGCTGAAAGATTTTCTTTCTTTTGATTTGCCGTAAAATCCGCTAAAAGCACATCAGGTAACACCACTGCAAATGGTTCGTTTCCAACGACAGGACGACCACATAACACCGCATGACCTAAACCTTTAGCATTGCCTTGACGAACATGCATGATAGTTACATCTTTAGGGCAAATAGAACGAACCTCTTCCAAAAGTTGACGTTTAACACGTTTCTCAAGCATGGTTTCCAACTCAAAAGACGTATCAAAGTGGTTTTCAATCGCATTTTTAGAAGAATGTGTGACTAACACGATTTCTTTAATTCCTGCTGCGACACACTCATTCACAACATATTGAATCAGTGGTTTATCCACAAGCGTTAACATTTCTTTTGGAATCGCTTTTGTTGCTGGCAACATACGAGTACCTAAACCAGCTACGGGAATAATTGCTTTCATTGATTTTCCTTTTTGTTTTAATATGGAATGACCACACTTCTGTAACTCAAAAGTGCGGTCATTATTTATTAAATTTTGATAGATTTAAGTTGGAAAAGTTCCTTCTCTACCTTTATAACTCAAATTTCCGTTATTTTTAAAATCTTGCAAACCAATGGGTTTAATTTTTTTGAAAAAAACGTTAATTAAATTATAAATAGAATGTAAAAACATTCATAAAACTCGTCGGTCTAAGATGCCCCATCTATATGTTCATCTTTTGACTGCAGAATTCGTTGGTAAATTTCCTCTCGGTGAACGGATACTTCTTTAGGCGCTTGCACACCGAGTTTGACTTGGTTTCCACGTACACTCAAAACCGTGATAGAAATATCCTCTCCAATGAGAACACTTTCGCCAACTTTTCGAGTTAAGATTAACATCTTTTATCTCCTTAGTTTGCATTTATTAGATATCCCTATCAATCAAGTAAAGATCGGCATCCCACCGACCTGCTTGTACTACAGATTATTGCTTAACCAGTTTTGTGCGACAGTTAATGCTAGATTCACATTTTCTGGTTGGGAGCCTCCTGCCATTGCCATATCAGGGCGACCACCGCCTTTCCCACCAACTTGCTGAGCCATTAAATTCACTAGCTCACCAGCCTTCACTTTAGTAGTTAAATCGCTTGTTACGCCAACGACGAGGTTGACTTTATCATCTAAAATAGATGCAAATACAATTACGCCTGAACCAAGTTGATTTTTTAAATCATCAACCATCACACGTAACGATTTAGTTTCAATTCCGTCTAGTTGATGTACGATTACAGAAACATCATTAATTTAACCGCACTTTTCACTAAATCGGACCCCGCTTGCATTGCGGCTTTTTCTTTTAATCCTTGTAATTCTTTTTCTGCTTTCTTCGCTTTATCTTGAAGTTGCTGAATTTTCTCAACAAGGGTATTAACGTCAGATTTAAATAAATCTGCACTTTGAGTAAGAATACGTTGTTGGTTATGTAACCAATTCATCGCATTTTCACCCGTTACCGCTTCAATACGACGAACACCTGCTGCAACTGCAGTTTCCGCCACAATTTTAAATAAACCGATATCACCGGTACGTTTAGCATGAATGCCACCACAAAGTTCAACGGAGAAATCTCCCATTGTTAAAACACGTACCACATCAGCATATTTTTCACCGAATAACGCCATTGCACCTTTTGCTTTTGCCGCTTCGATATCCATTATGTCCGTTTGAACCACATAATTCTCACGTACTTTTTGGTTTACCAACGTTTCAATTTCGTTAAGCTGTGCTTTGGTAATCGCTTCCGGATGAGCAAAGTCAAAACGTAATGCTGTATCAGATACCAATGATCCTTTTTGCACTACATGGTGACCTAAAACTTGACGCAATGCGGCGTGTAATAAGTGTGTTGCAGAATGGTTAAGTGACGTTTGATGACGTCTTGCTGCATCCACAACCGCATTGACTGTTTGTCCGACTTTTAAAGTACCCTGTTCTAACTCTCCAATATGACCAAATACTTGACCATATTTTTGAGTATCTTTTACATTAAACTGAATGCCTTGAGAGGTTAAATAACCGCTATCACCAATTTGACCACCCGATTCTGCATAGAACGGGGTATTTTCTAAAATCACCACGGCACTTTGACCCGCAGTAATACTGTCTACTGATTTACCATCATGGAAAAGTGCGGTCACTTTGGCTAAAGATTCTGATTCAGTATAACCTTCAAATTTCGTTTCGCCTTCTACACGAATAACATTGTTATAATCCATGCCGAATTGGCTTGCAGATTGTGCACGTAAACGTTGTGCTTCCATTTCACGCTCAAAACCTGCTTCATCAATTGCAATATCACGCTCACGACATACGTCAGCGGTTAAATCAAGTGGAAAGCCATAAGTATCATAAAGTTTAAAGGCAACTTCACCTGACAACACACCATCTTTCACTTGAGCAAGTGCATCATCTAATAAGCTTAATCCGCGCTCTAATGTACGAGCAAATTGTTCTTCTTCTAAACGAAGTAATTTTTCGACATTGGCTTGTTTTTCTTTAACTTCTTTGCCTGCTTCCGCCATGACTTCAATTAAAGTCGGCACAAGTTTATAGAAGAACGCTTCTTTTGCCCCTAACAAGTGACCATGACGTACTGCACGACGGATAATACGACGTAATACATAACCACGACCTTCGTTTGATGGAATTACGCCATCTGCAATTAAATATGCACAAGAACGAATGTGATCTGCAATTACACGTAATGATTTATTGGTTAAATCTGTTGTTCCTACAACTTCTGCTGTTTTTGCAATTAATTTTTGGAAAATATCGATCTCATAGTTAGAGTTTACGTGCTGTAATACGGCAGAAATACGCTCTAACCCCATCCCAGTATCAACCGATGGACGTGGTAATTTTTCCATTGTGCCGTCTGCTTGACGGTTAAATTGCATGAATACCACGTTCCAAATTTCGATATAGCGGTCACCATCTTCTTCTGGAGAACCCGGAGGCCCACCCCAAATGTGATCACCGTGATCGTAGAAAATCTCAGTACATGGACCACAAGGACCAGTGTCACCCATTGCCCAGAAGTTATCTGATGCATAAGGCGCACCTTTGTTATCGCCGATACGAATAATGCGCTCTGCTGGCACACCGACTTCTTTATGCCAAATATCATAAGCTTCATTATCGGTTTCATACACGGTTACCCATAATTTTTCTTTTGGTAACCCGAGCCATTGTGGAGAAGTTAAATACTCCCACGCAAAATTAATCGCATCATGTTTGAAATAGTCGCCAAAACTGAAGTTGCCGAGCATTTCAAAGAAAGTATGGTGACGCGCCGTATAACCGACGTTTTCTAAGTCATTATGCTTACCACCTGCGCGCACACAACGTTGTGCAGTTGTCGCACGTGAGTAAGGACGTTTGTCCATACCAAGGAACACGTCTTTAAATTGGTTCATCCCGGCATTGGTAAAAAGCAATGTCGGATCGTTTTCAGGCACAAGTGAACTACTTGCGACGACCTGATGCCCCTTGCTATGGAAAAAATCAAGGAATGACTGTCTAATTTCTGCTGTTGTTTTCATTGATAAAACCTTGTGTCTCTATCTCGATCACGATTTATAAAATAAGCTCACTATTCTTGCATATTTTGACCTAGAGAAAAAGGCTTTTTCACTGATCTTAAAAAGAAAACCGCACTCTACTGCATTAATTGAGAAGTGCGGTTAAAATTTACGTTATTTTAATAGGGCTAAAATAATTTTTGATCACTATTCGTCGCGAAGTGGCACAACCAACATATCAATTTTAATGGTATTCATCACTTGACGTGTTGAAGACATTAATTTACTCCAGAAATCTTGGTGATGACCTGTCACTAGTAGATCTACATCATACTGATCAATAGCGTCCGTCAAAACTTGACCTAAATCACCGCTACCGCTCAATTTTTCTTTCACTGGATAACCAGCATGTTCTGCTAAATTAATTAGCGCTTTTTGTGTCTCGCTCGAAATTCTATCTTGCATTGATGACATATTGACATCAATTAAACCAGTATAGAGATCCGAGAAGTTTACATCTACATGGATGATGGAAAGTTGCGCATCATTACGTTTTGCAATTCCCACGGCTTTTTTGAGTAGAAATTCACTTTCGTCAGAAAGATCTACCGCAACTAAAACGTGTTTGTACATAATCGACTCCTTACTGATTTGATTGGTCTTCTTTATCTAACAGTATATTAGCAGCTTAACTGCACAAAAAACTTGCACTAGATCACAATTTTGAGAATTCTTCTCAATTTTTCATTAAATTTTCAATGTCATCGATTTCTTTTGGTGCCGCTGCGGTCAGATTTTTATTGCCATATTCTGTCATGAGCAAGTTATCCTCGATACGCACGCCAATGCCTTTATATTGAGCAGGCACATCCGCCTCTTCTGAAATATAAATACCTGGCTCAACGGTGATGAGCATCCCCACTTCAAGCGTGCGGCTACGATCATCGTCGTAGCGACCAACATCGTGCACATCTAAGCCAAGCCAATGGCCTAAACCATGCATATAAAATTGACGATAAGCTTTTTCTTCAATCAGCTTATCTACATCCCCTTTCAGGATGCCTAAATCCACCAAGCCTTGAGTTTTAATACGGATCACTTCATCATTCGCCAGTTTAATTGAATTACCAGGCACTAATAACTCAATCGCGCGTTTTTGTGCTTTTAAAACTAATTCATAAATCTCACGTTGTGGCTGAGTAAATTTACCATTTACAGGGAATGTACGTGTGATATCGCCTGCATACATAGCAAACTCACACCCTGCATCAATCAAAACAAGATCGCCATCTTTCAAAGGTTGATCATTTTCAGTGTAGTGCAAGATACAGGCATTATCGCCCCCAGCAATAATGGAATTGTAAGACGGGAATCTAGCACCATGGCGATTAAATTCATACAGAATTTCGCTTTCAATTTCATATTCAAAACGATTTGGACGAGTCACTTGCATCGCTTTAATATGTCCGAACGCAGTAATCTGTCCCGCTTGCTGCATTAAGCGAATTTCGTTTGGAGATTTGATTAAGCGCATTTCACTTAACATCGGCTGCCAATCAAAAACAGCGTAAAATTTCACCGCACTTTCGGCTAATAATTTATCACCCCAAGGATGACGATCGGCCACATGATAAAGTGCGGTCAATTTTTCCGTTAATTTTGGAAATTCTGTTTTAAAATCATCGATAGAATAGGCTTCATCGACATTGAGTTTTTGCGGTGCGCGCTCAACGCCTAATCGGCGACCATTCCACGTTTCAAGCAAAAGGATCTCGCGGACGAAGAAATACAACCGCCTTTTCTGCACTCTTCCGTTTTAATCAATAACAACGCTGCATTTGGCTCATTAAATCCCGTTAAATACCAAAAGTAACTGTCTTGACGGAAAGGAAAATCGCAGTCGTTATTACGACGTTTTTCAATTTCGGAAAATAGCAATAAAGCAGAATTTGGCTGCATTTGTGCGAATACTTTTTGACGACGTTCTGTAAATTCTTCTTGCGGTAATGCCGCCATGTATGCGAGATCCATGTTTTCGCTCCTTTTAATGTAATATCGGTTTTATTTCTTGTGCATCATCGTTGAAATGGGTGTAAAACAGCATGGCAATGGTGCGAACATATTCAATAATTTCTTCTAGGGCTTCAGCAAGCTCTTCTTCATCATCATCTTCTTCATAACCAAGCTGACAAATATCTTGTAAATCATCTACCGCTTCGCCAATTTCGCCTTTTTCTTTACCCAATTCAGTCTGAACAAGCCCTAAACCCAGTAAAAATTGGTTTGCCCAGTCTGATAGACTGTCTGCACGTGCAAACACGCTCTCATCTTCGGTTAAGCCCAATTCAAAATCAAATCCCTTCTACATCCCGATAAGGTTTTACCAATCTGCTCATAGATTTCGGTAATCGGCTGAATTAATGCGGTTGGATAGGCGTGGTTATCGTTACTGAATTGATATAAAAGCGGTAACCAGCTTTGATCTTTCAGTCCACCACAAATTAAGCCGCTCAAAAAGCCATGTAATTCAGTTGCATTAATACCAATACCGGCAGATTTGAGTTGTTGATTAAGTTCAGTTTGGGAAATTGTCATTGTTATACCTATAAAATCATCGAAAACCATTAAAGTGTAGCACCACACAAATAAAAATGCGATCGCATTTCTATAAAGAAAAGCGATCGCACTTTCTTTCGCAAAGGGGAATTACATCATTCCGCCCATGCCTCCCATACCGCCCATGCCGGCAGCGCCTAAATCGGCTTTATCATCTTTTGGAAGATCAGTAACCATACATTCTGTAGTGATCATTAAGCCCGCTACAGAAGCCGCGAATTGTAACGCAGAACGAGTGACTTTAGTTGGATCTAGAATACCCATTTCGATCATATCGCCGTACTGTTCGGTACCTGCGTTATAACCAAAGTTTCCTTCACCATTTTTAACCGCACTTGCTACAACAGATGCTTCTTCACCTGCGTTAGTGACGATTTGACGAAGTGGCGCTTCCATTGCACGTAATGCAAGTTTGATACCTACGTCTTGTTCTTCATTATCACCTTTTAAGGTTGCCGCTACTTTGGTTGCAGCACGAACTAATGCAACACCACCACCCGCAACGATACCTTCTTCAACTGCTGCACGAGTTGCGTGTAATGCATCATCCACACGATCTTTTTTCTCTTTCATTTCAACTTCAGTTGCTGCACCAACTTTGATTACAGCGACACCGCCAGCAAGTTTAGCCACGCGTTCTTGAAGTTTTTCTTTGTCATAATCAGAGGTTGATTCTTCGATTTGTTGACGAATTTGAGCCACGCGACCTTTGATTTGTGCTTCATCACCCACACCATCGATAATCGTGGTATTGTCTTTGTTGATGACAACACGTTTTGCTTGACCTAAATCTTCTAATGTCGCTTTTTCAAGTTCCATACCGATTTCTTCAGAAATCACAGTACCTGCTGTTAAGATCGCAATATCTTGTAACATTGCTTTACGACGATCACCAAAACCGGGCGCTTTCACTGCTGCCACTTTTACGATACCGCGCATGGTGTTCACCACTAAAGTTGCAAGCGCTTCACCTTCAATATCTTCAGCAATAATTAATAATGGTTTACCCGCTTTTGCCACACCTTCTAATACTGGAAGTAATTCACGGATATTTGATACTTTTTTATCCACTAAAAGAATGTATGGGTTGTCTAATTCAACAGTTGCCGTTTCTGGTTTGTTGATGAAATAAGGTGATAAGTAACCACGATCGAATTGCATCCCTTCCACAACCGCTAATTCATCATCAAGACCAGTACCATCTTCTACGGTAATCACGCCTTCTTTACCCACTTTTTCCATTGCTTGAGCAATTAATTGACCCACAATGCTGTCTGAGTTAGCAGAAATTGTACCAACTTGCTCAATCTCTTTAGAGGTTTCACAAGGTTTAGATAAATTTTTAAGCTCAGAAACAACCGCACTTACCGCTTTATCGATACCGCGTTTTAAATCCATTGGGTTCATACCTGCAGCCACAGCTTTTAAGCCTTCATTTACGATAGCTTGAGCAAGAACTGTCGCAGTCGTTGTACCGTCACCTGCTGCATCATTGGCTTTAGAGGCAACCTCTTTCACCATTTGTGCACCCATATTTTCAAATTTATCTTCTAATTCAATTTCACGTGCGACAGATACACCATCTTTAGTGATGGTTGGTGCACCAAATGATTTATCTAAAATGACATTACGACCTTTAGGGCCAAGGGTCACTTTTACTGCATCTGCTAATACATTCACGCCTTTAAGCATTTTTACGCGTGCATCGTTACCAAATTTTACGTCTTTTGCTGCCATTTTCTTTTTTCCTTAATTTAAATTATTCCACAATCGCCAAAATATCGTTTTCAGAAATGATTAACACTTCTTCACCATCGATTTTTTCACTTTTCACGCCATAACCATCATTGAAAATGACTGTATCGCCAACTTTTACATCTAAAGGTTGAACGGTACCATTTTCCAAAATACGACCTTTACCCACTGCCAATACTTTCGCACGGGTTGATTTAGTCGCCGCTGAACCGGTTAATACGATACCGCCAGCTGAACGAGTTTCTACTTCTTCACGTTTAATGATTACACGATCGTGTAAAGGACGAATATTCATGATTAATTTCCTTCTTATTAAAAATAAAAGTGTTTTTAAATGTGGGGATAACTTTTTTTCGGTTTCAAGGGGATAAATAAAAAAATTTCTACCCTAAAAAAATTTATGCGAGAAATGAAAAATATCTCTTATACGTCTTATTTGAAATGTGATCCACGTCAAATTTATTTTCTATGTAAATTCCTATAATTAACTCAAATTAATTAACAACCAGGAAAAGGTGATTAAAATGACTCAATACAGAAAAGAAGTGGATTTATTAGGTGAACGCGATGTACCAGCAGATGCATACTGGGGTATCCATACCTTAAGAGCGGTTGAAAACTTCAATATTTCTAATGTAACCATTTCTGATGTACCGGAATTTGTTCGCGGCATGGTAATGGTTAAAAAAGCGACTGCCCTAGCGAATGGTGAATTAGGTGCTATTCCAAGTGATATTGCAAAAGCGATTGTGGCGGCTTGTGATGAAATTCTTACCACGGGGAAATGCTTAGATCAATTCCCATCTGACGTGTATCAAGGTGGTGCCGGTACTTCTGTGAATATGAATACCAACGAAGTAGTTGCTAACCTCGCGCTTGAAAAAATTGGTCATAAAAAAGGTGAATATGATGTTATTAACCCAATGGACCACGTGAACGCTAGCCAATCTACCAACGATGCATATCCTACCGGTTTCCGTATTGCGGTATATAACAGCATTTTAAAACTTATCGACAAAATCCAATACTTACATGATGGTTTCGATAATAAAGCAAAAGAATTTGCTAAAATTTTAAAAATGGGTCGTACCCAATTACAAGATGCTGTACCTATGACCGTTGGTCAAGAGTTTAAAGCCTTTGCCGTATTACTTGAAGAGGAAGTACGTAACTTAAAACGTACCGCTGAGTTACTTCTTGAAGTCAACCTTGGTGCAACCGCAATCGGTACTGGTTTAAACACACCACAAGGTTATACAGAATTAGTAGTAAAACACCTTGCTGAGGTAACTGGATTACCTTGCGTACCAGCTGAAAACTTAATCGAAGCAACATCTGACTGTGGTGCTTATGTCATGGTTCATGGTGCATTAAAACGTACCGCAGTAAAACTATCTAAAGTATGTAACGACTTACGTTTACTCTCTTCTGGTCCACGTGCAGGTATTAAAGAAATTAACTTACCTGAATTACAAGCAGGTTCTTCTATCATGCCTGCAAAGTAAACCCAGTTATTCCAGAAGTGGTGAACCAAGTATGCTTTAAAGTGATTGGTAACGATACTACCGTTACTTTCGCATCTGAAGCGGGTCAATTACAATTAAACGTAATGGAACCAGTGATTGGTCAAGCAATGTTTGAATCTATCGACATCTTAACCAATGCTTGCGTGAACTTACGCGATAAATGTGTAGACGGTATTACTGTAAACAAAGAAATTTGTGAAAACTACGTATTTAACTCAATCGGTATCGTGACTTACTTAAATCCATTTATCGGTCACCATAATGGCGACTTAGTGGGTAAAATCTGTGCTCAAACCGGTAAAGGCGTACGTGAAGTGGTATTAGAAAAAGGTTTATTAACCGCAGAACAATTGGATGATATCCTTTCTGTAGAAAACTTAATGAATCCAACTTACAAAGCGAAATTAAATAAATAATCTCGCTGAGAGATAAAAAGAGCGGTCAGTTTGACCGCTCTTTTTTCTTAACATCTCGTTAAAATATGATTAATGGCACTTAATTACCATTGATGTCTCGCACTAAATGCGCCGCTAAAACCTTCTCTCTGATTGATATAAACACCACCCATTTCATTAGCATTTTCACCAAAGAATGCGCCTTGCAGTTTTGTATCATTTTTTGTACCACTGAATTGGTTTCCAGAGATAGTTCCTTCTAATTCAGCGAGTACATTATTATTCTTCGCTGCACTGGTATGAACTAGGTGGCCAGCAACTGTTTTATCTTCAAAATTTGCCGTCATATCAACACCCACAATACCAAATCTTGGAGGAGCGCCCTCAACAGGATCAAGAGCACCTTCAAGTAGTGTATCATTATTCACATGGTAGCTACTCAGGCCAAGATAACGAGCTGTGCCACTTTTCGGAATATTATCTGTCGGAGTGAGTTCACCTTGGATATAAACGTAGGTTTTTCCATCTTTTTTGCTTTGATAAATCCCATTTTGCATACTGTCTTGGAAAACTACACCATTAACAAAAGCCCCTGTGCTTAAATGAATTTCTCCATCCTTATCCACATAAGTATATGCTGGATTCACACCCTCTGGCGCAATATCAATGCGTTTACCATCAATATTTAAGACGTAGATATTATCCGTTGATAATTGATGTACTTTTGGATTCTCAATTCTGTCAGTGTTATAGTGGCTGCGAAACTCATAAGCAATCCCATTAAATTTACCAGTTGTTGGAATAGCGTAATCTTTCGCTGATGATGGGTGCCCTTTACTTAACGGTCCCTTTTCAATTATTGTCAAGTGAGGTCGGGTTGATTGTTTTTGGTTATTTGATTCGTTTGTTTGATTTGCTGAATCATTTTCTGATGCAGATTGGTTTGACGAATTATTTTCTGATGAAGATTTATTCGGTTGGAAAGTTGCAAACATCATTAGAAGATGGGTCATAACTTTCTTCTTGGCTCGATGAACAAGCAGATAATCCCATAGCAAGAGCTATAGCTAATGCGGAAAGTGTTACTTTTCTCATAAAGGAATTCCTCGACTAAACGGATAAAAATAAAAGATAATCACTATTTATCATCATAGATGATGCAAGGTAGCATAACAAAAAAATAATCTAGTAAACAACTCAAGAATTAATGAAATAAAACTAAATGATAACATCTGAAAACTTAATAACTTCGAAATTAAATAAATAAAAATGAGCAGCCAATTTGACCGCTCTTTTCATTTAAAAATGAAAATAATATTGGCACAATAAAAACAGTCACCAACATAACAATTAAGGTAAAAGGTACGCCGATTTTAATAAAGTCAGCAAATTTGTAGCCACCTGGCCCCACCACCATGGTATTTACTGGAGAAGAGACTGGGGTCATAAATGCAGCTGAAGCTGCAATCGCGACGACCATCGCAAATGGCACGGGAGACACATTAAGTTGCTGAGCAAGAGAAATCGCAATGGGTGCCATCAAAATTGCAGTAGCTGTATTCGAAATAAACAGTCCAACTAATGCACAAAATATAAAGAGCACAATCAATACAGGATACATTCCCCATCCATCAATGATTTGTGTGAGCCATTTCACCGCAAACTCAACCCCACCTGTTTTTTGAAGTGCGGTTGAAAATGGCATCATTCCGATAATCAAAATAAGGCTCGGCCACTGAATGGAGTCATAAGCACTTTTAGCATCCACGCAACGGAAATAAGCCAACATTAAACAACCAATCAAGGCAGCCACAACATTCGGCACAGCACCTGAGACCATCAGTACCACCATAGTTAAAATGGATAGTAAGGCTAGTGGTGCTTGACGTTGAGCTGGTACGGCACGCTCCATTTCTTTCGGATAATTCAATACCAGGAAATCTTTTCGACGATCACGCATCGCTTGAATAAGTCGCCAATCACCAATCACTAAAAGCAAATCACCTGAGCGATATTTCTCTTTAAAAGCATCACTCAACACCACTCCATCTCGCTTAATCCCAACTACATTCAAGCCATATTTCGTGCGGAATTGTAACTCAGCAGTCGTTTTACCAATACAGGCTGAGTTTGGCACAATAATTAACTCAGCCATCCCAATAGAACGAGCTTGCTGATCAAACGATTGGGATTTAATTTCGGCAGGTTCTAAATGAAACTCTTGGCAAAACATATCAAAATTGAAATCACAGCGTTCCAGATCCACCATGAGGATATCTTTTGCTTTTATCTCTGAGGTGCCAAGAGGCATGATGTAACTTGGGCGGAAATGTTTCCAGCGCTCAATCGCCAACACATTGAGTTGGTAACTAGAACGCAAATGAAGTTGATCTAAGGTTTTACTCACGAAAGGGGACGTGTTTTTCACCACCAAACGCTTGGTACGATCTTTCAAACCATATTCATTAATTAACTCATTCATGGAGCTCTGCGCCGTATCTTGATTGCTTTCATCACTATTATCAGAAAGCCATCGACGAGCGATAAGCATATAGCCCATACCCAACACTAAGATCAGCAATCCTATCGGAGTGAAATCAAAAAACTCAAGACGAAGATTGGTGTCTTTTACTAATTCCGCATTCACCACAAGGTTAGGGGCTGTCGCGATTAATGTCATCATCCCACTGATTAATCCTGCTACACTTAATGGCATCATTAATCGTTTGGGTGAAATATTCATTTGGCGGCAAATCATTATCACAACAGGAATAAACACCGCAACCACACCTGTTGAGCTCATAAATGCACCTAATCCTGCCACTGAAAGCATCAGTAAAATAAGTACCTTGGCTTCACTATTTCCTGCTACTTTCAAGATGCCATCGCTCACGCGATAAGCAATTCCTGTACGGACTAAACTTTCCCCTACAATGAAGAGTAAAGCAATGAGGATAATATTAGGATCACTAAAGCCAACCAAAATCTCTTGAATACTGAGAATACCGCTTAGATAAAAGGAGAGCATCACCAATAATGCCACCACATCCATACGAATTTTATTATGTACAAATAAAATAATGGCCGCACCAAGCAGTATTAATGTCCAAAACAATGGACTCACCCAAAGTGCATGCTAAAAATGGTGTTCATACTCTATCCTTTAATCTTAAGACCTTTTACTCTAACTATTCTTCCATGCCTAATGCTTTCTTCACGGGAGAAAAACTACGGCGATACTCCGGTAAAGGACCAAGCTCAGCTAGTTTTTCTAAATGTAATTTGGTGGGATAACCTTTATGTTGAGCAAAGGCATATTCAGGATGATTTTTATCTAATTCTTCCATTTCCTGATCCCGTGCGACTTTTGCCAAAATAGAGGCCGCGCTGATTTCCGCCACAAGTGAATCCCCTTTCACTACCGCTTGAGCTGGGAAACCAAGGTTAGGCGGAATACGATTGCCATCCACCAATACAAAGTGCGGTTGAATTTTTAAGGCTTTTACGGCTCGCTCCATGGCTAACATCGAGGCATGAAGAATATTCAATTCATCAATCTCAGCAGGCTCTGCCCGGCCCATTGCCCAAGCTAAGGCTTTCTCTTTAATTTCTGCTGCGAGTGCAAGACGTTTTTTCTCACTGAGTTTTTTAGAATCCGCCAAACCAGCAATCGGCTTATTCGGATCTAAGATCACCGCAGCCGTGACAACTGCCCCCACTAAAGGGCCCCGTCCAACTTCATCCACCCCAGCAACTAATTGATAACCTTCAGGATAAACAAAATCAATCATGTTTTTGCTCCAATAAATCAATCACAGCTTGTGCGGCTTGGCTGTCCGCATCACATTGAATTAATTTGTGTAATTCAGTAAAACGTTGAATTAAAACACTGCGAGATTTGACCGCACTTTCGTCATCGCCCAAATATTGAGAAAGTTGTTCTGCTAATTTTTGCGGTTCGCAATCTTCTTGAATCATTTCTGGCACAAGCATTTCATCCGCTAACAAATTGGGCAATGAAATATATTTTGTTTTGACCAATCGTTTTGCCAAAAAATGCGTGAAAGGTTTCATTCGATACCCCACCACCATTGGCGATTTACACAACATCGCTTCAAGTGCAGCGGTACCTGAAGCTAGTAAAGTTGCTTCGGCAGCAATCATCACTTGGCGTGCTTTACCATCAATTAAATGCATATCGAGATCAGGTGCAATCTGAGCCTTTATTTCCTCAAATTGCTGGCGACGTTTTTCATTCACCAAAGGGACTAAAAACTGTAAGTCTGGATATTTTTCTTTTAATAACAAAGCAGTTTTTAGAAATGGTTCAGTAAGAAACCCGACTTCACTACCTCTACTCCCTACTAAAATAGCAAGATAACGTCCTTTTTCATCAATACCTAAGGTCTGGCAAGCTTCCGTTCTATTTGGTTTTAATGGAATCGCATCTGCCATGGTATGGCCAATAAAACGGCAAGGCACATTAAAACGATCATAAAAAGCTTTTTCAAAAGGAAGAAAAGCCAATACTTGATGGGTCGCTTTGGCAATTTTGTAGATACGATTTTGACGCCAAGCCCATACAGATGGACTCACGTAATGAATGGTTTTAATCCCTTTTTCTTTTAATTTCAGTTCAACGGTAAGATTAAAATCCGGTGCATCAATACCGATAAATACATCAGGTTTAATATCAGAGAGTTGGTCGATGATACTGCGACGAATTTTTAGCAATCGAGGTAAATGTTTGAGAACTTCTACTAGCCCCATGACAGAGAGCTCTTCCATATCAAAAAAGCTTTCAAAAGCCTTGAGCAATCATTCGCTCTCCGCCAATCCCGACAAACTTAGCTTGCGGATAGTGGCGTTTAAGCGCTTTGAATGAGACCTGCACCAAGAATATCACCAGACACTTCACCGGCAACAATCGCAATAGTCGGATTTTCTTTAATCATTAAATTTATCCTAAAAAACGACCGCACTTTGAACAAATCATAGTGCGGTCTCTTTGTTATTCATCATTTTCTCTTAACGAGAAAAGAAACGTTAATTAACGAATAATGCCACGAGTAGAACGTTTGAAGAACTCCACAAAGAAACTAATTGCAGATTCAGTTTGTGCAATTTGTTCAATTTCAGGCAATACTTCTTCAAGGGTTTTACCACTGCGGTAAATCATTTTATAGACGTTACGGATAGCGTGCATGGTTGGTTTATCAAAACCACGACGTTTTAATCCTTCAAGGTTAACACCGAAAGGTTGCGCATGGTTACCTTGAGCCATCACATAAGGCGGCACATCTTGGCTAACCATAGAGCCACCACCTAGCATTACGTGCGCACCGACGATCACAAATTGGTGAATCGCAGACATACCACCTACAATAACAAAATCATCTAATTCAACGTGACCAGCAAGTGTTGCATTGTTTGCCAAAATACAGTTATTTTTGATTTGGCAATCGTGGGCAATGTGGACATTGATCATCAATAAGTTGTTGTTACCAATACGTGTTACACCACCACCTTGGATAGTGCCGCGATGAATCGTCACATGTTCACGAATAAGGTTACCATTACCAATAATGGTTTTTGTTGCTTCGCCCTTATATTTTAAATCTTGGTTGACTTCACCAATACTGGCGAATTGATAAATCTGGTTATCTTCACCAATCACGGTGTCGCCTTTCACGACAATGTGAGAATTTAAAACGGTACGCGCTTTAATCTCAACGCTCCCTTCAATAATACAGAAAGGACCGATAACAACGTCTTCGCCAATAACTGCGCCATCAGCAACAAGCGCGGTCGGGTGAATTTTTGCACTTGGGTGGATCATACTTACCCCTTAATTTTCTTTAATTATCGACGAGCACACATTAATTTGGCTTCACAAGCTACTTCACCGTTTACAGTTGCAATACCCGTGAATGCTGTAATACCACGACGTTCTTTAATCACTTGAACGTTCAATTCCATTTGATCTCCAGGTAATACTGGGCGTTTGAAACGCGCTTCATCAATACCTGCGAAATAGAATAATTCGCCACCTTTTAATTCATGAGTTTTAAATGCAAGGATCCCCATTGATTGTGCCAAAGCTTCAAGAATTAACACGCCCGGTAAAATTGGCTCTCCAGGGAAATGACCGGTAAAACAAGGTTCGTTTACACTGATATTTTTAATTGCTTTTAACCATTCGCCTTCTTTGTAGTCTAACACGCGATCCACTAATAAAAATGGATAACGATGTGGCAATAAGGTCATAATTTCTTTTGCTTCAATTACTTTACTTGCTTGATTCTCTGACACGTCTAATACCTTTAAAATAAATAACAATAAAACGCTGGAATTATACGATATTTCTGTATAAAAATAAAACGCACCCTAGGGTACGTTTTAAAATCTTAGCCAAGTTTTTTCTCTAGGGCTTTCAATCGTTTATTCATACCATCAATTCCCAAGGTAAGTGCAGCTGTTTTTCGCCACTCTTTATTGGTTTGTAATGGGATACCCGATGAGTATACGCCAGGCTCAGTAATTGGGCGCATCACCATACCCATGCCAGTCACAGTTACTTTATCGCAGATTTCCATGTGGCCATTGATCACACTTGCTCCACCAATTAAACAATAACGCCCCACTTTTAGACTACCCGCCATAATGACACCGCCAGCTACTGCTGTACCCGTGCCGATATGAACGTTATGCGCAATTTGACAAAGGTTATCAATAATGACGTTATCTTCAATGACTGTCGCGTCTAAGGCTCCACGGTCAATACAGGTACAAGCACCAATTTCGACATTATTACCAATGATCACTTGACCTACTTGTGGAATTTTTATCCAGCGACCTCGATCATTTGCATAGCCAAAGCCATCACTACCAATGACAGCGCCTGATTGAATTAAGCAATTTTGTCCAATTTCTACTTCATGATAAATGCTTACGTTTGCCCAAAGCTGAGTACCCGCACCAATTTTTGTGAATTTACCTACAAAACAACCTGCACCAATAACCACGTTATCGCCTAATACAACACCTTCTTCAATAACGGCATTCGCACCAATTGATACATTTTCGCCAATTGAAGCTTTTTCAGAAATAACCGCACTTGGGTGGATATTTTGAGCCGCTTTCGGGGTAGTGTCCATATATTGAGCTAATACTGCATAAGCAACATAAGGATCTTTAACGATAAGTAAATTACTTTCAGGTGAGCAAAATTCCACATCCGCTTCTGACACGACAAGAATACCAGCTTTAGATTCAGCTAATAAAGGGCGAAATTTTGCATTAGAAATGAAGGTCAGTTGGTTAGGTTCTGCTTTTGATAGTGCGGCAATATTATTAACGACAACGTCGGCGTTACCGCGAAGGGTACCGCCGACTTTTGTTGCTAATTCCTGTAAAGAATAGGATTTTTGCATTATGAGAACCTATTATTTTTTCTCTTCAGTTTTTGCTGGCGCTGCTTTTTCAGTTGCTGGAATAGATTTTAATACTTCTTCAGTAATATCTTTACCATCTACTGCAAATACTACAGAGTTAGCATCTAAAACATAAGTATAACCTTTTGCTTTTGCTAAGTTATTAGTCGCAACTTGAATGCTTTCTAATAATTTACCACGCTCTTCAGTTTGACGTTTTTCGTTTAACTCTTGGAACTCTGCCACTTTTTTATCTTGCTCTTCCATTAATTTATTTAATGCAGCTTCTTCATCTGAACCAAATTTAGTGATTTCTTCTTGGCGTTTTTGAATTTCAGCTTGACGTAAACGAGGTGCATCTTTTTGTAAAGCAGCCACTTTTGCTTCTACTTTTTTACGAGATGCTACGATTTTGTCATCAATTTCTTTCTTACTTGCAGCAAGTTTATCCGCCATTGGTTTGAATTCTGCATCTAACTTATCTGCTACAGCTTGACGATCCGGGTGGTTTTGGAATAAGTAACCCGCATTGATGAATGCGATATTTTCATCTGCAGCAGCAAAACCTGATGCAAGTGCAAGACCTAAAGAAAGTGCGGTAACTTTTACTACGTTTTTCATATTTGAATTTCCTTAAATTAGTTTAGTAAATATTTCTGTGTCAGCTAACTCACTGACACAGAACGAAGATTTTGACTTAAATAGAACGTAAAAGTTCAATTTATTAGAAAGAACCACCAATACTAAATTGGAATTGTTCTACATCATCATTTTCATATTTTTTGATTGGTTTCGCATAAGAGAATACCAATGGTCCAATTGGGGATTGCCATTGGAAAGCAACACCAGTCGAAGCACGGATTCGACCTGCTTTGCTGTAATCAGGTAATGTTGCATAAATCGGAGATGATTTTAAGCCTTCTTTATCTGATTTCCATTTTGTATTCCAAACGCTCGCTGCATCAACGAAAAGTGAGGTTCTTACGCTATTTTGACTTTTATCTCCAACAAATGGGGTTGGAACAATAAGTTCCACGCTTGCCGTAGCCATCGCGTTACCACCAACGACATCAGTACTTTGATACCATTGGCCATATTTGTCTTGATAAATCGCATTAGGACCTACTGCACCATAAGCAAAACCACGTAATGAACCAATACCACCCGCCGTATAAAGTTGATAGAACGGTACACGTTTACCACCTAAGCCATTTGCATAAGAAGCAGTTGCTTTTCCAGATAATACCCAGCGATGATCACGATCTAATGGGTAGAAACCTTGAAGATCAGCACTTAATTTATAATATTTATTATCAGATCCTGGAATGGTGACACGGCCACCTAAACTTGCTTCACACCTTTAGTTGGGAAATAGCCACGGTTTAGGCTGTTGTAATTCCAACCAAATGAGAAATCAAAATCATTAGTTTTGATTGAGTTTCCAGTCAAATTCATTGACTTCATGTATAAATCACGGTTGTATTCATACGCGAAGTTACTGATTTTATTATAAGTATAACCTAATCCCACGTAATATGAGTTGTTCTCATTAACAGGGAACCCCAATGTGACATTACCACCGTAAGTTGTACGTTTATAGGTTGATGAAGTATCACTTTTCGAGTTGTCGTAAGTTTCATAGAATACGTTTCCACCTAAACTTACGCCATCTTTTGTAAAGTATGGTTCTGTATAGCCTAAGTTTATGCTAGTACCATAGTCATTACGTGTACCACCTAGACTTACCGCCGCACCTGTTCCTAAGAAGTTATCTTGTTTCACACTTGCTTGATAGCTGATACCACTTTCTGTACCGTAACCAATACCAAAGTTAATGCTACCGGTATTACGTTCTCTTACTTTATATACGACATCGACTTCATCATTAGAACCTTGAATTGGTTCAACACGATTTTCTACGCTCTCAAAGAAACCTGTTCTATCTAAACGCACTTTACCTAACTCAACTAATTGTGAGTTATACCAAGTTCCTTCTTGCTGACGCATTTCTTGACGCAATGTACTATCTGCAGAAACAGTATTACCTTCAAAGCGAACTTGACGTACAGATAAACGACGTCCAGCATCAACCACAAAGGTTAATGCTAATGTTTTATTCGCATCATCAAAAGTTGGTACAGCATTAACCGTTGCACTACCGTAACCACGTTCACCTAATTTATCTTTAATTAAGCTTTCAACATTTTGCACATCCGCACGGCTGAACGTATCGTTTAAGTGAAGTTCACCTAATAATGGTTGCAATTCATCAGCCATACCACCTAAGTTACCGACAATACGAGCTGAACTTAAATTGTATTTTTCGCCTTCACTTACATCAATAGTGACATCAGCTTTGGTATGCTCTTCATTTAACTGAACATCTGTTTTAGTCACTTTTGCTTTGGCATAACCATTATTATGGTAGTAATCTTGGATAGCTTGAATATCTTTGTCAAACTGAGAACCATCAAACTTATTACCCCAAAGTTTCCACCAAGCATCCGGTTGAAGCTCCATTTGTTCTTGTAATTTGCTGCTAGAAATCGCTTCATTTCCATTAAAAGTCACTGAACGAAGTTTTGCGGTATCATCTTCATCAATTTGAAGCGTAATTTCTGCACGGTTATTTGGTAAAGTTGTCACGATCGGATCAACTTTCGCATTATAACGACCTACACTCTTATAATGTTCTCTTAAGGTTTTCGCAAACTCTTCTAATTTCGCACGATTTAACACATCACCACTTTTGAAACCATTTGCATCAAGATTTTGTTTTAATGCTTCTGTTGGAATAACGGAATTACCTTTAATATTCACTTCAGAAATGATTGGTTTCGCAATAACGCTCACAACTAATGCGTCGCCATCTTGGAAAGCTTTAACATCATCAAACTGTCCACTTACGAATAATGAACGTACAATATTGGCTACATCTTTATCCGTTACACGCTGACCACTACGAACAGGAAGGCTTGCAAGAATTTGCTGTTCTAAGTCTCCTTGAGCACCGTCAACACGAATGTCTTTTGCTACAAATGGTGCCGCAAATACACTCGTTGTAGTACCGAATAATAAACTTGCGATTAGAAGTTTTTTCATCGACTTTATCCTATAAAAAACAATAGTTATAAACGTAAGAAATCATTAAAAAGCACAAAAATTGTTTGAATTAACAAAATAGTGAGCCCTATACGATAACTTAAATTTTGTACCCGTTCTGAAACAGGTTTTCCTTTGATAGCTTCCGCCGCCAAAAATACGAGATGTCCACCATCTAAAACTGGCAACGGAAATAAATTCATTATGCCTAAATTAACACTGATTAACGCGAGAAAACTTAAGAAATAAATCATACCCGCGTTAGAAGATGCGCCTGCACCTTGGGCTATTGAAATTGGCCGGCCAAACTGGAAAATGAAAGCTCGCCACTAAACAATTTCCCAATTGCCTTCACAATAAACCAAGAAATTTGGCCCGTTTTTTCCACACCTTTTTGTAGGGCACCAAGAATACCATATTTTAATTCAGTTCGATACTGTTCGCCAACTTTTAAGAAAGTCGGACTTACTCCAATAAACCATTTACCATCTCGATTCTTTTCTGGTTGCAAAGTTTTGTCAAAAATTTCTTGATTGCGTTCAACCTTAATTGTAAAAGGTTGACCTTTTTGTACCAGCGCAACAAAAGCCTTCCAATCAAGTGCGGTCGAATTTTCTGTTAAAATTTTATCGCCAATCAACAAGCCCGCTTTTTCAGCTGGTGAGTTCTCTACTACTTTAGATAATGTCATCTCAACTTTACTTGAAATGGGATTGATCCCTAATGTTTCAAATGCTGTTTCTTTATCCGGCTCAAATGTCCAATTTTGCAGATTAATGGTTCGTTGATAAGGTTGATCTTCACCAAAAGGCGTTAATGTGAGTTCAACAGAATCAGAACCTAACTTATCAGTGAGCAATAAATTAATAGTTTCCCAATCAGGTGTACTCTTTCCATCAATTGCTAAAATCTGAGTATTCGGTTCAATTTGAGCCATCGCAGCGGGAGAATTTGGCGTGACGTTTTCAATAACCGGTTTAACACTCGGAATCCCAACAGAATAAATTACCCAATATGCCAAAATCGCAAAAATAAAATTCGCAAGGGGGCCTGCTGCAATGACAAAAGCACGTTGAGCAACAGATTTACTTTCAAACGCCTGCGATTTTAATTCTGCGGGAACTTCTTCATTTCGTCCATCAAGCATTTTGACATAACCACCAAGCGGAATGGCTGAAATAGCAAATTCGGTGCCTAATTTATCTGTGCGTCGCCAAATCACTTTACCAAAGCCAATCGAAAAACGATGAACTTTAATACCGCACTTTCTTGCCGCCCAAAAGTGGCCGTACTCGTGTACAGCAACCAGTACGGCAATTGCAACAATAAATGAGCCAAGCGACCACAAAAATGACATGTTCTACCCTTATAACACAAAGAAATAGAAGTATGTGAAGAATGGTACTGCCGCCGTTAAGCTATCAATACGATCTAAAATACCGCCATGGCCTGGAATTAATTGACTACTGTCTTTGATGCCTGATTCACGTTTAAACATACTTTCGGCTAAAGTCACCTAATACAGAAATAGCCACAGTTGCCACAGAAAGCACAACAAAACCGCTCATTGCACGGCTACCTAATAAGGTTTCACCTGAGAAATGAATAAAGACAAATGCCAATACCGCTGCGGTGATCATGCCACCAAATACGCCTTGCCATGTTTTTCCCCGGTGATACTTTCGGTGCAAGTTTGTGCTTACCAAAAGCTCGTCCCGCGAAATAGGCACCAGAGTCAGCTGCCCATACTAATACAAATACATAGAGCAATAAGAATAAACCATGATGTGGATCGGCTGTATAATTATCTAAACGTAAACGTAAGACGGCGGCAACAAAAGGAATCAACGTAGAAAAAGCAAACAAAAGTTGTAAAGGAATATTTTTACCCCAAACCTTCGCTGAGCTTGGATAAGTCACCACTAACACTAATGCAAGTGCCCACCAACCGACTGAATTTAACAATAAAAGCGGCAAGTAGTTTTCAAATACTCGACCCGCATCTAAATAATTACCTTCGTTATAAAGCCAGAGGAAAATAAATGCGCCTAAAAATGCCGCGATACAAAGACGCGCTAAGGGATTTTTAAAACGAGCAAATTGAGCCCACTCCCAGATACCAAGCGTCGCCACAAAGCCTAGGGCTAGGGCAAAATAAAATGGGGTAAATAAGAACAAGGCACATAATACCAAAGCAATCAACACAATGGCTGATAATACACGTTCTTTAAGCATAGGTTCTCCGCTTATTCTGTCCCGCCAAAACGGCGATGACGTTGTTGATAGCAGGCAATTGCCTGGTTAAAATCTTTTTCACTAAAATCCGGCCAAAGCACATCTAAAAACACAATTCCGCATACGCAATTTGCCAAAGTAAGAAATTACTAATACGTTGTTCACCGCTCGTCCGAATTAATAAATCGACTGGCGGTTCATCTTGTGTCACTAAATGTTGCTGGAAAAGTGATTCATTAATATCACTCACCGAAATCTCATTATTTTTTACTTTTTCAGCGAGTTGTTGAGTCGCTTGAACAATATCCCAACACCCACCGTAATTCGCCGCAATATTTAAAGTCAGTGCAGTATTATTTTCCGTTAAATTTTCTGCTTTTGCGATCTTCTCTTGCAATTTCTCACTAAAACGAGAAATATCACCGATGATCTTTAAACGAATATTATTTTTGTGTAATTTTTTAACTTCTCGATCAAGTGCTTGCATAAAGAGCGTAATCAATGCACTCACTTCTTGTTCCGGACGATTCCAGTTTTCACTGCTAAACGCATATAACGTCAAAAACTTAACGCCAGTTTGTCGTGCATAACTCACTGCACGGCGCACGGCCGCCACACCATTTGTATGACCAAAAATACGCAACTTATTTTGTTGTTTCGCCCAACGACCATTGCCATCCATAATAATGGCAACATGTTCGGGAATATTATTGTTATCAAGTTCTTTCATTCTAAAATATTCGAATTTTATGACCGCACTTTTACGTATTCTACATCAACTTTTTAATCAGCGAATCGGCTAATTCACGGGCTTGATTATCTACAGCTAATACATCATCAATGCTTGAAATGATAAAAGATGGCATTTGTTCAACCGATGCTTGGTTAATTTTCGCAATATCCGTAAATTTAATATAGCCATCTAAAAAGGCTTGTACGGCAATTTCATTTGCTGCATTCATTGCGGTTGTCGCATACTGCCCTTCTGCAAACGCATCGATTGCTAATTTTAAATTTGGATAACGATTAAAATCAGGTTCGATAAATGTCAATTCTTTGATTTTAAAGAAATTTAATGGTTCCACACCACTTACGGTACGATTTGGATAAGCCATGGTTTCTGCAATGGGCGTACGCATATCCGGGTTACCCATTTGAGCAATGACCGAGCCATCGACATAACGCACCATTGAATGAATAATAGATTGAGGATGAATAATCACTTCCATTTCATCTGCTGATGCATTAAATAACCAGCGCGCTTCAATGTACTCTAAACCTTTATTCATCATCGTGGCAGAATCCACAGAGATTTTTTTGCCCATTGACCAGTTTGGATGAGCAACGGCTTGTTCTGGCGTAATATGCTCAAACTCGTTTAATAGCGTATAACGGAAAGGCCCACCAGAACCTGTTAAGACAATTTTACTGACACCCAATTCTTTCAAAGGACAAAATCCGACCTTTTCTTGTGCTTCAGGCGGTAAGGATTGAAAAATCGCGTTATGTTCGCTATCGACTGGCAATAATTTTGCTTTTGACTGTTTCACTGCATCAATAAAGATCTGGCCACACGTCACCAAGGATTCTTTATTCGCAAGCAAAACTTTCTTACTCGCTTTTACTGCCGAAAGAGTCGGTAGTAATCCTGCTGCCCCAACAATGGCTGCCATAACTTGATCAGCATCTGGATGTGCTGCCAACTCGCAAATGGCTTTTTGTCCATCTAAGACTTCCGTTTTAATGTGGTGTGAGGATAATTTTTCTCGCAATACCTTTGCTGCATTTTCATCATCTAATGCAGCAAAGTTCGGTTGAAATTTCACGCATTGTTCAAACATTGTCTCAACATTTTTGCCTCCTACTAACGCAAAGGTATGGTATTTGTCGGGATTATGTTCGATAACAGAAAGGGTACTATGGCCAATAGAACCAGTTGAACCTAAAATAACAAGATTTTGTTTTTGCATAAAATTTCGACCGCACTTTGTGCTTTTTTTTTTTATCAGAATAGAACAAGGGCAGACACTTGGTCTGCCCCAAAACATGGTTCGACAATTAGAAATCCATTAATTCTTTTTCTTTATCTGCTAAGATCTCATCCACTTTTTTGATATAGCTATCAGTCACTTTTTGAATGATTTCTTCTGCTTTGTGTTGATCGTTTTCGCTGATTTCTTTGTCTTTTAATAATGCTTTGATTTTATCATTTGCATCACGACGTACGTTACGAATCGCAACTTTACCTTGCTCACCTTCGCTTTTTACGATTTTGATTAAATCACGACGGCGTTCTTCAGTTAATGGAGGAAGAGGCACGCGAATTGTTGTACCTGCTGAAGATGGGTTTAAACCTAAATCAGACGTTAAAATTGCTTTTTCTACTGCACTGATTAAAGAACGGTCAAATACTGTTACCGCTAAAGTACGTGCATCTTCTGCAACCACGTTAGCTAATTGACGAAGTGGTGTCGCTGCACCATAGTATTCCACTTGGATTGCGTCTAATAAGCTTGGTTGTGCACGGCCTGTACGGATTTTTGCAATATGCCCACGCAACGCTTCGAGGCTTTTTTCCATGCGAGCTTCAGCATCTTGTTTGATTTCATTAATCATTCATCTGTCCTTTTTAATAAATAAAGATAAAACACAGTGATTTTACTGGATTTTTAGGGAGTTTTGAATAAATTTATTCATAAAAAAGGCGAGATTGTCTCTCGCCATTTTATTCTTTAAAAAATTAACTAATCGTTGTACCTTCTTCTGTACCGAGTACCACTTTGCGTAACGCACCGGGTTTACACATATTAAACACACGAATTGGCATACCGTGGTCACGAGCTAGTGTGAATGCAGCTAAATCCATTACTTTTAATTCTTTATCAATCACTTCTGCATAAGATAATTTATGGTATAGCTTCGCATTAGGATTTTTTGCAGGGTCGCAATCATACACACCATCAACTTTGGTCGCTTTTAACACGATATCCGCTTCAATTTCGATACCACGTAAGCATGCGGCAGAATCTGTAGTAAAGAATGGGCTACCGGTACCGGCTGAGAAAATGACTACACGTTTTTCACGCAACATTTTAATCGCTTCAGACCAGTTATAGGTATCGCAAATACCATTTAATTGGAACGCAGACATTAATTTTGCATTCACATCTGCACGGTGAAGCGCATCACGCATTGCCAAGCCATTCATCACCGTTGCAAGCATTCCCATGTGGTCGCCCACCACGCGATTCATGCCGGCTTTAGCTAATTTTGCGCCACGGAATAAGTTACCACCGCCGAGTACAACACCAACTTCCACGCCCATTTCAATTAATTCTTTAATCTCTAACGCCATACGATCAAGGATTGAAGGATCGATACCGAAGCCCTCATCTCCTTGTAATGCTTCACCACTTAATTTCAATAAAATACGTTTGTAAATTGGTTGACTCATTTGTCTTTTCCTTTGTCGGTTACAAAATTTGGCTTATTCTAGCAAAAGAGCGAAAAAGTTAAAAATGGAAATTGGTCAGAAAAGTGCGATAAAATATCGTCGTTTTGATTTTATAGGTAAACTTTATGAAGATTTCAAAAACCTCACAAATTTTAACCGCACTTTTTTCTTTGGCTTGCGCCATTGTTGCCGGTTATTTAATTTTACGCGGCTCAGGAATGTTTCCAGAGCCATCTATTAGTCTGATTTTACTCGCGGCTATTTTCATTATTCTATTAAGTAGCAGCCGAAAATCTTTCTATTTTATTTTATTACCCTTAGTTTGCTTACACGCAATTTATACGCCGACAGGCTTAAATTTTGGTGCGCCAAGCTACCAATATATTGCATCGGTTCTCGCGACAGATATGTTAGAGACCAAAGAGTTTCTCATGCAAATCCCTATGAGCAGCTATTTAGCGGCATTAGCTATTCCAGTTTTAGTCTTTTTACATTACAAAAGTGCGGTCAAATTTGGGGTGAAATTTTATCGCAATAAAACATTCATTGCCCTCGCTACCCTGTTGATTGGCTACAACTTACCCATTGCTGCACCATTAAAAGAAACGATAGATTCGAGTGTACAAATCGTTAATGAATGGCAAAAATTGAAAAAAATGTCACAGGAAAGCAGCTGGGGACAATCCACATTAGAAAATTCTAAATACCAAGATTATGTGATTATTTTGGGTGAAAGTGCGAGAAAAGATTACTTGCATGCGTATGGATACCCTGTTAATGACACGCCCTTTATGTCATCTGCAAATGGTACACTGATTGATGGCATGACATCCGCCGGAACCAACACTGTCGCCTCATTGCGCTTAATGTTAACGTTACCTGATAAAGAAAAATGGGAACCAAACTATGATTTAAGCTTAGTGGATCTCATTAAGTCTGCAGGTCTGAAAACCTACTGGCTGTCTAATCAAGGTTTCTTAGGTGAATATGACACGCCAGTCGCCTCGCTTGCCTCAAAATCTGATGAAACCATTTTCTTGAAAAAAGGTGGGAGCTTTAATTCGACAAACTACAGCGATTTTGATTTAATCCCTAAATTTGCTCAAGTTTTAGAAGATCCAACGCAAGGTAAACGCTTTATTGTATTACACATTTATGGTTCACATCCGCTTGCTTGCGATCGCGTTGAAGATTATCCCGAAAATTTTCAATGACAATGACATTGAGAAAAAGAACGAATACTTAAATTGCTATATTACATCCATTAAGAAAACCGATGATTTTATTAAGAAAGTGTATGAAACCCTCAAAGAAAACGAGCAAAAAACACACCGCACTTTCTCCATGATTTATTTTTCAGATCATGGTTTATGTCATCAGGAAGATGATAAACATGGTGTAACCTTGTTTAATCAAAACTGTCACAGCCAATTACATCATAATATTCCGCTCTTTAAGATTTCATCTGATGATACGGCACGTAAAGAATACAAAGCCTTTAAATCTGGTTTGAATTTCTTAGAAGGTATTGCTAATTGGATTGGAATTAAAAATCCGAAGCTCACATTAGAAGAAGATTTATTCTCTGAACAAGCTGACAAAGATGACTATGGACTGAAAAAACTGATTGAAGAAAAATATCGTAAAGATGCAGACCCTGCCATCGATATTCGTCCAAAGAAATAGAAAAATCTCAAATTTCAGACAACAAAAAAGCCGATATTCAATATCGGCTTTTTTTATATCTCAATGGAGAAAATTAAGCGTTACCGCCAGTGATTTTTGCAACTTCAGCTGCGAAATCTTCTTCTTTTTTCTCGATACCTTCACCCACTTCTAAACGGATGAAGTTAGACACTGAAGTGTTTACTGATTTTAAGAAGTCACCTACAGATACAGAAGGATCCATGACGAATGGTTGACCTGTTAATGAAACTTCACCAGTGAATTTCTTCATACGACCTTCAACCATTTTCTCTGCGATTTCTTTTGGTTTGCCAGAGTTAACTGCGATATCAATTTGAATTTGACGCTCGTGTTCAACAACATCTGCAGGTACATCTTCTGGGTTCACGAATTCTGGTTTAGATGCTGCTACGTGCATTGCCACTTTTTTAAGTTCATCAGCTGAACCTTCACCCGCAACTAACACACCGATTTTCGCACCGTGTAAGTATTGAGCAATAACTTGACCATCTAAGTAAGCAACACGACGGATGTTCATGTTCTCACCGATTTTTAGCCACTAATGCAGCACGTTTTTTTCTTCAAATTGTGCTTGTAATGCTTCGATAGTGGTGCCTTTGTGTGCTGCTGCGAAATCAGCTACTTCGTTTGCTAAACCCTAAGAAGCCAGCATCTTTTTGCTACGAAGTCAGTTTCACAGTTCATTTCAACTAATACACCGAAACCATTTTTGTACACGAGCAAGGATAACACCTTCAGCTGCAACACGGCCTGCTTTTTTAGCAGCTTTAGCTTGACCAGATTTACGCATGTTGTCGATTGCTAACTCGATATCACCGTTTGCTTCAACTAATGCTTTTTTACATTCCATCATACCGGCACCGGTACGTTCACGAAGTTCTTTTACTAATGATGCTGTGATTTCAGCCATTTTTAAAAATCCTCTGTCGAAAAGTGCGATTCATTTTGACCGCACTTTTTAGATAAAAAAATATAGGGGCTAAATTTTAGCCCCTATGCCAATTAATCGTTTGATTATTAAGGGCTTCGCCTTATTGCAAAACTTAAATTATTCTGCGTCAGCTGCTAATTCTTCAGCAACTCGAGCTTCGTTACCACGACCTTCTTTAACCGCTGCTGCAGCTGCAGAAACGTAAAGTTGGATAGCACGAGTCGCATCATCGTTACCAGGGATAACGAAATCTACGCCAGCTGGAGTTGAGTTAGTATCAACGATAGCAAATACAGGAATACCCTAGGTTGTTTGCTTCTTTAACTGCGATATGTTCGTGGTCTGCACCGATAACGAATAACGCATCTGGTAAGCCGCCCATATCTTTGATACCGCCAAGGCTTAATTCAAGTTTTTTTCCATCTCACGGGTACGCATTAACGCTTCTTTTTTTGGTTAATTTGTCAAAAGTACCGTCTTGAGATTGAGTTTCTAAATCTTTTTAAACGTTTAATTGATTGACGAACGGTTTTTCCAGTTAGTCAACATACCACCCTAACCAACGGTGGTTTACATAATATTGTTGACAGTCTAATGCTGCAGCTTGTACTGCTTCTTGAGCCGCGCGTTTAGTACCAACGAATAATACTTTACCGTTGTTGCTAGCAATACGGGTTAATTCCGCTAAAGCTTCGTTGAATAAAGGTAAAGTTTTTTCTAAGTTGATGATATGAACACCGTTACGAGCACCAAAAATGAAAGGTTTCATTTGTGGATTCCAGTAACGAGTTTGGTGTCCGAAGTGTACGCCCGCGTTGATCATGTCGCGCATTGAAACTTGTGCCATAATATTTTCCTTTTGTTGGGGTTGAGCCTCCACATATCAGCTAATCGACCGTTTGGCACCCCGATTAAGCCTTAATGATATGTGTGTGTTGTTAATAATTAAAAACGCTGCTTTTGAAACCCAAAAACAGCGGTGCGATTTATACCATAAAGTGCGGTCAAAAACCAGTTTATTTTGTCAAATTTATTACTTTTCTTGCTTTAATAAACAATAAAGGGGGACGATGCCGCAAATCTTTAAATTCATCATGCCATTGTGGCTGCTCGGCTAACATGGGTTCAGCCATTTGTTCAATTTGAAAACCTGCAGCAATTAAATCATTAATAATCGTTGCCGTCGTGCGGTGATAGGTTTTAAAAGGTTGTTGAAACCAATTCCGCTCTCTCAATCCTTCATCACGGTAATGATTTAAACGATAAGCGACTTGCTGTTTTTTCTCATTTTTTTCCCAGCGCTCCCCTTCTTTATGGCAAGTGGTAATCGGATGCTCTTGGGAAAAAACTAATGTACCATTAGGCTTAAGTTTGTTGGCAATGGAAGCTAATAAAGCAGGAAAATCTTCAATATAATGAAAAGCAAAAGAGCTGGTAATGACATCAAAATCACTTTCTGGCAATTCTGACAATTTTTCCATCGGTAGCTGATATAACGAAAAACGACCTGAAAACTGACCGCACTTTTTGTAGCTCTTTTTCGGCTTGCTCGAGCATTTTAACTGAAAGATCGGTTCCCACTACACTCTCCGCATCGCGTTCTAGATAGAGTTGCAAATGTCCGCCCGTTCCACAGCCTAGATCGAGTAATTTTTTCCCTTGTAAATCAGGTAATAGGAAAGCATCGTTGGCTTTTCCACTATTTCATTAAGACTGATGGGATTAGATCGAAGTTTTTGATAAAGCGCAAAGAAGTTTTCTTTATCGTAAACACTCGTTTTGTTATTCATTTTGTTTCCTATGCAAAATTAAAAAGGGCGTATTTGATACGCCCCTACTATATTAACGTGAAAACTTATCCTGCGAAACTTGCAAACCATCCTAAGTTTGCGCCTACTTGTGCCACAATATTTAACACACCGAATAAGATCACAAAGCCAATCATAAAATTACCGCCATACACTTTATAAGTTGCATCTGGGAATTTTTGACGACTTGCTTTAGCAAGCAGTGCTGGCACGATTGCTGCCCAAATGGTTGCGGCTAATCCGGCATAACCAATGGCAATCACGAAGCCATAAGGGAATTGTAAACTTAACAATAGCGGCGGTAAGAATGTCACCAATGTGGTTTTGGTTCTGCCTAATAAGCTGTCATCAAATTTAAATAAATCAGCAATATAATCAAATAACCCTAAAGTCACCCCTAAGAATGAAGTCGCAATAGCCATATAAGCAAAGAAATTCAACACAACGGCAATGTATTCTACTTCAATGTATTTGTGTAACGCTTCTAATAATGCTGATACATCGCCACCTTTTGCAATCACCGGAGCAAACTCGGTACGCGGTAAATTACCTTGCACCGCAAGCTGCCATAAAATGTAAATCACTAAGGCTAAACCTGTACCAATAAAGATCGATTTCATCACGCGACGCCCATCACGATCGTAATATTTGACGAGGCTCGGTACATTTCCGTGGAAACCAAAAGACACTAAGCAAACTGGAAGTGCGGTCAATAAATAAGGCAAATAGCTTTGTTCACCATCCGCAATGGTATTAAATAACACCTCTGTTTTTACAGAGCTCAATAAGCCTGCGGTAGAAAGGAAGAAAGCCACCACCATTCCAACGATCAAAATGGTTGTGAAACGGTCCACAGCTTTAGTAGAAAGCCAGACAAAAGCTGCAAGAATAAAACAGAAAATCAAGGAACCAGAAGTACGTCCAATATCGACCGCACTTTCAGCGGAACCAAAGGCTTGATTGAGCAAGTTTTGTGTAATACCGCCGCCAGAGGTGATATAGGCATAAGTTAAAATATACAACACAAAAGCAACGGAAAGACCATTGATAATATTCCAACCTTTTCCTAACAAATCTTTCACGATGGTGTCAAAGCTTGAGCCGGTAGGATAATGTAAGTTGGCTTCTAAGATCATCAAACCTGATGTGGTCATACAAAACCAGGTGTAAACCAAAGCTAGAATAGAGCCGATAAACCATACGCCCGCCGTCGAAGTTGGATTAGCGAGCATACCTGCACCAATTGCGGTACCCGCAATAATCATGGCGCCGCCTAATAAAGAAGGAGATTTTTTTATTGTCATCGTTAAGTCCTAAAATAAAAATTTGCACTATTATAGTAGTACAAAATTAAAAGACAATCTTTTTGTATCGACAAAACGCAATAAATTCATATAATCAGCCATCTCAACAAAAGGATAATTTATGAAAAAACAACTCAAAAGTTTTGCTTTTGCTGTATTAGCAGGGGCGGTTATCACGTCTTGTGCGGATTCTGCCTCAATCAATCAAGAAGCAGCAAGCAGCTACACACAAGAAATGGGGAAAATTCGCTCACAAGGTGCGATTGATACTACATCAAATACCGCAAAACGCATTCATCATGTGTTCAATAAAATGGTGCCTTATGCTAACCAAGCGAATGAAACAGGTTTAGAGTTTAATTGGCAAATTAATGTCATTAAGTCCAAAGAACTTAATGCTTGGGCTATGCCGGGCGGAAAATGGCTTTCTATACAGGTTTAGTCGATACTTTACAACTAAACGATAATGAAATCGCCGTCGTTATGGGGCATGAAATGGCACACGCCTTAAAAGAGCACGGTAAAGCTAAAGCTAACTTCGGTACGATAAGCGCTATTGCAGGTGCAGTTGGTGGAACAGCATTATCTGCCGTAGTCGGGGCTGATATGACAGATTTAGTCACACTGACTAAAGACTTTGCGTTAGATAAACCTTACTCTCGTAGTGCAGAAACTGAAGCGGATGAAGTGGGGCTGATGTTAATGGCTCGCTCAGGTTACAATCCACAAGTCGCGCCTGGCTTATGGCAAAAAATGGCAAAAGCCTCGGGTGGTTCTCAAGGCGTTCTTGACGTATTAGCTTCAACTCACCCAAGCGATGCTTCTCGTGAAGAAAACTTGAAACGCTTATTACCCGAAGCGATGGAACTTTATAAAGCGGCAAAAAAATAAAAAAATGGCTAAATAAAAACAGTCAAAAAAATTGACCGCACTTTCATAAATAAAAAAAGCGAACATTATGTTCGCTTTTTTAATCTCTAAAAGAAAACCGCACTTGAAAAATCAAAGTGCGGTTTTTTTTATGCCATTTTTAATTAATGTTGTTCGTTAATGTGACCTTCAATTGGTTTTACATTTTCATCAAACACTGGTAACGGTTTGTGTTCGCTTGCAATGTAAGAATAAATCACTGGCAACACGAACAAGGTAAACAATGTACCGATTGCCAAACCTGCCACGATAACGATACCAATACTGAAACGAGATACCGCACCTGCACCTGTTGCATAAAGCAACGGTACAAGACCTGCAATCATCGCTGCGGTTGTCATCAGAATTGGACGTAAACGTACTTTAGCCGCTTCGGTAATCGCTTCAACACGCGTTTTACCATGATTTAACTGCTCTTCTTTCGCTACTTCACACATTAAAATACCGTGTTTTGTGATAAGACCAACTAGGGTAATCAAACCAACCTGTGAGTAGATATTTAGCGTTGTCCCTGCAATACCCAATAAATCCGAAAGGCATTTAAGGCTAACAATGCACCACTCACGGCTAACGGTACAGAAATCATAATCACGATTGGATCGCGAATTGATTCAAACTGAATTGCCAAGACTAAGAAAATAATCACTACCGCAAGTAAGAACGTTACAGCAAGCGCATTACCTTCTTGTACTAACTGACGCGCTTCACTTTTAAAGTCATAGTTATAACCCTGTGGTAAGGTATTTTTCGCATTGTCTTGCAACCATTGGATTGCATCACCAATTGAAGTCCCAGGCATCGGTACAGCACTAATCACCGCAGAGTTTAACTGGCTGAAACGAGGCAATGTACTTGGTTGCGGTTCCAATGTAGCCGTCACCAAGCTGCTTAATGGCACAGAGGTACCATTTGCCGCAGTGACGTAATACTTATTAAAACTTTCCGGAGATAAACGATTGTCACGTTTTACTTGGGAAATAATTTTATAAGCACGACCGTCAATATCTACACGTTCAATGGTTGCGGCAGATAAGAAACTACCTAACGTACGGCTGATTTGTTGCATCGTAATACCGTAAGTCTCCTGCTTTTTTTCACGGTCAATCTTAATACGCATTTGAGCAGTATCAAATTTAAGATCGAGATTGGTATAAACAAACTTACTGGATTTTCCGCATATCCTCTAAGAATTTACCCGCCACATTTGCTAAATCACCGTAGTCTTGTGATGTGCTGATCACAAAAACCAATTGGAGGACCTTGCTCCCTGTATCAATTTCTGGGAACGCAAAGCCTTGTACAGACACTTCAGGAATAGATTTTCGCTTTTTTTCATTCAACTCATTCATGATAGCTGTTTGGCTTTTTTGAGCGTTCTTTCCAATCTTTTAAAGTCACAACGTTTAAAGATTGGTTAGAGCTTGGTGCCCCTGCAATCGTCATCGCAAACTGTACTTCTGGCGTATTGGTTAAAATCTCTTGATAAGGTGTCATCGCATTTTGCACGTAATCTATGTTTACGTTAGAAGGTGCAGAACCGACTGCTATAAATGCCCCTTTATCTTCTGTAGGTGTTAATTCACTTGAAAGTGATTTAAACAACACGGGTAAGGTGGCAAAGATGATTGCCGCAAACATCAACATACATTTACGGTTTACCATCACCAAATCAAGTACATACGCATAAGCTGCATTCACTTTACTAAGGGTATGCTCTACTCGTTGTTCCAATTTACTTGGAGCCTCGTTGGATTTCAGCAATTTACTCGTCATCATTGGTGAAAGCGTTAATGCTACGATACCGGAAATAAATACTGCTCCAGCAAGGGTTAAAGCAAACTCTTTAAACAACGTACCCGTAATACCGCCCATTAACGCCATTGGAGAATATACCGCAATCAAGGCTATAGTCATGGAAATAACCGGAACGGCAATTTCACGCGTACCAATAATCGCCGCACGGAATGGTGTTTCACCTAACTTAATGTGGCGGTCTACGTTTTCCAATACCACAATCGCATCATCCACCACCAAACCAATGGCTAGAACCAATGCCAGCAAAGTCATCAAGTTAATAGAGAAATCAAATGATTGAAGCAACATAATTACCCCGATTAATGAAATCGGAATGGTGATAACCGGGATTAAAATCGCACGGAATGAACCAATAAACATGGTAATCACCACCAACACGATTATCGTTGCCTCAACAATCGTTTTGATTACTTCATTAATTGAGTTATTAATCGCAATTGTACGGTCATATAAGATGTCAGATTCAATAGCATCCGGTAGATTATTTTTAATACTGTCATATAGCGGACGTACTTTCGCCGCTACCGTTAATGGGTTTGCTGACGAGGTTGGGTTAATCGCTAATACAACAGAATCTGCGCCATTGGCTACCGCACGTGAGCTATCGCTTGATTTATTTAACTCAATATCAGCGATATCGCGTAAACGTACTAACTTATCACCGTTAGACGTCACAATTAAGTTACCTAATTCTTCAACCGATTTTGTCGTGGTTTCTACTTTGTTTTTATAGGTTACAAAATAGCCATTATCATTACCTGCTGCTGTTTGAACGTTATTCGCTGATAATGCGGACATCACTTGTGTGGCAGAAAGGTTTTGAGCCGCCATTTTTTCTGGGTCTAACCAAACACGAAGAGCGTACTCTGATGCACCAAAAATATCTACACTTGCCACCCCTTCTACGGTAAAGAATTGTGGTTTTACTACACGTTGAATATAGTCTGTTACTTGGCTTGCATCGAGTTTGTTAGAACGGAAACTAATATACATAATCCCCGAACCACCGGTTGATGAAGAAATCGTTGGATCTTCAATACCACTTGGCAATTCAGAACGAACCGAGTTAACTTTGGCTAAAACATCTGCCAAGGCCGCATTCGGATCCGTATTTAATTTCATTTTTACGGTGACAGTTGACGTACTTGGGCTAGAGCTTGAAGACATATAGTCTACATTATCTGCTTGCGCTACCGCCTCTTCAATTTTGGAAGTAACAAACGCTTGAATTAAGTTTGCATCCGCCCCTGGATATGCGGTGGTCACCGTAATCACCGTCGTGGTCATTTTCGGATATTCGCGCACAGCCAATTTCGAGATCGCTTGTAATCCTAAAATAATGATTAACAAGCTAATCGAAACCGCCAAAACAGGACGACGAATAAATATATCGGTAAATTTCATTCGCTTTTCCTAATTAAAGATTCGTTTTATTCGCAGGTTGTTCAGTACCTACGCCCGCTTTATCTGCAACAGAGACTAATGCACCGTTACTTAAGTTTTGCTGACCGCCAGTCACAATTTTATCGCCCACTTTGACTTCATCGCCTTTTAATTGTGCATAAATGACCTTGACGATCTTTCGTAAACACGGTGATTGATTTTGCACGGTACATATTCGCCGCTTTTTCTGCGCCGCCTAATTTCTCAATATCTTCATCAGAAAGTGCGGTCAAAATATAAAGCGATTCGCCATACATGTTGTAGCTCACTGCCACTTGTGGCACAACGATTTGATTATGCTCAGTTGGTAAAGCAACATTTAAGCGAGTAAACATTCCGGATAATAATTTGCGCCATCTTCTGGTTCAAACGTTGCTTGAACATCGACTAAACCCGTTGAAGAATTAATTGCAGGCTCAATTGCGGTAACCTTTGCTGCAAAGGTTTCACCTTTACGTGCGTCTGCCGTAGCCGTTACTTTTTGACCAATATGCAATTTATCTAATAGGTTTTGAGCAATCGCAAAATCCACTTTCATAGAAGAACGATCTTCCACACGCACAATTTCAGTACCGTTTGAAACGTACTGACCGACATTCACTTTCACGATACCGGCTTTACCATCAAATGGTGCCACGATTTGGCGACGTTCAATCGCCGCTTTTAATGACTCAATATTTGCCGCTTGTGCTTCATAAGCTGCTTTTGCATTATCTAATTCTTGACGAGAAACAGCCCCGCTGCCCGCAAGGTTTGCATAACGTTGATAAGTTTGACGCAATGACACCACCTGAGCTTGTGCGGCTTGTAAGCTTGCACGCTCAACGGAACTATCTAACTCAACTAACAAATCCCCTTTTTTCACGCTCTGTCCATTTTGCACGAGCACTTTAGACACGGTTCCTGCACTTTGAGCGCTTAACATCGCCCCTTGATTCGGACGAACAAGACCTGTCGTTTCAATGATTGGCGTCCATTCTGAAGCCTTAACTGTCATTGCGGTCACAGGAGAGGCTGTTTCTGGTTTATTTGCTAAGAAATCAGCAATGCCTTTTGCCTTCATTTGATTAAGAAAAATCATTGCAGCAAAAATTAACACAAATACGCCTAACGCTAATTTCAAAAAGAAAACGTGTGAACGCTTTGGTCTATTAGTTTGAGTTATACTCATTTGGAAAACTCCATTAAGACAATAAAATGACTACTTCTGAATTGCACGCCAAGAGCGTTCAATGACAGATTCTAACATCGCATCGGTTACTGCCGTACCGAGAAACTTGATATCTGAGGCTAAAACGATTGCCGTTTTAAGACTCAGCAAAAATAACATATGAGGATCTAAATCAGCTAACACATTTGCTGCTTGTCCCTTTATACAAAACTGATCCCAACACGAATGCTCCATTTCTTTGCAGGTTTCAATAAACTCTGGTAAAGATCGATATTGATTCATGTTTAACAGAATCGTTGGATTTTCTTGAAGAAAATGCCAAATATTCCACCACATTTTTCTGTATTGCTCGAAAAAAGATTGGCTTTCATCAAAACCTTCTTCAATCGCCACAACAAACTTATTGAATACTCGACGAGCAAATTGTGCTAATAACTCGTCTTTACTCTTAAAATAAAGATAAATCGTACCAGCTGCGATGCCTGCTTCCTTGGCTAACTTATGCATAGAAAGATGATGTAATCCTTCTTTTGCCATAAGACGATCTGTGGCATCAAAGATCTGCTCGCTGACATCAAGCTTCGTTTTAGAGGCTTTTACTTGTCGCATAATAAAAAAATTAAATTCTTAGGGTTATATATGAGAAAGGTCATTTTAAGATGAATATTAAAAATGAATGAACGTTCATTTTATTGATTTTTTTCGTTTTTTTGGCAAGTGAAAAATATAAAAAAAGTGCGGTTATTTTTTTAACCGCACTTTTTAAATTCTGAATTACATTCCAATCACAACGCAACTTGCCACTGATTTTTGCTTTATCTTGTGCGGCTGTTGCAGCATCTCGACTACCAAATGGTCCCTACACGTACGCGGTTCCATTCTTCACTTGTCGCAATTTGTGCATTTACGCCCGCCATCGCAAGACGACCTTGTAAAGCTTTCTGCTTGTGCACGATTTTTTTAAATGCACCACATTGTAAACCAAATTTTTTTACCGCCAGCCTGTACTTGCTGTTCAGCGGGTTTTAGGTTCTGCTTTTTTTCGGTTGCTCCGTTTTAGCTGGGTTCCGTTTTTTACCGGTTCAGCTTTTTCACTACTTCTACTTTTTTTCGGCGGTTCAGGCTTTTTTTAACTGGCTCTGTTTTTTTAACTGGCTCAGGCTTTTTCACTTCCGTTTTTGCTGTTTGCTGTGGCTGTGTTGGCTGAGCTTGCACTGTCTGTGCTGGTTGAGCTTGCTGTGCTTGAGCTGCGGCTTTTTTTCCGCATTCGCCGCTTCTTGCTCTTTACGTTGAGCTTCTAATTTTTTTCGCTTCTTCTGCCGCTTTTTTTGTTCTTTTTCCATTTGAATAAGCACTTGACGCTGTTCTTCCGTCAAACGCATATTTTTTTCAACTGAAGAAGGATTATTATCCACCGGCACCGTACGAGTTTCTAATTCTTTAATATAGTGCCACACTTCTTCAGGCGATTTGGTAACACACTTTTTCGGTTGTGGTTTTTTTCCGGCTGAACATTTGTCGTCACTACGGGTGCTGGTGTTTTACTTTTTAAGAAGTAAAGCCCCTAAACCCAAAACCTAATACCGCCACCAACGCAAGAACAATTAAGGTATTGCGATTAAAACTTTTCTTTGCTTTCTTTTTATTATTTTTTTGAGCCGCTTCGACCGGCAAAATCTCGATGAGCCACGATAAAATCCTAAAAATATTCGATAAATTAAACTTAGAGTATAAAAAAACGCTTAATTCTACTGAAAAAAACTGTGCATTTTTTTCTAGGGAATTTTTTTGCTAACTCAAATCCAATGGATCCACGTCTAAAATCAACCGCACTTGAGAAGACTTTATCAGCTCTGGCGAATATCGACTTAATGCCGCCTGTAATTGTTTTCCGAGAGGCGTGTTGTAATAGTAACTGCCAACGATATTGCCCTGCTTTTTTGCTGAACGGTGCAGGAATCGGCCCCAACACTTGCAAACCTTCAATTTTTTGTTCATAGAAGAAAGAGGCTAATTGCGACAATGCATTTTCCGCCTCTTCAGAATGACGACATTGTGCTTTAAACAACGCTTGGAAACTAAATGGAGGCAAGCCCATATTATGACGTAGCTTCAAGGTTTCTTCTGCAAAGGCTTGATAGCCTTTTTCAAGCAAGGTAGTTAATAACGGGTGATCCGGATAATGTGTCTGCAAAACCACTTCACCCTGTTTTTCGGCTCTGCCTGAGCGCCCCGCCACTTGCACATAAAGCTGTGCCAAACGTTCTTCGGCTCTGAAATCAAGGGAAAACAAGGCATTATCGACATTCACTAAAGCAACCAAAGTGACATTCGGGAAAATGGTGTCCTTTGGCTAACATTTGGGTACCAATTAAAATCTGGCTTTTACCTTGCTGAATATCCTCTAAATAACCTTCAAGCTTACCTTTTCGCGCGGTGCTATCACGATCAATACGAGCAATATTATATTGTGGGAAACGTGCTTTTAAGGTTTCTTCTAACTGTTCTGTACCTAAACCCGTTGTGACTAAATGCGTTGAGCCACAATGACCGCATTGAATCGGTACTGTTTTTTGCGCACCACAATGATGGCAGCGTAAAACGCGCTGGTGTTGGTGATAGGTATAAGGCTTTTCACAATGATGACATTCATCAATCCATCCACATTCATGACATAACAACACGGGGGCGAATCCACGTCGATTAAGGAACAACAACACTTGATTACCTTTTTCTAAGTGTTCTTGCATACGTTGCAATAGCGGTTCGGATAAGCCGTTTTGAATTCGTTGATGTTTTAAATCAATCACAAATTGACGAAGTGCAGTCGCATTTCCGGCTCTTTTTGATAAGACCAAATGACGGTATTTACCATTTTGTACATTATTAACACTTTCCAAACTTGGTGTAGCAGAACCTAATAAAATAGGAATATTAAGCTTTTGCGCTAAAACAATGCCTAAATCTCGTGCATGATAACGCCAACCATCTTGTTGTTTAAACGAGCCGTCATGTTCTTCATCTAAAATGATTAAGCCTAAATTTGAAAACTGGGTAAAAAGCGCCGATCTCGTGCCAATCACGATCGCACTCTGTCCCTGTTCTTGCTCGCTCCCAAACATTTAAGCGCTGTGTATCGTTCAAGTTGGAATGCAATACATCAATTTCCACATTAAAACGTGCTTGGAACCGTCTCACGGTTTGAGGGGTAAGCCCAATTTCAGGAACAAGCACTAAAACCTGTTTGCCTTTTTTTAAGACTTCTTCAATGTATTGCAGATAGATTTCAGTTTTACCCGAACCGGTCACGCCCTCTAACAACCACACATTAAAGCCTTCTTGGAAAAGCAACTGGCTAAATGCAAGGGCTTGTTGCTTGTTTAAGGTCAATCGGTTATCAAGATTAACTAAAGGATTATTCCCTAAAGCCTGTTGCCAACTTTTTTGTTCTGTTGGCACAATAATCTCTTCTATATAATCTTTACCTTTAAGCGCTGACCAAACTGCGGAACTGATTTCATTGTTACCTTTTTCTAAATTTTGCATGAGCAATAAATTTAAGGCTTCAATTTGTTTTTTGGCGCGTTTTAATTCACCCCGATTCTAATGCTTGTTTTCCAAGTTCCGTAATACGCCAAAAAGTGCGGTCATTTTTAACCGCACTTTCTCCATTGCGAAGTTTGACCGGCAACGCTTGAAACAACACATCACCTAAAGCAGCATGATAATAATTAGCCGACCAAGCCAACCAATCCCACGTTGTCGAATTAAAGAGTGATTCGGTGTCAAGCACATCAATAATTGGTTTTAACTTCTCTTTTGCGACATCCGAAGAAGCGGGCAAATCCACCACGATTCCTACTCGTTTTTGCGAACCAAAAGGCACCAACACTCGTCCACCAATAATTGGCGTCAAGTCGGTTGAATAGAGATAATCAAAAAATCGGGGGAGCGGTACGGCTAATGCAATTCGGACAATATTCATAACAAAAAAACGATTAAAAATTTTCATCATTATACGGGAATTAGGTGGAAAAATCCCACAACCTTGCCTTTTAGTGTATAATCGCCGCCAATTTTAATTGAGCGAATAAATACCATGACAGAAGCGCAAAAAACCTTTGCTGATCAAAAACGTAAAACCGTTGAAACGGCTGAATTTACAGAAGATGGTCGTTATAAACGTAAAGTTCGTAGCTTTGTGTTGCGGACGGGGCGCTTAAGTGATTTTCAAAAAAACATGATGAACGATCACTGGGCTGATCTTGGATTAGATTATCAAAACGCCCCGTTTGATTTTACCGCGATTTATGGCAATACCAATCCCGTTATATTAGAAATTGGATTCGGGATGGGTAAATCTTTAGTAGATATGGCGGAAGCGAATCCTGATAAAAATTATCTCGGTATTGAAGTGCACACGCCTGGTGTGGGAGCCTGTATTGCTTATGCAGTAGAAAAAGGCGTGAGAAACCTTCGCGTGATTTGCCATGATGCTACTGAAATTTTACGTGATTGTGTGAAAGATGGAGAATTAGGCGGTTTACAGCTTTTCTTCCCTGACCCTTGGCATAAAGCAAAACATCACAAACGCCGTATTGTTCAACCGCACTTTATGGAGCAAGTCGTCCAAAAATTACAACCAAATGGCTTTATTCATATGGCAACAGATTGGGAAAACTATGCGGAACAAATGCTCGAAGTGCTTTCAGCGAATGAAAACTTAATCAATACTGCCGAACAAGATTATATTCCACGTCCTGATTTCCGCCCTCTTACAAAATTTGAGGCACGCGGCCATCGCTTAGGTCACGGCGTATGGGATTTATACTTTAAGAAAAAATGATCATCAATGATGACTATACCCATTACCTTAACATAGGAGAACATTGAAAATGAAAACTCGTAATCAACGTCAACGTAAAAAACTTCACTTAGCTGAATTCCAAGAATTAGGCTTTTTAGTGAATTGGCAATTTGCTGAAGGAACCAGCATCGAAACTATCGATGAAACCGTTGATCGTTTTATTGCTGAAGTGATTCAACCAAACGGCTTAGCTTATGAAGGTAGCGGCTATTTACATTGGGAAGGCTTAGTGTGCTTAGAGAAAATCGGCAAATGTGATGAAAGCCATCGCCAATTAGTGCACAAAAATGGTTAGAAGAGAATAAATTGCAACAAATCGAAATCAGCGAATTATTCGATATTTGGTGGGATTACCCAACCAAAAACGCATAATGTTTTAAATATTTCTTTAAGGGCGGGACTTTATCCGCCCTTTTTAATAATCATTTTCACTTATTTTTTAACAATTTATTTACATTAATAACATATCTTTCAAAAAAATATCCTTGATCTAACTCAATAAAAGTGTATATTTTTTTAAAAAAATTACTCCTTTTTAGGTAGTTACTATTTTATCATTAGAACTAGATAATGCACCCCCTGAAAATACCGAATTTTAAAGAAAAATATGGCGATTGAGAACCCTTCTCGCAGACAGTTATTACGTGGGCAGTTTTTGCAATCGTTACATTCTGAAAGCGCTAAAATTCAAGGTATTAATGCTATACGTCCACCTTGGTCGGTAAACGAAGCAGACTTTACAGATAAATGTACTCGATGCGGTGATTGCATACTGGTATGCGAAACCCAAATTATCGTAAAAGGCGATGGCGGCTTTCCTGAAATACAATTTGACAAAGGCGAATGCACTTTCTGCCAAAAATGTGTTTTAGTCTGCGAACAACCGATTTTTCGTTCATTAGAAGAAGAGCCTTGGGCACATAAAGTTGAGATTACAACGCAGTGCCTAACCGAAAATCGAGTGGAATGTCGAAGTTGCCAAGATAGCTGTCCGATGAATGCCATCCGTTTTCGATTACAGCTTGGTGGTGTGGCAAAACCTATTTTAGATTTAGAAAGTTGTAATGGTTGTGGTGCTTGTTTAAGCGTTTGCCCAACAAAAGCAATAAAAATTCTTAATTTTGAAACAAATACAGATGAGTCAATTTAGCGAAAATGAAAACTGGTATGTATGCAGTATTGTTGTGCAAGCCAGACCTGAAAAACTCAGCCAAGTCAAAGAAGCTATTTTAGCTATTTCAGGTGCTGAAATTCATGGTGAAAAATCTGAAGAAGGCAAATTGGTGGTTACCCTTGAAAGTAACCGTCAATTAGCTTTAGCGGATCTTATGGATGAAATTAAAGATATCCCAGGAGTAATTGTCGTGTCTTTAATTTCTAATTACTTAGATGAAAAAAATAAATAATTTAGGTATACATGCCATTTTGTATATTCTAAAAAAATTCAACAACGAGTGGGGAAAACTATGGAACTTAATCGTAGAGATTTTATGAAAGCCAATGCTGCGCTTGCAGCAGCTGCGGCTGCCGGTATGACCATCCCTGTTAAACAGGTTGATGCGGCAGAAGATATGGGCATCAAATGGGATAAAGCACCATGTCGTTTCTGTGGTACAGGATGTAGCGTATTGGTAGGAACCAAAGATGGTCGAGTTGTCGCAACTCAAGGTGACCCAGATGCAGAGGTAAACCGCGGTTTAAACTGTATCAAAGGTTACTTCCTTTCTAAAATCATGTACGGTGCAGACCGTGTACAAACTCCGTTATTACGTATGAAAGATGGTAAATTCCATAAAGAAGGTGACTTTACACCTGTTTCTTGGGATCAAGCTTTCACTATCATGGCGGAAAAAATTAAAGACATCTTGAAGAAAAAAGAACCGAATGCTGTCGGTATGTTCTCTTCAGGTCAAACAACCATCTACGAAGGTTACGCAAAAGTAAAACTTTGGAAAGCTGGTTTCCGTTCTAATACTATCGACCCGAATGCTCGTCACTGTATGGCGACTGCAGCAGTTGCATTTATGCGTACATTTGGTATGGATGAACCTATGGGCTGCTATAACGACATCGAAAAAACTGATGCGTTTGTGCTTTGGGGTTCAAACATGGCGGAAATGCACCCAATTTTGTGGTCTCGTATTTCTGACCGTCGTCTTTCTTCTGATAATGTGAAAGTGGTGGTTATGTCAACATTCGAACACCGTTCGTTTGAATTAGCTGATGTGCCTATCGTGTTTAATCCACATTCAGACCTTGCAATCCTTAACTACATCGCAAACTACATTATCCAAAACGATAAAGTAAACTGGGATTTTGTTAATAAACACACTAAATTCAAACGTGGTGAAACTGATATCGGTTATGGTTTACGTCCAGAACACCCACTTGAAGTTGCAGCGAAAAACCGTAAAACTGCAGGGTAAAATGCACGATTCTGACTTTGAAGAATTCAAGAAAATCGTTGCACCTTATACATTAGATGAAGCACACCGTATTTCTGGTGTACCAAAAGATCAACTTGAAACCCTCGCGAAAATGTACGCAGATCCAGAACAGAACTTAGTGTCTTACTGGACAATGGGCTCTAACCAACATACTCGTGGTGTATGGGTTAACCACATGATCTATAACGTACACTTATTAACCGGTAAAATTTCTAAACCAGGTTGTGGTCCATTCTCATTAACTGGTCAACCTTCAGCTTGTGGTACCGCACGTGAAGTAGGTACTTTCGTTCACCGTTTACCAGCGGACATGGTGGTAACCAATCCGAAACACGTTGAAATCACAGAGAAAAAATGGAAATTACCAAAAGGCACCATTCCAACTGTACCTGGCTATCCAGCGGTACAACAAAGCCGTGCCTTAAAAGACGGTAAACTGAATTTCTTATGGCAAATGTCCACCAACAACATGCAAGGCGGTCCAAATATCAATGACGAAATTTTCCCTGGTTGGCGTAACCCTGAAAACTTTATCGTTGTTTCAGACCCTTACCCATCTGTTTCTGCAGTTGCAGCTGACTTAATTCTTCCAACTTGTATGTGGGTAGAAAAAGAAGGGGGCTACGGTAATGCTGAACGTCGTACTCAATTATGGCGTCAACAAGTAAAAGGCCCAGGTGAGTCTCGTTCTGACTTATGGCAAATTGTTGAATTCGCTAAATACTTCAAAACTGATGAAGTATGGGGTGAAGAATTATTAGCTCAAATGCCTGAATATCGTGGCAAAACTTTATATGAAGTGCTTTACGAAAATGGTGAAGTAAACAAATTTAAAGTACCAACAGATGTTCCGGGATATATCAATGATGAAGCAGATCACTTCGGTTACTACTTACAAAAAGGTTTATTCGAAGAATACGCTGATTTCGGTCGTGGACATGGTCATGACTTAGCACCATTCGATACTTATCACCAAGTACGTGGTTTACGTTGGCCAGTTGTTGACGGTAAAGAAACCTTATGGCGTTACCGTGAAGGCTTTGACCCGTATGTCAAACCAGGTGAAGATATCGCATTCTATGGCTATCCAGATAAAAAAGCGATTATTCTAGGTGTACCTTATGAGGCTCCAGCAGAATCACCAGATGAAGAATATCCATTATGGTTATGTACTGGTCGTGTGCTTGAACACTGGCATACTGGTACCATGACACGTCGTGTACCTGAATTACACCGTGCATTCCCGAACAACTTAGTTTGGATGCACCCAGCAGATGCGAAAAAATATGGCTTACGCCATGGGGATAAAGTGAAATTAATTACACGTCGTGGTGAAATGATTTCTTACTTAGATACCCGTGGTCGTAACAAATGTCCTCAGGGTTTAATTTACACCACCTTCTTTGATGCAGGTCAGCTTGCTAACAAATTAACATTGGATGCAACCGACCCAATCTCTGGCGAAACCGACTTCAAAAAATGTGCGGTTAAAGTGGTGAAAGCGTAGGTTTTCCCTTTCGTTTCTAGTCTCTCCTCTCTTTAAACTAAAGAGAGGAATTTAAAAATAAGAGCGGTCAAATTTTGCAACGTTTTTACAAAACAAGACCGCTTATAAAAGGAAACGCAGATGAAACTTGATCCTAACCGTCGTCAGTTTCTAAAAAACGTGACAAGAACGGCAGCTGGAGTATGTGGAGTTGGAGTGATTCTTGGCTTACAGCAACAACAAGCTAAAGCCAAAGAAGGGGTTGCCTTACGCCCACCTGGTGCTTTACCGGAGAAGGATTTCTTGGCAGCTTGTACCCGCTGCGGACAGTGTGTCCAAGCATGTCCATACGATATGTTGTATTTAGCTTCGCTCATTTCCCCAATGGAAGCTGGCACACCTTACTTTATCGCTCGGGACAAACCTTGCGAAATGTGTCCTGATATTCCTTGTATGAATGCTTGCCCAAGTGGCGCATTAAGTGAAGAGCTCAAAGACATCAATGATGCAAGAATGGGATTAGCCGTATTGCTAGACCATGAAACTTGTCTTAACTGGCAAGGTTTACGTTGTGACGTTTGTTATCGTGTTTGTCCATTAGTGGATAAAGCGATTACACTTGAGCGCGTTCATAATGATCGTACAGGTATTCATGCGAAGCTTATTCCAACCGTCCATTCCGATGCTTGCACTGGATGTGGAAAATGTGAACAAGCTTGTGTATTAGAGGAAGCTGCAATTAAAGTATTGCCAATGGATCTTGCTAAAGGTCTACTCGGTCGTCACTATCGCTTAGGTTGGAAAGAAAAACAAAACGCTGGAAAATCCTTAATTGAGGAGCAACATCCAGATGGTTTACGTCCATCATTAGACGTTCGTATGCCAGAAGGACAGCATGAACCTGTTTATCAACCAATGCAGGTCGTACCGAATCAAAAAGTGGCAACACCGAGTCGCGCGACAATGGATTATGTACCAAGTCCAACTACGGTACCGGAAGCTGAACAGTTCCCGAATTTGGATTTAAACATTAAGGGGGTTAAATAATGGCTGAAAAATATACCCCGAATAAGCCAAAAGATGCTGGCTTAGAAGCACGTCAAAAACTTGGTTGGTGGCATGCTTATCGCTTTTTAATTCTGCGCCGAATCAGTCAATTAAGTATTATTTTAATGTTCTTAAGTGGTCCGATTTGGCAAGTTTGGATTTTAAAAGGCAATTACAGCTCAAGCATGCTTTTGGATACTGTGCCATTGACAGATCCATTGATGACCGCTGAAAGTTTAGCGACGGGTTATTTACCAGAAATCACAACGATTATTGGTGCCTTGGTTATTGTTATATTCTACGCTATCGTTGCGAGTAAAGCCTTTTGTAGTTGGGTTTGTCCCAATGAATATGGTGACTGATGCTGCAGCTTGGTTACGTAGAAAATTAGGTATTCGACAATCATTAAAAATTTCACGTCAACTTCGTTATGTGATTTTAGCCGTGATTTTAGTTGGTAGTGCAATAACGGGTACGCTCTTATGGGAGTGGATAAATCCTGTTGCAGCACTTGGACGTATCTTTGTCTTTGGAACAGGTGCAACCCTTTGGTTGGTCGCAGTCATCTTTTTATTTGACTTACTTGTTGCTGAGCATGGCTGGTGTGGTCACCTTTGTCCCAATTGGTGCGATATATGGTGTCATTGGCGCTAAAAGCCTGATAAAAATTAACGTAATCGATCGCGATCGCTGTGACCGTTGTATGGACTGTTATAATGTTTGCCCTGAACCGCAAGTATTAAGACTTCCTTTGCACGGTGGACCAGAAGATAGCCAAATTATACTGGCAAAAGATTGCATTACTTGTGGACGTTGTATTGACGTCTGCGCAGAAAATGTATTTGCATTTGGATCTCGCTTTGAGAAACAAATAAAAATTAAAAATATTTAATTATTTAATGGAGTGGATTTCATGAAAAAATCATTTATTTTCATGCTAGCTTTATGTAGCGGATTGGCATTTGCTGATGCGCCACAAGTTGCAAATAGCATCGACAAAGCAACAGAAAGTATTGCACCTGCATTTACTAACCCTTATAAAGATGTAGGCAATATTCCAGTAACTTTCCCAAATCAGCCCCCACTTGTCCCGCATAGTGTACGTGGCTTACAAGTAACAAAAAATGCAAACCAATGTTTAGGCTGCCACTCTCCGGATGTTGCTCCAACAACGGGGGCACCTCGCGTACCTGAAAGTCATTTTTTAACACGAGATGGCCAAAAAACAGAAGGTACCTCACCTCGTCGTTATTTCTGTTTACAATGCCACGTTCAGCAAACTAACGTAAATCCAATTATTCAAAATAAATTCGAAACCATTCGTCAAATGCAAGGTAAATAAGGAGCTAAACCATGATTAAATCAAGCATTCAGAAAGTTTGCCGTTGGTTACGCTCTCCGAGCAAAATGGCAATTGGTGGGGTTATTTTATTAACTATCATTGGTACTATCGTTGGAACTAACCTGTTTAATGCAGGAATGGCAACAACCAATACAGAGCAATTCTGCTCAGACTGTCATACTAATGACGTTGTACCTGAATACCAAGCGTCAATCCACTTTAGTAACCGTTCAGGTGTGAAAGCAATTTGTTCAGACTGTCACGTTCCGCATGAATTTGTACCTAAAATGATCCGAAAAATGCAGGCATCGACTGAAGTTTATGCTCACTTTACAGGTAAAGTCGATACTAAAGAAAAAAATTCGAAAAAAACATCGTTTAGAAATGGCAGAACGCGAATGGGCGCGTATGAAAGCGAATAACTCACAAGAGTGCCGTAACTGCCATAACTTCAATGATATGGACTTTACTCAACAAAAAACTGTGGCACAACAAATGCACGCCCTTGCACAGGAACAAAACAAAACCTGTATCGATTGTCACAAAGGTATTGCGCATAACCTTCCACACATGGAAAAAAAGTACAACAAAAGCTTTATTCCTGCGGATATGTTAAAAAGCAAATGAAAAAAACCTGCAGATAACAAAGATGCTAAATAATCTTATAGCGAAATAATAAATCGGCACTCAAAATGAGTGCCGATTTTATTTTTATTTTTTAAGGAAGCCTTTATCAGATAATACCCTTAACGGTTGCATATCGCTATTTCCCATAATGACCAAACTCGGGTCTGAGCGTAAACAGCTACCACCATAATGACCGCCCACAGTAAAAGTACAGACCTGAACATATTGGTCTTCCACTTTTTGGTAAACACCAAAGTTGTTGATAGATACTTTCCTGCTTATCAAAACGCCCATCTGTGCTATCAAGCACAGATTTGCACTCACCAATTAGTTTCACATTATCACCACGGCGACCTGCAATTGGCTTTTGTGCGTAACCATTTTTAATCAGCTCAGGCGTCAATTCAAATCCTGCTTCTAGTAGATAACGATGGTTTGGGAATAGTGACCACAACACTGGTAAGATCGCTTTATTACTCGGAATAGCCGTCCACAGTGGCTCATAAACTAGAACTTCTGGACGAAGTAACACATCAATCAACCGCACTTTGTCTTCTGGATATCCCGTACGAATTGGTGGAGCCACTTCCATACCTGTTGCATCTTCACGAAGTTGCTCCAACATGGTTTCCCAGGCCCACGTTTTCCATACGGTTTTGACCTGGTTATCTTCATCATCAATCAAACGACCACGGCTATCCCAATGCAATCCCTCGGTCCCATGAATAATTTTAGCTTGAAATCCTGCTTGAACTAGTGCATTGCGCATAAATAATGCGTGATAATCTTCCTCATCATCGTGATCTTGCATAATATGAACAAGCGGCGTAGCTTCACTGTGTTTCCAACAATCCGCTAATGCATTACGTAAGCCATCAGCTGGATTATCACCAATCTTCAATCCGCCCTGAATTGCCCATCGATTCATAAACTCACCAGCTTCAGCGTGACAAGAGGCTGAGTCAGCATTGTATTCATACACTTTCAATCCACGACTATCCATGCAGAAATCTAAACGTCCCGTGATGGTTTGATAACGGCGATTTTGCCAAGACAATCGTAAACGAGGCCAAAGCAATTTAGGAATATTGAAATATTGTAATAACTTATCGTCTTTTAAAACTTTATCTGTGGCATGCAAATACATTAAATGCAATTCATTGGTTGCACGAATTAACTCATGTTGTGCTGTTTCAGACATCATAAAATAGCGATATTGATCCGAATGGCTGACTTTGTGCCCACCCATGGCTTTCACATATGCCGCTTCAAATTCATTTTTCTCATTCAGCCATTTATGCTCAAACTGACCATTGTTTTCTATATGTTCAGCATGAATTTCAAGCTTCTCTTTTTCTGGTGTTGGCTGAGGCAGGCTGTATTCTGTATCTTCTGTTTGGATCATCCATCCTAAAATTTCGGTATCATCAAAGGTGTCATGCAGAAAATACCCCGTTTCTGAAACTGTCATTGGAAGTTCTCGTGTCCATTGCTGCCCGCTTGGTAAGCGAGAGTGAATCACAGTTTTGCTCAGCGATGCGAATTTTATCTTCTAATACCTCGGTAATGATCGCCACATGCCCCGTATGTTTAAATTCACCACCTTCCTGCCAAATCAACAATGCGCCAGCTTCAGGTTTACGTTTACAACCATTTGCAAAGGCTTGTAAAGGTAATAAGGCATCATTCACCACTTGACGTAAAAATCGTAGAGAAAAGATCTCGTAAGCCATTCCTACATCAGTAAACACCATGCCATGATTGAGATATAAATAACGGCGCGCAAATTCCACACACTGCCATTTATAGCCCATGTATTCTCGTCCTAAATAACTGCGAAAGGCGGCATCATCCGGATACTCTTTCTCATCTGCGGTATGATAATCTGATGAATAAATCGCAATCCCACCTGGTGCATAACCTAATAAACTTCCGAAAGGATCATGTGTACTAATATTGGCTGAACGTTCAGGCATAAAAACTCCCTGTTAAATAACTACTCGAAATAGTATGAGATCTTTTTGTCTGACTTTACCCCCAAAAGGCTTTTATGAAAAGAAATATTAAAAATTTGAGATCTTACATAATTTTGAAAAAGAAAAAAAGGGCTGACAGATGTCAGCCCTCAAAACAAAATCTAAAAAAATGACCGCACTTAAGGTTATTTTCACATACCAATGTGCTAATAAAATTCCCTGCATTTACTGCAATATTTAATCCTGCTTTTTAATGGATTACTTAAAGAAAGACGCACATTTACATCTTGTCTCACGAATATCATCTGTACTACCTTCGCTCAATACCAACGCAACTTTGGCTGCAAATTTGAGTTGTTCCAACGCAATACCCTGTTTATTGGTTGATACATGAATAATCTGATAGCCCGCCTTTACGTAAAAGCCTCTAACAGCAATTTCAGTACTTTCTGTTTCTAAAATACGAATATGCTCCATTCCGCCTTCAGCCACACGCATCGCAGCTGCGCATAAAGCTGTTCAACTTGATTTGTTACCACATTTTTAATGCCATAGAAGGCGCAAGTACGCACAACGCCACCTAGGTTTCTGCGCATTATTGACTTGATCAAGCACCACTAAGCAGTCTTCTTGACGCGGGACATCTAAATAACCTTGCAAAGAAAAAGTACGTTGCTTCTTTCACTAGCATACAAATGCCACCATGATGCTCAGTGCCACTTACTAAACTTAGCTCATCGCTATCCACCACGTGATACACTTTTTTATTTGCGGCTAAATAACTGAAAATCTCGCCAATTCGATGCGCCATTTGCACCGTTGCCCATACTCGAACAATGCTCTCTGGACGCTCAGCAAACAATTCTAAGCACGCATTTTCACCATACACTTTCATTTCTTCAGCACGGTTCTTTTTAATTTTCTCCGGTGCTCGTGGTGATAATGCGCCCGTTTTCTTTTCTTTCGGTTTATAACTCACGCCAGTACTTTTCACCGTTACTTTTACCGAGCCCCTTTCACCATTGGCTTTATTTAATGAAAGTTCAGCAATTTTTGGTTCTCTCACTTCTTGCTGTTGGAAGCCACGAGAAGGTTTGCGATCATCCCGTTTTTTATCAAAGTGCGGTCGATTTCCCTCACGTTTTTCATTATTACGACGATCATCAAAGCGACATTCTTTATCATTAAATGCACGTTTTGGGCTACGCTCTTGAAAAGATTTGGTGGAATTGGTTTGGAATGATGGTTTGCGTGAATTGCTCATAATTTGCTTCTCGAAGGAAAAATTGGATAATAATTCGCCAAAAAATGCGAAAATTTGTGAGCATTATAACGAAAAAAAACCTTTTTTCTATCAATCCACAAAGGAAATATTGTAAACTAGAGCATTAACTTTTAGTGTAGAGATCGATTATGTTAATCAATAAAGCTAAACGAGCAGAACAAAATTTAAAAAATTTGCCTTTTCTTCCTTTACAGGCTGAACAGGTTGAGTTTCTGTTTAGTCCGCTTGAATTCAAAGCACAAATTATAGAATTAATTCGCCAAGCTAAAAAACGCATTTACGTGACCGCACTTTATTGGCAAAAAGATGAAGCAGGACAAGAAATTCTCAATGAGATTTATCGCGTAAAACAAGATCATCCAGAATTGGATGTGAAAATTTTAGTGGATTGGCATCGCGGACAACGCAATTTACTTGGTGCAGAAAAATCTGCTACTAACGCTGATTGGTATTGTGAACAACGCCAAACCTATCAACTTCCCGATGAACCGAATATGTTCTTCGGTGTGCCTATTAATACCCGCGAAGTCTTTCGGTGTATTACATATTAAAGGCTTTGTTTTTGACGATACCGTGCTTTATAGCGGCGCAAGTATCAATAACGTGTATTTACAACAACAAGATAAATACCGTTACGACCGCTATCAAAAAATCCATAATGCTGCACTTGCAGATTCTATGGTTAATTTCATCAATGATTATTTATTGGATTTCAGTGCCGTACATCCATTAGATGTGGCTAATCGCCCTCGCACAAAAGAAATTCGTAGTGCAATAAAAGCTTATCGTAAAAACTTATCTGCCCATGCTGAATATCAATTGGAAAGTGCAGTTGGTTTTTCCGATGTTTTAACCATTTCACCACTTTTTGGTTTAGGTGCATCGGGCAATGAGTTAAACCAAGTCATTGAAGATTTATTCTTACAAGTGCAGGAAAAACTGGTGATTTGTACGCCTTATTTCAACTTCCCTCGCACGCTAAGAAGTAAACTTGCCCGCTTATTAGAACAAGGAAAGCGTGTCGAAATTATCGTGGGTGATAAAGTCGCGAACGATTTCTATATTCCACCAGAGCAACCGTTTAAAATGGCAGGTGCATTGCCTTATTTATATGAAAGCAATCTTCGTCGTTTCTGCGAGAAATTTGATGCTTACATTAAAAATGGCCATTTAACGGTGCGTTTATGGAAAGATGGCGATAACACTTATCACCTCAAAGGTATTTGGGTGGACAATCAGTATATTCTTTTAACAGGGAACAACCTGAATCCTCGCGCATGGCGTTTAGATGCGGAAAATGGATTATTAATCCACGACCCGAAAGAAGAACTTCTGCCTCAAGTGGAAACAAAGAATTGTCGCACATCCGCCAACATACCAAAAGTATTGCAAGATTATTCTGAATTAGAAGAATTGACGCAATATCCTGAACCAGTGCAAAAAAACTGTTGAAAGAAAATTTGCTCGGATTCAAGCAGACAAATTAGTCAAAAATGATTTTTATAAACATAACAATAGGCCGGCAAATGTCGGCTTCTTGCTTGTATCTTACGCAAAAAAATATCGACTAACATTGCGGAAGTGAAATAAGTTGTTATAATCGCCCGAGCTTTTTTTAAATCTTATCGGAGAAATCAATGAACCCAATTTCTTATTGGCAACGCCTAAAAGTTGCATTTCAATATGTGATGCCACAAATCTATATGACACAAGCAGCAGGTTGGTTAGCTAAACAAAAATGGGGCGCAGTGACACATTTTGTGATTAAAGCGTTTGCAAAAAAATACAACATTGATATGAGCATTGCTGAAAAAGAAAAATTCAGTGATTACGCTAGTTTTAATGAATTCTTTATCCGTCCATTAAAAGAAAAATGCACGACCAATTAACCAAAAATCCCAACCGCACTTTGCTGCCCTGCGGATGGTCGTGTGAGTGAATGTGGACACATTGAAGATGACCGCCTATTACAAGCAAAAGGTCACTTCTTCAGCTTAAACGATTTATTAGCGGAAGATAAAGATTTAACTGAGACCTTTAAAAATGGGGAATTCGTCACCACTTATTTATCACCACGTGATTATCACCGTGTGCATATGCCATGTGATGGTACACTTCGCAAAATGATTTACGTGCCGGGTGATTTATTCTCCGTCAATCCATTTTTAGCGAAACATGTGCCGAACCTCTTCGCACGTAATGAGCGTGTGATTTGTGTCTTTGATACTGAATTCGGTACTATGGTTCAAATCTTAGTGGGTGCAACAATTACTGCAAGTATCGGCACTGTTTGGGCTGGTGTCATTAACCCACCACGTCATAACGAAGTGAAAGTCTGGACTTATGAAGGTGAAAGTGCGGTTAAATTAAGCAAAGGTCAAGAAATGGGTTGGTTCCAACTTGGTTCTACCGTAATTAATTTATTCCAAGCCGGTCAAGTGCAAATTGCCGATCATTTAAGTGTTGATGAACCTGTTCGCATGGGTGAAATCTTGGCATTGAAAAAATAGTTTTACAACAAAGGAAAAAACAATGACAGCTCAAATTTTTGAACAAGTAAAATTAGAAAGTATTTCTGAAAAAGGCAGCTACGGTATCGGTTTACAAATCGGTCAACAATTAGCAGATAGCCAAATGGATATTTCTGTTGAAGCGGTAGCAAAAGGCATTTTTGATGCGTTAAATCGTAATCAACCAGCATTAGAAATTAATGATTTAATGCATTCTGTTCAAGCGCTTCAACAACAAGCAGCTGAAGCACAACAAGCGCAATTTAAAGCGATTGAAGAAGAAGGTAAAAAAATTCTTAGAAGAAAAACGCGAAAAAGCGGGCGTAAACGTGACTGACAGCGGTTTACAATACGAAATTTTTAAGCTGAAGGTAACGGAAACAAACCATCTGCAACTGACAAAGTACGTGTTCACTACACAGGTACATTACCAGATGGTACCGTATTCGACAGTTCTGTTGCACGTGGTACACCAGCTGAATTCCCAGTAAATGGCGTAATTCGTGGTTGGGTTGAAGCATTACAAATGATGCCTGTTGGTTCTAAATGGAAACTCACTATTCCACACGAACTGGCTTACGGTGAACGTGGTGCGGGTGCATCTATCCCTCCATTCTCAACCTTAGTGTTTGAAGTCGAATTACTCGATATTCTTTAAAAACGAAAAAGTGCGGTTAAAATTTAACCGCACTTTTTTATTCTTCTTCATCTTCGCTATAACGATCATCATCGTCATAATCATAGGTTAAGAGAGCATCCTCATCATAACCCTCTATATCAATCTGAACGCCATTTGAGCCTGCATCAAAACCGTTAAACCATGCGGTTCTCAGCTCTTCAGGTACACGTCGGCCACAATAATTAATTCGTTTATTCAATTGAGATTGGCTTTGCGCTTGGAAATCTTTTCCTACACGATAACCATCTAAATACCAGTCATCTTTATCATGACAAACCGTCGTATTTAAACGTTTTACGTGTTTGCTCACTGAAATTGGGCTACGATGTTTTACATAATAGCCCTGCGTACAAGCACTTAATAGCCCAACAGCTAAAACGGTCGCTATTAATCTCATGTTGTCTCCTTTTACTACTTAATATCGGGCTATTGCCCTTTTTATGGTTTTATAGACCAACAAAATAAAAGGAAGGTTCAGAAAATATAAGAGATCCGATTTCTATTTTAAGCTATAGCACAATCATGTCATCACGATGTAATGCAACTGCACCATATTCATAACCAAGAATTTGTTCAATTTCTTGGGATTTTTTCCCCTTGATTAATTCCAACGCATCGCTGTTATAACGCGGCATACCGAGTGCAATCACTTTACCTGAGGTATTCTTAATTTTGACGACTTCACCACGTGAGAAACGCCCTTCCACAGCCGTAATCCCTGCAGGCAGCAACGATTTATTCTGTACTAACATGGCATTTTCAGCACCCTCATCAATGGTCAGCATACCCGCTGATGGTGCGGCAAATAACCACTGCTTACGGCTTTCTAGACGATCAGAATGATGAGCAATAAATTTGGTGCCAATTGGTTTATCGTACGCCAAATCCACAATGACATCAGGTCGGCTACCTGGCGCAATAATGGTTTCAATACCTGAACGCGTTGCCACATCTGCCGCAATAATTGTACTCATCCCGCCAGTACCAAGGTTTGTACCGCTACCGCCTGCAATAGAACGAATATGATCAGTAATTTGCTCAACCACTGGAATCAATTTCGCATCTGGATTTTTACGAGGATCGCTTTCGTATAAACCTTGTTGATCCGTTAATAAGTAAAGTTGTTCCGCTTGCACTAAAATCGCAACTAACGCCGATAAGTTATCGTTATCTCCCTACTTTAATCTCAGCCGTTGCCACCGCATCATTCTCGTTAATCACAGGAATAATCTGATTGTCCAACAGCGCATGTAATGTATCGCGCGCATTTAAAAAAAACGTTCACGGTCTTCAATATCGGCACGAGTTAATAAAATTTGTCCAATATGAATATCATAAATCGCAAATAATTTTTCCCAGGCTTGAATAAGCTGGCTCTGCCCTACTGCAGCTAGAAGCTGCTTGGAGGCAATGGTTGGGGGAAGTTGAGGATGATTTAAATAATGTCGTCCTGCTGCAATCGCACCTGATGTCACAATCACTACACGAAAACCCGCTTGATGAAGTTGGGCAATCTGACGAACAATATCGACCATGTGAGGTGCATTCAATTTTGGGGAACCATGTGTTAATGTGCTAGTACCAAATTTTACGACGATTGTTTTACGATTTGCCGACATAGTTTGTCCTCAGTGAAAAAATAGAAAAGTGCGGTTAAATTAGCATTAAAATAAATAAAAATCACGAAAAATCCATCTCAAATTCAGATTTTGTGAATAGCTATGATATAGTGCAAAAAAAAGAAAAATAGGATAGAAAATATGACATTAAGTTTGATCGTTGCGATAACAAAAAATAACGTCATCGGAAAAGATAATCAAATGCCTTGGCACTTACCTGCCGATTTAGCCTGGTTTCGTAAAAACACCACAGGCAAACCGGTAATTATGGGTCGTAAAACCTTTGAAAGCATTGGTCGCCCACTGTCGAAACGCACCAATATCGTCCTTTCACGCACGCCTTACGAACATGAAGGTGTCGTCTGGAAAAATAGTTTTGAAAGTGCGGTCGATTTTGTCAAAGAATTTGATGAAATTATGCTGATTGGCGGGGGCGAGTTATTTAAACAATATTTACCTAAAAGCAGATAAATTGTATCTCACACAAATTCAAGCAGACATTGACGGCGATAC
>BNJV01003106.1_pt1 | contig 70517 bp, 150 predicted proteins | sample 8540591 | NCBI WGS metagenome assembly BNJV01 (sample SAMD00202457, study PRJDB9452) | human saliva metagenome | host: Homo sapiens
TTTACGGCTGCCGGAACGTGGCGGAAGATGTCAGTGATTATGATTCATTCTCGGCAATGCTGCTGACGGTGGGCGATCTTGTTGGATTACGGCCGTTTCGGCGGCGGCGATCCTGACGTCTCATCCACCTGGACGCCCTGAAAGAACTTTGTTTTACCAGTCCAGTTTTGGCGGACGAGGCCTGTGTCCGTGTCCCAGCGCGCGCCCGTCTCCTCCACGGTGGCCTTGGGCTTGACCGACTGGCACTAGACAGCACTCAGCGTAAACGAGCCGTGTCGTGGCCAGCTGGTTCTGTCGGTCTCTCGCGAGGGTTTCTGGGTACCCGGGCGGCTCCATCGATGAGCGAGGTGTGGTTGACCACGCCAGCGCGTCGACGATATCGTTGTCGCATGGGAAGGTCGGAATTTCATCTTCGGGGCCCCAAGCAGTCCTTCTTGAACCACACGCGGCCCTGCTGCATTCTACCCGTATGGGGATGCGTACGCACCATCTTTGTCGGTTAGGGGCCGGCGACCGATCGAAGAACAGCTGCTCCTCCGCATCCGCTGTTCGCTGAATGGCCTGGTGTCAGCCAGATTTGACCGTTCTCGCAGCCGACCGTAGCCGAACTCTTCTGCCCCACTTCCTGTGCCGCGGTTGCGATGATGGCGTCACAGACTTCCAGCGCATCACCTTTCAGGCGGTTCAGCACGTGAAGCTGTCGTCGGCAGTTGAGCCATGTCGCCTGACGGTGAGTCAGCAGCCGTTTCAAAGCCGATAGCGCGAAGTCCCACGCCGGAACACCCGGATGTTCTCTGATCTCGGGCGACGGCGCGTAACGATTATCCTCACGACGGAAAAGCAGACCGCCGTCAGCCCAGCGCAATGTTGCAGGCAGAAGAACGTTTCGAGCGCTTCTTGAACTGCAGCAGGCCGGGAGCGTCGAACTGCTCAGGGTGGACAGCCTCGCCGGAAGTTCGCAGGAAGGCGTACATTCCCCGGCACTCGGCTCGCACAGGTCCAGCTCACAGTACGAACGATGACTGGACCGCCACCGGGGTTGAGTCCTACCCCTGATCACCCATGCCAGTCCGGGTACTTCACGATTCGAACTGGTCAGTATGGTCATCTCGCTTTAGCTCTTCCATCCAGCGTAGGCGCCCGCGAGGCCGTCGTCGACCAACAGGTTCGAATGACCAGCCACCGCCGCCGCGGGAGCCAGACGTGGTATAGGTAGTCGCGGGCGCGTCCGCAGACTGTCCTGCACGGACCCCAATCGGCCTTTGGTTCTTGGTGATCGTTCGTCGTGATGATCAGGGACAGCGCCCTTTACCGTAATGGCACCGCCCCGCCTGCAGGTGACAGCGCCGCCCGCAGGAACCGCCAGCCTGCTGCCGCCCGTACTGTCAAAGCCAGTGCAGCTGCGTCCCCGGAAGATCCTCACTCCGGGTCGTTGTGATGTCCCTGATCTTTGCGTGAGAACCCCACCCGGTAGTGGTCTGACTGGCAGCTCGCCGGTGATGATCTCGTGTCAGGCGCCTCGCCCGAGGTGCCACGCGCCGTGTGAACCGGCTGCCAGTTTCGCTCTTCCCCATACGCGGCGTGGGCACATGATCGCACCAGTGCGGGCGACGCCCGGCCCGCACATCCGCCGGGAATTTTCCAGCCGGCGCGCGATGTCTTGAGGGTCTACCCGTCGTACCTTGGGGTAACATCGCCTTCGTGAAATGACCAACCGCCGACGGCAGAGCGGCGTTGGCCAGAATCCGCCGGTGTCAGTGGTCTTTTCAGTGATCGCCATCGATCGGCTCCACGTCCGTGACCTCCGGAGGCCATTGCTACGGATCAGTCTCGCCCGGTTAGGTCGCCATCTGCCAAACACCATCACCCGTCCACCATGCTGATGTTCACCTCGTCTTCGCGCTCCAGTGTCCGCAGCCGGGCGATCTCCAGCCGGCGACCACGTGCCCGGCTCACCGTCAGCCGCCGCCGCGTCGATCGCTCCATCATCCCCGTCGATCAACGCTTCTGGCTGATCCGCTCGAGTGGTGTACCCTGCCGTACCTCAGCGGCCCGCTGATCGGATGCCGCTCTTTATTTCCGTGCGGTTCGTGAACCCGCCTTGCGCGCCGTTCGGATGGACAGGCCGTCCACGATCCCGCGAACGTTCAACGCCCCTCGCGCGCGGTGGTCATGCTTTAGTCAGCCAGTGTCGTCTCGACATTTCGAGAACGACAGATCCTGAATCGCTGATCTTCTTAACTTCCCTGCTTCAGTTCCGGGCACAGTAGAGAGGCGCTTGTGCAGCCACGTGAGTCACCAACGTCGAGCAGTCAGTAGACGCCTATTTTACCGAACTCAGTCAAGGCTGCACCATGCGCGTAAGCTGGTGCCAAGCCTCAAGTTCTCGCCCATCGCCAGGCTGAGGGCGGCATCCCTGCACACTCGCAAACGCACTGTCATCACCGCACAGTCAGGACCGGTCAGCCGGACCCCATACAAGGCAGAGGCTCGTTTTGGCCAATGGACCCCACGGCCGCGACTCAGCACGCTGTGACGACGCACTGACACCGCCGCAGCCGTGTCACCGTGCAGTTCTTTGACTGACGCGATGTCGCCCATCCCAAAGCTGCCTCCTCCGGTGTCGTCCTTGTCCACGCTGCAGCTGTGGTGGTCTCTTCCGCAAGGGTCGAGTTCCACGTGACTAATGCCGATGTACGACCGCAGTGGCGGGACCCGGATACGCCCGCGCATGGGCCCGAACATATACGCGCTGCACTCGACGGCGGTGTAGCAATGGCAAAATGCCACCTGCCGTGGGTGGCGGCCCATGGCCGCTGGTGGCGCAGTCGTCGAACGTCACGCCCCGCAGCCCACCGCGTAGCACCCTCCGCGAGTTCTGACATCCATGGCCACGCCGAGCACTTTTGCACGCATGTCCCGACACCGGCATGCGATGCGTGGAACCCAGCACTGTGTCGACCTGTTACGGACTGAGCACCCGCCACAGCAGGCGCGGCAGCGGGTTCTGGATCGAGGCACGTACGTACATGAGGGCGCTGCGCACCTGTGGATCCCGCGTTCTTCACGCTGTCTCAGGCCGAAGCCGTAGTACACATGACGACTGACAGTTCTCAAAACACGACACCGTCGGTCACGTGGTCGGTCGGGCCGGCGTCGGTGTCCCGCCACGCGGTGTGGCGGACTCACCGACTCGCCACAGTGGTGGAGTCCACCGCTGAGTCCTGAGGATGCCCGGGCGTGAGGCGGCTCACCAGCGCCCTCCCGTCTGCAGTGGTCCACCTGTCCAGATGGCCTTCAGCATGGCGGAGCAGTCCCCTCGCAGGTGAATGCCTCGCCCCTCTGGCCAGCTGGCGCTTCGATAGTGTCCAGTGTGACCGCGCGTTGACGGCGACGTACACGCGGCCGCCCTTGGTGCCTCGTACGTGCCTCCATCTGGAACCAGCCCTTTCACGGTGACGCGCGACGCCCTCAGCCACGTCCGACGAGCAGCCCGACCCGCTTACCCGCAGCCGATCCTTGTAGGTGGAGTCTCAGTACTGGTCGACCATGAGGCGCAGCCACTGGGTGTGTCACCAGACCGACGACGCCCTCGCACCGCCCAGTGATAACGAACTCCCGGTCCATCTTCAGCTCGTCGGGCTCTTCAGAGCACGTACCGCGCTGTTCTTGGCGGCGTCGGCGAAAGCGCGCTCTGCGAAGTCGACGGCGTGTCGACGCCGGCGACGACAGTGCCGACCTTCTGAATCTGCAAGCAACTATAGGTGTGGCTATGGTTTTCAACCCTCAAAAAGCCAGCACCATATCACGCCACAACCTCGTGTAACGTTAAGTTAAGTGTCCTATCTGGCCTGCGCGGCGGGTGGCTTTATCTCACCAAATTTCGGCCTGTACTCAGGCGGCGTGCTCTCGCAGGAGGCGTCCTCCTCTCCCCGCCCTAAACGGTCCCGAGGGCGGTAGCCTCCGTGTCGATTGCGCCCATCGACAGAAGGGGGCCTTGCGACCCGCCAACGCCCTAACAGCTGAAAGCGTTGAGAAAAATTCGGTTTGACGCTGAGCACTTTGCACCTGTGCTTAGTGCTGGGTGGCTAGTCTGACCCGTCTCCAGCTCAGATGTTGGCTCTACAGGTGCACAAAGTTTGGCCGTCTGCTGTTACAGAGAAGTGACGGCCCATACGCCCGGATGCTGCAGTGACAGGTGCATCAGCGCCGGGGCAGGTCGTTCCGTCCACCCACTCACACGTCCTCAGCACCGCCAGGTCCACCTGATCTTCACACGAGCCCCACCCGGCATCTGCAGGAGGGGATCCCAGCCTCGTCCAGCGCACCCCACGGGCAGGACAGACCCACGATCGCCCCCGCACGCTCCCAGACAGATGCGAGCACCGCACAGGCAGCCGTGCCACGCCAAAATTTTTGGGGTCTACCGGTACTGCCCGAACAGGGGGCCCTACCGGATCGTTCCACCATACGAAAAGGCCCAATCGAGCCCCAGCAAAATCGCGCCATTCCAGCCTCCCCCATCACCAAAAGCCCACCCCACTTCGAGTTTCGCTTGCACCAAGCACTCAGTACCAAGTGCTAGGTGCTGGGTCTGGGTGCTGGGTGCTGGGTGCTTAGTGCCTCCGGCGTCCTTGGTTGCATATACGCTCGCTTCGCTCGCATGTCACATAGAAGCTCGCCCCTGCCCTTCGTCGCTCTGCTCGCCTGAAGCCCCGCAGTCACTGCGTTCCTTCCGTCTTCCTCTCGCTGCGCGTCGAGAAAGGCAGTCTGATTTTTACTCGCTTCGCTCGTCTGGCGATCTTGGATGAGTGCTCGTATGCACCGCAATCATATGGAGTCAGAACCATGAATCTCAAGGCCCTTGAAGCTCGACCTCGATCAGCTTGTTGCAATGCTTAACGCTCTGATGGCTGCTGGCGCGCCTATGCAGAATGGCGGCCCATCGAACGCGAGATCGAACGCATCAATCAACAGCTCATCCCCTTCTGAGGAATTAATCAGTGACGGTCCAATCATTCATCAGCAGATGATCGCAATCACTGAATCCGACAGAATTGAGCTGGCGCGTCTCACCAAAGCTGTCACCGCAGAATGACGCTGCGTGCGCGTGCGGGCCGCCTGACAGATGAAGACGCTGTCTCGCTCGCAGGTGACTGCGCGCATCCGCCAACTCAATGGCAAATATCGCGCCTGATTGCAGAGCGGGCTCGCTACGCTCACCCTCAATCCTGAAGTACATCAACCCTGATCTCTGAGATCATCATGACGACCGCTCAGCCCATCCGCAGCTTCCGCAACGAAACCCTCCGCGCCATCGAATACGCTGAAGGCGTTGAAAAATGGCACTATGACCCGCGCACGAAAGCGATGCTGCGCATGCAGATCCGCTCCGCGAAAGCTGGCGGCCTGTCGGCTGCACGGTGGCTGGTCAACTACCGCAACAAAGCGCTCGCCGTCTGAAACAACACACGCTCTACTGGAGAAACATCATGCATCCCATCCATCAAATCGATCCTGAACGCTGTCGAGACCAACGCCCGCCTGCCGCAGAACTACCGCGGCTTTGTGGAGCTAAACCCTGCAAATGGGCCGCATCACGCAAACGAAAGCCGGCCGCGTAATCGGTCTCGGCTCGATCCCCGCACACATCGCTATCAACCGCACTCCAGATAAGGAGCACGCGATGTACGCTGACACGATTGGTACCATCGCGACGCGTGGCCCGCACAGAAGGCTGCGCCGCGTATGGCACACAATGATGATGAAGTTCTTCCTGATGCAGGAGAGAGCACCATGCAGTATGAAATGGAAACCGGATACGAACAGTGGCAGCTTGACCAGATGGCAGAAGCCTGCCCGTCAGTCGAAGATGAACTGATGGAACTCGAGAATGCTGCTAAAACGGCACCGCGACAGAAGAAGAAGTCGCGCTGATCCTGAAGGACCGCTACTCACGCTAGCGGCGTTGACGCTTGCTGACCATTCAATGAGTGGTCAGCAGGGGCACAGTGCCCAACACTCAACACACGATCTTACTGGAGCAACACCATGAACACGACCAACTTCTTCCTCTTCGCCGCCGAAAAAACTGAGCAACGAAGGCCGCACCGCCTTCCTGAAAGGCGCAGGCAACAGCAACATCTTCGCGATGGTTGGCGACATCCAGCGCGAGCTGCGCGAAGATCAGAAACGCAGCCGCAAAGCTGAGCAGGGCCTCGACGTTGCAAACGCGATGGATGAACAGCGTCGCTTCGAGAACATCTACGAAGATGTGGGCGTGGAAGCCGATCTGCAAAAACGCGCTGCGTTCGATGCGAGTCGCCCGCGCGACCGTCGACCAGATCGCCGGAGAACCCCGCTGTACGACTACGTGATGGGTCTGGACGCTGTGCTGCAGCTGATGCAGGAAGGCGACAGCAAGTACAGCCCGGATTGGCTGAAGGCTGCAAAGAGACCGGCGCCTTCACCGAAAGATGAACTGAAAGCTGGCGAGACAGCAACGCGCCGCTGACGCCAAAGCTTGGTGGAAATCGCCGAGCCGGTGATCCGCAAACCGCTTCGCCTCGCTGACCATCAGTGAGAAAGACGCCGCTGCGCTGGACGAAGAGGCAGTCATCGACGACCTGAGCGTCGTTCAACAGCACGACCTGATCGTCGCTGGTGGCAGCGCGATCGCCAAAGCTCGCCCGCAACAAGACCAGCAGCATGAAGTACAACTCGGTGAAAGCCCCTCGGCACGCTGGGTATGCTGTAGGCTGATCTGAATGCAGTAAAGCCTTCTACAAAGAGTTTCAGAAGCGTAACCTGCAGGCCCTGCAGCGCCCACATCGAGTCCGCCGCAACCTGAAGTCCGCGATCTCTGATGAGCTGAGGCTGGCCCCTCGGGGGCTGGCCCTTCGCTCGGACAGGCAGATACATGCGGCTACGACAGACACATGGGCCGCCCGCCGAGCTGACTGCTGCATATTATGCAGGTGTTGCACCGCAACATAGAGCACACACCCGGGACCGTCATGCGCAAGAGCGAGTGAAGAAGAGCTGCTGTTCTGGAACGAGCTGGCCTACGAGAACAATGATGGCAAAAGCTGTGTCGCGATCGAGCAGGAGCTGACTCGCCGCCGCGATTGACTCACGAAACTGGAACACTCGTGGCCATCGTCTGACACCAATCAACGAAAACCTGCTAGTACATGGCACCTAGCCCTCATGTCTCTCGTAGAAGTATCGAGTTTTGAGGGTGCTTAGTGCTAGGAGAAGACGACATGTTCAACGAAGATAGCATCAAACCCCTGCCCCAGAAACCAGCCAGTCGCTGCTCGCGCAACTTCGGGTTTCAGTCGTGAATGACGAGCTGATGCGCTGCAGCAGGTGATTGTTCTGCGCCAAGACACAACGGACCAGGTCCCGAGAACGCTGCACTGGATCTCGATAGCTGCAAACGCAGTTCGTTCCCCTGAAAGCAAGGAGCCTGATATGTTCATCGTGATCTTCTACTGCGTGCCCGCCCTCGCAGTTGCCGTCGGCCTCGCCACTGTCTTTGACGAGCATCGCAGGGCTCAGGAGCGTCTGACCCAAAGCAAACTGGACCTGATCAGTGAGCTGCACAGGCTCAAACACGAGAAACACGAGATCCATGGGTACGATGCTGCACGCATGGATCGACGCGTGATCGGCCCTGAAGAGTGCTGATCGCAACAAGATAGAAGGAGTTGCCCAATGTTTACCGCAGGCTTGGTTGTCGTTCTCGGTGTTGTCCTGATCTTCATCAAGATGCCGCTCAAGACCAAACTGTGGTGGCTTGGGCACCCTCTCGCACTCGATGTCAGTGTGAGTGGCCTCGTGCTCGCCCTGCACTGGGGTACCTACAGTGGCGTCATGGCAGCAGCAGTTGCTGGGCTGCTCTGCTCCATCCTGTCCTCGATCGGCAAGTCAGTATTCGGCTCGATCAAGGGCGGTGAGTACACCCCCGGCATCATCAACCTGAAAACTGGAATCTGAATACATGAGCAACGAACTGCGTACCGCTCTGCCCTACCTGAGCCCTCATCGAGGGCCGGCCCCTGAAGGTGGCGCTGAAACGCGCGGCATCTACTGCTATCGGCAAGTTCATCGGCAACGCCCGGGTGATCATTGAGAACCCGGACAACGAGGAGAAGACCGGCGCGGCAGAGAAAGCCTGCAAGTCCTACGTCCGCATCTACCAGCTGGTGAAGGAAGAGCTGGAATCCGACATCCGCTACAACGAGAAGTTCGATGCTCCGCAGTCGCTCGATTGGACATGCTGGACTTCCGCGACCGGCGGCAGGAAGGTGGACGCCAAACGACGCTGAATCGGCCGAGGCTCATGATCAGGGGCTGATGAAGAAGGGTCTGGAGCGTGGTGTAGCAGAAGAGGCGGTCCGCTCGGCCCCTGTCTTCGGCTGGCGACGAGACGGAGAACCCGCTGGCGGCCGTCAGAACCGACGTAGAGGCGCTCTGGCAGGGCCTCCAAAGGGAAGACCTTACCCTCGAGCCGCTCGGCCCTATGGCCCTGTATTCCTTCGCGCAGAAGCTGGCGGGTAGCCTCGTGAAAGAGCGGGCTCGTGTCGCCAAGACCATCGCGAAGAAGATGGCAGCGGGTCAGCCGAACAACATGGACTTCATCCTGAAGAGTGTCCATGACGCCAAGGAGGCTCTGCTCGAGCGGCGGAGAACTTCGAACAGGACGAGCTGGCCGAGACGCTGGAGCGGGCCGATGAGCGCGGGTTACCCGTGGAGCTGGTGTCTCGATCTTCGCGGATGCGGCAGACGTGGCGGGCTCGGTGACCCCGACGGCGCTGAAACAGGGCAAACCGCCGGTTTCGGGCCGCTCTGACGTGGCGTGGGACGACAACATCCCGTTCTGACGCCCCTACGGCGCGTTTAGAGCCTCTCTGAGGCGTTTGGCGCCCTCGGTAGGGTCTTCCCCTTACCGAGGGCTCTGAGGCTCTAAAGGGCTTTAAACACGTCCAGCCGAGTGCGCTGGCGGCTTTGTAGTCCCTCGGACCCTACTGTCCTAGTTTCCCTAATCTTAGTTGTGATTAGGGAGACCCTCTCCAAGTCGCTAGCGATGAAGTGGCAAGGGTCGACACTCACTTTGCTAGCGACCTCCGTAGAATCACAAATTACGTCTCCTCCCCCTACCTACTCTACTTTCTTAAACTCCTATGTAATTCAATAGCTTACAGAGCATGGTCCCTATCTTTATTCCGTACGTATAAGTAAATGTATTTAAATAACTAAAGATGGCAATAGGGGTCGGATCAAATCAATGACTTAGCGTCGATCCCTCAAGAAAACTCTCAACTAATAATGGTGCACAAAACGAGGCATAGCCCAATCGCGAGAAGTTCGCATTCTCGGTCGCATCTAGTTTAAAACCGCTCGAAAAACTCTACACAAAAGCCTGAGTTTTTCGAGCACCCTCGATAATAGCGCACAGAAATTAACCTAGAGTTAACCAGTACCACAGGCAGCAAACCCCACCCTCGGAACAAGGAGAACCTCATGGACCCCCAAGACCCCCTGTATCCCAACTGTTCGGTAAGAAGCACTCCATCAAGATACGCAACAACATAGTTCGCACCTGCAAACGAAACGGGGTTGACCCCGTGGTCGTCACTGCCGAAGCGATCAAAACCCTCACCGATCTGCTCGAAGTCCTGAAGCTGAGCCAGTGCCCGCCCGCGCCACTGGGAAGAAGCTCGGGCGCCCCCGCACTGTCGATGCCCTGCGAAACCACTTCGACTACTCAGCGGCTAAGCGCGCTCTGGAACTCGCCGGCAAGGCCCCCAATCTGTCACATGACGAACAAGCACGTGCAGCATGGGTTCGCGGCCTCCTTCTGATCCCACAACTCAGCTCCCCACTGAAGGCTGGACTCAGCAGACATCAACGCCCTCGCAGAGTGGAACATCCTCCCCGAGCGGTTCTTGAATATTAAGCACTCAGCACCCAGTACAAGGTGCCGAGTGGGTCCGTCAGGCAGGGCTTAGCTTCTGTAGTGCGCGACACGTGCACGCACTCACTTTGGTCGCCCACAACTGAGGTGCCGGAGGAGCTTAGCACTCAGCACCGAGTGCTCAGACTAAGCGCAGGAGACCACTGTACCGGCTCGGGCAGTGCGGTCGTTCGAAGAGGCGGTGGGGTTGGGGTTTGATGTACGCCGGGTGTACAGGCTGAAGGACGGCGGGTGGAGCAGGACCGGTGGTACGAGGTGCCGCACAACGACCCTGGCGCTGGTCACCGCCCTGCTGACGTACCGGTGGGGCCGCAGGCGCCGGCTGAGGCGCTCGGGCCGTACCTGCCAGAACTGAGAGTACGAGGACTGATAGAGTCGCGCACATAAACCCAGAGATGGCCCGGCGGTACGGGCAGCCAGATGAGGCGTGATTGGGGTGAGAGAGGATGCACGCTGAGTAGGGATCACACCTGCACGAGGCACACAGCACAGTCGACCTGCTGACTGCTCTGTTCGCGCAGTGCTAGAAGCAGAAAGTGCCCCGCACGACCGAAGCTCAGCAGCTGCCACTGCCCAAGATAGACAACCGGCTGGTGCCGCAGCGGCCAGCGCAGGGGTACTCAGGGCGGCTGCACAGAGGTATACACCAGTACCGCTGGAGGTCGTGCCCGCACCCGGACTGGGGCGCACGAGTCTCGACCTGACAGCGCGCCCAGCCGCACTCTGCTGAGAGCGGACTGGAGCGCTGGCACCTGACCCTGCCCGACGTGGACTACCCTCACTGAACTACACCCGAGACGCTGCTGCACGGTGACGAGGTGGCGTACGAGGTGAACTCACGCTGGCCCCGCCTGCTGCTGCACATGCAGTACGAGCTGAACGGCTCCTCACTGCTGTCCGTCTCAGCGTACCGCGCCGTGCTGGGCGACCAGCTCACTGCGCTGCTGCGCACTCAAGGAGTGCTGACGACATGACATGGCTACATGCCACGGGAGTGGTGATACGCGACGGGCACACGACCGACGAGCACCCGCAGGTACGCGAGGCGTGCAGCTGCTGTACAGGTACGCGCCGCAGTGGTGCCCGGTCCCCTGTCACCCCTGTCCGCCCCTCCAGCCGGTACCAGCGCTAGCCGCGCACCCCACGGCCCTCACGCCACGGCCCGACACGTGCCACCCTCACAGCCCGCACTAGAGCTGCTCGACACCCCCTGCTCCACCGACATGCTCCGCGTAGACTGGACGGTGCTGCGGGAGCTGCTCGTGCCGTGGCTCGACATACCCATCAGTCAGTCTGGCCTGCGGTACAAGCGGCCGTACCCGCAGCTCGGCGGCAGGCTATTCCCTGCTGAACCACTCGTGGCCCAACGAGCTGCTGGCACACGTGGTGTCCACCGGTACGTTCGCACAGGCTGCGCCCGTCGAGGCGTTCCAGTGTCTGCTGGGCACCACCCCGACCACACAACTCAAGGCGCCTCGGAGTCCTCAGATGACCCGCCTGAAACTCGACCCCTCACACGCTGACTTCACCATCGACGTTACCTCCCTCTGCGCTGGTTCTTCTGTCCGACGGCGTGAGCTGGGAGGCGTACGACGACCAGAACCGCAGCATGACCGACACAGACCCTGTCCTCGGCGTCCTGCTGGCCCCTGTACGCGCACTCGAAATACTTCCACGTCGAGTGGCTCAAGCAGGCCATCGGCAAGAAGCGCCTGCAGAAGGCCCCCGACGAAGGCTACCTCCTCCCAACTCAGCACTAGCACTCGTGCTGGGGTGCTCAGGAGAACCATGACTCACTACTCGATGACTGACCGTATTCGTGCGGCCTACGCGACGTACGGGTCGGACATGACCGCCGAAGCCGCCCTGAAGAAGGTGGGCGAAGACAAGATTGGTGACAAACTGGACTACGCCGTGCTGAAGGCGGTGCTGCTGGAGCTGACGGACAAGGCGATCCGCTCGTACGTGAGCCAGAACGCGCCATCCCGGAGCGTCTGGTGGATGACGTGAGCGACGATTTCGTGCGGGCACTGCTGCGCGTGTACACGGCGCCGATCGAGACGGTGTCGCTGCCGAGAACGACGAAGGCGAACCTGCGCCTGCGGGAGAGCCTGCGGGCTCTGAATTGCCTGCCATGAGGTGGCGGATGAACGAGGAGGCAGTACGGGCCCTGATTGGCGACGGGCCGTACCTGGCCTCACTGTACACAGTGGGGAAGGAGAGCATCGAGCAGGCGGGCGTGCATGGCCCCCTGCCTGATGATCCTGTGCTGCACGAGGTGTTGATGAGTTTGCGAACCACAACACCGGTTTCGCTGTGCCGGTAGAAGCGATAGCTCGCGGGCTTGTGGAGCGTGAATGAGGTCTGATCGTCCTACCCGCTGGATGAGCGCGCACTGACTCCGCGCTGCACGGGCCGAAGCGGCTGCAGCACGTACACACCTACTCCATTCACTTCACTAAGGGTGAGGTGTATCAGGCGGCTAACCACTGGACTTTTGACCCGAAGGACGGGGCCCTGATCGAGCTATTGAAAGCCGCCCATGGCCGCGTTCAGGTGCATGGCTGGCTATTAGCCGCACGAGGCGGAACTAGTCGCGCGAGGGCTGATAAGGGAGGTTGATGTGAGAGGTCTGAAATTTTGCGACGCATTCCTGTCGTCTCGGGGCCTCAACGGCTGGCCCGGCCCTATCAGTGACGCCCTGTACATGCAGTGCATAGACGAGGAGACCTTCACGGTTAGTAAGGTTGGGGGCACCCCCGTGACCCTTCGTATCGACGACCAGCCACAAGGCGTGCGGTTTTACCTGCGTAGACAGGTCAACGGTGCGCTACGGATCGACTTGCACAAGCTCACGGCATTGCTCGATGTACCCGAGTGGACACGTAAAGTGGTTAGACGGACCCGAGTACAGCGCTGGTTGCGTGAGCAACAGGAGGACGCGCAATACGTACTAGAGAAGGCGTCGTACGCCCGTAACCCTCAATCCGGCGGTCGAGCCCTCGTCAGACTGCCTGCACGTGAAGCTGCTGCGCAGCGCCCCATCTGCAGATACTGGGAGTGATGGTCGATGATTGAACCGAACTGGGCGGAGATCGGACGCTACCTGACACCGCACGTAACCAACACGATTGACGGCTTCGAGGCCCCTTCGCGGATTCTGCCGTACAGCCTGAACGACCTCACCCTGTCGTACAACTCCCGCAGCTGGGTACAGTAGCTTGATGTACCAAAGGATGATTTGCCGGTGTACCTCGTGGTGTGGCTGCTTCGCTCGAGGGCGGATCCGAGTAACTGAACTGGAGCTGAGCCTATGCGATCCCGGACTCATCGCGAGCGCCTTCGCGAGATCCCTGTTGATACGGGCCCCCGAGCGGTAATGCGCGCCGCCCCCGGACATGCCGAAGAGTTCAAGGCGCTCGTAGAAAAAGCCAACGGTGCGGTCGGGTACACGGCATCGTTCAACCTCGGAATCTCCACCTCCCTGATGAACGTCTTTCATCTGGTGTACCGGGGATCGGGATCATTAATCCCTGCATACGACCAGTGATCGTATCCTTGTCCGTACCCCTCCTTACGAGCCACAGGGCCGGCGGGCGCATCATCTCAGAATTGGGGCTGCATCCGCCCTACAAATACCCTCTGCCTGTCAGCGCCCTCTGTTCCGTAGTCCCCATCGAGGACATTGTCGAGCTGCGCACACTAGAGCCCCTACCGATATGGTCACCGAAGGCAACTTCTTGAGGCTGGACTACAGCAAGATCGTACCCGAGGGTCCAACCCCTTCATGATCGACATCCGCGACGACTTTGTCGCCCGGGCCTATATCCCGAAGCAGCCCCTCATAGAGCTGCCTAACCTTACGCTGCTCCCCACACTGGCTATCCTGCTGGGGGATAACTGGTTCAAGATCACACCGTTGATGCAGCGCACCATTCGCCCTCTACATGACCCCCGCAGTGGGCATGCAACAGAGCGCTCCGCACAGGGTCAGTGTGAAACTTCCGGGGCGACAAGGCGGTCAGTCCGCCCTTCATTCATGATTACGGCCTCAACTCACGCCGTACCGTCCCTGACGAGCCCTCGTCAAATCTCAATTCCTGCGAGTGGACTGGCCCAATCTGGTCAGGCTGCTCGTCCCACCCTGAAAACCCCCTCGACGACGACTGCTTCCTGCCCGCGGACTCGATCACCTTCAAGGGGCCATGGCTGGGCGTAGATCTCAGCACCAAGCACCTAGCGCTGAGGCTTAGCTGCCGCTGGCCCAAGATATTGCTGGTGCTGTTCAACCGGCTGCATCGTGGCATGGCCGTACCACTACCCGTGTATGAAGCGGTGCTCGGCCGTCAGATCACGACACAACTGCGGGTCTTTTGGGGTCTTGAAGCCGTGACACAAGTCAAAGCGGGGAAGTTCGGATTTGAAGTCGTCTACCGCTACGGGGCAGACGAATGTACGGCGAGTGGGCTTCCCCATATGGCTCGGCCAGCCGGATAGCGACGTGGACTTCACCTACTGGGGCCTGCACTCACATAATCAGCAGCACTTCACTGTACCATACAAGGCGCTCAGCAAAGAGCTACAGCAGCTACTGTGCGAGCGCGCACAGCCCTTCACCATAAACGTCGAGGCCCTGCAGATCCTGTTGGGCCTGCCTGTACTGCCTCATGATCCGCAGGACGGCTATCGACAAGAGCTGGAAGGCCGGTTGGATCAGTTGGGATCAGGATGCTGCGCGATGGCTGTATCAGGTCACGCTGGATCGGCTCAACACCATCAAGAACCCGGTCTACCTGAAGCCGGCGGAAGATCCAGAAGAGCTGGCGTGGCTACTGCTGTCAGGTGTAATCTCCCCAAGGAGGGTGGTATGAGCGAATACGTCCCTATATCGTTCGGCGTGAATCAGTACGGTATGACCGCAACATATGACCGCGATGGTACCCCACTGAGGTAACCTTACGCCCCGCGTGGACAGGCCGACCGTACGGTGAAGTGGCTCTGCGGTGGTGGCCGGTAGGTGAATACATCCAGCAGACGTGGTACGTACAGTGGGGCGATCTGCCGGAGAATGTTCAAACATTCCTGAAGCAGAGCCCGCAGGCGGTGTATGTGCATATTCCTGCTCTGGAGCGGCTACTGGGCTTTAAGCTGAATCGCCGCACAGTCAAGCAGAAGCGCTGTCTGAAGATACTGGAGGAGTCCGGCTCGGATCTGCTGGCCAAAATAGTCGAGGCCAAGTCATGGGACCATCTGCGCATCCGACCAGTATGGATTAAGCCATATGAGTGCGCTGACGAGCTGGCGTGGCTCATGACCCTGAAGGTGCTCCATGTCTCGAATCTATATTTCGAATGATCGGCTGCTGGCAAACGGACAGCTACTCTATACCGACGACGAGGACCCGTTCATCGACGACCTGAAACTAAATGTAGAGTGGGATGGCGGGGGCTGGGCGATCGTCAAACCGGAGCCTGTCTGCGCCCGATCGCTGGATTGGTACGCCGGCCACATCAATCATACGCGACCGCCTGTCGAAGACGGTGATTGGGGGTCGGTTCACGTTCAGCCTGAATCGCCATCAATTGAAGGCGCTGTTCCCGTTCACGATTGAACGCACGGGCTACTGTATACATCCACCCACAGACGCAGCGTCTGATCACCGATATGAATAGCACGATGCTTAACCGTATCATGTATTCGTGTGACGGTGCGATGGTGCTGCGAGGCCGGATACTGGTACCCGAGTACGGACAGCAAGACCGAATTCGATCAGCTCAAGCTAATGGGGTGTCATACTATGAATCAGGTGTGCCTCGTGACGGCCAACCTGTACCGATGGCTGGTAGGTCAGTCATGCGAACGACAGTTGAGCGGCGCGGTGTTCACCCGGTTCTATCCAAAGCACGAACTGTCACTGCTCGGATTCTCTACTCAACACCAGCCGGTGTTCGTGTTCAGCCCGTCGCCGGAGATCACCGCATTGGTGATCTTGCTGGGTATGAACTCTAGATTGCCCGAGAATGTAGTGCGCACGGCGATCGGCGAAGATCTCTACAGTACGCTGTATTTTAGCGGTGTAATCAGCGGGTTGCGGAAGATGGCAAGGACGATGGTGCGGTACCGGATCAAATCCGACGCTGTACAGGACTTCATGTTACGGGTGCCTACGGCGGACCAGTCGTTGTTGGAGCGTGAGGTCGTAGCCTTGCATCGGCGTAGAAACAAGTTCTACCGCCGGAGCGCTACTGCTCACCAAGACCCCATGTACCCCTCATCGCTATAGGACTCTCAGCCATGAAGATGATTGAACTGCGTGACGAATACATCGACAAGATGCCCTCCGAGGATCTGATCCGAATGATCAGGGCCACCCACTTCCGCAAGGGCTACCCCAGCCCTGCCGAATTGGTGTCTTACGGGCTGCCCGGCGAATGGCCCGAAGATGGTATAGGCTACGTGAATCTGAGTTCCATGGCCCACCGCCAGCTCGCCATCTCGAATTCAGGCGGGCTTGCCCGACCTGTCACTGGAAGCAGTACACCGCGCAGTGTATGGACTCATCAAGGGTACGACTTATGAAGCTTAATGCCGCGGCGGTCATCCGCTATGTCACTGATGGGGCGGTGCAGCCCGTAGGGGATACCTTCATCTCCTACGATGAAGCCAATGGCGTGTACCGGTATTACGACAACACCGGCAGGCACTTCTTCCCCGAGGAAGTAGAGTCGGCGCTCAGCCTTGAAGACTATGAGCTGCTGGAGGCGGCCACAGCGCAGGATACCGAGTATCTGCTGTTGCATCTCGGGGGCTGAAACCCTCGGGCCTGCTGGAGCCCGAAGACGATATCGGTCTGCGCCCAGAACCCTGACTGGATCGCCGACCAGATGCGAGAGTTCAACATCGATGTGAGCACCTCCGACCCATCGACTACGAACTGCTCGGCGACATGCTCCGTGCACTGGCGGCTGCACTGCCGCATCTGCAGACCATGGTCAGTGCTGAATCTACGCGAGAGCAGCTGCTCAAAGCGTATTCTGAACTGCGGACTGCGTACACGGTATGGCGATAAAACTTGTAAAACAATCGTGTCCCTCATGCGCAACCCTACGCGAAGATACTGGACTCTCGATGCGCGCAGTTGAGCGCCAAACGAGATAGATCGACACACGTTGCGTCGACTTGAGCATGAGCACTTCCATCCGGACCTCGATGTGATAGAACGGCTCGGTCGGTTCTACAGGTGAACCCTGATTGACCTGTTGGTCACTCTGGAGCTATGATGGCCTCCCCGGACAACAACACTTCTGCTGAAGGAACAGGATTCATGAAGCTGGTTTTTCCTGACGAGCCCCCTACCCGTGGGTGAAGGATGCTGACGGTCAGTGCCCTACAATAAAGAGTGGACCAGCCATGAACGCGATGTCAATTCTCTGGCCGACTTCGCAGCCGTACTGACGAAGCAGCCAAGGCCGGTGGCTGCCTCCTGAAGGGCCTCGTTGAGCGCCCGCTGCAGGCTGAGTCTCGCCAAGGGGCTACCGATCCCGATACCCCGACCGAGTGGTTTGCTTCGATATCGACGGCATCATCGGAGCGGATGTGCCGTCGGTCATGGCGAAGCTCGGGTTCAAGGACATAAACTACCTCACCAGCTGAGCGCTTCTCATGCGCAAGAAACACGGCAAGGTCTGTGCCCATGTGTTCATGCTGTTGGACCGCCCGGTGGATCCGAGAGCGATCAAGGACTGGCTCACAGACCCGAACCTGACCAAGCTGGACGACGAAGTCACTCTAGCCAAATCCGGCGCCGCGCTCATCTTCCCGCTGGACGTGTCGGCTTTGCCAAAAACGATAAGCAAATCGCTTGCGCCCATGGCCAGCCTGCGATCATCATTGGCGGACACGCCCTGAGCGCATGCCCGCCAACCGGATCAAAAGCCGGTAAAACCTCCCGCTACGTCAAGAAGATCAACGAACTCCGTACACTTGCAGGTCTTTCGGATGTCCGTCAGGTCACTCGGAACGCGGCAGGTACCGAAGTCGCCGCTCATGTACAGCCGATCCCGCTCTGCGACATCAAGGAAGAACGGGGGTTCGTCTACTTCGACATCGGCGGAAACGGACGCTGGAGCTACTACCATCCCGAGGACAACCCCAAGTTCATCCGCAACTTCACGGGGTGAGCCCTCTACCTGACCTCTGAGCTGTTTCCGGACCACTGGAAAGCCCGAGTGAGTAGCGGAGAGATTGAGGCTGAGCAAGCCGAAGAGCAGGATCTTGAAGGAGAACTGCCTGAGCCCTTTGCCTTCTACGCTCACAACCTCGGCGGTTCGCTGCATCTCGGCTTCCGTAACAGGAAGTCTGGTGTGGTAGAGGACATCAGCAAGCAGAGTGGCGTGAACGCCTACAAGTCAGTCATGGCTGCTTACGGACTGGAACCCATGAAGCCGGAAGAGATCCCAACTGTCAACGTGGTATACAACCCCACAATGGCTTCGGGCTACCCTCGAGCAACGGCTCGGCGATCGGCAAAGGTGAATACCTTTCGTGCCTCGAGGCTATGCTGATGGAATCTGCTTCCAAGCAGCGGGCTTCTGAGTCGACTTTGGCTGAGGTACGCCGTGACGCGCCACAGATCGGGCACCCTGCTGAACCACGTCATGAATGGCCACACGGAATGCCAAGTCCACTTCCTGAACTGGCTGGCCTACCTGCCGCAGGTACGCCGCAAGATCGGTGTGGCATGGCTTTCGACCGGTGCCCACGGCACTGGTAAGAACACGCTGGCCGAGCATGTAGTAGGTGCGCTAGTTGGTCGGGAGAACTGGAATACGCTGCAAGCCGAGAACCTCGAGGACCAGTTCAACGGGTACATGGCCGACAAGATGTTCACGCTGATCGATGAGGCAGACTTCCGCTCCAAAGCGGCAGGTAAACCCCATCTGATCAACCAGCTCAGGCCATGATCACCAGCGAGAACTATGCGGTTCGGCGCATGCAAGTGGCGGTCGGGAAGGAGGACAGCTGGAACGCCTTCTTCATCAACTCCAATGAGGAGTTTCCGATCCCCATCGCACTGACTGATCGCCGGTTCAACATCCCGCCCTATCAACCTGAACCTATCCGGTACACTGAAGTGGAACTCAAGAAGATCGCCGAGGAGCTGATGAAGTTCGCGAAGGTCATCGCATCCATTGCCCCGGACGAGGCCAAGGCAAAAAGCGTGATCATGACCCGACAGCGTGAGAAGGCGAACGAGGTGACGACTTCGATTTACGACCAAATGATGCACTCTCTTAAACAGGGTGACATCAAGAGGTGGCTGGATTTGCTGCCGCCGCCCCGAAATCGGATGAGCCAGCTTCACTCGCGGAAGCGGTTGTCACTTGACCGGGCGCGCAAAGCCCTGACCCGATTAGTTCGATCCCTGCCTCGTCGTACCGGCACCGCGGATATCAAGTCCGTATGGGTCGCGGTCAACGGTAACTCTCACGACATCGACGCCGGCGATTTTCCAGCGCACGCTGCGAAGCGAGAGCTTGGAGGTCGAGTTCCAACGCTACTTCGGTGGATGGGGCAGGTACTGGTCCAACGACGCAAAGCCTACTCTCCCAGCGAGTGGGAACAGATCAACGGCATTTTGGAGATGTGGAAATGAAAGTGACCCGTCCCTACGCCCTGCTGTACTACCGTGCGCTGACCCTACGGAGAGCACGAGATCGACCGCAGCTGTAACCTGCTGCGGATCGCAGACCCGCCGAGAACACCGCCATGCTGGACGAGGTGGTACTCGGCGTCGATCCGAAGCTCACGGCCCACCGGCGGGCAATCGCCAAGGCGGTCCGCTCCGGCGTGAACGCCATCACCATGCTGACCTGCAACTACCAGCACCTGCAGGAGCTGTACGGCAGCATGGAGATCCTCCACACCCCAGCGCCTGTGCTGGGGCCACACCCTGACTGACGAGGAGCCTGAAGATGGTGATGCAGCTGAACGAGCCACAACTGGCGGCGTACGCGGCAAATCTAAAAGCGTCCTGTGCCGCAGTACCTTATGGCGGAGCTGGAGAAATTCAAAGCCGTACCGAACGTCAGGAAGCGATCCTAAAGGAACTGGACCTGCGCAAGGACCAGAAGCCATCTGACTACTCCGTGCCCATGACCTTCCAATGAAAGTCACCTTCAAGCGACTGCACCCCCATGCACAACTCCCCAGTACGAGCGACCGATGGCGCAGCCGGCTACGACGTTCGCTCCGTGGAACGCCTCACACTCCAGCCGGGTGACCACGCAGTGGTCGCGACCGGGCTGGCGGCCCAGATACCCTGCCGGAACCGTCCTTTACGCGTTTAGCCGTAGCGGTCACGGTTTCACTTACGGTGTTCGTCTCCGTAACTGCGTTGGTGTCATTGATTCCGATTATCGCGAGAGCTTAAAGTAGCTCTCAAGAACGACGGTGATCGCCCTCTGAACATCGAAGTCAGCGACAGGATCGCCCGAGTGGTCCTGATGCCCTTCTACACCATCGAAGCCTCTTTCGGCGAACTCGACAACACCGAGCGCGGCGAGGGTGGGTTTGATCTACGGGCGTATAACCCGTAGCGGATCGAAACGGGTTCACTGGAGCCTAACTATGAAGAAGACCCTGATCGCTCTGGCCCCTGCTCACGGCAGGCTCTGCGCACGCTCACGGCTGCGAAGGCGGCCACCAGAACTGCGCCACCAACCCTCAGCACCAATGGCAACAGCAACAACAGCAATCCAGCGCTTCTGGCGGCGACTCGTCAGCGACTGCGACAGCCCCGACGACCTTGTCCCCTTCGATTTCGACGCACTCCAGTACGGACTCTCGCAGCTGGAGCATCCGGCCAGTGCAGCCCCTGACACCGCCGGCAGTGACGCCGACCGCTACTGTCAGCAGGGTATGCGGACACCGAGTGCCAGCCTCGCACGAAGATCGTGCGTAGGTCGGTCATCGGCCTGAACAATCGGCCGATGTCAGCTGCCGAGTTCGAAGCCGGCACTGACGAGTACACCGTCGCCGATCTGGACGAACCGTACCGCCGCATCGAGGTCGTCCCCGGCCTCATCCGCCTCCTCGGCCACCGCGTCGTCGAGACCTCCGCGGTTACCACCGTCAGCACCGGCTACAGCTGGGGCATCGGCGGTAACGGGTCCGGTGGTGCTGGCGGCAGATCGGGGCAGGCGGCTCCTCCGGCCTGCAGCGCATCGTCACCACCGTACGCCTGCACTGAGTGCGTCGCCTACGAGATCGACTCCCGGCCCAAGGCAGAACCTCCTGCCCCGCCCAAGGTCATCTACAAGACCCGCACGGTCAAGCAGTACATCCCTCGTCACCCTACTGCGAAGTATGCAACAAAAATGACTGAGCACCAAGCCCAGTCGCTAAGTGCCCGGCTCGACCGTCTGGAGAAGGCGGTCGGGCAGACGGCCGACCTCCTCGAGCACCTTCTGAATCATTCGGGTTATGTCCAAAAATCATCGACTCTCTTGGACCATCAGCCGACGCTGCGGGATCTGATCGACGTACTGGAGAAAACCGGGTGGCTGACCGTCCGGTACGAGCCAGCCTGATCGGAGTCTCGTTCGACGACGAGGACACCGAGAACAGCGGTCTGGTCAGCTTTCACCGGTGACCCGATCGTGCAGATGCAGCTGACCCTGCGCTACTCGGAAGAGCTGCATAAAGCCTACCCGATCTGGCCAAGACGGTTGCCGAAGTCGCAGCGGAAGTTGCGGCCGAAGACGACCCTGACCTGTCACCGGACCGGGTGCTGCACTGATGCCACGATTCAAAGTAGTAGACGCCCTTGGCCGCAAACCTGACATGTTCTTCGCGAACTGGCTGGATGCGGTCAAGGTGCGAGCCCACGCCAACCTCGACCTCCATAGCCCTCGCTACTATGTAGCCCTGCGCGGCAAACCCTCCGCGTAAGTTGAAATCAAAGGATACTCCCATGCGCCCTCAAATCGTTCGCCAAGCCCTCCTGTCCTGCATCGCCGCCCGCCAACCCGTCATGCTGCACGGCAGCTTCGGTGTCAGTAAGTCCGACATGATCCGCGGGATCGCCAAGGAACTGGAACTGGACCCTGATCGACCTGCGCCTGTCGCAGCTTGACTCAGCTGACCTGCGCGGCATCCCCCACGCCGACGGCAAGTTCACGAACTGGCTCACTCCGAAGTTCCTGCCGCAGGATCCGGAGTCCCAGGGTATCCTGTTCCTCGACGAGATCAACTCCGCCGCTCAGGCCACCCATGCTGCCGCTTACCAGCTGGTTCTGGACCGCCGGCTGGGTGATTACGAGCTGCCGGCTGGCTGGACCATCGTCGCCGCCGGTAACCGGATGCGCGACCGCGCCATCGTGAACCAGATGTCCACGGCTCTGAAGAACCGCTTCGTCCACCTCGACTACGAAGTCCACTTCGACGACTGGATCGAATGGGCTCAGAAGGCCAGTATCGATGAGACGATCATCGGCTTCCTGCGCTTCCCGCCCGGCCCTGCTGAACGAACCGGACAGCCCCTGACTGCAACCCTGAAGGACCGCAACAGCTTCGCTACCCCGCGCAGCTGGGAGTTCTTCAGCCGTTTGCTGGCTACCAAAGCCTGACGCCGAAATGCGTCGCGTGCTGGCCGGCTCGGCAATCGGTGAAGGTAACGCTGCCGAGTACATCACCTACTGCGAGGTTTACAAGGATCTCCCGACGTACGAGGAAATCCAGAAGAACCCCGCCAAAGCCAAAGTTGCCGAAGACCGCAGCCGCTAACTTCGCCGTCGTGACTCATGCTCGGCCGTCGCTGCACCAACGACGACTGGAAGCCGGTGTTCGAGTACATCGAGCGCCTGACCCCCCGAGTACCAGATGCTGTTCATCAAGGACACCAACACCCGAGTGCTCTCGATGGTGCGCAGCAAGGAGTTCCGTGAATGGGCCAAGAAGAATGCCGATCTGCTGCTGTAATGGCGGCGAGGGAGCAGTTTGACCGCTCCTCCGGGAACATCTCCGGGACCAGATCCGACACATGCCCCTGCAGAAGATCAAGGGCTTTCGAGGACTGGGTCCGGGAAATCTCGATGATCCGGAGCTGGCAGCGATTGCCGACCAGCTCCGCAAACACAACGTCTATGTGCACCGCCACCTGACGGCGAACCTGACTCTGGACGACACAACCGTCATACCCTACAAAGTCGACTGCTCGAACGCCAAGAAGCTCAAGCAGTACATCGACCTTGAAGAAGTACAAGGCACGATGCCCTCCAGAGTCAAGAAGTGCTTCACCAAGAGGATCACATGGCGAAACCCTGCTCAACAGCAGTGCGACAGTAGAAGAGCTGTTGCTCGATGTCATCCAGCGAAAAGCTGACATTTTGGAAGCGAACCACGCCTACCGTACGGTGGTGTGCCTCATATTCGCACCCTCATTGGCAGCTGCCCGTCGGACGGACGCTCGTTCCGCCCCCAGAAGTCCTGCGCTTATGACGGCTACGCGGACCAGTCAGGAACGGACTCCGGGCAGGTTCGCCCGTGTACATGGCGGGCGCCATTCTCGCCGTCGAGTACACACCATGCGGTGACTCGGTGCTGCACATCGACGAACTCGCTACCGACTGGCTCGGGGACATCGCGGGCTGGCTCGAACTACTCGACTACCCCCACAACCCAGCGGAAGTGCCCGCCTTCGCCCACCAAGGCTACTACGGCGTAAACTCCGCTCTCGAATGGCTGCAACAACGTTCAATCACCACTCAATGAACGGCTCGAAGCCTACGCACGCAAACTGGATCTCTATATGCGACTGAAAAATCTGATTCTGGGTCTGACCAAAATCGTCTGCTCCCCCAAGTTCGTCTTCCACCACGCCAACGAACGCGTCTACGCAATCATCGAGATGCGTCACAAAGCCATTCGCGCACGCACCAAGGAACTCAAGGAGTGGGGGCTCAACCCCCGCCGTGACGACGAGCTGCCGTACCTGCACCGTATGGCAGAAGACAGCCTCCAAGCTCTGCTGAAACTGCGGCGGGCCGCCCTGCGCAACATGAGGACCAATCATGCACTCCGAATCAGCATCCAGCAGTATGCCCTCCTGCGAGCCATCAGCTGAGCACCTAGCACCTAGACTGAGTGCTTGGGATGCCCGCCTCAAAGAATTGTGGTGGGCGTCTATAGAGCAGTTGTGGTGCCTGCTCGCCGAGCATGATTTCAAGCACAATGACGGCGACAACATGGCAAGAGGCCACACGAAATGGGTGTGGCTGGGGGAGACCGGCTACCAATTCCGAGAGGGGCCGTGAAGGTATCCCCCATCCGGTACTGAGTGCCACACAACTGGGTTGAGTACGACCTGATCCGAAAGCAGCAGAAGGCACAGGACCTGATTTCGAAACGTGTCTTACCTGCGGCACGTCTTCATCAACATCCAAGCCTGCCGGCGAAACCTTGAAGAAAGCTATTGGCTTTCCGACGAGATGAGGCGCTGGCTATGAGGTCAACTACGTCGGTCAGCCGGAAGAACGTAAACAGCTGACGGCAAAGGTTGGAGAAACCATGCGGCCTTCTTTCTCTGGGAAGAACGACGTAGGCGTATTCGCTCCTGTTGCGCTACCGCCGGGGTGCTCGATGAGCAATTGGCCTTGGCGTGTGCCGAGGCGTGGAGCGTGAGCACCCGACGTGATCTGCGAACCAGAATTGACGGGTCGTCCATGGGTGAGAAGCTCATCATCGACCCGCTCGGCGGCTACGTCATAGCCGTTACCGACGACCGCCGTACTGACTCGTGGCCGTACAAGCCGCAGACAGCGCAGATCGAAAGAGGGCTCAACGATCTACCTCCGGTGGACCCGAGCCCTGACGCGCTGGAAAGATTGCCGGCTGATGCCGTAGTCGCGGCGTTAACCGGCCCGGATCTCCCAGATCACTGACGAAGACCTGCAATACCTGATCGACAATCTACCCATCCTGAGAATACAGCCATGACCAAAGAACGCGATCCGCAACGTGAACTGCAACACACGCTGGTACGAGTAATGCTGGACTGCCACGCGTTCTTCGGCTCTCTGCTGGGCCGCCTGCCCTGTACGGTGGGCGACGGAGAAGGATGTTGGCTGTGACACGGCCTACACCGACGGCAAATCGATCGTCATGAACAAGGAGTTCATGTCGACTCTGAACTGTCGCGAGCAGATGTTCGTGCTGGTGCATGAAGTGATGCACTGCGCCATGCTGCACCACACTCGCGGTCAGGGCAAGCTCGCGAAAAATGGAACTACGCTACCGACTACGCCATCAATGACCTCCTGATTCAGGAAGGGATGCTGATGCCGAAAGATGGGTCTGCATGATGTAAAATGGCGCGGTATGGCCGCCGAGCAGATCTACAACAAGCTGACTGACGATGATGTACCGGAAGACTTCCTGTCGCTCGGCGTAGTGGGTACTCCGAAGCCAGACGACGAAAACAGCAAAGACGGCGGGAGTCAGGACGGTGAAGCCGAGATCCGGGCGTCCGAGGCGTTCTGAAACAGGCCCTGCAGGAAGCCGCTCAGGTAGCCAAACAGCAGGGCAACATGAGCGCAGGGGCTCACCCGTCTGGTGAACGAGATCCTCGAGTCAAGGTGAACTGGCGTGAGGTGCTGCAACGGTTTATGACCGAGCGGGCACCAGACGACTTCACTTGGGCGAAGCCGGCTCGTCGCCTGATCGGCTCGGGTATCTACATGCCGAAGCGGGTCGCCGAGGACTCGATGGGTACGATGGTGGTCGGCGTGGATACTTCGGGGTCCATGACTGACAAGCTACTGCAGCAGATTGCCGGTGAGCTGAACGATATCAAAGCGCATGTGAAGCCAGAGCGGCTGGTGGTGATCTACTGCGACGCCAAGGTGAACCATGTGGACGAGTTCAGGGCCTTCCGACGAGATCGAACTGAGCATGCGCGGCGGCGGTGGTACGGACTTCCGGCCCGGTGTTCGACTGCATCGAGCAGAACGATCTGGATCCTCGCTGCCTCGTGTACTTCACTGACACGTTCGGCGATTTCCTGACGAACAGCCGGACTACCCGGTGCTGTGGGGTATCTCTCGCCAAGGGCGGTAAGGTACCTTGGGGCGAGTCGGTTCTTGTAGAGGAGAGGCCGATGATTGAGTTGCCGGACGATCGCCCGTATCTGATCATTGATCAGAAGGCGTGGAATGGGTGTACGTCCGTGACAGCTCGCCGGACAAACGAGTTAAACTATCCCTCACCGACTCATCGCCCGTGACCGCTGTGCGACGCCCGCTGAGGCCCACATACGAGCATGGGCGAAGACCTACATCGTGCTGGAGCAGGAGAAGCCCCGTTCTGGCGCTACACCATCGTGAAATCGCGTAAACGGCAATGATCAAGACGTGGAGCTTCACCAAAGATTCGCAAGTTTGAGCAGTGCAAGCTCAAGGCCAAGCTCGAGTACGACGATAAGATCCCCATCCCGCCGGACGAGCCGGAGATTGGTGAGACCGAGACGAAGCTGGCGCGTGGTATCCGCCTGCACAAGGCTGCGGAACTGTACGTACAAGGACGGGTGAGTTCGACCCTGAGCTGCGAAAGTTCCGCACCGAGCTGAACCAGCTGCGTGAGCTGTTCAAGCAGAACAAGGTCTCGACCGAGCAGATGTGGGCGCTCGACACACAGTGGGAGCCCACGACCGGTGGTAGCGGCTGGGGCTCATGCCGCCTGCGACGTGGTAGCCAAGATCAGTCCGGAGCACTGGCTGATCATCGATTACAAGACCGGCCGCAAATGGGGTAACGAGATCAAGCACGGTGAGCAGCTGGAGCTGTACGCACTCTTCGCGTTCTGTAAGGACGAGAAGCTGGAGAAGGTTACGGCCGAGATCTGGCACCTCGATGGCGACGAGATCACCTCGCGGACCTTCAAGCGCGAGCAGTTCCAAGACCTGTTCGGGAAGTGGAACTCCCGGGCGGTTACGATGACGAACTGCACCGAGTTCCCGCCGAACCCCAACATCTTCTCCTGCCGCTACTGCCCATACGGTAAGAAGGGCACCGGACACTGCGATAAAGGATAACCATGGCATTCGATCTGTTCGACCACCAGAAGAAGTCGGTGGCATTCATGTTGGAGCACGAACGCGTACTGGATGCATCTGACCGGGTACGGGTAAGACCCGCGTACAGATCGAGCTGTTCGCTCAGCGACAGCAAAGGTCGGCGGGCGCTGCGCTCTGGTAATCGCGCCGAAATCCCTGCTGAAATCGGCATGGGAGAACGACTTCGCGAAGTTCGCTCCCGGCCTGCGGTGCTCGGTCGCTCAAGCCCGTAACCGTAAGCAAGCGTTCGCGATCCCCGCAGATGTCTACATCACCAACGTGGATGCAACGAAGTGGCTGGCGGAGCAGGGCCCGGCGTTCTTCGCCCGGTTCGACACGCTGATCATCGACGAGCTGTCGATGTTCAAGCACCACACGGCTCAGCGCAGCAAGGCCCTGAACAAGACTCAGAGGGCACTTCAAGTTCCGTTACGGCCTGACTGGTACGCCGAACTCGAACGGCATCGCCGACATCTGGCATCAGGTGTTCGTACTGGATGACGGCGAGCACCTCGGACGGAACTTCTACAAGTTCCGGTCCATGACGCAGGTGCCGCAGCAGCAAGGCCCGAGTGCCAATATGCTGAAGTGGATCGACCGTGAGGGTGCAGAAGAAGCGGTCGGCGAGATGATCAAGGACATGACGGTCCGTCACAAGTTCGAGGAATGCTTCGACATCCCCGCGAACTTCGAGACCGAGTGCCATTCTTCATGCAGGGACGGCCACCGCACGCTGTACAACAACTTCAAGCGTGACGCTTTGGTCATGCTGAAGAGTGGTGACATGATCAGCGCGCTGAATGCAGCCGCTGTCGCGAACAAGCTCCCTGCAGATCGCCTCTGGCGCCAGCTACACCGGTGAAGATGGTAAGTACGCCCTCGTGAACGAGGACCGCTACGAGCTGATCGCTGACCTGTGTGAGCAGCGCAAGCACACGGTGGTATTCTTCCACTGGAAGCACCAACGGGACTGCCTGATGAAGGCGTTGGAAAAGCGGGGCCTGACGTACGCTTGCATCGACGGCAGTGTCAACGATCAGGGATCGGTTCGAAGCCGTGCAGGACTTCCAAGGCGGGTTCTACCGGGTCATTCTGGCGCACCCCGCGTCAGCAGCGCACGGCATCACGCTTACGAAGGGCGACCACTGTTGGGCGAGCCCGACGTACAATCTGGAGCACTGGCTGCAAGGTAACCGCCGTATTTACCGTGCCGGCCAGACCCAGAAAAACCGAGACCATCAGCATCATCGCGAAGGGCACAATCGAAGAGATCGTGCAGTCGCGGCTGGCGGATAAGAACGTTAAACAGATCAACCTCCTCAAACTGCTGCATGATGCCTTCGCTCAGAAGTGATGCGCCGGCTCCGGAGCTGACCATCTGTGGTCAGAAGTACACGGGGCCGGGGCTGCATATCAACGGTCGTGACCCTGCCTGTGATCACGATGGACGCGGAAACCGCCTTCGGTAAGGACTACACCCTTGCCAAGATGAGCTACACCGACTACGTCCGTGATCCTCGTATGCACGTGCACTGCTGGTCCGTGAAGATCGGCAACGCAACGCAACAGGTGTACTTCCCCGATGAGATACCTGCGCTGTTCGAAGCAATCCCGTGGGCTGACGTGGCTGTTGTGGGGCACAACCTCGTCTTTTGACGGATTCATCCTGCACGAAGTCTACAGGATCCACCCGGGGTTCTACGTCGACACCCTATCAATGGCTCGAGCTGTGCTCAGACATTCAGAGCGACACAACCTTGATACAGTTGCCAAGCATTACGGGCTCTGCGGGTAAAGTAAAGCAGGCCGCCCTGTACGACATCAAGGACAAATGGGAACTGAGCCAAGAAGAGAAGAACGCTCTGGCTCTGTACGCCACGGATGACGTTGATGATACGTACGCAATCTTCTGGAAGATGCTCGACGAGCTGCCGGAAACGGAGCTGAAGCTCATCGACATCACGATGAAGATGGCATGCGAGCCGGTGATGTACGTGGACGTGCCTCTGGCGCAGGAAGCCCTCGACGAGGAGCTGGGGAAGAAAGCCAACGCCCTGTCGAAGGTTGGGATCCCCGCCGACGAGATCATGTCCAACCGAAGTTCGCGGAACAGCTTCGAAAGCTCGGCGTTGAGCCCCGATGAAGGTGTCCGAACGGACTGGTCAGCCGGCGTATGCGTTCTCCAAGGGTGACTTGAGTTCCAAGCTCTGGCGCAGCACCCAGAACCCGAAGGTGAAGGATCTGTACTTCGCGCGGCTGGCGGTGAAATCGACCATCGGGGAGACCCGAGGCAGGCCGGTTCATCGAGGTCGGGAAAGACGGGCAGCTACTGCCATGTTTCCTGAACTATTCAGCTGCGCACTCACCGGTGGTCAGGCGGCAACAAGATGAACCTGCAGAACCTCGGCAGGGGCAGCAAGCTGCGGTTGTCGATTCTGGCCGGCGCGGGTCATGTCCTGTGCGTCGCCGACTCGAGTAACATCGAGGCGCGTGTGCTGGCGTGGCTGGCAGATCAGCTGGACCTGTTGGAGGCGTTTGCCAAGAATGCCGACCCGTACAGCCAGTTCGCGACCCGCCTGTTCGGCTATCACGTCGACAAGTCAAGAAGATGGAGCGGCAGGTCGGCAAGGTATGCGTGCTGGGCCTCGGCTGCGGCATGGGTCCGATGAAGTTCCGCGACACCCTGATGAAGGGCCAGATGGGCGTGAAGTACGAGATGTCGGAGGCAGAAGCCCTGCGCACTGTGCAGCTGTACCGTACCGTGAACCGACGCATCGCAGCCCTCTGGGATCGTGCGAACGAGTGGATCGAAGCCATGATCCTCGGCGTTGAGCTGAAGTACCAGTGCCTGACCATCCGTAAGGGCGAGATCGAGCTGCCCGGCGGATTGAAGCTGCACTACCACGACCTGAAGGCGGACATCCGCATGAAGGGCGAGGACATCGTCTTCGACAACATCACCCTACGCGACTGGGATCAACGGGCGCGCCAAGCTGCTACGGCGGGCTGCTCGTCGAGAACATCGTGCGGGCGCTGGCTCGCTGCATCATTGGCGACCAGATGGTGCAGATGTATGACGAAGGTATGAAGATCACGATGATGACGCACGATGAGGTCGTCACCCGCTGCCTGATCGAGGAAGCGGACCGCCGCATGGAGCGCATGTGCGCGATCATGAAGACCAGCCCTGACTGGGCGCCGGGCCTCGTGCTCGACGCAGAAGGGGCTACGACGTGAACTACTCGAAGTGACCATGGACTGGCGTCGCCACTACCAGCTTCTACGCGAGCACCGGACCGCAAGGCTTTCTACCGCAAGGAGGCTATGCGTACCCACCCGGACCGGGGTGGCGATGCCGAGCAGTTCGCGGGCCTGCAATGGGCCTACGAGCGGTCAGAGCCACCCAAAGGTGTGTCCTCACTGCGAGGGTACGAAGTTCATCGCCCGTAAGACCGGTTGGGGGACCAGCAAGATCCCCTGCCTCTACTGCAAAAGGATTCAAGTCGTGATGCTGGAAAACGATGACCCTTGGGCAGCTCATCGAAGAGCTGAAATCCCTGAAGGACCAGAAGGAAGCTCTGAACGATCAGATCAAGGCGATCAACGCTCAGGTGGCTGAGGTCAACGAAGCCATCCTGCAGAAGATGGATGAGCAGGGACTGGAGCGTGGCGAGGGTACGTCCGCGTCGGTGTACATCAACCGCAGCGTGAAAGCTGAGGGTGATCGACTTCGATGCGTTCGGTGAGTACATCGTCGAGAACGAGACAGCCTGCACCCTGCTCAACCGGGCAGTGAATAATGCTGCCTGCCGTGAGCTGTTCGAGCGCGGCGAGACAATTCCCGGCGTGATGCCGCGCCAGTACCGCACATTGAATATTCGTTCGGCGAGGGTGAAATGATGGTTCTCAGGTTCGGGTCTGTTTACATCAGCGGTACCCGCGAAGTGATGTCGGAGCTGCACCGTCGCTACCCGGGCCTGAAGAAGTCAAACCCCGGCCAATTCGTTCACGACCCTGCAGCGGGTACCATCGAGATGAGTCGGTATGGTAGCGCTACAATAGAAGGTCTGGACGTTCGACTCGCACGAGATCAAGCACCGTGGCTAGTAATGCAATCGCCGAGCTGAAGCAGCGCCTGCTCGCTGAGGCCCAATCTGTCGCCGGACGGGTAAGCAAGCCCGCCGACAACTTCATCAAGTGCCGTACGAACCAAGGGTTCGAGACACCGGATGGACAGTATTTCGAGGGCTCCGAAGGCTTCGAGTGCGTGATCATCGACTTCGCTACGACCCACGAGTATTACGATCAGGAGTTCTCGCCGTCGGGTAAGAAGCCGCCGGCATGCGTCGCTCTGGGGTACGACATTGCCACGCTGGCTCCCGATCCCGCAATCGCCGGACCCGCAGTGCACCTCCTGTGCAATGTGCCCGATGAACCAGTGGGGCAGTAAGGCTCAGGTAAAGCATGCAAGAACAGCCGCCTGCTGGCTCTGCTGCCACCGGTGTTTGATGACGAAGACCCGCTGATGTATGTCCTGAAGGTTACTCGGGGCAGCCTGAAGTTCTTCGACGGGTACGTGCAGAAGCTGGCCACGCGGTACAAAAACCGTGCCGATCGGCGTGGTGACGCGCGTGACGCTGAACCCGAACGTGACATGGTCGGAGCAGCACTTCGAAGTGGTGCGGCCGCTCGAAGATCACGAGTTCGAGACCTACATGAAGCGCCGCGACGAGGCTAAAGTCGGTGCTGATGAGCCCGCCTGATCTGTCTGGCTGGACCCCGCCGGATGGCCGTCGTGTCGTACCGATTCAGCAGGCTCCGGCGCTGCCAGCTGCTAAACCCGCCGCAAGGTCGTGGGGGACTAAGAAATGAGCAGCATCCTGTCGGTACAATCGAGGCTGAGATCAGCCTCTCCCAGCAACGTCCGCCGGGTGCAGGTCCGCTCTGCATACCAGCTGAAGCTGAAGAAGCTCGAGGACGAATACAAGGCCCAGCGTGCGGACCTGCAGCGCAAGATGCTGCAGACGCTGGAAGCCATGGACGCCGGTACCTCAAACGCAAGGGAACAACTCGAGAATGAATGACCGAGGTCCCTCATCCCACGACTACAACGCACAGGCGCCGGTCCTGAACCTGCCGACCCTGCCGAGAAGAACGTACGTGGGTGCTTCCCTCTGTACAGCCTGCTGGGCCGCTGCCGCCCATTCCTCGACGAACGCACTCCGGTGATCACCGGCAAGCAGGTGCTGGCGGCCCAGAAGGCCCAGCTGGCTCTGAAAGCAGCTCGTGGAGCTGGTTGGTCCCGGCGAGGACGAAGCTAGCGACAGCGACTTCGAGACCATCAATGCCGCCCTGCGCGACATCGGCGCCGAGGTCGAGCTGTCACCGTTCACGGACCTCGCGGCGGTGAAGCGACTGTGTGACGCCTTGCACGTGATCTACCGCCATGACAAGGAGCGGTGGCAGGTGCGCAACAAGATCCTGTGGATCGCCAAGATGATCCGCGCGATGATGTTACGGACAGCCGGTTCGTGCCATGAGTACACCGCTGCCGTTCGGACCCGCACCGTACGCAGCGATGAACAAGAAGACGGTGAAGCTCGGGATCGACCTGTACATTCACCCCTTCGATGCTCCCGTCGGATCGCACTCGACTCATGGGTGTGCTGTACCGCAAGTGCAGTGAGCTGGCGGCCGACGAGGGCAAGTCCGACATGCTGCATATGGCAGAACAACTGGCCTTCGAGGTGCTTCAGGCAGACTCGGTGGCTGCTTCTTCACCCCAAACTCCGGATACCTACGCATGACAAGCTGGTACCCACGAGGATAAGCCGGTGCGGGATTACCGCGACGCGCCGGTCGAGCTGAACCCACGCGGTGAGCTGATCATCGACGGCGAGATCGTACCTCTGTCATCCCTTGGGATGGCATGTACCACTTCGCCGTCGGTAATCACGCCAAGGGACTGGCGTGGCTGCCGGCGACTTGGTTCAGAGGGCCTCTCGATCTGGAAGCAGAGCGCGCAGAAGGCATTTCCGTAGACCCCAACACCACGGTCGCGGACTTCCTGCGCCGTGTGGCAGAGCTTCGCAACTGATGATTCCCCTGAGTTGGCCTCGCCGGCAAGGCCCGTACCGGCAAGGATACTGTCGCTGACCTGATCATTGAGCATCAGGGAGGCTTCAGATACAGCTTCGCAGACCCGATCCGTGAGATGCTGATCCCTCTGGGGATCGACATGCGCATGCCGGAGTGGCAGAAGATGAAGGAGACCGAGATCCCCCTGATCGGGAAGTCTCCACGATATCTGATGCAGACCCTCGGCACGGAATGGGGCCGTAACATGGTCTGTGAGGACTTGTGGCTGCGCCTCGCTGCCCACAAGCTGAAGTATTCGGACTCCACGATGGTCGTCGCGGACGTGAGGTTCGAGAACGAGGCAGAATGGATCCGCCAAAACGGCGGGCTGCTGATCCATATCTTCCGTGACGACGCCCCCTCCGTGAGGGCGCACCCTTCTGAAGCCGGGGTAACGGTGAAGAAGGGGATCGGACTATTCACAACGACGGATCACTCTTGGACCTAGCAGCCAAGGTGCACGCATTACTGTCGTCTCAGACCTTGTGAACTTCAGCGAGATATATCATGACAGCGAAACCCGAAACCCAGCTTTACCAGCGGATCCACAAACACTTCGGCTCGAACCCTCCGTTCAGCCAGAAGACGTTTAACCCGCTGGCTGCAGGCATTCCCGATATGTACTACAGCGGGCAGAAGGGGATCTGTGGGTCGAGTACAAGTTCGACCCGCGCGCTGGCTTTGGTGCTCGTTTCGTGAAGCCTAACCTCTCCGCTCGTCAGAATCAGTGGCTCATGCGGGCCGCTATCATGAAGGGCGGAGGGTGGCGGTCATCATGGGCGGCCCCGGCAATCGCGCCGTGATCTATGAAGCTGGGCAATGGACCGTACCACTGGGCCCCTTCATACTGGCAGCAGCGCCTCTATCCCGGAGCGGGAGGTGGCCCAGTGGATCCTCAACATCACTGGACCGCGTTATGTCGTCCCTGCAGAACTTTCTGAACCAGAAGCTGACCTCCCTGAAGAATGAGGCAGCCGCAGTAGTCTCCAACCCCACCATCGTCTCCGCCACGAAGCGCCTGCTGGGCTCTGCGGCCCCTGCGGGCTAGGGCGGGCTCTGGGCCACCTCATCCTGAAGCGCACGGCAGAAGCCAAGCAGGAGGCCCTCAGTCTGCTGCGTCGCTGCAAGCGGATCGCCAAGGTGCTCTATCTGCATGCGCTGCGCTGGTACGCCGGCAGGGGTTGGTGTAGACATGAAAAGAGCCGAGGCCCACGCTATGCAGGCACTCGGCACTGTTGCTATCGAGCTGTTGGCTCTGGTTATTCCGCTGTTTGCTCGCGTTCGCGTTTGATCCGCTCGGCGTCAGCCAGCAGCAGGACCATCTCGTCGTACGTAGCAGCATTACGCAGCATGTTTGCCCGGTGGGAAATCACCCGGACGTTACCTTTGATGTAGCCCTTGGTCGGGTCAATGCGATCCAATGACGGTACCTTCATGGGAGTCAGCAGGACCGGACAGATATCGGGTACCACGATGTCTTCGGGGGTGATGTTGAAGTCGCGCTTACGCTTGGCGGCGCGGGCCCGGCGTAGTGGTAGAGCTTCAGAGCAGGGGTCATTGCGGCGCGACGCAGGATCTGCTCTCTTTCTCACAGGTGCGGCAGGTGGTGTACCGACCAATCCGCGTACCTTTGCGCTCACGGTAGGCGTCGAGGGTTTGGATCTTCGCGCAGACAGCGCACTTCTGCACAAGCAGAGGGGGCACGCTTACTTTATACTCGGACATGGGCAATGCGTTTTAAAAACAAAGGGCTGGCTGACCGACCCTAGCACCTTGCACTCAGTGCTGGGTGCTAAGTCGTCGTTGTATAGCCGGCACTTTACGCCTCAGAAAGAACTTAGCGAAAGGTATCCAATGGTTAATGGCGTCGGTCGTGCTGCCGGAACCATCGATAGCTTTCTGGATCGAGTGGAGGGCGTCGCCTGTCGGTCCAACGAAGCTGTTGCCGGCGGAGAGGAAATCGCCGCGGCCGAGGTCTTCGAGGGCGTCCACCGCGAACTGCCCGCGGCCCAGCAGCCCTGTCCTCTGCACTTCCCTGAAAGCGAGATCCGCCAGATCGTCTGTCGGCGGGGGTCTGGCGCCGATGCTGCTGAGCAGGCCCCACTTGAACAGGTCCGCACCGACGGTGACCGGGAAGTAGGCGAGCCGCGATCGTGGCGGGGCGCCAGTTGCCCTGCTTTGGCTTCGCTGAAGATACGGGCGTTGATCACCGAAGCGAAGCTGAAGGTGAACTGCTTCAGGTGATACACCAGCGCCCACGCGGGGTCAGATCCCAGATGGGCCGTTCTGCTGCCGTCGGACGCAGGACTGCACCGTCCACCCAGCGGAAGATCGCCTGCTCGTACTTGCGGCGCTGCTCATTATCGAGCTTGTCGAGCTGCTCCTGCGACGGAACACCGTCCTTACCAGCTTCTGGCCACCATGCCAGATCCGCCAGTTGCAGGTTCAGTTCGTTCAGGAAGCGCTCGGACTGCTGGGCGTCCTTGGCACCGGAGCCAGCGTTCTTCAGGTGGCGCTCGACGAACGACTGGGCGGCGGTCGTGGCGGCGATACGCGTGCCGCGGTTCCAGCCTTCCATGCCGTTGATGCGGAAGAGCTTGTCATTGACCTTACGCAGGGGCCGGGTGCATGAAGCTGTTCATAGGCCGAACCGTAGGCTGCCTCGATGGCGTTCTCACCAATAACGCCGACCAGACCGGCCAGCTCCTTGGTCGCGCTCTCTCTTCTGTCTTGAATCGAAGGCACCTTGACGCCGGTAGTCAGTTCCTTGATGCCGACCTTGTAAGCGTTCAGGGCGTCCTGCAGTCTCGCCTGACCGAACCGCCAGACCGATGGGGTCCACAATCGAAGCGAAGATCGCGAGCGGCAGGGTCACGAGGTTCTGCAGGCCAATGCCGAAGGCGTTGATCTTCTTGAGTGTCGGGCTGGTGCTGAGCCGAGCGTGCCCTCCATAGCCTGCACGGCCTTGATGGCGTCGTTCAGGTCGCGCTTGATGATAGCGGGATCTTCGGCCATATCGACCAGCAGCTTGCGGACCTTGGCGCCGTCGTTTGCCGAAGAAGCGGGCGTACTCTGCCCGGTGGACGGCCTTGGCTGCATACTCCGGAGAGGGTGCCGAGGATGTCGTCAGACTGGAAGGCGGCAAATTCTGCGGCGTTCTCCGGCAGATGAAGGTGAACGCCCGCTCAGATACATGCTCGGCACCCGGGGTAAAGCCCAGTGCTTGATCAGTCTCGGACAGATCGGTCAGGCCGTCCGATGCGAGCATGTTGGTGAGCACGGCGTCGATTGCCTCATCATTCTCGAAGTTGCCGTACTTGCGCAGCAGATCCTCAAAAGGCGCCCCGGTTGGTGGCGATCTTCTGCAGATCCCATTTGCGGGGGTAGTAGCTCTTGACCTTGCGCATGGGCTCCCAGCTGACTGAGGTCTTGCCGGTCTCCTCGTCAACCTTCGTCACGCTGCGCATGACGTTCGCACCCTTCATATAGTCGTGCATGCCGTCGAGGAAGTTGGTGATGTCACGCTCAGTGCGGTTGATGGCGCACGCATAGCCTGCAGGTTAGACTGCGCGGCGCGCAGCTCTGCCTCAGTAGCGTTGGAGAGGATCTTGTTCAGGCGGCTGGACCACTTGCCGGTCTCCTGCGCACGCTTCTGGATGAAGCCGAGCTTGCCGCCCTCCTCACCGTGCAGCACGGGGGTGTGGAACATGCGGGCCAGCTCCTTGGCCGCGGGGCTCGGGAGCCGGTACAGGCGCTCCCACGCGCCCTTCATGGCGACATCATACAGCCGTGCGGCCGAGCGCACCGCCTTATCCACCGGCCCCGGGGTGCCGATGCTAGACTTGGAGAACAGACTGCTGAGCTGGGCGTTGATTCGCGTCTTGCTGCCGGGGCCGCTGGGGGTAGGATCATCATCGGGCGTGATCGACTTACCGGCGTCGATCTTGGCCAGCGCGTCCTCCAGCTTGCCGCGGAACTCCCCGCCGGCCAGCGCGTTCATCACGGCATAGGCCCGCTGGTGCTTCTGCCACATCTGGTAGGGAGTCGTCTCCTCGTCCTGAGCTTCTGCCGCACGGGGAGGTCGAGCAGGTCAGTGAAGAAATCCCGAAGTGTGCGGAACAGGTCGCGTACAACCTTCGCCCAACGGGGCGCCGTGTCGCGCTTCTGCACCATGAGTCCGTCGATCTGGCGCTGGAACTCGCGGTCGCCCATGTACAGCTCGAAGGCGTAGGCCAGACGCTCATGCACTCCGTGCGCGCCGTCCGCAGCCATACCGGACGTTACGTAGTGATCCGGTGAGATGCGGGCCGAAGCCTGCTTCAGGGGCCTTCTTCAGCTCCGGATCATTGGCGAACACCTTCAGGTCGCGCACGAACGTGCGGGCCTTCTCGCCTTCAGCGCTGAGCATCTCGTTGAAGAGATCGTGCACCGCCTCGTGGTAGACCGTCTGGGCGATCTTCTTCGCGTTCCACGGAGCCAGCACCGCTCCCGCCAGACCGATGCTGCGGTCCGTCGTGCCGTCAGGGGCCGTACGGTTGATGGCGACCGCGTTGGCGTTCGCTACTGCAGCCATGCCTTCGGCGGCGATGACCGTCTGGGTGTTCGCACCGCGCAGGTGCTCCACCAGCTGCTTGAGCGACGGAAGCGAGCCTGCACCTTCTTGGCGGTCAGGGGCGTACCATCTGTAGCGATATTCCGGGTGGCGCTCTGCCAGAGAGTTACCCAGCTGAGCGAGGCCTCCGGCCTGCTCCGTCGAGATCTTGTCGGCCCAGATGGCGCCGCTGGCCTCGATAGGTGCGGTCAGACACCTGCGCATTGACCCGAACCTTCGCGCCAGACTTAGCATGGCGAGCCGGCCGTCGGTCTTGGCCTGCTCTTCCTCGATCATCGCTGCCCTCGTTGCGGCGTACCTTGTCGGGTTGGGGGCGTACTCAAGTCCAGCGTCTTCAGGTCTCGTCCAGCTGACCTTCGTAGGACACCAGATCCGCCTCTACGACGGGCCAGCCCGCGGGCGGCCAGACAGGGCAGGCCAGCTCCTCGACGAAGCGGTTCACCACCATACGGCCCTCAGGCGTCTCCAGCTGCCCCGGCATACGGAGCTGGCTGACTTTGACACCGTCCTTGACCATCTGGATCGAGCTGGGATCGCCATATCCTGTGCGACCTTGTTCTTCAGATGCTGGCGCTGCTTGGCAGGGGCAACCTGTCCGACCTTGTCATCGGTGGATTCGATTGTGCCAGCGTTGCGGGCGGCGCGGTCGCGACCTGCTTAGCGTCCGCCGTCTTCTTCTGCATCGACGGGCGCGGGTGGCGCCGATGGCTACGCCTGTAGTCTTCTTCGTACTTGCGCTGCTCCAGTTCAGACGGCAGGCCCTTGCGGATAGGGTCGTCGCCGTTGATGGCCGTATCGGCCTTGTCGCGCACGACCTCGTCACTGATCCTGCTTTGTTCAGCGCGCGGTCGTAGTCGTCCAGCAGCTCCTGCGCACGGTCCGCGCACGGTCCACCGAGGGTTGACCCGTGAACGAGCCGCAGCGCGACGAATTTATCCTCGGCCTGTCGCCCTGGGACTTCAGGGCACGCAGCGCAGGCAGGTACTCCTCCGCGACCTCACGGATGGATGCCGAGCGGTTCAGGTTCTTCTTGTCGATCGCAGCGGTCTCGATGCCGGGGATATCCCGCTCGACGCCGTCCACTCCGATCACGGAATCCGCCTGCGGGTCAGCCAACACAGCTTCCATCTGCTTGAGCAGACGGTTGACCTCTTTGGCCACGGGCTTCACCGAACTCGTCATCTTTCCGTGCATTGCGGGCTGCTTCCGCCTGCTTGGCAGCGCGGGCTTTCGGGTCGGCAGGCGGGAATGATCTTTTGCCTGATTCGCCGTGAGTACTTGGCCCGTGCCGCCGCGGTTGATCTGGATGTCCTTCAGCGGGGTATCCAGACTGGCGATGTCCTCGCGATTCAGCATGGCGGCGATGGCGTCGCTGAGGGCTTCCCAGCGGTTGGCGGTGGCCTGCTCCATGTTGCCGGTGCTGCCGCTGCACGCGTTGATCATCGTCTCGGCAGACGGGGTCAGGCTGCGACCGTCCTTGCGGGTGAACGTGACGGCGGTGCCCTCCTGCCTTTCCAGTTCATGCTGCGCGAACCGTCAGCGACCATCTCATCGGACGCCTGCACGTCACGCTCCTGCAGGCCACTGATCCGACGTAACCGTCGAGACCCTTCAGTGCCTCTTGCGTGTCGAACGCGTCGTTCCAGCGTCTTCAGAGCCTGATTGCCCTTGGCGATCCGTTTAGCCCGCATCTCCTTGAACTCGAGGCGATCCTTCAGGGATGCGCGCGCTCGTCCTGCTGCACCTGCTTCGTGTACTGGCGCCCAGCCGTTTGAACTCAGCGTCAGCGTCCAGCCCGCAGGGCCTGCGCATAGTCCACAGGGACTGCGTCGAGAACGGGCGATCGCCGAAGCGCTCCTTGAGCCTTCGCCATCGTCTCTTCGCGGTCAGCGGCGAGGAACGACGTGCGATCCTTCGCATTAGCGAAGTGGTGCTGGTGTCTCTTCCTCTTCAAAGCCGGAACCAAACACGTTGTCGGGGTCGGCTTCAGGGATCTCAGCCCGTCACCCACGAACGCAGGGGTCGCCCATGTCAGCGGCCCGCTTGTTCACTGTATTCCAGCACCTTGTTAGCCGCTTCGCGCGAGCCATAGATCGTGCCCAGCGCGTCAGCGAACTCGTTCGCCATCTCGACGATTACCCGTACGCTCTGAGCGACGAACTCGTCGATGGCCCGAGCCAGAGCGGCCTTCACCGACGGCTCGCAGGGCAGACTCCGGCAGCGTGGCGGACAGGAAGCTGTTCGGCTGCAGCGGGTCGTTACGTGCCGAGCGACCCATGGCGATAAGCCTTCTGCACTCCGCTGCACTTCTTCAGGCGCCCAGCCGTTGTTCTGACCGATGGTGGCGATCAGGCCGGCAGGGATCACGAAGTAGCCCATCACCCGGTTCAGGTTATGAATCGAGGTCCAGCCCGGCATTCGACAGATCAGCCGACTTGGCGTTGTTGATCGCAGCGATCACAGAGTCCACGTGCGGCGGGACAGACGCGGCCGAGCCGCCTACGCGGTTCATATCCAGCGCAGCCATAACCGCCTGCGTATCGCTCGACGCCTGCAGCGGGTTCACCTGCTTGGGTCTTGGTCTCGCCCTGCAGACCCTCGAAGTCTTGCGCGACTTTCTTGGCAGCCATCTGCTGGGCTACGAACCGCTGGGCATCCGGGCGGTGTAGTTGCCACCCATCGCCTCGATACGCTGGCGTACGGCAGGATCAGGTTCTCGTCCTGCAGCAGGGCATCGGCATACAGCTTGCTGCGCTGAGCGCGGGCGGCATCCTCGCGGTCCATGTTCGCCGCGGTCTCTTCAGGAGTAGCGCCCGCCAGCGATGACTCATCGAACGCCATGTCGGCAGCGGCTTGGTCAGCCAGACCGGAGCCAAGCACGAACTTAGCCAGCTCGCCGCCCGTCAGACCAGATTGCAGCCCGACAGATGCACGCTCCTGAGCCCCACCCACGATGTCGCGTACAGGTGAGCCAGCTTGTCCGTGCCCTTGACGGCATTGTCGACCACGTACCGGTCGAACATGGCAGAGCCGAGCGACGGTACTTCCGGCTGCTGGCCGCGCGGGCTGTCGTCATACTCGAGCACCTGCACTTCGTCTTGGTGCTGAGTGCTGAGTGCATCCGTTACGGCTTTGGCCGGCAGCTTGCAGGGGTGCTGCACGGCAGAGGTAGCGCCTGACGGTACGCCGCCACCTACAGCGCCCGCTACAGCAGCGTCCACGGTCTGGTTGATGTCGAACTGGCGGTTGCTGTCGAGCCCCATCTCACCGAGCTGGCTGACTACGTCCTGCGCAGCTTCGGTGCCTGCCTCGCCGATAACCTCTTTGGCGAGGGCCTGTCTGCAGACTCGGCGGCCTTACCTGTCAGCCTGCCGGCCAGTCGGGCAGGGATACCGGCTTCCAGCGCGCCGGGCGAGGCCAGTAAGGGTAGCAACTTGATGTACGGTCTTCTGCAGACTTGGAAGCCAGCTCAGGGTCGTTGACTGACCGAGCACCGCTTGGTTGTACTCGGCTTCTGCCGACGGGACAGCGGCACCGTACCCGGACACCCGCTTCGGCAGGGCGCGCACGCCCGGCAGCACCGCGAGGCTACAGCAGCACCGATGGCGGGGATGGAGGGTGTACGGCCTCTGTGCCGGTGCTGGTAAGGGAAGTCGCCGAGGTCGCCTGCACTGCGGATATCGCGCCAGCTATGGACGCGAGGAGCGTTCTCGGCAGCGATGCCCTGCTGCCTGATCCATCAGGGCACGAAATTGCCGTAATCGGCAGAGCCGTCGCGTTCTGCCCGCAGGGCGGATGCGGCGGCTTCTGCTGCGAGATCGGTGGCCCGGGCGCGTTCCACGCCTTGGCCATCTCGCCCGTCGCCTTGTTCCCCGCTGCGACCTCCTGAGCGGTCGGCGCATAAGTGCCTTGGGTCAGGGGCTGGTCAGTTCTTCGTTCTGTCGCAGCGGGATTGGGCCATGTTTACCCTCAGTGCAGAATGGCGTTTCAGGTCTTCCCCGATTAGCCTCGCCTATCGAGGTTCTCGGAGCCATCTGCATTATACATCAGGTCTGAGGCTAGGAACGCCCTGCCAGACGCGTCACGCAGCACATCGTGACGACCGAGCGGGCTCTTCGACAGCAGGTACTGGCCAAGCGAGGCGTTGCCGCCGAATACGTCACCGAGGTTCATGCTGCCGGTGCGAGCCACGATCGGCGAGCGCTTGTCGCTGCGCTGGGACTGCACTGCGTTCTGCCGCTCCATCATCTCGAAGGAGGGCATGGCGTATCCACGGCTTCGCTGCTGCTCCTGCGGGTTCAGGTCTTTAAACGCCTTGCCGTTGAACTGGAAGTCCCCGGAGTTCAGCATACGGCGCAGACCAGCAGCCCGCTCGAAGCTCGGCTTACCATCGGGTCCAACCGTGATGGCTTGGATGGCATCGTCCACCGCCTTCATCCCGCCTGCTGATTCTGCGTAGCAAGCTGAGCTGGCTGGCGGCGAAGTCCCGTGCATCCTTGGCGCGAGCGTAGGCGCGCTCATCCCGCTTGTCCTGCAGCTCAGCCAGACGGAGCGCAGACGCTGCCGCGTTCTGCCCAAGCTGGTCATTCTGGTGCTGGCGGGTAGGCCTGCTGGGCGCGTTGGATCTGGTTGGAATTCTCCAGCCCCAGCGCTGCCGTATTGGCTTGATGTCCGCGTTACCGGCGGCCACGGCTGCCGAGGGCGCGGTCCATCTCGCCGTACATGTCGCGCAGGACACTGGCGCCGTGACGGGCTTTTCCAATCAGATGACTGGCTGCCGAGGAAGTCTTGGTAGCTCTTGCGGATCTCGTCCACCATCCGTTTGGCGTCCCGCGACCCCGCACCGACCGCTCGGTTAACACCGACAGCTTGAACCCCGGCAGGTCTGCGTAGGTGTTGCCTTGGCGATAGACGCCCAGCAGAACCTGAGTCCAGCCCGCGGGTGTGGTCTGCCGTGCGGTTACAGCAGGGGCAGCCGGCTGGGCGGCGGGGCGGAAACAGGAGGCAGCTGCCACGAGGGCGGCGGCGGGCTCGGATACGGCTTGCGGGGGTGGCTACAGGAGCGGGATCCGAGCGCAGCGCGGAGCGGATCGACTCTTCCGTGGTTGGGGCGTTCCATCCTTCACTGAAGCTTCCTCCAGACGCGAGGCGACGAAATACCTCGACCGAGGGCGACCGGCGTATCCGCCAGTAGCGGCGTTGCCGATGTTATCCAGCACGTTCAGTGCGCGGGTACCGATGCCAGCCCCGTTGTTGCCGAGGCGATCTGCGTATTCGCGCATGTAGGCCGAGTCAGTCTGCGTGGCCGATGGAGTCACCGATACCGCCAGCACTGGCCCCGGTTGCAGCGAACACCGCCGACTCCGCGAGCTACACGGCCGAGCCGGCCGGGCTGCGTGAGGGTTGCCACCTGCAAAGGGCCTTATCCAGTCCAGCCTGATGCTGCGCACGCGAGAGCCTCGGAAGCAGCCGCTGCTCAGCGAGCGCCGCCGCCCCGTTACCACCGCCGGTGATGGCTCGTTCGGTACGAGGTACAGCCGGCGTCGCCGTCGAGGCGGGACCGGGGTTGATACGTGAAGCAGCGCCGTTCATCGGGTTGGCGGGCTCGATGTTCTGGATTGCCGGGCCACCGGGTACGCATCGCCGAAGCCCCCGGCTGCGGGGCCGGGCCGGACCGCACACCGGTTACAGGGGTTGCTAGCCTGCATACGGGCAGCGGCGCGGTTATCCCGAGCACGCTGGTCGAGGTAGTCGTTCATCTGAGCGGGCATCCATCACTTTGGTGCCTGCGGTACGTGCGGCATTAGCCAAGCCGGAGGCCGCGTTTTGTACGCCCTGCTTGGCTTTGTCGAGGCGTCCCCATCAGCGAGATGATCGCCACCAAGGTAGGCGCGCAGAGCGGACTCTTTGTCGCCGTCCCTGAAGTCGTGGGTCTGCAGGCGCAGGGCATCCAGCTTATCGCGACCGATGGCGTCAGCGGTGTCCGCGGGCAGTACGTACTCTTCATCCGACAGCATGACAGGACCGACCTTGTCGTCGGTGCGACCGCCTTTACCCTTCACCCGGCCACCGTCTGCGAAGCGCAGCGAGCCGTCAGGGGTTGAACAGATCACGAGCGGCGCTTACTGCGTCGCTGGCGCGCTGGCTGGCATTCGTGCTCAGGTCAGCCCCAGCTGCTGAGTCGTATCCTGACGCAGGGCGGAGGTCTGCTGGCTGCTGCGGAGCGGGGCCGGAGTCGGAGCCGGCTGCGGGGCGCTCATGCCGTTGAGGCGTTATCGACGATCGAGTCGATCTGGCGGCCGCGACCGGACAGAGCGCGAGCGGCATTACCGAGCAGACCCTGATTGCGCAGAACCAGATCCTGCGCAATGGAGCCGCTGTCTGCGAAGCGGAAATCCGCAGGGCCTTGCGGCTCTCCTGCTCTTCCGCCCGCTCAGAGTTGGTTTTCAGGCACACGCCCGCGCGGTTCACTCGCCTGCTCGATCTGGGCATCGCGGCCGTACAGCCGGTTGGCGGCCCGCTCGGTGTTACCCGTCAGCGGCCGCGTGGCCTGTTCTTTCTCGGCCTCGGTGAGGTGGCGGAGAGCGGACTTCGATCGAAGTCCTTCGTGATGTTGGAAGCCATTACGCTTTTCCGTGGTCGTAGGAATGAGTTTCAGAGCGGCTAAACGAGTCGCTGCTGCTGACACTGAAGGAACCGGAGCCGGACAGGGACGCCGAAACGTGCATACCTGCCATAGCGCCGGACGCGAGGGATGCGCTGATCTGGCCCATCGCCTTCGCCCCGTCCATCCCTGAGCTGGGCAGCGTCCGTAGCCGCCTTCGCTTGAGCTTGATAGAGCGCGACCGCAGCCTGCATCTTCGAGATGCTGGACTGCACTTGAGCCTGCGCTGCAGCGATCTCCGCCTGCGCCTTCGACCCTTCAGCCGAAGCAATAGCGAATATCGTTGCGTATCAGCAGTATACGCTTGTGCGGACGCTTGCTGACCCCCAGCTGGTTCTAGCAGGACGGCTTTCGCCGCCTCAATCTGGGACTGGTACAGCGCGATCGGGTTCTGGTTCTTCTTGATCTCAGCGTCGATCTTCTTGACACCGAGATCCATGGCGGCGGTCTTGCCGGACACCATGGCAGCATAGGCTTTAGCCTCAGCGTCGATGATCCCCGCCTGGCAGTCTCCCCACGGACCTGCGCCTCGTAGGCGTCGAACCGAACCTTCTGCGCGTTGATCTGGTCGCCGTACGCCGCTACCTGTGCACGGAACGCCTCAATCTGCGAGCGCTGCACACCCGACTCGACCTCGGCAGCCTTCATTCGAGTGGCAAACAGGTTCGTCTGCGAATTCAGGGCTTCGATCTGCGCCTTGCAGACCTCGACCTTCTGCGAGTTGATCTGGCCGCGGGCGATCTCAGCGTCGATCTGTGCCTTGAACACCTGAATCTTGGCAAGCGCAGCCTGCACCCGGGTGTTGTACACCGTGGCGGCGACGCTGTACGCGTTCATCTTTGGCGTTGAACACCGCCACACGGGCGTTGCGTACACCCGCAGCTGCGACTCGATCGTGAACTTGGCCGCCTCGAACATCCTCTTGGCGCCGTTCTCGAAGATGTTGTACAGCGTGTTCTCGGCAGCGAGTGCGCGCTCCACAGCCAGCCGCATGCTCTCGATCTGCCACTCGGCGATCTTGATCGTGAGATCGCGGTGCAGGGAGTTCTTTTAGCTCCAGCTCTTCGCGCAGGGGCGTCCTCGCGGGCTGCCAGGCAGGCCCGGCGGGATCGTAAACCCGCGAGAGCTAAACTCGGTGAACACGCCGGCAACGGCGCGCTGCACCTGCTTGTCTTCGCGCTCGCGGCACGCTCCCACATCGCCTGCTCCACGGCAGGCGGCAGCCCCATACCACCGGACCACATACGCCGGATCACTCCCAGCGTCTCGTCCATGATCTCGGTACGATACGTCGGCTCCGACCACTGCAGCACATCTGGCGAGGGCTGTGCCCTCGAACTCTGGCGCGGTCGCGCTGAATTCCGGCAGCTCCAGCCCGGTGAAGGTCGGTACGCTGATATCCGCAAGTGCCGGCAGGGCAGGCATCACGATGTCCGGGGCATCCGGCGTCGTGATCTCTCTCAGGTCGGCGACTCGGGCGGCAGAGCGGGCGCAGTCCACGCCGGTGCGGCCGGTATGCTGATCCCCAATCCCCGACGCAAAGTCTGGTATCGTGATGTCAGGTACGTCTGGCACCGTCTCCATCGTCGGGGCAGCGGGCATAGCCGTGCCCACCGTACCGAAGGATGTGGCGTTGATCTGGGGCAGATCGAAGTTCGCCCGGATGGACACATCGCCGACGTTGAACTCCGGTGCGGTCGGCAGGACCACGCCACCGCTGGCGCCCTTGAGTCGCCGTGATGGCCGCGGACGTGCGATTCGTCATGTCCGCAACCATCTTGTTCATGTCTTTAATGCGCTGACCGACGTAGTCGTCGACAGCCTTGACGGCGTCCTTCGCGCCGTAGCGGTCGGTGTTGCCGCCGTTACCCCAGTCAGAAGGGATGATCGCCATCAAATTCTCCGCGTGGAAACTGCGAGATCGACTTCCATGTCGTCGATCCAGAAGTCAGACCCGTCCACGTTCTCCAACGTGACGTACCAGTACCGCCCCACCATGCCCTTCGGCAGAGTCACTCCGGCAGGACGAGGTGCTGGTGTGTTGCGTGAGTTCAAACTCCCGCACAGCAGGCATGGCTCGAAGTCATGTGCTGCGACGGTCGCTCGTAAACGTCCGCCCGTGTGGCCGACGTGTAGGTTATCGAGTCTCTTCGTCTGTGGGATTCCAAAACCCAACCCCGAATAATCGAGTCGAGATCGGATGGGTGAGCCGTCGTCATCATCTGCATCCAATATGTAGAGGCCGTCTGCGCCGGCAGCGAGCACTGTGTCGCCTACCTGCACAATGGATTCGAAGTCATACCCGACGTACTCGCTCACTGCGCCCGTCTCTGGTTGGAGCGTCAGGCTGCGCAGTGACGGATCGCGGCTGAGCAGGGTGTCGGTCGCGATACCCAGATCCCAATAGTCCACGCCGCTTCGATAGCTTCCATCTCATCGACGCCGCGATTGTAGCAGTTTCCTCGATTGACAGGTCAGGCTGCCGAGCACGCTCACCCTGCTGATCAGACAGAAGCCCGGCGCTGCTGAGCAGCCCGTCTACGTATCGCCGCAGTTCCAGCCCATCCCACGCTTTGGCGGTAGCCTCGACCGACGCATCCTTACCAGAACCTACAGAGTCAGCCAGCCTGCCAGTCGAGCCCAAAAGGATCTCAGCACCCTGGCACCGAGTGCTGAGTGCTAAAGTCCTTCCACCCGTTCGACGATGAGGGGGTCAGGCTGGCGGGGGTCGGGAGTCGGACAGCCGGCCGGCCTCGTCGATGTCCTCGACATACACGACGTGGGCGGAGCTGCGGGCTACATCTGCCTGCTCGGCCAGTACCTGCCGTACTGCGCCGGGGCCGGCACTCATCTGTCGCTGCAGCAGTAGAGACTACCAGCAGGGCCGAGTCCTCTGCAGGAGCTGTCCTGCGTTCCAGCTCGGGCGAGCACCACTTCTGTAGCGCCTGCAATCAGTCGATCAGACGCTGCCCCGGAGTCCTCCAGATCCACGGACACCGAGACACATAGACGGCTGCGTGCATAGTTGAGCTGGTCTGTTAGGGTCTTCGGTTTCGGTAGCCATCAGATATGGGATCCTATCGGGGTGAAGGTGTTCCGCTTGTTGCTGGGCGGCTTCGGCGTCTGGTCATCCCGTATTGTACAGGGACTCGCCGTACCCGAGGGAATACGACAGCTGGGCGTTAAGGACGCCGCCACCCCACCCAAGGTACAGGACGTTGCCGGTCTCGGACGGGCTGGCAGAAGTGGCGTAGGCCCACTCGTTCTCGGTAATCGGGCGCTCGGGCATGTCGTCGATGCCATCCAGAACGACATGGACAGTGCCTTCGAAATCGCGGCCTAGATCGACGCGGTTGGAGCCGGTAGGCAGGTTCGCGCCCGCACGGTTATCTCCGCGGAAGTAGGGGTCCATGTCTTGGCATTGGCTAGGCTTGTGGCCTTGGAAGGGTGAGGTGCACTCGCCCTGATCAATATCCCAGACATTGACTACCTTGTTCTCGTAGTGCTTGCCACCACAGCCGCCGGGAGTATCAGACGGGTCGGGGTTGGAGTCTTTGGGGTAGGTGTTGAGCCAGTTGCGGAACGTCTCTGCACCCCAGTTGCCGCCTACGGTGTCGAACCCCCACGCGCGGTGTATAGACTTGCCGGTAGCGAAGGAGTGAGCCAGCCACATACAGTAGCCGTCACGCACCCCGTAGGGGTGAGCTGCGCAGGCACTGTACCCTTCACCGCCGGTGCGTGTCTCCGTCGAGTTCGTGATCATGGCGAACGACTCGCTGCAGAACCCTTGCGCAGGATTGACAGGGTTGTGGCCGCAGGAGATACCAAGCGACGGGCCGGGCTTGCGGGTGATCGTGCCGGAGTCGAGTGCTCTGCACCCACTGGCGGTTATCGAAATCGTTGGAGTACACCCCACCCGGCACGCCACGGGTGCCCGACGTGCTCTCGTACGACCACGAGCCGGGGCCCTTAGGGGCAGGGCTCGTCGTCACGGTCGTCATGACGGGTGACGTAGGGCTCGTTGTAATCAGAGAAGTACCAGCGGATGACCTTGAGGTCGTCGTTCACGTAGCCCGCCCAGAAGGGCCGTCGTAAATAGCCTTGGGGTGCCCTTGGCGGTGCGCTGGGGTTTGCAGGGGTGGTTGATGATGCCCTGCATGCCCGGCTCGTAGTACAGGAACAGGAGCCCCTGCCTGCGGGAAAGCTGGCGCAGCTTGCCGCCGGCACATGCGGTAGATGCTACCACTCCCCAGACGCGCGGTCCAGCTCGCCTTCCTTGCCCTTGGCAATCGACAGGCTGATCTGCCAGCACTCACTGAGCTGGTACGGCTCGTCGTCCTCGTACTTGTACCCGCAGTTCACTGCCGACATGCCTGTCGTCGTGGTGCTCCAGCCCGTGTACGGGCCGAATGCCCCGAGGGTGTAGAAGTCGCTCATACGGTCAGCCGTCACCAGCTCGATCGCTTCGCCGGCATCCACCATGCGCCGGAACGTAGCGGCATCAGGGAACGGCTCGCCTGAGGGACGAACCCAAGCTCGTCGAGAATATGGGCGACGTGGCGGTCCTTGGCGAAGCGCTTACGGAACTCGGCGCTCGTAGAGGGCAGCCAGTCCTTGTCCTTCTTGCGATCACCTTCTGGCGGGATCCAGATCTGCGGGAACGGCACCCGCGCGCACGCCCTGCGAGCTGATCTCCACAAGCCACGGGTTGCCGCGGCCGTCGTAGGTCAGGATGTGGGAGCGCGTGAACTTGTAGTCGTACAGGGTCTGCACGCCGTTCGCCTGCACCCGGCGCATGTAGGCGTTGGGCTTCTTGAGGTCAGCGTAGGACTTGGCGAACAGGCGCGGGTCGTGCCTGCCGTACGCCATGACCCACTGCACCACCTGCTTCATCTTGCCGGACCACATGGTCGGCAGGGGGCCTCTGGTACTGCGTAAACGTAAGCTGGCTCTTGGGCGGCGGCATGAACTCGGGGAACCCAGTCGGATCAGGCTTGACCCCTAAGCTCCTTACGCGGCTGCGGCTCGTTCTTCACCGTAGCCAGCTCCCGCTGCAGCTGTCGCTTCAGCCGCTCCTCCGGGCTGGACGCCGCACGAGTAGCCTCATCCATATTCTTGAGCTGCTCGTTCTTGACGCGCATGTACTCTGCGGTCGGCGACCACAGCTCCAGTGCCGGCTCCTTGTTGTCGTAGTCGATGCTCTGCCCGTCTTTGGCAAGCTTCGGGACCGTCTGCTCAGACAGCAGCCCGTTCCAGAACAGTGCCGTGCCACATGTTGAACTCGACGGGCTCTACCGGGTACGGCCACTCCTGCTGCTGCACCTCTGGCAACGGCAGCCCATACATCTCGACGATGTCTACGGTATGGATGGACCCTACACGCAGGTACTCGCCGCCATCCAAAGTGCGGTGCATCCAGAGGGCATCCACCATGGTGGACGCCTTCACCTGCCTGCACTTCGCCAGCAGGTTCATAGCAGCGGGCAGCAGCTCCTGTGCACGCTGCTTATCCCCTCGTAGCGCACCGAGATGGGGGAGGCGATGTCGAGTTCTTCCATCTGCACTAATGAAAAACGGCCCCGAAGGGCCGTCGCTGATTCTGCTTATCAGCCCGCGGTCGTCAGACCGATCCGGTATCCCACATTCAGCACATCCCCATCATACATCACGCGGGGCTTGCTGAATTTGGTGATCGAGATCAGCTTGCCGGTGCCGTCGCCCTTGGTCGGGGTGGTCAGCAGGGCCATGCCGTACACGGTCACGGAGTCGGCGGACTTGAAGGTGAACTCGGCTTTGGCGGCCATGTTGTCCAGCACAGTGCCGTTCAGCGTACCCGGCTTCCACTCAGGCCGCTGGGCTTCGGTGTAGCCTTCGTTCTGGTTGACCATCTCGCCTGCGGTGGCAGTGAAGTTAGCCGCCGTCAGGGTGACCGTCGGGGTGTAGTTATTCGTGTACGGAGCGAGGTAGAACTTCGGCGAGGCAGTGGAGCCCTTCAGCGAAGTCTCCAGCATGTACGCCATACCCTCGTTCGTCAGCAGGTTGTGGCTGACCTCTTCCGCGCCGCCATTGACGGACAGGAAGTAGGTGCCTGCCAGTTTACCAGTAGATTCCATTTGGTTCTCCCGTAGAGTCTCGCGCGGTACCCACCGGCGAAAGCCCCGATTTTACCAGAGTCAAGACCTGTCGAACACCACCCCGCACCACCTCGGCACTCTTGCCTACCGACGGCGCGACCTTCACACGGTCCGAGTTCAGGTCAATCACCTGCCCCTCGGTGCCGCCGATCTTATACCCCTCTTCCGTCAGCCACATCGGCACCGACCCACGGTACTGCACCACCTGCGGGTTGAACCGGTCAGCGGCAATCTGTAGAGACGTACGTTCCATCGCCGGAACCCGGGACGCCAGCCGCGGCTCCGCCTTGTCGATATCCATCCCCGACATGTACCACACGCCGCGCTCATCCCCGACGTACAGACCCTCACGCGTCGGCTCGATCAGGGTGATACGCCCTGCAAACTTCACGAACCCATACCCCGGATTCCACAGGTGCGGCCGCAGCGGTTCACTGAAGCACAGCATGTCGCCCTTCGCCACGTACAACCGGCCACCATGCCCGCGGATGATCTGTCCTTTCGGCAGCGGCTCCAGATTACCCGACGTGAGGCCAGTCCCCGTAGCCGGTGACGTGATCTGGTAGCTCAGCAGGCCAGCAGGCATCTCCCACGCCAGTCGCAGCTGCTCACCGTGCCCGTCGGTGATATGGCCCGGACCGCAGGTGTGTTCGACTGGATGTGCAGACGAAACCCCGTGCCCTCTACGAACTGCACCCGCGACGCCCCCGATTCCTCGCCAGCGTCGTTCACCTGCCGTCAGGGCAATACCGTACCGCCCCTGTGGCAGAGCCCCCGCCACCGGCTCAATAGTCACAGAAGGCGTAGGCACACCGAGCGGCCGGCCGCGCTTGCCATCATAGTACCCACGGAAGTACGTGTTGCCGTTGTACTCGCAGAAGTCAGTGGGCTCCGGGCTGTCCAGCTCGAACACCGGCGTCAGGGGACAGGTCAGGGGCTGAGTACATTCAGTACGGCTCCTTCGGCTACGAACACCTGACCACTCACAGGATTACGCCACGGCGAGTGATACTCCCCGGCTTCACCAGCCGATACCCCTGGCCGCCGACGAAACGAGGCCGTCAGCCGTCAGGGTCCACGTTTACTGCTGCCCGCACAGAACCGTCCGGCATCTTCGTTTCATGCGTCAGATTGTTTGCGCCCAGCGTGGGCAGAGGAAGCTTCGTCGGTTGTGACATGTCGTTTCCTTAGCACCCTAGCCTCCGTACTGAGGCTAAGTGCTTGGTGCTAGATTGAGCAGCAGCCATCAGGGGCCGCAGCCGAACGGCGGGAGGGACAGGTCAGCCCAGAGTGTGCCGAAATCTTCGGGGGTCTGCGTGCCCATCGGCAGAACAAACTGATGGGTCGGCACGAGAACCGGAGGTTTCGGCTGGGGCGCAGGTTTCGGCCCGCCCTGCCGGATCACCCGCATTTTACCGGAGCCGAGATGTTCGAACGAGGTCTCGTCCTCCAGTGAGACTGTTCCAGAACTCGGTGTAGATCTCCTGCGGGTTACGGGCGACGCGGTGGTTCAGCCCCGGGGGCGTAGTGTGGTGCACCCAACTATTCGGTTTGATGAACCTCAGCCAACCCAGCGACGGCACGCCCCACGTAGATACGTAGGCGTATCCGTAGTTCGTGAGGTAGACCCAATCCTGCTGCACAGGCACCGACGTTGCGGAGATCGTGCGGTTCTCGTTCTCAACCACATGGGTAGTCGGGATGTCCTGCCGGACGCCGAGGCTGCTGGTACCAATCACCTGATCGAAGGGGCCGGCAGGTTTCGGCGGGTGCGCCACGACGTGGTCGGCGGGCACATGCTCGGTCGGGTCGATGCTGTATACGAGCAGCTCCTGCGGTCCGAGTATCGGCAGTCGCAGCCAACCCATACGCAGGGAGTTCCAGCCGCGGGCGCCGATGTACTGCAGAGACAGGGCGACCTTGTGCTCCAGACCGCGGAAGTTCTTCTTGTTCCAGTACAGGAGGTCGCCGCCCTCGCTGTGGCGGTCAGGATCCGCGGGCAGATGGTAGCGCACCCACTTGTCACCGCCCTCGACGTGACCGATACCGAAGGCCGGATAGTAAGACCCCTGCTCCCAGTGCCCAGCGGTTTCGTCGCGCTTCCGACCGATGGGTTCGCCGTTTTGGATGATCCGCTTCGGGCCGACGAAAGAGTAGGACTCATTCGGCCATTGCTGCTCCGACTGGATGTGTCGCCGGATGATGATGTCCTGAGGTGAAGCAAAGACAGGTGTGCCGAAGTTATACCGTGACGGGATACCCTGCGGGCGGATGTCGTTACGCGTAACCTCGGCACGACCGAAGACCTTGGTGTCGTTCAGCGAATCCGGGTAGATACGGATGACGGGGATCGTGGGACGCCCAAAAACCAGCGAGTCCCAGCCCCAGTGCAGTGCAGACTCGTCCGGGCGCGAGGACTCCATGGCGATCGTCTGATCGATAGCCTGAAGGCGCTTCTCTTGTGATACAACGTGACGCCCAAACGCGAGCTGCCAGCCGGTCGGCTTGATGAACCGCCGGTGCAGGTACACCTTGCACTCGTTCGTCACCCGCTCCGTGAACGGCAGAGCGAGGCCGGCCGGGTTCGGCATAGGGCCAGACACCCGGTGGGGAACTCGTCATCTCGAAGCTGTACCAGCCGAACTGCTTCAGTTGCGGGGCTGTTTAACCCACGGCGAGCCGAGGAACTCTGTGAAGGGGAACCGGCGCAGCTCTGTGTTGATCTCCTGATAGGAGTCGCGCAGCTTTGGCGTACCGAATCTCTGGAAGTTCTCCAGCCCAGACGGCAGGACTTCGCGCGGCGAACGAGAGACCCACGGATTCGGGATCGGGTAGCGCACCGGCAGAACAGGCTGCGGGCGAACCGGACGCGGCGAATGGAAGACGTGATGCACACCACACGTCTCGAACGAGTGCAGCAGGTCATGGTGTACCCACCGACGAGGATCGTATACCCTGTGGTTGCCTGAGACGTACCAGTTGACGCCGGGATGCGTGACGACCGCTGCTCATTTCCGAGGTAGGGCGTACCCCATGACGAAGTGAACCCGGTTGGCAGAACGAACTCAGGATCGCGCCAGACGGTGGGGGTACCGTACGCAGGGGCGATGGACGCAGGCGTAGCCTTAACCGGGCGAGACTCATTGCGGACACGGATGTACATCCAGTCCTCGGCAAGCGAGTCCCAGCCGAACGTGCGGGGGTTCGTATGGCTGGTACGGGTCAGGGTGTCGCCCCAGCGCTGAAGGTTCAGGGGACCCCTGCGGACGGATGAACTGGTTAACCAGCGTGAGGTACCGCAGCCCCGAGGCTCGAGACTCGTATCGGTCCAGATCTCGGTCCAAACGGTGCGCGAGCGGTTACGCGACGACGGCCGCCCACGTCCACGAGTCGTTGGTGTCGCGATAGCGGTCCCAACCTTGGGCGAAGACGACCTGATCTCGGTACGTGACCCGGGTCAGCTGGCTGATCTGAAGGAAGTCGTTACCGCGCTTAGCGTCCCAGCGCTGGTTGAATGGCAGAACAGCCTCGCCGAAGCTCTCACGGTACAGGGTCATCCTGCCACCGATTGGGGGTGATGATCGCGAGAGTTCTTCAGAGGGGCGACCAAGCAACGGCAACCCGAAGGGCTTCTCCGGTTCCGGGGCGACGATGTACTGGTGATAGTGGTGACGAGGTGCTCGCCGGCCTCGAACGATACGAACCCGAGCGGCTCCAGCCACTGGTTCAGGTTCTGGACGATGAGCTTTTTCGCGCTCCCCACTCCAGTGTGCTCGACCCCCGAGCCCTCAAACTGGCGAACAAAGCGCAGGAATGACAGGTACATCGGGCACGACCTCCGACATGAGCGTCGGGTTCTGGTATACGTTCCGATGGTAGAGCCAGACGAAGTGCGCCTGATTGATCTGCTCGTCGATCCAACCCCTGCTTAGCCTGATGGGTCTGCGGCCACGAGACGCGGGCAACACCGAACGTCTGGGCGTTGTTCAGCGGAAGGGTCTCGATGACCGCGCTGGACTTGCGGACGCGGGTGTACAGCAGGTCTTCCGTCAGGAGTCCCAGCCAAAAGTCCGAATCTGGTTGTGCCCGCTCAGAGAAGCGCGACCCCACAGGATGAACTCATCCCCACCCGCATCACCGGCAAGGCTGGAGTTCGCCACGGAAGGCGCAGATATCTGGGCGTCTTCCCATATAGGCCGATGACTCAGCTTACGGACAGGCACACCGAACGACACAGACGTGTCACCGATGACTGCTGGAGGGCGCACAATCCGGCACGCCCCGATCACTCGCCGGTTGCCGTGCCAGACGCCAGTGTCGCCGAACACCCGCTCAGCCCAGAGCGCCCAGCCCTCCGGACGGATGAAACGCTCAGGCGGAACCAGCCAGACTCTACGCGCGTCCGGCCCCCGAGGAAGTCGGCCCCGGTGACCTTCAATTCCCGGTCAGCGCTTTGTGTGACTACCGGCTCCGGGAGCCGGATATCTTCCAGCACCTCTTGGTGGCGCACTGGGTTCGGCCGTGCCGAGACCTGCGGCTGCCCGACATAGTACGTGACGCCGTTATGGTACATCTGGCCCGGCGTCGTGACGGTCTCGTCATGGTGCCCGTAGGTACTGACGACACCGTTCGTGTAGGCCACATGCACCGGCGGGCTGGATACCCCTTCGCGGCGGAACCCGAACATCCACCCTGCGTATTTGCGCCAGTCGGCCGGCAGCTTGAAGTACCGTCTTACACCGGCATTCAGGGTCTCGACGTACACCGGATAGTCACCGCCGCGTGCCAGCGACGACGCCATCTCACCCGGCGACCCGGCCCCACTGGCCACATGATAGTCAACCCACGGTCTCCACAGCATCCCGCCAGACAGGGGTGGGGGCGTAGTACGTGCAGGAGGGTTCCCGCCGGAATCTCGCTGATTTCCTCGACCCCGGCATCGGTATGCCGGTGTCAGTAGCGACTGGCCCGCCGGGATGTCATGCACTCGCGGCAGCGGTACGCCATCTCCCAGCGGATCTCCCTTCAGGCCAATGCCCCACCGCTCAGCGTACCCTGATGCCGCAGCCATCTGACGAACGACGACACCCTGCGCCTGTGTCACCGTCGTAGCGGATCCGAACAGCGTGTGCTGCAGGCCGTACGCGCGCACAGTCTGCAGCACAGGGGCCAGCACCCGGTGCAGCCCAAACAGCTCCGCCCCGTTATGCGCAGGGCCGTTCACTATGATCGGGGACGCATTCGTTGGCGTGGGCCGGCCGCACCGAACCACGCCCCGGTGGTCACCCCGGCGACAGTAGACGAGCGGTCCGCCCGGCACTCGATCTGCAGGTTATAGCCGGACGGAGCCCTATACTCTACGTCCGGAAAGTCTATCTGCAGGTTATACCCAGAGGGCGGCTTATATGATTTCAGGTCCATGCACGGGGTCCGGTGAACCCCGGCATTTTACCGCACGTCTGGTACTGCCTGCACTCGATCAAACACGACCGCGTTCTGGCCGGTCTCCATGTCGCGGGCAACAATCACGTAGCTACGCGAAGGATCCAACCCCCTGATATCGTAGTACCCATCAGCGGTGGTGGGCGACACCCCTTTGCGCTCCATGGACTGAGCATCCAGCGCCCACACCACCCGCTTGGCGGCGTTACCGAGGCAAGTCGTGCGCCCGAACACGTGCCCCACGTAGCGCCACTCGGCTGGAGCAGCATCAGCGATTCCTCGAATATGAGGGTGTCCGGCACGCCGCCCCGCTTCTTGAACTCGTCGCTCAGGATCAGCGGGGATCCTCAAATACAAGTGTGTGTACGCGGTGCTATTCGCCCCCACCGCATTCGGCCAATGCCCCAGCGAGACGTTCTGCGTGCCTGCAGCCGAGAACGGAGGGATTTCGGCTTCGGACTTCGCACCGAACCCAAAGGCTGTACCGGATATCGACAGGAACTGCCCATATGCGTAGCTCTGGGGTGTCGTCACCTCAGCCCGAGTGAGGTATCCACGGCAGCTCGATCGACACGGCCGTGGAGCTGCCGAGCGCCACTCCAGCGTGGCAGACACGGCGTCACCGCAGGATACAGGGTGGCTATTGTCTTGACGACCGCGCCGGGCACCCACGAATCCGTCGACCACCCTTTTACCGTGTACGCCATCACCACGGCCCCGTGATGTCGAGATACCCATCGCTATACGCCTTCGCCCCCGTACGTACCCCCGAGGGCACCTACTGGCATCGCGGTACCGCCGTACCCGCCCGAACGAGATCAGTAGCATCACCACCTGCCACGACGGCGGCACCGACGCCACGTAGCCCCCTCTCAGCCACGCCACCGGGTTACCTGCCCGTGGATCGCTCGCCTTAGTAGAACCGTCCTCGCACAGCAGTGATCTCCGCAGCACGCAGAACGACCCGTAAGGGTTGTCCATCGCGACCGCCGCAGAGCCGGAGTACCCCGCGAGTTCAGCTGTAGCCGCCCCCGGACCCGGGCCGCGGGCATACCACAGGCTACCGGAGTAGCTACCGCCCCTAGCAGGGGTGATCATGCTGCTCAGGTTAGCGCTGTACGACTTCCCAGAGCAGCCGACCCATACGTCGCTCTGAGATGGCGACAGCCTCTCCGCCAGTCCAAACCACCCGTAAACACCCCTCATCAGGCCTTACACCCCTCGATGGCGCCCACGTGTTATACCAATACGACCCGCCCGCGCTCCAGAAATACAGCGTGGCGCCGTCTGACAGTAGGAACCACCCCCGGTCCGCGGCCTGAGCTGACATCAGCATACTCTGCTCCGTCACCGGCACCGTGCCGCTGTCCAGCCCGACCACCTCGCCTGCTCTCGGGAAGTTCGAGTGGCCCACGCACAGCCCGCGGTAGGAGCTATATTGCCCCCACATCACGTGATAGTGCACACCCTGCGGGTACCGGCCCTGCAGCACAACTGTATCCGCGGTCGAGCTGATCACCGTCCACCCACACCCCGCCACGCGAGCCAACGTCCCAGTCCACGCTGAGATGTCAGTGGTCAGGTCCAGAGACACCGTCACGTCCTGCCCGTCAACTTTCGTGACCCGGTACTCCCCCGCCGTTGATCTTCAGCACCTGCCAGTCAACCACACCGTGCCCGGCCGGCAGGCCGAGCACAACAGACTCCCCGGACTTGTTCGCCCGGTTGATCACCACCTCGTTGAACCCATCAGGGCCGAGCACGGCCTTGATCCACTCAACACAAGGCGCGGCCGAGTCGGTGAAGGGCGTCTTCGCGTCCTTCATCCACGCCCCAATGAATTTCACGTCAGTGGCGATCTTAGGCATAGCTTACAGTTTGAAGATCTTGTTGGCGCCGGTATCCCACGTGACGGTGATGTCACCGCCGTTAGCCGTGATGGGCAGACCGGTAGCAGAGTCGATCAGAGCGATGGGAATGCACTGAGCCCAAGCGTCAGCAGCGCCGGTCCTTCGTAGATCACCACCATGTTGTATGTACCGACGGCGTTCTGGCCGGATCCGGGGGCGCAACTTTGGCGAACGTGACGTTGTCGGCGGTAGCCGCACCGTCCTCGGTGGCGGCAGCGTTCGACAGGCGAACGGTCGGCTGCACAATGGCACCCAGCGTCTCCGCCGTAGCCATGTTCACGGGTTGGCATCCAGCTTGGCCAGCTGGTTGTTAGCCAGCGTGCACTTCAGCGTCGCGGTAGCCCAGTTGATCTTGCCTTTCCAGAAAACCGCTTACGAGCGGCGTTGGTGAGTGTATTAGCCACAGGTTATTCCTCAGATTGGACCCATTCGCGGATTTTATCAACACGCACCGCACACTGCGAGTGGGCCAGTCTGAATGCCCGGTACGCTTCAACCAGATCCCGGTTTGTCCTCAGCCGACCCACTTCAGGACTTAGGCACGGCTCCACTAGAGCTTCCGGCGGGCGCAGATGCACCAGCTGGTCTCGACACGCGGCGGCGTCGCCGAGCAAGCAGCCAAGGTCAGCAGGCAAGGGCTGATCCATATAGTCTTTGACCTGAGCATTCACCTTCTCCAGCTCTCGAATCTTGCGGCCTGTATTTTCGCTCTTCCGAGCCAGTTGTGTGAAGCCCGACATGAGCCCCTTCATCGCCTTCTGGTCCTTCACCCTCTGCAGCAGCAGCCCATCGATCACGCTCGACTGCTTCTGTAGCAGGGTCGCGTTGTCGTTGATCTTCACCCGCATTGCCCGGGCCTCGAACCACAGCGCCGCATAGTTCACAGCAAGAACGACCACCGCGGCAATCAGCAGGTACTCGATCGCCAGCCTAAACCCTAGCACCAAATACCAGGGCTGGGTGCTTAGTGATCCAACCCATCGTGTGGCTCTCCTTTGCCGGGGCGGTTTACACCCAAGCGCTTGTACACGAACTCCTCTAGGACGCCCACACTGGCAGACGCGCCAAAGCCAGCCGGCCAGACCGACGACGACGCCGGTCCACTGCTCGCTTGCATGCATCTCGTCACACACCAGTTTGAAGAGCAACCCTACGAAGCCCGCGGCCCCAGATTCAAGCGCGGTGCGCGAAAACTTCAGGGGGCCTCCTGCTCGATGGAGCGCAGGGCGTGCCCGACAGCGCCGGCGAAGCCGGCAAGGGCCACGAATGACAGGGTCTTGCCCCACCACGTGGCCCAGAAAATATCAATCCAAGTCATCGCCTCACCAGTCGACTATGGCGGGGAACGCCCTCCCGCGCTCCAGTTTCGCAGCTACCCTGTGGGTAGCCTCTGCCTGGTTACTCGACCGTCGCGGTTCAGATCCAACCCCCTGTTCTGGGCATACGCGATGCTGTTCTCGAAGAGTACAGAGGCATCATCGAGCCCTATGTAGCGGGGCAGGAGGATGGCCATGTACATGTCCGACAAGGAACGGATCTTCAATGCGAACGGCTTAAAATACTGCCGCACGTACTCCAGCTGTTCGACGGCCGTCATGCTGCGCAGCTCGTCGACACTGGTGCCCAACGCCTTGGCGGTGCTGGGCATGAACTGGATAAGTCCGATCGCGCCGGACCCAGCTCCATTCTTCACCGTCGGGGAGAACGTCCGCCGGACTCAAAGGCCATACAAGCCATGAGCCAGCTACCGTATTCGTACTTCCAGCCGAAATCCTTGCAGATCTCGACCACCTTCGTTCGGAACTCGGGGGACACTTTGTCACCCCATGCGAGTGCGTAGCGCATCAGATGCCACCGTATGAGATAGTGCGGTACTTGTGCTCGCGCCGCCCTTGCTCAGTCTTGGCCTGATCGCAATACGACAGAAACTTGGCAGGCGCTCCTCTGCCTTCGACTTATCGTAGGTCTCGGCGTCCTGCTTATTGTAAGCGAGGGCGACCATCCAGTCGAGGAGCGCGTAGTGGTGCAGGTCATCGATCTCCAGCTGGGAGTCGGGACCGGTGATAGGTTCGAGCGGCAGGCGCTCGACATGCAGCCTGCAGCTCGCCGTCCTCGGTAGGGATATCCCGAAGGAAGGCGGTGTAGGCATCGTCGCCCAGAACCAGCATACAGACACGGCCGGGCTGAGCGGGACGCATGTACTCAATATCTTCGGAGTTTACGATCTCGATGGGGCGACCGTCAAGCTTCGCATGGCGGAGCTTGAGGATGCGTTTGTCGTAATCAACGAACGCATCACCAGCATCGAACCCCGCAGTACAGAGATCCGAGAGGCTATCCCGGATCCCGCCTGCACGACGACAGAACATCTTCTGCGCCTCATCCATGTAGAGGTACACTCGGTCTCAGACCAGAGGTAAGGGTACTCTTCATCACGGACGTGGGCACCGGAACAGGTCGTGCAGGGCTTTGGGTGTCATGCAGCGATTTCCTCAACGGGCGCGGCTTTAGCCTTGCGGCCTTTGCTAGGCTCGGCGGGCTCGACGGGTTCGGCAGGCTCAGCGGCAGGCTCTTCAGTAACAGGCACGAGGCCATACTGCAGCGCGATACCGATACGGTCTTGGTGTTCGTCAGCGACTTCAACAACATCACCGGCTGAGACCGTCAGGCCCCAGCTGTAGATGCTCATGAAGCTCGCGTCACGGGTGGCACGCAGCTTCATTCGATCACCCCATCACGTATTCCGAACGGCCCGACACGAGGAACTGGATGTTCACCGTGATCTTGCCCTTCGTGATCGGTTTGGCGGCCGTGGCGCCAGACAGGCGTGAGATTGGTCGGCTGACCCTTCTGCAGAATGCCTTGCGACGACATCGGACGGGCGCCAGCGGAACGAGCGTCCACAGCCCGGAAGTACAGGGTGTTCGTGTCCGGGTCCAGCAGGTCGATGCCGACGACGGCGTCGCCAGCAACAATCTGCTCTTGGGTGAACACCGAACCGCCCAGCACACGAGCACCACGGGCAGAATCACGAAGGGGATACCCGACGTGCCGGCCTTGTCCGTACCTTCGGCAAGTTTATACTCGATACCTGCGACCTTGAGGTATCGTTGACCAGATCGACATCGATGTCGACGGTCTGCAGGGACTGCGCTGCGCGGGCAGCAGTAGCACCAATAACAGCCATAACTCTTCTCCTGTAGGATTAGGCCCCGACCGGATGGTCAGGGCCTGCAGTCATCACTGGGCGACGTAGACGCTGATGACGCCGAAGTCCCTACAGGGTGTTGCCGGCGTAGATGCTGTTGAACTGCGGCTTCAGGAAGCCCAGCATCTTGTCGGTGGCGATACCCAGCTGGTTGCCGTAGTCGAACTCTTTCTCGACCCAGCCCGGCGTACCGATGTCGGCCATGGCCAGAGCTTGAGCGCCCGCAGAATCTGGCAACCGTCCACATTCGAGCCAGCGCCCCACTGAACCATTAGCCGCACCCGAAGTGTTGAACACGTTACGGTATTCGTGGAACACGATACCGTCGATCATCACGTCGGAGCCGGTGAACGAGGGGTTGTTGCCACTGCGGGCCTGAGCGTTGCGGACGTTCGTCATGAACGTCGGGTCCAGCTTTCAGGCGGGCCAGCGGCTTGCGGGGTCAGGAAGCAGTGGAAGGTCTCCTCGCCACCACCAGACTTCAGGCCGCGGATGTACTGATCCTTGGCGAAGGCTTTCAGCTGGACGAACAGCTCCCACATCGGGGTGTCAGTGGCCGCAATCTGGGCCGACGTACCGCCGACTTCCAGTTCTTCGAGGTACCGTTCCAGCGAGCGCGGCGCAGATCGGTCGGGGCCTTCACATCAGCAGCGAACTCCAGACGTGCCAGATCGGACACCGGGCGGACGCGGCCGTTGTTGAAGTAGGTGTAGCTGACGCCAGACGAGGGTCAGGAACGCTATTTGGTCCATACGCTCGGCCAGCCAGTAGGCCAGCACATCGCGGACTGCTCACGGAAGTTAACGATCGATTTCTGGTCGGCCATGCGACCTTCGATACGGTTGGCGTGGCGCAGTTGGTCGAAGCGGATCTTGGTATCGAAGGACCGCAGGGCCTCTTCGTTACCTTCCAGCGTGCGGTCTCCAGCGACGCCATCGCCTTCGAGGTCAGCCAGCAGGGTGATCACGGCTTCGTTGCCTTTCTCCGTCTTCTTCAGCTCGGTGATGTGCTGGATCAGGGAGTTCTGGCCTTTACCAAGGAAGCGACCGATGAACGAGTAGTTACGGGCGTGTTTCCACTATGTCCATCGACCATACTTTCTTCTGGTCGTTGGTCAGCAACGAGAAGTTGTCAGAGCCATTGCTCTTACCTATCAAAGGGGTTTGACAGAAGTTCCAGTCGGTAACGCCCGACCACGGCGGTAACGGCGGCTCTATCGCCGCCACCAACGCGATAGAAGGATACTATCCACTCTTCACAGCTTCTGTCAACTACTTCAGATAAGACCACTGTCCTGAGTTTTGACAGCCCCTCTCGTCACTTCTTGCTAACGATTTGCCGGGTTGGCGGATGTACGGGTTCGTGTCCACGATACGAACAGTGGTCCACCATCGCGCGGACGGCGGACCACAGGTCGGGGCCGGCTACGTTGCCGGCCGTGAGCATAACCCCCGCATGAAGCTAAGCAGGGTGGTTTGCGTCCATCAAAGCTCCGTATCACCCATCGAGGGGCGAAGGGTTGAAGCCGGTGACCGACAGGCTCTGCGCAGGCGGAGTGTCGTTGGCTGCAGGGGTACGCCCCCGGGATTCGGATCCGGAAGCTGGCGCGTCGCGGCGAACATCTCGCCGTGGGTCGCTGATCCGCTGGGATTCCGGGTGGATACCGAAGAGCTGGTTACGCACGGAGAACATGATGATGCCCTGATCCTCGTAGACCATCACGGGGATCGGGCCACCGTTCGCTTGCCGTGCGGCATCACGGAAAGTGGCCAGAATACTCACAGGTCGTCACCTCGCAGGCGGGCCAGTTGCTCATCCGTCAGGGACTCGAAAGCCTTCTGGCTCATAGCCCCAACGTCCACACCATCGCCGCGAATACCGGCAGCGTCAGAAGGCTTACCCAGACCAGCTGCCTGCGGCGGCTGCCGTTTGTTGGCATCCGCAGCGCGTTTTCGAGCCTCCACAGCTCGACGGTCAGGCGTCGGTGCAGCCGCAGTTGCAGATACGTCACGGAATACATACTTCACCGCCTTATTCAAAGCGTCCAGTTTGCTGGCGCCTTTCAGCTGGAAGGCTTCCATAAGTTCTGCAACCTCGACCGTCCGATCGTGGTCGAAGGCGTCCGAGTTCGGGTTCAGCTCAGGGTACTGCGCTTCGAGGCGATCCAGCGCCTGCTCGTACTTGACGTTCGTCAAGGTGGCCCGGCGGACCTCTTCCGTACGAGTAGCAATGGTGGCCTCATTGTATCGACTGCAGCTGCTGCAGCTGACGGCGGACTTGGCGAGCCTTCTCCTTGTCACCGTCCATCAGCAGGTCTTCGTACTCGTCGTTCAGCTTCTCGATCTGATCATGGAGCTGGCCCAGATCGGCGCTTTGGCGAGCTTGCGCTTGCTGAGCCTTGAGGGCGGCAAGCTCATCGGCCAGTGCCTGCGCCCGAGCCCGCTCCTTCCCGACCATTTCATCAACGCGATGCTTCGGGATGCGGATGCGGCGCTTCTTCTCCGCCTCAGCCTCTTCAGCTTCGCGCGCAGCCCGCTCCTCGTCCGTTTCTTCCCTTCAGAATCTGTATCAGGTTCAGAAGGCTCAGCCTCAACTTCTGGCGTCTCTGCAGGCTCATCGTCTTTCAGCTCGTCCCCGCGGTCAACTTGCTCGTCTTGGGGGCTGTTCGATTCGACTTCAAATGCGTTCGGCATCAGTTCTCCTCATTCCGCGGGTTTGCCCGGGGCAGCCGGGCAGCCGTGGGAGTCTGCGCGGGGGCTCGGGATTGCGCGCTGTTGTGGATCGCCTGAATACGATTCTGGCGGGCTTGCTCTTGGGCTTGTTGCGCCTTGAGAGCATTATCCATTGTAGCAGCTTCCGCTTAAGTTGCAGATCTTGCGCCAGCTGCGCCTGCTTCAGCTCGAACTCCCGCTCCATCTGCTCACGCTTCAGGGCGAACTCTGCTCCATCTTCTGCCGCTGCATCTCCATCTCGGCCCTGCAGCTTCTGCAGCTCCAGATCGACTGATGCCTGCTCTTCCGGCTCGCCGTTCATCTCTTCTGGGCCAGTGCCATCTCTTTCTGGGCCTTGGCCTGCGCGAGCTGCACATCCGCCTCCAGTTTAGCGACTTGTGCCTCCTGAGTGCGCTGCTGCAGTTCAGCCCTGCTGCTGGGCTTCGGGGCTATTCGGGTCACCCTCGATGCTCTGGATGATCTCAGCTTTTCTCCGCAGACGACTGGCTTGAATGATGAATTTGTCAGGAATCTGGACACCGACTTCAGTGCGCAGGCGAACCGCCTGATCGAACTGCGAGTCTTCGAAGTTGTCGCGCTCCGGCTCGTTGGTCACGACGACAGCGTACTCGCCGAGAGTGAGGTCGTTCAGGATGACGCCTTCCGGGGTCACCTCGTTGACCATCATCTCCTCGGTCGTACCCTGCAGCTTGTCAGTTGTGATGCGCACCAACCGCTGCTCGGTGTAGTAGGTCTGGACCAGATCGAGGATGTTGCGGGCCAGCAGGTGATCCGTGCGGTTCAGGTTGTCCGTAATCTTGGCGAGGTTCGCCTGACCAGACTTCTGGTTCGCCGTTACCGACTTGGCAGACACGTCTTCCCGAGCGAAGCCCTGCATGTAATCGGACACGCCCGAGATCGATTTGATGTGCTCCTCAGCCTTGTAGCTGATACGGTCCAGCTCCCCTGCGTGTGTCTGGTTCGAGCTGGATCTTCTCGATGTTGTTGACATCATCGACCTCCATGACCAGACCGGTCTCAGCCCCGCGCTGCTCCAGCTCAGGGATCGACATGTTAACCAGCGAGTTCCGCTTCACCTTCCAGCCGGAGTTCGCCGTCGTGTCACGACGTGCAGCTCCCTGCGAACTGACCTTGTTCAGCAGCTCCTGCGGCCCGAGCAGGGTTCTCCACCAGACCGACGGTGGCCCCGCGGCGAAAGTACGGGAAGTAGGGGACAACGGTGAAGTGATTGACAAGGCGACCAGTCGTCGTACGGCACGACGTTACCGGCGATCACGGTCCAGCGGATCCGATGGATCAGCTTCTTCGTCAGAGCCGATGCCGGGGTTCTGGGCCAGATACATCTGGATACGGTCCGGCTCCCAGTCGCCCGGGACACGCCGCATGTCGCCAGTCTCCAGATCGACGAAGTGCTCGACCTTGTCCAGCTGGCGGTGCTGACGCTCGATGACCCGGATCGTCTTGCGGAACTTGTTCGACTCGTCACCGCCATAGAACCCGTTCTGACCCGAAAACGTCACCGAAGCGGTCCCGGTCATGGTCGGCCATGTCGTAGTCCCACGTCAGCTCAGCCCCGCCCTGCGAGCGCAGGATATCGGCGTCGCGCTTGCCGTAGATCAGCTCGATCTGGTCAGCGGTCATCCACTGGGTCGTGATGACATCATTCCAATCGTCCGGTCGTAAGAGTCCGCGTCCGAGTCGATCAGAACGTTCTTCGGGTTCAGCTGGGTGATCTTGACCTCGCCGCGCATGCTGTCGGAGAAGTCCAGACGCACATCAAAGAACCCGCGACTCATGATCACGCCGTCGCAGAACACGTCCGAGCGCAGCCACGGGAGCTGGTTGTTATCACTGATCTGCTTGAAGACCTTCGTCATGGGCGTCGGCCACCTCGGCCGAGGCATCGCCGGAACGCGGGCGGAAGGCGAGTCAGTGCGATTGAGATCTGCTCCCCCAGCACGTTGCTGACGGTGGAGATGATCTTGTTGATTGTCAGGCCGGCCGTTTCTGGCGGCGAAGGATCTCGATGTCCTTGCTATCCCACTGGACGCCCTGAAAGAACTTGTCGCACTTGTCCGCCTTTACGGACGAAATTCATGGCCCGTGTCCCGAAGGTACACGTACCGGTTCCACACGGTGTGGGCCTTGGCTTGATCGATCGGCATCTTACGCACTCATAAACGAGCCTTCGTGGGTCAGGCTGAATAGCTTGTCGCTTCCACGACTTCTCGCGAGGTTTCTGGGGTACCCGGGCGGCTCCATCGACAGGCGAGTGTGCTGACCACGCCAGCGCGTCGACGATATCGTCGTGCACGCCAGACGGGAAGCGCAACAGCTCGGTCTCCATCTCGAGCCCAAGAAGCGTCCTTTCTTGAACCACACGCGGCCCTGCTGCACTCTACCCTGCAAGGGACGTGCACGCACCATCTTGTCGGTCAGGGCTTCATGGCCTCGATCGGAAGAACAGCCGCTCCTCCGCATCCGCCGTTCAAGGAATGGCTTCAGGGTCAGCCAGATTTGACCGTTCTCGCAGCCGACCGTGTAGCGAACTCTTCTCCTTGCCCCACTTCCGTGCCGCGGCGATGATGGCGTCACAGACTCTCAGCGCATCACCTTTCAGGCGGCAGATGTCAGCACGTGCAGCTCGTCGTCGGCAGTCAGAGCCATGGTCGCCCCGACGGTGTAGTCGTTATGCTGCTTCGTGCCGATAGCGAAGTCCCACGCCGTGAACGCGGACGTTCTTCATCTCAGCGACGGCGCGTACTGGATCATCTCACGACGGAGTACAGACCGTCGTCAGGAACGGGCGACTGCTGGTACAGGGCAGAGAAGAACCGCTCCCGAGCTGCTTCTTGAACCGCAGCAGGCCGGGCGATCGAACCGCTCAGGGGTGGACAGCCTCGCCGGGTGCCCGCAGGAAGGTATACCCCGCGTACTCGGGCTTCGACAGGTCCAGCTCAGTGGTCGAACGGATGATCGGACCTCACACCTCGGGGTTGGAGTCGTCCCTGTACTCCCACTCCATGGCCAGTCCGTGCTACGATCTCGAACTGGTCAGCATAGGGGTCACCCTCTCGCTTAGCCTCTTCCATCTTGCCGCAGGCGCCCGCGAGTCGTCGTCCGACCAACAGGTCTGGAATGACCAGCACGCCGCCGCCCGGAGCCAGACGGGTATAGGCAGTCGTGGCGTACCAGTCCCACAGACTGTCCCGCACGATCCCCGAATCGGCCTCTTCTTGGTTCTTGATCGGGTCGTCGATGATCAGGATGTGCGCCCCACCGGTAATGGCACCGCCCCGGCCCGCAGGTGTATAGCCGCCGCCCGCAGTGGCCGCCAGCCCGTTGCCGCCTGCGTCGTTGTGCAGCTGCGTCCCCGGGAAGATCCCTTGTACTCCGGGTCGTTCAGGATGTCCTTGATCTTGCGTGAGAACCGATCGGCAGGTCCACCGAGTAGCCCGCCGCGATGATCTCGTGGTCAGGCGCCTGCGAGTGCCACGCCGGGAACCGGATGGACGCCAGCTCGCTCTTCCCCCATACGCGGCGGGCACGTGATCATCAGGCGCAGTACGCCCGGCCCGCATCCTCGCTGAATTTTCTCCAGCCGGCGCGCGATGTCTTGGTGGGCCCACCCGGCGTCGTACTTGGGGTACATCGCCTTCGTGAAATGGATCAACCGCCGACGGCAGAGGCTGGCGCTGGGCCAGCATCCGCTCGCGCCGCGGCCTGCTTTTCAGTGATCGCCATCGATCGGCTCCACGTCCGTGACCTCCTCGAGGCCATACGGATCAGCCTCGTCAGACAGGGTCGCCATCTGCTGCATCATCACCCGTCCGTTCACGCTGATGTTCACCTCGGTCTTCTGCGGCTCATAGTGTCCGCAGAGCCGGGCGATCTCCTTCCAGCCGGCGACCATCGTGCCCGGCTCACCGGCCAGCTTCGCCGCGTCGATCGCCTCCATCATCCCGTCGATCACCCGCTTGCTGATCCGGCTCGCAGCGGCGTACTCGCGCCGTACCTCCAGCGCCCGCTGGATCGATGCCGCCTTGATACCTCGCGCGGGTTCGCAAACCCGCCTTCATGCCCGCCGCCCGGATGGACAGGCCCTCGTCCACGATCCGCGAACGAACGCCTCCTGCTGGGCGGTCAGCGGCGAACGTTCGGGTGTCGTGTCCTCGACAATCGAGGACGACAGATCCGGAATCGTTGATCTTCTTAACTTCCTGCTTCAGTTCAGCCAGTAGAGAGGCGCTTTTGCGAGCCATGGTCACCAACGTCGAGCTACAGTAGACGCCTATTTTACCCGGAACTGTCAAGGCTTAGCACTAAGTGCGTGGTGCCTTGGTGCTAAGCTCTTGTTCACTCCACGGTCAGGCCGGGGCGGCATCCCGTACACTGCAACTGTATGCCATCACCCACAGTCAGACCGGTCGGCGGACCCTCATACAGCGGCAGAGGCTCGCCGGCCTTTGGACTTCACGGCCGCGACCAGCACGCCGTGGACGTGCGACTCGACACCGGCAGCCGGGGTCACCGTGCAGTTCTCGACGCGGATGTCGCCCATCCCAAAGCTGTTCAGGGTGTCGTCCTGGGGTCCACGCCGATAGTTGCGGTGGTTCTTCCGGGTAAGGGTCGAGTTCCACCCTGACTCAATGCCGATGTACGACCGCAGGGCGGGACCTGACAGTCTCATACCCCGGAACACGACGCGCTTACACCCCGAGGCGGTGTAGCAATGGTACTTGTTACCTGCCGGTGGCAGCGCCCATGCCGCTGGTGGCGCAGTCGTCGAACGTCACGTCCTCAGCCCACGTACGCTTGGTGGCACCCTCGCCGTGGGAGTTCTGACCCATGGCCACGGAGCACTTCTGCACGTACACATCCCGGACACCGTGCGAGCAGGAACCCAGCACTGGTCGACCTGTTGGACTGGCACTGAGTACAGGCGCACGCCCTCGCAGCGGTTCTGGATCAGTACCGCGCAGAGGCGCGCGCGCACCCCGAACCGCGCGTTTCCGCTGTTCAGGTCGAAGCCGTAGTACACATACGACGACCGACGGTTCTCAAACACGGCACCGTCGGTCGTCGTGGTCATAAGCCCGGCGCGTCGGGTGTCCCTGCCACGCGGTGCGGTTGACTACCGACTCGTCACGGGTGGAGTCCACGCTGATTCCGAGGATGCCCGGGCGGTGAGGGCGGCCCTACTCACGCCCTCGGTCTGCAGGTCCACCTCTACCGTGATGGCCTTCAGTGCGGCTCGAGCGGTCCCCCGCAGGTGAATGCCTCGCCCCTTGGCCAGCCGGCGCACTTCGATAGTGTCCAGTGTGACGCGCTTGACCCCGGCGACGTACATGGCCGCCCCTTGTGCTCGGCATGTGGCGGCTCATCTGGAACCACAGCCCCTTCACGGTGACGCGCACGCCCTCAGCCACGTCCTTGACGAGCAGCCCGACCCGCTTACCCGCAGCCGGATCCTTGTAGGTAGTGAGTCTGGGGTACTGGTTCGACCATGAGGCGCGGCCAGTCTGGGTGCGTGTCACCAGACCGACGACGCCCTCGCACCGCCCAGTGATAACGAACTCCCCGGTCCATCTTCCAGCTCGTCGGAGTTCTTCAGGAGCACGTACCCGCCGTTCTTGGCGGCGTCGGCGACGCGTCTGCGAAGTCGACGGCGGTGTATGACGCCGGCGCGACAGTGCGCCGACCTTCTGAATCTGCAGCAACTATAGGTGTGGCCATGGTTTCCCAACCCTCAAAAACCAGCACCATATCACGCCACAACCTCAGTGTAACGTTAAGTTATGTCCTATCTGGCCTGCCCCGGCCCGGGTGGTTTTATCCCCACCAAATTTCGGCCTGTATCAGGCGTGTCTCGCAGGAGGCGCCCTCCCCGGCCCCTAAACGGTCCCGAGGGCATGGCCTCCGTATGATTGCGCCCATCGACAGAAGGGCGCGACCCGCCCAACGCCCTAACAGCTTGAAAGCGTTGAGAAAATTCGGTTTGACGCTGAGCACTTTGCACTTTGTGCTTAGTGTCTGGGTGCTTGGTCTGACCCGTCTCCAGCTCAGATGTTGGCTCTAGGTACACCAAAGGTTTGGCCGTCTGCTGTTACAAGAAGTGACGGCCCATACTCCCGATACGCAGTGACAGGTGCATCAGCGCCGCAGGTCGTTCCGTCCACCCACTCACACGTCCTCAGCACCGCCGGGTCCACCTGATCTTCACACGAGCCCCCACTCGGCATCTGCAGGAGGGATCCCAGCCTCGTCCAGCGCACCCCACGGGCAGGACAGACCCACGATCGCCCCCTGCACGCTCCCCAGACAGATGCGAGCACCGCACAGGCAGCCGTGCCACGCCAAAATGGGTCTACCGGTACTGCCCGAAACAGGGGGCCACTTCGGACTCGTTCCACCATACGAGGCCCAATCGGGCTTAAACACAAATCGCGCTATTCCAGTTTTGCTCTCCCCCATCACCAAAAGCCCACCCCACTTCGAAAGTGCTTCTCAAAGCGCTCGTACCAAGTGCTGGGTGCTGGAGTCCTGGAGTGCTAGGTGCTGGGTGTAGTGAGCAATACGGCCAAC
>BNJV01003289.1_pt1 | contig 70499 bp, 149 predicted proteins | sample 8540591 | NCBI WGS metagenome assembly BNJV01 (sample SAMD00202457, study PRJDB9452) | human saliva metagenome | host: Homo sapiens
CCTTCTATAATCTCTACAATTTGTTCTAATTGTCTGGTGTATCTCATATTCAATTCAATAGAGTCATCTGTACAGTACATTCTTCTTTCAAGTTTTCTAATTCTTCATAATGTTCCATCAATAACCGTGTGGACTCCATAGCTTCATCTTCGTCTAATCGTTCTACTTCTGGTTCTTCTACGTATGGTTCTTCTGCGTACCAATAATCTCCTATACCAATAGCATCTATTTCTGGAAAATATTGATATACTGCATAAACAGGTTCTTCAGGTTCATAATCTATTAAGTCGTCCATAATATCTTCAGACAACTGTACTTGTTCCTTTAAAAACTTACGTACATCTTCATTTATCTCCACTTGACAACACTCCTCTATAGCCCTGATTATACAAAAAAATCCCCCTACCTACAAGAGTAGATAGGGGAGTAGTCAAGATTATATTCATTTAATTAAAAGTGGATTTTTCCATTTTTCGTCCACTGTAATATTAGCTCGTTCTAACATATCGCCATCTTCGTTGAAATAATACCAGTCGCCATCAATGTTTCTACATTCCGACTAATCATATCTCCATTAGTTTCATTACAATAGTACCATTTGTCATAGTATTTAATCCAACCTTCGTGCATACTTCCATCATTATCAAAGAAATACCACTTACCATCAATTTTGTGCCAGCCTAAAGCCATCGCACAATCTGATTTCAACCAGTACCATTTATCTTTATATTTTTAACCATTGGTCAGATAACGCATAACCATCTTCATTAAAATAATTACCAAAGCTTCATCAATCTTTTTCCATTGGTTAGCAGGTGTACCTTCATAAGTCCAACCGTTTTCGTCTTTAATCCAGCCACTAGTGATTGTTTCTGTACCTGTACTTTCTTCATAATTTGGTCTAAACCATCCAACGATTCCAGCAAAAGAACGTGTATTGAAACGAGCTGGTCCACCGACTTCTAACGCATCAGCGTTACCATCGATGTTCTGTTCTACTGTCTTAATCGTATATCCATCACTATCCTCAATAACAACGCCAGTATGCCCAAATGGATGTCCATATAATTCTCTGGTATCCATCACAAAAACATCTCCTGCTTTTGGATTAATATCATCTAGAGCATTATATTTAATGAATAATCCATGCTCAGATGCTATCTAATAAATCAATCGCATTTCCCCACAATCAGAATCCCAAAAATTTAATCATAATATGATTAATCAAATCTACATTGAGATAGTATATAAAAATCTGGATTCACTCCAATTCCTCGATTTGCTAAATAACATACTTCATTTACTACATCTATTGCTTTTTACCATATTATCACTCTCCATTTTCTATTAAGGTAACCTAGTGGGCCAATCTTCGTCCGTAACATAACTAATTGCACTTACACGAATATCCCCAATATCTTTATCGGTTGGTATAGGGTCATTAAAGTAGAGTGAATATAATTTGAGTCACTCTTACCCCCGAGATACCATATTCCATACAGCTTACCTGCGTCATTATAAATTCCACCAATTAAAAATTTTCACTTCTAAATCCTTCTGGAATAGAATTGGGAGCAAGCACTTTTGCTCCTCTCTCACCAGTACTGTTGTGACGAGCAAATCCTGGTCCATTTTCTACGAATAATACCAAACCAACCCCATTGCAACCCGCCAAAGTTATAGGTCCAAGATTGTTCACCCTTCTAATTTTTAATAAATGAGGTTTCCTAATCTAGAAACACTATTCAGAGTTCTCCAACCAGTATCACCAATTAGCACTTTTCCAACCAGTGTTACCACTACTTGATTGTTTAATCCACTTCAAAGCACCATTAGTTACTGCCATATCGACATAAGTTGTTCCAATTGGTGCAGTGATTTGACCGTTAGGCATTCCTGTTCCATGGTTCAAATTCTGCTTTTTGATTGTAATGCAGTAATCTTAGTGTTTTTGCTCTCCAATCGTTCTATTAATAGAAGATAACGATTCTTCCGTTAAATAACCTTTTTGCTCCAAAACTTGTTTAGTAACAAGATTTGAGATATCTTGATGGTTTGTTAGATAGTTCTTGCTTGCTAATTCTTCTTTGCTCACAAGAGTAGTTACATCAATTTGTGGTCTACCTTCCAAATTAGTCAATCGTTGCTTGATTTCTGCATCATTATAGACTGTATCTTTATTCTCTTTAGATTCTAAAAGCAGTCAATCTCGATTTTTAATTCGCTATCGTTATACGATTGTGGAATTTCAGTTTTTAAAGCATAGTTTTCTGAAAGATTGATGCTCAGTTAAATAATGCTTACCATCTAATTCATCTTTAGTTACAAGATGCGATAAGTCCACTGGAGCTTTATTCTCTAAAACAACTACTCTTTCTTTTTAAAACTGTATCGTTATAGAGTTCAGTTTTTCTTTTGCGTACTCACTTAAATCTTGATGATTCGTCAAATAGCCCTTTGCTCTAATTCATCCTTTGTCACTAATGATGCAAGAGATTGGTGTTCCGTTAAATAGTTCTTACTAGCCAATTCTTCCTTAGTAACTAATCCACTAATATCTTGATGACTCGTTAAGTAACCTTTACCCTCTAACTCCTGTTTAGTAACTAAATGGTCTAGAGATTGATGAGTCGTAAGATACAGATTGCTACTATTATTAAATCGTTCTTCAATCGCACGAATTTTTCTAACAATGGCTTGTCATCATACGATCCAGTTCCTGATAGCCTTGCTCTCCAAAGAGTCAATCGTTCAACTAATGATGCATCGTTATATCTTTCTGGAATTTCACTTTTTAGCGTACTCATCCAGATTCTGATGAGCAGTTAAATAACCTTTAGCTTCTAATTCTTCTTTAGTAACTAAATCAGTTTTGTCAATTTTTCGGCTGTGCATTTCGCACTTCTTCTAATTCGTTTTTTGTCGCAAATCCACTCGTGTCTACTGCTGCTTTTTGCTCTAGTCGAGTTACTCGTTCACTAATGCAGAATCGTTATAAAGCTCTGATTTCAATGCATAATCAGATAGTGATTGATGTTCAGTTAGATATCTACTCGAGTTAGTTTCCAAAGTCTGTACTCGTTCTCCTATAGAAGAAATAGAGTTACGAATCTCAGTATCGTTATAAGTTCCACCATTTTTCTCAATACCTTAAATAGCTCGTCTAATTCAGTTTTAGTAACGATATCTTCAATCGCTACAACTCGTTTTGTCTTGGCTTCTTCAATTGGAATATCGTGTAATTTATCAATCTCAGACACTTTTAACATCAAAAAGCTAAATCGGTGTACATCTGCTTGATTGAGCTACTTTTTCAAAAGTAGATAAATCCAAGAACAGTTTCATCAGTATTAATTAGGCTAGTATCAAACTCGATTGTAAATTTATCGCCATCAACAAAAGCTTTTGTTTCAACATAACGTTTAGTTTTCTGGAAATAAAACAAAGGCAATAATATTATCAGTTGGCAATGATTTCATCGTAAATTCGATAAAAAGCATTGTGTTTGTCGTGAGAATAAAATTCATCGTTAATGAAATCGATGAGGTCTCGTTTATGTGTTGATATATTAATCTTACGTTTGATTATCTTTCTCATATTGCCCTCCTCTCTAAATAAAAAAGGGATAAGTCATTTTGACCTATCCCTAAAAATTACATTTTTCAAATCGTTCATTCCGTTTACTACTGATTCAATCAACATTCGTTTTGCATTGTCATCAATATAGATGCCTTTAGCTTCAAGCTCACTTGTCAATCGTTTTTCAGCAGATGCTAATTTATCTTGAGATGCATCAACTACATCTTTGTAAACCTGCTCCACTGCTTCAACGACTGTTTTGAGCAATACTTTTCATTAATTCATATTGCTTCAAATCCGTTTTAGCCTTAATGTTTTCGGCTTTTAGTTTCTAAGAATCGTTTTAATTCTTTGAATAATAATCCGATTAATACGACTAATACGCTCAATACTCTTGCATGACAACTTGTGTTAATTCGTTCATATTTATCATCCTCTCACTGGTAATTGTAAGAAACGTTCAAATAACGGGCTAATGTATCCATTACCATGAAGTCCGCTATACGATCATATAGTTCTGATAATCGTCTAACTTCTTCATTTGTTGTATAATACGTTTTAACGCTCGTTGCAAATCTTCTTCTAAACGATATCTTTCAATCGTTAAAGATTCCATTATTTAGTTTTGTGATATCTTCGTTATTTTTCTTCCTATCTCTGTAATCTCATTGACAACAGATTGGATTTTATTAATTTTTAGTATTAATATCCTCCGCATCACGCTTTCTTCCTGCCTGTATCCAAACAGTAACGATGGCGGACAAGGCAGGAATCAACGCTAACATTACATTCTCGCTCATCTTATTCACTCCTACAACTCAAATTAAAAAGAGAATTAGCGTTTATATTCCACTAACTCTCCATGCTCATTAACAGTTAATCCTGCTAAATGTAATTGTTCTAACACTCGTTTCTTTTAATTTCACAGGAACACGTTCATAAGTATATCGTCCTTCAATGATGTTGATTGCAATAAGCATTACTAAATTTGTCATAGTATCTCCCCTTTATTAAACACTAGCGATAGAGCCATCTGCAGGCGTGCTAGAATGTTCTGTAGATTCTGTTTGATTGTTGATGTTTGGTGTACTTGCACTTGATGTTTCTTCATGGTGTTCTACCTCCGTTGTTGGTGTTGTTGCTACTGGTTGTTCAGTAGTAGTTGTTGTAGGTGCTGGATTTTTCAGCCACTGGTTGTGGTGTTGGAGGAGCTGTCTCAGATGTTGTTGCTGGATTTTTCAACTTCTTCATAGTGACTAGCTTTCAACGCTTCTAAGTCACTTGTTAAGTTAAATACTTGTTCTGTTAATTCAAGTAATGATTTTTTTGAGTTGTTTCTGATGTTTTTCCGTTTTAACTGCTAAATCATCTACTTTAGTTAATCTTTCTTTTACTTCATTAGATAAAGCTGATAATTGAGCGATTGCACTGGATGGGTCATACTCCATATTTACCAAATCCATCACTCGTTGGATTAAGTACTCGTCTGACTTATCTAATAAATTACCAGGTAACTGGCGTTGTACGTAAGTGTATGGTAGTTCTTTGCATACCACAACTTCTGTTGTGTCTTGTTTTTAAAAATTTACTTTTAACTTCATATCCTGTCATAACCATAAATTATTTTTCCCCTTTCTTCGTTGGAGTTGTTAATTGTTCTTCTAATTTTTCGTTTCTTGCTTGTTCCACAAATAATGCTTCTTGTAAATATGCTTTTTCTAGCATTAATCGTGTAATTTCTTGAGCTAAATATTCGATAGCTGTTGGCTTGTTATTCATTGTGTAATTTCCTTTCTAAATCTTCTACTTTATTTGATAATTGTTGAATCGCTTTTGACTAAATATGGCAGAAAGAAAAAGGATTGTACGTTTCAATACCATCGAATGTTTCATGAGCATCTGGTAAATATTGCCCAACTTCTTGTGCAATCAAACCAATTCTCTTATGGTATTCAGTACTATCCTTTTTAAAATCATATTCATATACTTGTAATTTATTGATAGCATCTAATGCATCTACTTGACTAGTTGCAATATTGCTTTTCAATCTTCTATCTGACCAAAGGGCTTGTTCTAGCAAATGTATTACCCGCATTACTGTAAAAACGATGTAAGGTCCATTCGCATCTTGTTTCCGCTCGACAAATTGTACATTAGTTATATTCATCTTTTGGTTTAATAAATCGCCCAATTTATTACCTTTATAATACAGCTCGCCACCTGACGGCTCGATATATAAAGGACCCGCAACGGAAACATCGTTTTTGAAACTAGCTCCATTATACGCATACATTTTTGCCATTGGTGGTGACGACCCAACCGTTTTTGGAAATGTTTCCCCACTCCTTACCCCAATTGACCCATAAGGCCGCTTGGCCTGGAGCTTTAACATTGCCGTTACCCATTCCTACCGAGAATTGATTATCACCAGTTATATATTTACCAGGGTACTTATCAATCGTTCCGATTTGGAATCCCCCAATATTCCTTTAAACGCCGATAACAAATTAGCAGAAATTTGAGTAGCTTTAATATCAACAGCTTGAACAGCATGAATGAAAGCATTTTTTTACTTTCATCTTGTCAAAGAAACTGTCTTTAGCAACTAGAGTATTTAAAAAGCATCATCGACATTTAATTTTTGATGCATTGATGCTTCCACTAGCTAAATGCCCAGCTGTGATGCTGTTAGCTTTAATTTTATTACTTGTAATAGCTCCATCTACAAGCATATCCCCAGTTACTTTCAATTGTTTTTGTGATTGCTGTCATCATGTTTGGAGTTACATTCAAGATGCTAGACAATGTTTGTCCATCGATGACTTTACTCGAACCAAAGCTTAATCCATCTGCTGTCACTGAAATTTCGTTACGTTTAACGGCTCCTTGTTCTAATGCTTGTACAGATGTTGTGATGTTATTAATCGACTGATTCACTCGTGTTACTACATTCTCATTTGCATCAGCAATTTTCCTATCATAAGTATCAGCTAATTGCGTTACTGTACTCGATACTGCTTCATTTTTGACGGTAGAACGTAATGCATCAAGTCGCTGACTAAACGATGAATAATCGCCATTCAATGTACTATTGATTTGTTGTGTAATCGTATTGGCAGATGTTGCAATCGCACTCTTTACATCAGAATTAAAGAATTCAGTCAGCATACCTTTATTTTGTTGCTTTTGATTCTTCCCCAAAAATCGCTATTGACATCAGTCAGTAACAGATTCAACGACCTCAAGTCGTTTAGGATTCAGATGTTGCCATTGAGGTCATTTTTTGGCTCTGCGAAAATCGGTTGGTGTGTTTCCTTTTTCAAGCTGAATGTTTTTTTGAGTTCTGTATTTCCAATACAGCCCATATGATGAATCTTTATCAATTCTTGTGGCTTCTTTGGAATAAATGTTTGATAATATCTACCATTTAAAACTTGATGTTGGATTCTTATTATTTTTGGATTGTTGTGTACATTTATATCCTCTACTTTCTAGCTAAACTTCTCATACCTAAACCTTTTAAGGGTTAATTTACTTCCATTGATATTTGTGATTTCCCAAAAGCCTTCGTCCGTACCCGTTAGCATGCAAGAATACATCTTGTACAATATCTCCAACTTTTTACACCATTAGAATTGATGATATAGCTCTTATCTATCACTTCGATATTACCTACTTCTCCTGTGCCATTGATATCTCCTTTCGCAATACGAAAGACTGGTATTTCTGGGGTTTGTAAATCAATATAAGCGGGATACCATGTTGTCGCAACTAAACCACGTTCTATTTTGAGATTATCAATATAACTATTGACAGGTTTTGTTAGGTGACGCAAAAAAATCATCAAACGACATTTCTTCATATCTGCACCGACTGTAAAAAGTGTATGAAAATTCGTTTATGTTGTTTACTTCTAGTCCTTGAATTGCTGTGTCAAGATATTTCCACTCTTGGGCTACTGTTTGATTAGTGTCATTCAGATAATGCAAACCTACCTGTAAATTGACATTATCTCTAAAATCATCTTGACCTAAATCCATAGAAAGAGTTAACTTGTCGCCTTGTTTTTGCTACTAAAGTGAACGACCTACTAGCTAATCCTTTGTATGAGCTAGTAGCTGTACCATAAATATGCAAACCTCTACCCAAGTTTTGTGTAGCATGTTCTGCACTAATATTCAAACCACTATTTACTAATTGGTTTTCCCATGTTGGCTTGTAGTAGCTATTTCCAATATCAGAATTGGGAAGAAAATTTTTCATTGATTGGCAAACTATCTTTGCCATCGTTGCCCACAATTTTTAGTCCAGCTATACTCACTAGGATCACTCTGGTGGCACTTCTTGATAGCCAGTATAAATTCCAATGTATTGTCGAGTTGAATCATTATCCATATTTTTCTCCATTGGAATTATCACTATACTTGGTATGAATATACGAGTTTTTGACCTCGTTCGCCATCTGCTCCACGTTCACCTCTATCGCCTTTAATAGCATTTCTTTGTTCTTGACTTAAACTTTCAAAAGTAACTACCCCATCACGTCCTGGCGGTCCTTGAATTCCTTGAACACCTTGAATACCTTGCGGTCCTTGTGGACCAGTCATGTATTTTAATTCAGAAAAACGATGTACACCATCTCCGAATTTGGCGAAACCTGTGTCTGTTTCTGAACACTAATTCACTTATACGAGGAACATAATCACTTCTGCTCCATTCATCTCGTGTCATACGTTTAAATTGAACGATTGCACTAGTTGTTTCTGTCACTAACCATTCCCCATCAATAATAATTTGTGGATTTTTCACTCCAAATAGTTTCTGTACGATTTTTCTTCATTTCCATCGATAATAGATTTATATTCAAAATCTAAAGCTAAATTCCTCAATCGTTTCAGATACAGTCTTCCTCGTCACTTTTTGGTCTATACCAATTACCACTAAATTCGATGTTGTAGTCGCCATAATAAACCATTGGAACGATACGATTACTACTATTAATATCATGTTCTATAGTTGGGAACCGTGTATCTGTCGGTCTTAAAGTTACGTGCCCACCTTCTTTAAATAAAACAGATGGCACATTCAACGTAACGTTACGATGTCCGTATGGGAACACTCAGCACTCCAGCTGATTGTATATTCTTTACCGACTTCAAAAACCCATTCCGTTATGACCGACTTCAATGTAATCTCTACCTAGTTCGATTGTTCGATTTAAAAGCTCCATCTAATCGATTCTTGTTGTAACGTTTGCCGTTCTCTCCAGCAATCAACTCAGCATTAAGTCGAGCAGATTCTGCAGTTTCTTCGATTTCACGCTTCAGCTTTTCGAGTTCAGTAAAAAGAAATAGCATTTAATTTCTTTTCAATCTCTGAATCTCGACTTGTCAATCGTTGTTCAAATTCTTGCTTCAGTTTCTCAGAAAAAAAGCATCTTTACTACTCTCAAAAATCTCGTTTAGCTTTTCTTTTTAATTCACCTTGATAATCTTTAGATTTTTTCTTCCAGCATCTTTACGAATCTTCTCGACTTTTTCATCAAACTCTCTATCAGCTTGTTCTAATTGAGCTTGTACTCTATCTTCAATCTCCATGGAAGCTTGTTCGATTTTCTTTGTAAGTGAGCCTGTGTAAGAATACTGAGCATCATTCCCAGCTTTTGTATCAGCACTAATTTTGCTACTTAAACCACCTTTGAAGTCATAGCTTAAAGAAAAAATTGGCACTTTATACGTTTCATTCTTATTGGTAACAATCGTAACCCATTGACCTACGTTTAACTTCAAATGTCCTTGAAATTCCAATGTATATGGATAAAATCGTATATTTTTCAAATTGAAATACAAGTCATCTAAATAGCCTTGAGTCATGAAGTCGTTTTGAAATTCAAGCGAGCGACCTGTTCTTAAACCTACTGTATAAGTAGATTTTTCTGCTTTACAAGTAATACCAGCTATTTGATACTCTATCTCACTCTTTTTAAGTCCATGCAGATAATAACTTTCTGCATTGATTGTGATATTAGATTCCTCTAGCCCTCGAATCTCAAGCTTTCCATCTCTATTAAAAAGCCGACATTCCAATCAATTGGATTGCCGAGCTTAATACTTCACGGAAAGTTATTTTATCTTTCTTAGGTTTAGCATTAATCGTATATCGTAACGCTTGTACGCTGATATCTGGATTTTTGCAATACTACATCAAGCTTCAGTACACATCTCAGTAACGACATCTTTTACTGTGGCAGGGAACGTCAGATCCAGTACATACGGCTGATTAAATTTATACATTCCATCCATTAACATTAATGTGAGTCGTATTACTGTTTCTATCGATTTCGATATCATCGATATAGTACTCGCCCATCTTCGTCCAATCCATCGTATTTTCAACTAAGATTCCGATTTCTGGATAAAAGCTTATCAAGTTTATTAAATGTAGTAATAATACTAGAAAAAGCTAATCTTGCTTGTCCCTACGATTGTTCCACCAGTAGTGTAAGTATCTCCTGCGTTGAATCCGTAATTAAACGATGCATCATTGATATCTCCTGAAGTATAGTTACCTACTTTGATAGCAAGAGTACGATTCTTACCAAACATAGCTTTGTTATATTCTCTCATAAGCATCTACCTCTCAATAAAATTCATCGACAATCCACTCCATGGACGAAACTTGTTATTAAAAAGAATATGCTGGTGCTGTCCTATCTCCGACATAAAACTCTTTCGTTGTTTTGACCAGTAACCGGATCTGGATAACTTGCACTAAAAATACACTAGATACTGCCGTTAATAATGTAGAAATTTCTTCTTGAGTAAGTGGTCCCCACTCACATTCAAGTTTTCCTTTTGCTTGTAATTCTATCTCGAATCATGTTGCCATTACTGTTACGAGTAGACTTGCCGTCCACATCCGTAACTGCAACTGAAAAAGATTTAGGGACAGCAACGGCTATCCCATTAATTAATAATGCACTCATTGTCTATCCCTCTCTATACATAAAAGCAGTGTTCTTCCTGCTAGTTCTTGTTCTTTATTGATTTCATTAATCGCAAATCGACCAAACTCTCTATCGCCAATTTGTACGATAATATCGCCCATAGGCGCATTTGAAGCTGCGGTTGTGGCATCAATTCAGATAACTGCGAGCTAAAATACTCATCCAACCAGTATTATTTTCTAAAAGCATTACTGCTTCTTTACCAGCTTCTCCGACCATTGCTAATGTAGGAGAATCCACAATTCCACCTTTCGCAAGATATGGAATGTAAGGAAGACTTACGCTAAATCCACCTAAGAAATCTGGTAACTTAATTTGATTTAAGCCACCGATAAAGCTATTAATCAAGCTGATTACGCCATTAATAGCTGACCTAAAAATATTTGCCAAACCGCCAAAATACTCCAACAAACATATCGCCAAATGCACTCACGACTTGACCCATCGCATTCATAGCACCTTCCCAATTTCCAGAAAAGACAGTATCCACAAACTCAAGCAACCCTTTCATTACATTAATAATGTCGTTAAAGATTTGGAACGCTAATTTGAATAGCTCAAGGAAAAATATCTCCGACTGCTTTAAAAATCGGTGCTAATATAGGAAGAATGTTCGATGCCATCCATCTTAAGAATGGGTCAATAACACCATTCCAAAGTTTTAGCAACTTATCTGCTAATAAACCAATTAAGCTCATCATATTGTCAATTGCTGGTTTAGCATACGCTTCATACACTTCTTTGAATTTATTGCCAAATTCCGTTAAAATCGGCAGAATATTAGCTTTCCAAGACTCGCCGATAATTCCTACAATAGCAATGAAACTATTCGTAATTCCGTCAAAAATGGCGAAAATATGCTCGGTATATACATTGCTAAACGAGCTAAATGTATGAGTAATTAAATCTGCAATTGAGTCAAAAATTGGTACCCACGCATCTAAGTAACCTTGAAACACCTCTTGCAAAACACCTAGATTTTTCAGTGATAGGAAGCACCATCATTTCCTTAAAGTCAGATGCAATTTTCAAGAAAATGTCCACTGCACTAGAGATGCATTGGTAAAGATAGCAATAATATCAGATGTAATCTGCATTGCTGAGTCACTTCTGAATACTTCAGACATGCGTCCAATCACTTCCCAAGCGATGCCATCTAATTCGGCTAATCTACCCTAGCGAATCAAAGATATTAGTAAAACTATCGATGATATATCCTTTGTGGTTTTCAAGATACAAGTCAAATCCACCGACAATATTCTCAGCTATAGACAAGCCAATGTTTGCTAATGCACTGAGCTTCTGCCCAGATGCGTAAACAGCTTTGTCGATAAAATTACTGAAGGCGTTGACTAGTTTAGGATTTGTAAAGATTTCTTGTAAATTCTTTCCAATACGTTGGAAAGCTTGCATCATCTTATCGATACCGCTTGGATTAAAGGCACTCTTGAATCCGTCAGTAAACAACTTCTTCATCTTGTCTAAGAATGGTTTAATCTTATCAAGCATTCCAGTTAGCCACTTAGGAAGCTCTGGATCTGGTATATTCCAATTCCATGCTCCAGCTGGACCTTTGCCACCTTTACCACCTTTACCGCCTTTGCCTTTTCCGTCATCATCGTCTTGATCCAGTGTATTAATCTCATCAATACCTAAGAACGATTGTTTCATTTTTCTTGACGCATCTGCCGTATCATCTGCTGCATCTCCAGCAGAATCTCCAGCATCACTCATTGCTTGAGTCATAGCTGAGCTCCAGCTCTGGATGCACTTACTGTTGTACGAAATAGCAATGAAATAAACGATGCTAACCATCCGATAGCTGTAGCTAACAACCAATCAACGTTTGCAAGATTGGTATCACAGCTTGAAAGAATCGGATAAAAAGGCAGTAGCTAAATTTTACTTGAATTGAGTTTAAGCTAGATGCTAATTGCTCGTTCATTGCGATAGCTCCACCAACAGTACCCAGCCATGAGACTTAAATGTCTTATAAGCCAATCCAGCGATTAATAATCGTCTAGTAAATGCAGATAAGATGTTACCTCCTCGTCTAAAAGGCGAGAAATTCATTCTAAGAGCTTTCATTTTTGCCAAATCGACCTAAGATACCATTAGCTTTTTAAACTCGCTAACTGGTTTACGAATCTTCTCTGCAGACCGTTGCATCTTATCGAAATGAGGAGATTGTACAGCTCGACTTCGACCAAATAATCTACGTTTCGGTGTAGCTTTTTCAGTTAGATTATTCTGCTTTGCTAATTCTGTATTCACGCCTTCAAGTGACAGTTTTTTCAAATGCTCAGAACGTGATTCCAAGTTAGCATATACATTCATCAAACGGTCGTTTTCAGCAATCAATTTATCTACTCTATCTTGTTGAGCAGAATGAGACTTTCTCATGCTATGACAGAGCTTCACTCTCTCATGTACCGTGGGTCTTTCTCTGCATATCTTTTAATTGACTTTTTGACTTGATAGATTTTGTGTTCGTTCTTTTCCATCGCCTTAACAATTTCTTCCATTGACTGTGGAATTGAGTCAAACTCTCGTTTCATGTCCTCTACTGAATCCACTGCACTCTGGTGGAGTTTCTTCATGGCAGATTCCAAACGAGCAATCTGCTCATCAATCTAGCTACACCAAGAGTATCGCCACTATTAGCCAAAGTATTACGCTTCGTCTTTAATTCTCAATAAGATTTTGCTTAGTATTAGCTTGTTTCATCTTATCTTCGACATCTCGCACGATATCAGCTACATCTTTACCGATTTTACTTTTGGCTTTTTGATGCAGAATTACCAAGATGTGCATCCATTCGTTCTGATAATTGCTTAGTAGCGTTAGCTAAGTTCTTGAAGTTTTTCAGCAGTATCTTTGCTAAATTTCGCAAAAGACTTACTTAATTCTTCCGTACCCTTACCAGACCCAAACGATTCTTGAATCGCATTTGCATTTTCTTTAGCTTGTTTCTTCATCTTAGAATAGAAAATATTGAATTTTTGCCAGTACGGCTTCGAGGTCTTTGGAACATCACTATCGTCTGCAGTGATGACGACTTCTAGTTTATCTAGTTCCATTTTCTCCCCCTCTGCTAATTTCTTGTTATGAACCTGTGCAAAAAGCACTGATTCGGTCTTTCATGATACGCCAGTCATCTTGTTTCGTTTCGACTGGTTTCTCAAATAGTGATGGATAGCATCATAGATGTTTGGCATATCTTTTTGAGAATTGAATCCAATAGCAATCAATTGCGATAACTTGATTCATTGTCGCTATCTTCTGCAACTCGATACGTTCTTGTTCTCGATACGCATAGATAGTTTCCATAATTTCGAGATATGTCATATCCCAATACTCTAATGCTTTCATTACTCACAAAGAAAGAGCTATTGGGAACATATCTTCCAATAGCTCTGTGAAATTCTTGTATGTTTTTAGAACAGGCTGTCCTGTTCCACTGTCTCTGTCGTTTCCTCTTTCTTGTCCGCTTCGTCCGAACCGTTGTCGAAAAACACTATCATCTAAGATTGTTTGTACCAATTCAATCAATTTAGTATATGAGCCACCTTCAGCTACATAAGCATCATATAAGCCAAGCATATCTTTCTCGTTTAATACATGATTGATAATAGATTTTTGTAGTACAAATAACATTTCTCCTAATTTTGGAAACGTTGGATTACCTGTAGGGCTCATAAAGATTGGAAGCAATTGATTTGTTCAATTTTTCTCTCACTTCAGTTGTACGTTGAGCCCCTAAACGGCAAATATATTCTTTCTCTGCAATTGTAATTGTTGTATTCTTAGCCATTAATTAAACCTCTCCTATGCGTTTGTTACTGTGATTTCAGTGTTCACTGTTAAGTTTGCTGTGAATGTTAATGCACCATTTACTTCAGCACTAGCGATTTTTACGTTAACACCAGCGTTAAAAGTATGAGCTGTATTATCTGGATAAGTTACTTTAAATTCAGCAATCTCTCCACTTTTCTCTAATGCAACTAACTTACGATAAGCAGTGTTCTCGTTAGAATTGTCATATAAAAACTTAAATGCTAAATCTCCAGCATCTTTAATCCCTGGAATATAACGTTTCATGCTGTCAGCTAATGTTGTTACATCAACTTTCTCAGGATCCCCACCCATCTCTGGAGTAGATTGTAATCCTTCTAATACAACAAATGTTCCGCCTTCTTTAGTTTTTAACAGAAAGCGTTGTTCCTTTTGATAATAATCCCTGTAGGTTGTGTCATATTTTCATCATCCTTTCTATTATGCGTAGTGACTAATCCATTTCGATTGTCTACGATTCCTTTGTATTGAATACTCGTTCTGATTAATCCAGTTGCTGGATCTTCTCCATCACTACGAATAATTCGAGTAAAGCCAACTCTCTAAACTTATTATTTAACGTATTTTTCAATCGATGTTAAGCTCGCCTTGCCATACAACTCAATGTAAATTGTATGTTCTGTCATATTTTCTGGTCCGCTCGTATCTCTTGAGTATGGTTTGTCTGATGTTTTATAAATTGCTGTTGGGAATTGGGTCCAGTCGTTAGGATAAGTCTTTGCAACTAATGCAAGTTCCTCTACGCTGTCCAATAAATTCACAACAATCTCTTTAATCTCAATCATCTATACACCTCCTAGACCTTGTTCGATGTATTTACTCATTATTTCTGGTATCTTGTCTTTGTTTTCTTTGATAGCAGGATAAAGCCATGGCTGTGCTGGTTGCTCATAGCAAAGATAGAATACTTGTCCATCGATTTTTATCTGTCTGAAATGATAAGCTTCAGCAACGCCTTGTGCTAACAAGTCTGCAGGAATAAACCAACGTTCTTGTGTATACACTGGCTCAATTCCTTCTGGTAAATCTTTTGGACTTGCTTGTCCTCTAGGACCCATACCAAACTCAGTAAATATTGCTTGTTTCTTATCGCTCCAAACTCGACCGACTATCTTCCCATCTTCGTTATCAACGATTGCATGAATACTACCTTTTAACTCGCCACCACCAGTGTATATTCCTACTGGTGCGTTATCTTCAGCAGTGCTACGAATCGTCTCTGTAACTTCAAACATCGCTTGATTAGTCGCTTGGTTTAGTATTTGTGGTAGCTTCTTAAGCTTGTCTCGTAAAGAATCTATACCTTTTACCTCAATCTCCATGCTCTTTTAGAATCCTTTCTAATTCGATATTGAAGTGAGTGCTATAGTCCAGAATGCTTTTAATAAAATAGTCTGGTTTCGATTCTTTACTGACATATACACAAATACCATCGCCTTCTTTTAGATGCTCTTTTCCTTGATATTTGCAATTCTTATAGTATTTCAATCGCTCTCCGTATCGTTCTACTGCCATTCTTCCGTCTGAAGATTGGACATTCATTTTCAACTTAATTGGAGTATCTGAATACTCTAGTAATTACATTAGCTTCTTTGTCACGTTCGACCACTTTGCGTTTTAAATACACAATTTTTAAATCTCGTACTTTCAATCGCATCATCTGAACGGCACCACCCTAGCTTTAGGAGCAACCACGAATCTAGCCAATCTTTGTTGGATATTTTCTGGTAATCCAGTAATAAAAGATTGAGACACCCCGCCCTCTGAGCGAGATGTCTCTCCTTCCGTTCCTGCACGGTTGAATCGAATGACAGCAAGATCCAGAATAATGTATTGCATACCACTCACTAAATCAGTACGGTTGCAAAAACTTAAAAATCTCGTCCATCGCTTGATTCAAATACAATTCTAGCAACTCGTCTTGTTCTTCATCTTCAGTATCAATACCGAGTAATAACTTTAGATTTCTTAACTGTTCATTCATACGTTATCAACTCCTATACAGCAGACCAGTTAGTAGAGTCAGCATCTGGTGTAGTTGCTCAGTATTAGCTTTTTACAGCTTTGTAAACTTTACCGTTATGCGTTACTTTGTCTTCTGCTTTGTATGATTTTCCTGCCACAAATTTAGCTGGTTTACGTTCTTTCACAACCCCTTGAGCCTCTGGTTTTTCTGCAGGTTTAGCAGATGCAATTGAAACGATGTATTTTACGGTCAAAATCGAACACGAATGCACCAGTGTAAAGTAATTGTTCTACTAATTCCCCAAAAGCGACCAGGAACATTGTCGTTATGTTTTGTTTCGTTGATTTGTAATGGAGATACGACAACGCTAGGAGCTGATGCTAAAGCTTGCACTCCTGGTAAGAATTTAGATGGTACTTTGAAAACTGTAAAGTTATCTAGTTGCCCAACGTAACCTTTACCCTAAAACAGCTTTATCGCCATCGCCTTGCGCAGTAATTTAACGATTTCTTTCTTGATTTTCTTTATAGAATTTTGAGTTACAAATAATAAACGTTCTTTTTCACTCTAATTCGTCTAAAATAACTGAAACATCTAATGTAGATTCATAGCTTTTTCCTTCTACTCCTTCAGTGTAAGACATGTTTTTCTAACATTTCCTAAGGCCGCATCAAAACGTAATTGTATCTAAGTAAGGTGCTACTACTTCAGCAGATTGACGAGCTACCACATAATCGATATTTACTTCGCCGTTTGAATCACGTTCGTCTAACTTGTTCTACGAAACGACCCCAATATTTTTCTTGATCCGCTGTACGTTTTTTTCTTCCGTTTGAGCGTAATCGAATTTATTTTTCATCATTTCGTTTGTAATCTTGTAATTTAGCTAAGTCCGTTTTAGTTACTGTAAAGTTACGACCTTGCATTACAATTGCATCATTAGATAATACTAATGGTGCTGAGTATGTGTTTACTGCTACTACTTGCTCGATAATTCCCTAAGAATTTATCACGAGAAGTTGCTGTGTTTAAATCTTGAAAATGTCATATATTATCTTCCTCTCTACTTTAAAAAATCTTTCTGCCACTTAGGCGTTTCTAATACATTGTTTTGCGTTTTTGGTACTTTTGCAGATTTGTTTAAACGTGCATTTACTGCTGTTTCTAAATCTGCTTGGTACATTTTGATAAACTCAGATACAGTTTCTTTAGTTACTTCTGCATCTTCGCTAATCAAACGAGCCAGTAACGCATCTGACACGTTGATTTGTTCCTCTGCAAGAAGCCCACGAGCTCACTTTGCTCATTTCGTTAAGTGCTTGTGTTCTTTCTAGTTCCGCAATCTTATCTTTGAGCTGTTGATTCTCGTATTCGATTTTTCATCGGCACTCATCTTCGCTAGTTTCTTAGCTTCGCTCTGCTCTTTCTCTTGCGTTGCTTTCCACTGAGCTAAATTTTTGCCGATGATTTCGTTGACTTCAGATTCGGTATATTTCTTTTCGTCTTTTGGTAATGGTGCTGGAGTAGGCTCTGCAGTTGCCACTTCTTCCACTACCGTGTCGACATTTTGGATTTCTTCTTTATCCATCAAAACCTCCGTTTTTAAAGTCTTTCCAGACTGTGGTTTGCTTAGCTTTTTGTGTCGTCAAAGTTTGGACAAAACAAAAAGCCTTTTAACGTCATGCTTAGGACAAATTTTTTTATTTAAAAACTTTATTTGAAACTTTTGCTAAACATCTACATAAGTTTTCGTTTTTTTATCGCCATTGTGTAGTGATTTCAGCATAATCTCCACATGGCTCATCAGAAGAAATCTCGTTCGTTCCTACTAATGCTTTCCAATTTTGAAGCGTTTTTGCTAAACCAAACAACATAGCAATCTTTTAGCTTTGATTTCACGTCCAGATAATCTACTAAATTCCTCGGACGCTAATTTTCTAGCTTTATCTAACATATACACCCCTCCTTTCGTTAAAAAGTGTACAAAAAGCACCTAACTATTGTTAAGTGCTTGGATTGAGTTTTTATTGAATTTTTAAGGCTATAAAACTTTAGCTACATGCTCAATTATATCGTCTTCCCCAGTATATTTTTCGATACCCTAAATTGTCTAATATAGCTATATACAACTCACGAAAAGTTAATTTTGAAAAAGTTTCCAATTCATCATCATCTTTTAAAATGAGATAATTTTTCTGCTTTTTCTTCTGGAGTTAAATCACTTTTTAAAACTGTAGCTATTAATTTACATTTTTCAATCATTAGTAGTTTTTTTCATCGTTCTTCATCTCCTCAGGGTAAATTTTATAATACTCGTTTTTCATTAAACGTTTCAGTCGTTTAATGTATTTATTACTACATTATAACGCTTATATATATCCAATTCAATACGATAAAGCTTCTTTTTCCATCTGCCAACGTATTTTTGGATGATCCAAATAATAATAAAATCCAGGGAAACCATATTTTATATCGTCTAAAGCATGTTGTCGCTCGTGCATTAATGCAGAAAAACTAGCATTTTTATTAACTCGTATATGACCTTTATATCCAACCTCCGCATTTCCAGTAGAATAAACCATGTTTTTATCCTCTGTAAAGAATACTTCTATCCCCATACTTCTTAATTCATCCAGTATTTTTTCCGTTTCTTCTGGATGACTATCAAACATACTTCCCATAACCTCACGAAAAGGGTCGTCAGCCGTATGAAAATTCTATAACAGGACCAAAATATGCTTGAATAATCGACCCACACCACGGATGCATCGGTGGACAATTCACGCCTGTTTCTAGCTCATCTAATGGAAATATCAAAACCATTCAAACGTTCGCAAGTATCAGATGTACGATTATCGAGTACTGCAACGTATTTCACGTGCTAAGTCCCATCTTCTCCCATTGTTGTATCTTTGCTTGTGTATGGAATCGATTAGCTTTCAGTACGGATTAATCGCCTTGCAATGTTTTTATTCAGTAAGAATGCATCATGCATATACTGCTCAATTTCTCTTGCCATATCTAGCTCTGACATACCAGTCATAGACTCTACAGTAAATAACTGTTGTAACTTCTTAGCCAGCTCGATCCGTATCTTTCCGATCCGAGAAGAATAATTATCTCCATGCCAGCTACTTTTGAGTAACGTGTCTACTTGAGCTTTATCGACTTCTTTTGGTATCTATGATTTTTAGGAGTAATAACCTCGCTACCTTTTTGGTGGCTTGACTCGACATCTTCAGTAAGTTTAATGAGCTTCTTAGGATTGTTGTTCTCGTCAAGCATTACTGGCTCTGGTAGCTTTTTCTTCACGAATCTCGAGCAGATTAGCACGTTCTTCTTTATGAGTGTCAGTAATAATCTGCTTAAACAGCTTCGTGCTTAGCTTTTCTTGTTGTTCTCCGACTTTCTTAGCTAGGATTAAAGCTTTAGTGTGGAGTACATCCAATCTGCTAATACGAAACTGAATCGCAAGCAAGTCCAAAGTCCTTCGCAAATACTTCTTAGTCTTTTTATCTTTGGTAGTCTTTTACCATCTGATTCAAAAGAATCAATTCGCTTGTTGGGACTTCTTCTTTCAACAGCTTAATAACTTTTTCGATGTCGTACCCAGTTTTTGTTTTGGCTCTTTTAACTAACGCTAGAATCTCATTTGTTAATAAGTTCTTTGCGTAATCATAAGCACCATCAATAAGCTTTTTCAGTTTGTTCTGCATTTAAAAACATCTTTTACAGAATCACGTATCGCACGTTTCTTCCAGTAATCATTATCCCTATCCTTCTTCATCTTCTACCTCGTCAAACTTTGGTAGTGTTCCATTACCTAAAGCTTGCTGTTGATTCTGGATAGACTTGCTCTGTTCTTCTTCAAGCTTTTTGTAATTGTTCTGCCGGATCATCAATATCTGGTAACCATCCGATTAATGTTTCTAGTGGCAAGATACCTTTTAGCTGATTGATAATACTCACAAATCGTTAGTATTGATTGGTAGGTTTGGTTTTAAACGTAATCTTTACATCTGAAATATCGATGTTAGAACCTTTCGTATTCAAGATATTTCGCATCAATTCCAATCGTTTACGCAATGATTTGCTCATGTAACGAGTCTTGATACTTAATAGCTGTAACAAGCCAAATAGCTTGTATTTCATTGCTTCTCCAGAAACATTACCTGCAAAAGTGTTCGTCTGTCATTGATGGAATGTAACTAAATTTATGAATATCGTCTAGCAATGCTTTTCTTAAAACTTCGTTATCAGCTTCTTTGATTTCTTTGATGAGCCATTTCAAATCACTATCTTTTTCTGTCGTTTCAATAATTGAATCGTGAGTTAGATTTTCTTCGCCAAGAGTAAAACCTTTGATAAATAGAATAGAGTTTACTCGTTGCTCACTCTCATTGATACGGTCTGACTGCAACAGGTTATATGCATCAAATTGAGATATTTGTTGTTCAAAATCGCCTTGTCTTTCCTCATTGTTTCTATATTCTACGACTGGTACTGCACCAAAATAATGCTCAGATTCTTCAAATAATGTCATCTGTCCTTTTGATAGCCCTTTAGCATGATACGTATAGATTTTTATCTTCTGTGTATACGTTGATTAAATAATAATTCAATGAGCCATCTAATTTGAATCGTTGTTGGTAATGCACGCCAAATAGTGGATTCTTATCGACTGTATCATCCGTTACTACGAAAATACCTCTTGGGTCAATCGACTTAATTCTAATCTCTGTATCTCCTTCGTCAACTGGAGCTAAGTACATTAGCTCATATCCAATCCCAAATACAGATAAGTCTTTTTCCAATTCTGTATCGTGACTAATAATATCCATTCGACTGTACTCGTCTAAAATCTTATCAACTTATGAGCCAGAATAAGCGATTGGATTGCCAACTAGAAATCCTGTAGCAATATCCACGATATACTTTTGCATGATTTGCTACGATTTTTATGATTCGGTATGTTTGGATTTCCAAATGTACGATTTGAAATATCTTGTTTACCATCATAATAATCAGATAACTTGTTTAATCTAGCTAATGTTCCTTGATGCTGTTTAATACAATATTCAAGATTTCTGGCGTTAGTACGCCATCTTGCATCAATTCTTTTATCTAATGTGATTGTCATTATTTCCCTCTATCTTATTCCTAAAGTGATTTGCTCTTAACGGTTGCCTTACCACTTTCAATACATTGCAAGCTGTAGCGTAACGCATCCATTAAGTGATTGTTTTTGTCTTCTGGTTTATTTAACCAGTTACCTTCTTTATCCTGTTGATAGCAATAACTGTAAAAATTCATCCATGATGTTCGTACACGATGGATGCACAAAAAAATAGCGTATCCTTGTAACTTAGATACTGCCTATAATACTATCTTTTACCTTTTTCGACTTTCTTTAATTCGTGATATACCGTACTCAGTACGTAACTCTTGAATTAATCTTGGCTCTGCACTATCAGCAATGATTGTTGATTTAGCATAACCTTTTGACTGGATTAACTCAGCTACTTGCTTCGTAATCAAACCAATCTTATAACCTTCATCGAGATACATAAATTTGTTTATTCGCTTCGTCAATTAACGAGCAACATAAAGCTGTTGGATCGTGAGTGAAACCAAAGTCGAGTCCGATTGCTAATTCATATCGACCTGTTTCCAGTAACTCATCTTTGTTAAAATTCTTAACTGTTACGTTCTCATAGATGAGTCCTTCAGCAACGCCCCACTCGCCATCACACACGATTCTGGCACGCCTTGGATTGGTAATATATAAATCTTCATATCGTTTAATATCGACTTCATCTAGCCACTCATTGCATCTAAACGTTGTCGTAATTGCAAATGTATCATCACGCCTTGTTTCTTCATCAAAGAACGTTCTCTTAAGCTAGTGTCTATCGTTCCACGGATTAAAGCTGATGGTGACTTGTTTGAAGAAATCTGGTGCATCGATGCTACCACGAATCGATTCTACTACTGTGCTGAATTTGTCTTCAGTTTCGACCTGGTAACATTCCTCAAACCAAGCCCAGCAAAAGAGAACCAACATCAACTGTAATCGATGTGATTTTTCAACTCGTCATCAAGTCCTCGAAACAGTATTTTCTGTCCAGTATCAATCACGGTTATCTCTGGTAGCGACTCATTAAACTTAAATTTATGTGCTACTTTCAGTCTGTTAACTGCCCATTTAAAATCAGTATAAGTTGATTGTTTGTTCGTATTTGAATACCACGAACGACCAATAGATTTGACCATGGATACTTTAGCAATCTGACAATAAAATTTAACGCTATTGTCTTCGATTTCTTAGAACCACGAGAGCCTTTTACAACACGGTAGAAGTTTCTTGATTTCCAAAAAGCTCCATAACCAGATCCAACAACCTTTGGTAAAATCTACTACGGTATCTGTTGGCTTAATCTGGTATGTCTGATTCATTGCTAAACACCACCGTACCAGTTACTCTACTTCGGACTTGTCTGTCCATAATCTGTATCGTTTCCCTAATAGCTCGGCCGCTTTGATTCTATCTTTAGCTCCGACATCAATCTCAGTTATCACTTGTCCAGATTCGCTTACACTTTTTAGCGTTTGCTCTGTCATCCTCTCCACGCATCACAGCAGACAAAATATTTTAATACTTCTTGCTGATCCGCTATCTTTTCGGATTCTAGTTGAGCCAGTCGTTCATCTATATAAGATTTTTATTCAGTATTTTTCCAGTAATTTATGTGAATCACCTTTTGCATATTTCTTGCTATAACCTGCTTTTAATTGCTGATTTTCATAGCATTTCCACTGATGATGTACTCGTCAGCGAATTTCTTGTGTTTAGTGTCAATTTTGCCAATTTTTCCACCACCTCCAATAAAATAAAAAGAGCCTTCATTAGAAGACTCTCCAGTTCGATAAGACAGCAAAAACAAGGAAAGGAAACCAAAAATCTGTCTTATCGCATCAGTTCTATACTACAAATATAAATCGAAAAATAAGGAAAAGATATAGTCACTTATTTTTAATCATCACTTGTATTGCATAATCCTACTTTATTTCCGAATTTTTCAAGCACTTGATAACGTACTTGATATACTTTCTTAACGCTAATCCCAAGAATACTAGATACAGTAGACCAAGAATTTAAAACCGTTATTCTGAAAGAATCTGCAATTAATCACTTTCAATGTATCCTCTGTTGATTCCTCGATAATACTTGTAATAGCGTTATATGCTCTTTCTAAGAATTGTAGCTTTTATCACTCATTTTCTCGTATCACTTGAATTTCTAGCGGTTGCTCATAATATCGACTTTCCGCCACCCACATTTTCATCTAATTTCTAATTGACAATTCAGCTTTTTCTTAAATTAATTTTCTTTGATAATTATGATAATCTGCAAATAATTCTTCAAAATAAGCCAATTGTCTCTTACTTAACGTCATCGCATCACCTACTTCAATAAGTCAATATTCTCTGGTCTGAAACCAAACCAAGCTTCGCCACTCTCTACCACAACAACTGGTAACGATTGAAAATCCTAACGACTTAACATACTCTGGCTTCCTCGTTATCACTCTCAGATCAATCGTTTCATACTCGATATCCAATGCATCCATGTATGTCATCATACATTGCGGACAATCTATCGTTGTGTATACTGTTACTTTATTCATTCCTCATCCTCCTTAAAATATTTTTGCAATCTCAGCAATTACATTCACTGTAACGCTGTTACCTGCTTGTTTGTACAATTGGCTGTTTGATGTTACTGCTTGAGCTTTATCAAAAGCTGAATCTGAAATCCTTGTAGTCTCCAACATTCTCGAGGTGTTAGTCGTCTAATACGATAGTCAGATCCGACCACTCCTTGCTGTTCCGATGCTAGTAGTGTATTGGCAATCTGATTACCTACTCGTCCTCGTTTTTGTTTTTGAGTTAATATTAGCGATATTCACACTATCTCCAATTCTAGCTTCAGCATAGCCTTTTGTAGTAGCTTCACGGATTTTTCAGTTTCTTTTCTTGCAGTAAAACTCCCGTGCTGATCCTGAGCAGTTAGCGTAAACATCGGCTCTCCGTTCGTTTTTGAATCTACGACCGTTTTGTCTTTTTCTACTCGGTTAGGTGTAAGGACTGGAATTGCTACTTGTTTAGGACCTTTATAATCCGTGGCAGTCAGTGTAGCCATTAAACCATTTGAATCATATACTCTACTTCGCATCCCAACTCCTGTACACTCAGGATTTTTAGTATTTCCTATAATCTTTTATTTTTTTGATTTTTGTATCAGATTGTTCATTTTTCCGCTGATAGGAAATATTCTTCTGGCACATTCTCCTCTAAGATGTCCGATAATAAACACTCGTTCTCTGTTCTGGGGGACTCCAAAATCTTTGCTGTTAAGCACTTGCCATTCCACATCATACCCCAGTTCATCCAAGATTCTGAGCATGGTCTCGAAAGTATCCCCTTTTTGATGATTGAGCAACCCTTTGACATTTTTCAAGGAATAGATATTTAGGTCTGAGAATAGATGCAGACCTAGCGATTTCAAAAAAATAGAGTTCCTCGAGTATCTTCGAAACCTCGTCTGTTTCCTGCAATCGAGAAAGCTTGGCACGGAAATCCTCCACAGATAATGTCCACACTTCCGATTCTTCGAATAAACTCGTCTGTAACTGTCGTGATGTCATGTAATTCAATCTCCCCTTTCGTATCATGAATTGCCTTGTAGGATTCTCTAGCAAATTTATCAATCTCACAGAATCCGATGCACTCATGCCCAGCAGATTCCATTCCTAATCGGAACCCACCGATTCCTGCAAATAAATCTAGAATTTCATTCATCCACCCACAGTCTTCTAATCTCATCTCCAAATAGTTCAATCGCACGTTCTGCATCTGCTTTGTTTTTGAAGATACCCAACAATTCAAATATTCCAATTCGACAAAACCAATCAATTTTAAATTTTTGTTCTTCAAAGTTAAAAAAAGATATAATATCATTAATTGTTGGCTTCCAATCCCCGTTACATTTGTCTCTAAACTGTCTGAATCGTTTTAGCAACGCACGTCTGTCACGTTCTTTTTGCTTCTTGTTCAAATTTAAATACATTTCCTTGCGACAAAAGCATCATGGTCAAAGGCGTAATTTTGCTACAAGCCATCTACAACATTTCCAGCGTCGGTCAATAAAAAAATATTTATCGCCGTATTTAAAGGAAATCCTAATTCTTTCTGTTTCTCGATTTCCAACTCTTTCAGTAATTCTATTTTTGTTTTCTAATCCTTTTAATTTCGTTTTCTAATTTTTCAATTATACTCATCTTTTTCTTGTCCTCCTTGTTTTTCTAAATACTCCATCGCTTTTTGCTAAGCAAGCTTCAAATTCATAATCGTGTTTAAAGCAATGTTGCATCAATTGTCTTGTAATAGCTCCAATCAAACGCATCTCTTTTTCTGTATTTTCTGTTGTTATAGCCCACTTTTAATTCGTTTAATAACTTATCCATATATCTAGACTTGTCAATCGGTAGCATCGGCTCATTAGCATATTGTTTTAGTCTAGCTTTCAAGTGATAGAAATTATGTTTTTGTGAATAGCAGGAGAGTAATCGATGCCTAATTTATCTTTTAAAATTTGGGAGCAAGTATGATTTGGTGTAGAAGTTCCTTGTTCCCATTTACAAACAGAAGCAACAGAAACATCTAAGAATTTAGCTAATTGTACTTGAGTCATGCCTTTTTCTTTTCGAATTTCTTTTAAAGTTTTTCCAAATTCCATTATTCATCCTCCATTCCTTCGACACAATCTACTAACCAGTTTTCATTGTGTTTTTCGCATTTCTTTTTGTTCCTTCCTTGAAATACAACTTAATACAAGGACCAACTAAAAAGTGAATATCATTCACTAGCGTCTTCTTCTCGTATATTTTGTAGAGTAAACAACTTAAAAATTTTTACATACATATCTATCATCTACTTCAAGATTAGCACCACGGACAAAATCAGGTATATCAACATAAACTTCTAGTTTATCCGTACCAGCCAATTCTTGAACGTGTTCCAGGAATAGCTGTCTAATATCGTTCATTATTCATCTCCTTTAGTAACACAACTTACAAGCCAATTTTTATCAAGTGTTCTGATAGTAGTTGCTTCGCCTGATATTTTAATCTCAAATTGCGAATTCAACCACATAATCGCAAACAACAGGAACAAATCGAACAAAATCAACATCTCCAACCTCTCCAAGAGTTATACTATAATTTAACAAACGCTCTACTTTTTCTTTTTAGTTCTGGAAATACTTCTTCTTCGTCTTTATCTTTTACATTTGCATACTGCATATACTCTTTTACTGTAAAAGCAATTTCTGTTTTATTTTCTCCTAATTTTTCTTGTACAAATTCTGCTAATAATTTCATAGTTATTCTATTCTCCTTTGTTTTTCTTATTGAGCTTCACGCTTTGATATCTCCATTAGTGTTAACACTGCATAATTTGCCAAATCCAGTAATGTATCTTTAATCGATTCATCTTGCACTTGAGCATCTTGTTTAATAAGCTTCTTGAATCGTTCTGTTTTTATCGTTAATGCGAATTGCTGAAGCCGTTAATCCAAATTCATCAAATGTTTTGCTGAAGCTATCGCCATAATCAGCATTTTTCTTTTCGTAAATTTGATACATATAATCTGTTATTTCTCTAAAATTCATTGTCATTTATTTACCATCTCCATAATTTCTTCTGGTAGCTCATTGACTTCTAATTCAACGATTCCTTTTCCATCCCAATATTCCACGGTTGAACCTTCAAGGAATTGGAATCCATCATTCTCAACCCAACGACCTACACTAATAATCCTATCTGTATTGATATAAATCGTACCAACAACTAAATCATTTTAATTTAATCAGTTTCATATTCTCGTATCATCTCCAGTACTTCTTCTTTTGATTCTTTCACATACAACGTTCCTGTTCTCGAATTTAGGTAGTGCTAATCACTGCACCATCTCCATAATCCTTCATCATTACGATATGGCTAGGATTTAAAATGATTGTTACGTTGTCTTCTAATTTTGCGTTTAGTATTATCACGACTCACTGCCTCCTTGTTTGCGTGCATGATTTTGCCATCACGCTTTCTCTTTACTCGTTTCTTACCATCGATTTCTACAATCTCGATATGCTCATAAGTATGACAAGATCCAGTATCACATTTTCCAAAATTACCTCCATTTACTCACTTCCCAATTGTTCTAATCACTGCATCATCGATATGATTCCACAGCATACGCATTTGTTTTTGAACAAATTTATCATTCTGGTATTTCTCGCATATCTGCACTACTGACTGGACAATCCAATCCATGTATTCATCTGTTCCGAATCCTTTTAATTCGTTCCACTTCTTGAGCTTGATAGATCCAATCGACTACATCGTTGTAGAATGCTCTATAATCTAAGCTCATTTCAATTCCTCCACACGAACATAAATTCCAGTTGTTTCGCCTCAGAATTTTTCTACGATTTCAGATGCTACTAATGCATCATCTACCCAGTAACCCTAGCTCAGTCATGCAATCTTTTAACAACTTCTGTAGATTATCTGTATCTGGCTTAGTCGTTTTGTACTGACCGTTGTAGCTACCTTTTTACCATTGGAAAAATCCATTTCACAGTTAATCGAATTGCACCTTGGATTTTTTTCTTGAGGAGCAAATTGTGACAAGTACGCCATGTATTTTGCTCTAGCTTCGATTAGCTTTGGTGGTTCAAAAATGTGGCTTACCATTCTTGCATGTTACTTGTTTTTGCTGATGAGTCGTTGTCGGTATTTTTCCATCGGAATAAAAACTCAATCATGTACATCAATACCTTTCCATGTGCCTGTAGTTTTATCGTATTCAATGTATCCAATGTAAAATAACATATACTTTAAATAATTTAACAATTCTGGTTGACTAGCAATCCATTTCAAAACTTGACTTATCATAGTCAAATTCTTCATTAGGCAATGTATGATATAATCTCGGCATATTTTTTTCCAACATCTAAAAATTTTGATTTTCTCTAGCCATAAAATTCTCCTTTCTTATTTGTGAATAAACTCACTATTTTTAATTAATTTCTACCCATTCCATTCGGCGTTTTGTCAAGTGTAGGTAGGGCAGGACAAGCTGGCTAGTCTCATTCCAGCTTGACTGACCCTACACTTGACTCTCGTGACAGACAAAACTTTTTAGTGTTTCTACAACCTAACCCAGTGCCTGTCCAGTGACAAATAGGAAAATGCCCTTATTTGTCATGTCATTTTAAAAATTTCGTTTAGGATTTTTCCGATTGGCAGACAGACAAATAGGAAGTTTCTGTCGTGTCTGCCACAGTGCCGTGCCCCTATTTGTCATGTCAAAAATTAGGAATTTTTCCTATTTATCATTCTTCAACAACTAGATTTCCATCCAGTTTATAACCACTCAATTTCTTCCATTCTTCTCTTAAAAAGTTCGTGAAGAAATTCCTAAATACTCACACATATCTTCTTGTGTCACTGGTTTGTATTCCATCATTTAGAGCAGAATAAGCTGTATCAAACGCTACTTTTCTATCTTGTTTTCGTTGTGCTGGACTTTTGTTTCTTACCAGATTTCTCAAATTCTTCTTCCAACTTGGAGTATTATCATCTAGCTGAATATCTGCTAAGATACCTGTATCATCGACTGTGTGTGTTGGATAGCTAAACCAGATATTTCTTGGCTTAAATTTGGCAAACTCACGTAACGTACCATCAACACGCCAAGCTGTACTATTTTTCGATTCTGGCAGTCTGAGCCGTCACTGTATCATTGACTGTGACTCTGTCTTTTACATTTGTTACCGCACGCTCGAAATGATTACGCATTTGGAACGAGCTTTGTAAATCATCTAGTCCGACAAACTGTTCCATGTATGGTCTATTCATTTGGTTAATAGCATCTTGATAGATTTTGGCAGTCGTGCTGTTGATTTGTTGCTTGCGGATTTCTTCCGTTAACTCTAATTCCACTAAGTCGATTAACGCATCGGGATCTCGAGCAAATACTCCAGAACCACTCGCTCTATCCATCGACTTCTTACCACCTTGAGAACCTTTAGAGTGGTGGTGGCAATAGATTACACTCGAACCTAATTCAGTAGCGACTTTGTCAAATTGATTGGTAAAGTGTGCCATTTGGTCTGCACTGTTCTCGTCCCCAGTTAATACTTTGTAGATTGGGTCGATAATAACGGCAATGTAACCTTTCTTATACGCTCGTCTAATCAGTTTTGGTGCTAGTTTGTCCATCGGCACAGTTTTACCACGCAAGTTCCAAATATCGATATTGGAAATGTTTCTAGCTTCGATGCCCATTGCTTTATATACATCTCTGAAACGATGCAAACACGATGCTCTATCTAATTCCAGGTTTACATACAAGACTTTGCCTTGAGTGCATTCCCCATCCGAACCAATGATGACCTTCGGCAATCGCAATCGACATGTTGATTAATGCAAATGACTTTTCCAGCTTTTCGATGGACCAGCAATCAACATCTTGTGTCCTTGTCTTAATACTCCTTTTAATCAATTCTGGAGCAAGTGGTGGCATGTCTTCCCAGAAATCGATTAAACTCTCCGGATCTGGTAATTCATCGTTTAAATCTTCGATATGTTGATACCATTCATCCCACGATGCTTTTCCAATGTTCGTGTCGATGATGAATTGTTTCTTATCTCCACGCATGAAACCAGGTAATCTGCTTAATCGACTAGGATTCTTATTTTGCTCGTCTACGTTAAGTCCATTCTTCTTACAAATCTTATATAAGTAATCGACTCTCTTTTTGTATTCTTCTTTGTTAGTAGCTTCGATTCTGACAACTGCATGAATCGACTTTGAGCCACTGTACACTAATGTTGCAATTGGTAGTTCTAACTCACGAACGATAGCGTTTTTGCTTTTTCAAGATCCATGTTATCGGACTCAACTAATGCATATCGAAACTGAGCTACATTCTCGTTCTTTTACGCCTTTTTCCGTCCATCGGATTGAAACGTACCCAAGCTCCTGCCTGTTCGTTATAATCGCCTAAGACTTCATTAATTTTCCCATCGCATCTTAATAGCTTATCGATTAACTCTCCAGCAGTCCTGTCATAAGCACCTTTGGCAGGTAAGTACTTTTCTACTTCCAGTAGCTTCATTCGTTTTAGCATAACTTTCTGTCGAATATGCTACGATATCGTCTGATTGGAATAACGTATCTAAGTATTTGACAATCTCCTGTACTGGATTCCAGTGCTTCGGCTCATGGATTTCTTTACCATCGATGTACGACTTGTCTAATAATTGGTAATCATTATCATATTTGATAGAAGCATCCCAATCCAATGCACCTCGACCATCATCATGCACAGTAGTTGAACAAATCCATTTTCGACTGCAAGATGAAAAATTGTGCCACCAGTGACTGGCGAGCTTGTGCCTTGAAACGAATCCCATTTCATAAAACATTCGCCTGTGTGGTATCTTGCATCATTTCTAGACCACTCATCCCAATCACTAGCTGTATAACCTTCGTGTTTCAACGCCATTCCCACCGACAACCACCCGTCATATGAGAGGCTAGCTGGGTCAATATAATTTAATAATGGTAGTAAATCAAATTTTTCTTCTAACATTTTTCTCCTTTGCTTTGTTTGCTATTTTTCAGCACTCCAACCAAGCCTTAATTGATTATTAACGGTCCAATACGTAATGTTCAATAAATCTGCAAATTCTGACATTGTATATCTGTTACCTTTATATTCAATCATATGGTTATTAGTCTTATTGTTGGCCTGTTCTTTTGAATCTGCCCATCGACAATTATCTGGAGTATAGTTTCTTTTTAGGGTCTATCCTATCAATAGACAAGTTATCAGCGTATCCATTAGACAACGCCCAATCCCTAAACTTAATAAAATTATGCCAATCAGAACATATTTTCAATACCTCGACCACCGTAGTAAGAATAATTGTCGTTATCCTTTTTATAACAACGGTTGTGCATATTACGCCAAATACGATAAAGTCTTGTTTTGGCATAGCCTTGCGCAACTTCACTCTTTCTAGCACATCCACATGATTTGGTGTAACCATTACGGAGCTTACTACCAATCACTGTCGCCTTGTTTCCACAATCGCATTCACAATCCCATCTAGCATTACCACTTTTTGAATTTTGAGAATTGCGAGATATCACGACTAAATTGCCAAATCGTTGACCTATCATAGTTTTTAGTTGATTATCTTTTCCCATTATTACACTCTCCTGTTCTGGTTTCTTCTCTCACGATTGCACCATGTTCCTCAATCAAGCAGTCCATACGATACATGATAAGATTTAGCAAGGCAAAGTGCTGACCGTGCAATGCAATTAAATCATAATAAGACCAATAATCATCAAATTTAGGTACTTTCGACAACCATCCATGTAAAAATTCCAGACTTTTCTCTAATCTCTTCAGTATAGATTACTAAATCTTCGTAACTGTTTAAAAAGTTCAATTTTTGTCATAATAAAAACACTCCTTTGTGTATGTTGAAAAGAAGTGTCCTACATGATACAATATTTCATGTAGAAACACTTTTCTACAGCGATAGCATATAACTCTTTGGTCGCCAAACTAAGGAGTTATGTGCTATTTTTATTTAAGGTCGTCAACGGCTTTTCTAATAACTTCCGACGTTGTTAGATTATTTTTAGCATAGTCTTGTATTTTTTTGGCTTTGCTCATCATTAAATCTTATTGTAACTCGTAAATTTTTAGGGTCGTTTGTTGGACGTCCTATGCATCAGACAATGACATCACTCCTTTCGTCTGACAAAATATATATTACACTTTTGTCAGACATTAATCAAGTGTTTTTATTAAATTTTCAAAGAACTTTTTAATTTGGCACATATTCTTTAGGATTAACATTTTGCGGAACTCTCCAGCCACTGGCCGCAATGCGATTAATCAATTTAGATGCATTGTCAAATTGCCACATTCCTACATTTTTGAATCCGTAACGTTCTAATAATCGAATCTGTTTTTGGTGTTGTTAAGCCTTCTCGTTGTCGTTTTTGATAATCTATCAAGCAACATTTGGGCTTTACCTGCGTTGTCAATCTCGTCTGGCAAGATACCTAATTTTTCTAATGTTTCTACTTGCTTCTTGCTTGGTGGACTCATTTCCCATCCAAACGATGGTACATAGCTTGTTAAATCTTCTCCATGAATACTCATTTCAAACTGTAATGGATCCATGTTTACGTTGTCGTTTACGCATTTGAGCTAATTGTTCTGCTAGTGCTTGTTCACGTTGAGCTGTGACATCTTCTTTTGCTTGTTCCTCTAAATCTTCCAAATCTAACGCTACATTGATATTATTTTCAGTAGTCTCAATCATCTTTTTAGCAACTTCATCGTTCTCAGCAATCAAATGAGCTGGACGGCAAAGTTCGTGTCGTTCGGTATGCCATAAGAAGTCTAGTAAAAGTAAATGGTCTTTACCTTCGGCTAAACGTGTTCCACGCCCTACCATTTGAGAATACAAAGCACGTACCTTTGTCGGTCTTAACACCACTACACAGTTAACTGTAGGGCAGTCCCAACCTTCAGTAAGAAGCATAGAATTGCACAAAACGTTGTATTTACCTTTTATCAAAAATCTTCTAAGATTTCAGCACGGTCTTTGGATTCTCCATTGACTTCGGCCGCTTTAAATCCTTTCGAGTTTAAAATATCTTTGAATTTTCTGCGATGTTTTTTTACTAATGGTAGAAACACGACTGTCTTCTTATCTAAACAATGATTCAGCATCTCATCTGCAATTTTATCCAGATACGGATCCCAATGCATTATCGACATCACTTGCTTTTAAAAATCTCCACTTTGCATCATCACGCTTGATAAATCCAAGTCGATTGGAATTGTTAAAGCTTTTAATCGGACTTAAATACCCTTCTTTGATTGCTTTAGGTAGCGTGTATTCGTAAGCCAATGAATCAAAATACGTTCCTAAATTACGCATGTCTCCACGGTCTGGAGTAGCAGTTACTCCTAACACATTTGCATCATCGAAATGTTCTAATACTCGTTGATAGCCATTTGAGATACAATGATGGGCTTCATCAACTACAATAGAATCGAAATGATGTTTGTCAAATTTAGCTAGGCGTTTTGGCTGTTGCAATGTTTGAACAGATCCGACTACTACACGATTCCAACTGCCTAAACTGGTGGATTCTGCTTTTTCTAGCGATGTTCGTAATCCTGTTGATTTGAATAATTTGTCACTCGCTTGGTCTAATAATTTCGAGCGATGAGCTAGGACAAGCACACGCTCGCCTAGCTTCACTCTATCTTCAATTACTTTAGAAAACACAATCGTCTTTCCGCACCCTGTCGGCAATACTAACAATGTTTTCTTACGACCTTCTTCCCATTCCTTCTGAACGGATTCACGAGCTTCTTGTTGATATGGTCGTAACTCCATTCAAGTTCCTCCTAAAAATGCAGTTCCGTTATTCCATGCACCTTTGTTGGTGATTGTATTGCGGTTGTGTTTGATATGATTGTTGCACTGCTTGTCCGTTTAAAACTTTAGTTTGGTCTACATCTTCTGGATATAGCATAGCTTTTACTTCGTTATATTGATTTCCGTTATACGTACGCATTCCTACCTTACAAACACCACGAGATCCGATAATCGTTTGCCAATTCATTTTTAACGGCTCACCTTTTTTTCTTTTGACCGATAGCACCAAAGAACGCTGACAGCATTCCTTCTGTAGACGAATGTAAGAATAAGTTGTGTTTTAACACTGCCGATCCTTGTGGAGTTGTGATTTCTACGTTTACGTCGCTTTATTACATGCTGGTAATTTACCTGGATTTTTGAGGATTAGGCATGTGACGACCACGCTCAAAAACCTTTCACGACAAAGTTATATAATCCTTCTGGAAGTAAAATAAAGTCTGCTGAATCCTGTTGGATAGTATCGTCCCATCCTAGTTCACGTTCTGGTTGATTGTATTGTTGTGTCATTTAATTTCCTTCTTTCTATAAAGTTCTATGTTGATTAATTTCTTGCATTGATGTTTCCCAATTCGCTACTACGACATCCCAGTATTCTTTAGGGAAATTCTCGATAGGTGTCCCCATTGGGAAGTGACCTCGATTTGATGCCATCAGTTGTAATTCTTCTGTTGTTACTGAGTTCTGTCGCATTAAATCACGCAACGCTTGTGGCAGTATTTCTGGTAGCTCTAATGTAGATAGCTCAATAAACGGATCCCTATGGCACTTCTTCCACAACTGGATTCGTTGGAGCTACTGGTGTAGCTGTAGGCTCTGCTACTGGTTGTACTGGTTGTACTTGCTGTACTGGCTGTGGTTGTGGTACTACTTGTTTATGTTGCTTGTTGAAGATGTGTGCAATGGCTTGGTATTCCATTGGTAATTCTTCTGGTAATCCAAAACGATTTTTAGCATCCCAAGCAGGTGTATGAGTGGTATACATCACTCGTTGTCCACCTTGAGCCTTGTGTTTTTCTTTGATTCGTTTTTTTCATGACAATCGTCTTGTAATTGCAGAATAGTACGATATCTCCCCATTCTTTTACGAGCGGTGCAGTTTGCGATGTTGTCTTTTTACCAAGCTTCAACTCGTATCTATCGTATCCCCCCATCTCGTCTGGCTGTTCGAATTTACGGATCTGAGCGTGAGCTGTCAGAACCACATGGATTCCCAAGTCTACTATTTCTTGCAGTTTATTTTAAAAACGCCCAAATTCTTCACGTACATACGTATATCCATTACCGTAACCGAAATCTTCTACACCCTACCTTACCGTACAACGAACACACGAATTCGGTAGCTAACGCTTCTGCCCAGTCTATGGTATCTACGATTAACGTATCGCACACTGTCGGATTGGCTTTAATGAACGCAATCTGATTCATTAACATAATCCAAGATGTTGGCTTATCCATGCGTGCTACATCCATGTTGCTTGTAGAACCTTTCGGTGTCAATAAATAACGGATTTGGGAATTGTGATGCTAAAGTAGATTTTTCCAATTCCTTCAGTACCATAAATGATGACTCGTTGAGCTTTTGCCTGTTTTCCTCGTGTTATATTCATAAGTTTCTCCTCTCTCTAAAAATTTGTTGCCCAATCATGTTTAATTGGCTCAGTTGTTTGGAACGGTGTCACAGAATCAGAAACCACATAGCCATCTTCGATAATGATTTGACATTCTGTTCCATTCGATACTCGAGTAGCAATAGCTTGCAATCCTTCCGATTCTAACCAATGTCCAAACTCTGTTAACGTGTTTAAATCCATTTGTTCTAATTTATCAATAACACAAATCCGCATTCTGGTTTCAATTTACGGACAATTGCTGTAGCTACTCGTAACTGTTGAGATCCGCTCATGTTATCCCATTTCTGACCTTCGAAAAATTAATTCGCCATCTTCTACACTTAATCCAGGTAATGGTAAATCAGCATTATTCAATAAATCTGTACGTTCTTTTCTAATATCTTCAATCATTCCAGACAACTCATCGTATTTAGCTTTCTGCTCTTTTAGCATCTTCTTCAGCTTTCTCTTTATCGAGATTTGCTCTTACTCTGCAGTTGATTTCTTCAATATTGGCGATGCTTTGTTCGATTTCGTCTGTCGATTCATCTAGCAACGTTTCAGCATCCTTGTTCACAAAAATCTAAAATCATTCTGCAGTTGATTGTGTCGTTTTGTAGCTTCTTCTAACTGTTCTTTTAAATGTTCGATGCGTTGATTTGAGTGCATCAAATCTTGTTTAATTTGCTCGATGTTTTTGTCTCTTACGTGCATTTTTCTCCATTTTTAGCTAAGATGGCTTGTTGTTCATGGATTAAATCTGAAATGCTGATTAGAGTGTTTGGAACATCTGGATATTGCATCATCTCATCAGCATATTTTTTTCTTTTTGGTCTGCAATCTGTCCAATAGCTCTACGCTCGTTGTATAGTTTCGCTTCTTCCGTATCTAATTGATAAAGCTTGTCTCCTACACCAATAATTTTTAGGAGCGTATTTGCTTTTTCTTTTGAAGTTTGTTCCATGAATTTAGGCAGATTCAACGCAAATTCTTCTACAAATGAATCCAATAATTGTTGTCCTGCTTTGATGCCTTTAGGATCCGTTACTTTCAAATCTGAGTTCTTGCCTTTTCGTTCCACAATTAAGCCGTTTGATAATTCAACTCGTAAGCTTTGGTGGATTCATGGAACCTTCTCGTGTAGCTTGGCTGAGGCTTGTACTTATTACCACCTAACGCCCAAGCGATAGAATCCAGAATACTGGTTTTGCCTTGATTGTTATTTCCACCTAAAATCGTCAATCCGTTTTGAGTTGGCTCTATAGCTACGGCTTTTACACGTTTGACATTCTCGATTTCAAGTTTATTAATTTTTCACACTCACGATGTACTCCTCCTTTTTCCTCCGTTATACTTTGGCATTACTTGTTCCTCGCTAATTTCTACACGTTCAATAGCAAACTCTAATAGTCTGGATGTTACGAAATTTAACGTTTCGCCTGTTTCCAAAAGAAATTTTACAGATTTGTTGATACACATCGTGTTCTACTCTGACTCTTGGATATTGCTGATTGTATGCGTTTTGGCATATAACTTTCTTTTTAAATACAATTTTTCTTTACTCATAGTTACTCTCCTGCCTTGTCTAATCCCATTACTTGTCCAAGTTCACTCAACATCTCGACAATGCTTTTTTTCCGTTTGTTGCTAGTGCAATTTCTTGAGGTTCTTCCCGTTTAACTTTTTCAAGTCATACGTTGCTTCTACTACTAAGATTTCACAATCAAAGCTTTTAGCAAGTAACTTCATTTTTGTTTTTGGTCCTTATACGCTGTAAAATTGATAGTCGCTGCCTTTTGCAATATCATCAACATAATTAGCTTCATAAGCTAAAGTACCTTGATTTTTATAATCTGCTAAATACTGACCAACTGTTTTCTCACGAAATACAATAAATTTTTCTTTTTGTTCCATGTTCTATTCCTCTACTTTCGTTTTTTTGTGTTATAATGTCAGAGAGATATTATTCACGAGTCAGCAAGTACCAGTTGCTGGCTTTTTGTACTCAAAAATCATTTGGATAATATCGTTCAAATGCTCTACATTGTTTGTTTCTTCGAAATTTCTAATTGATTGTTTGATTAATTTAATGATTGTTTCGTGTTGCATCATCTCCCCTACGTACTGCCCTGTTTGAATTAATTGAAGCTTCTGATAATGCTGATTCGATGCCCCTGATAAATAACCCAAGCAACAAAACTAGCAATACTACAAACGCTGTAAAATAAGCGAAAGTTTGTGCAAATCTAATTAGAAACCATTTGTTAAAATTGTTTAGTTTTTGTTTTCTATACTCTCGTCTTGTCATGTTTAACCTCCGTTATTTTTTACTTTTAACCAAGTTGTTACGAAAATACTTGATATACCGAACAAAAACATTCCAGATATAGCATTTTCACTTTGTTCTGAATTGTGGAATAAAAACACTCCCAAAAACCAATCAATACAAAACGAAAATATTATTGTTAAACTAATCATGATGAGTGATAGACGTTCTTGAAATTTATCCATCTTTAACCTCCGTTCTTACTAGTTTTCTCAATAATTTGATAAACTCTTACAGTACTTTCCAAATCATTCACTTTATTTTTAAAACTCGATTATCCATCCACAAGTTATACATCATGAAGTACGATGCCAGTAACGTGACTGTCAGAACAAATATGATGAAACTCTTAGCCTTTTCCACGTCTGTACCTCCTTTCGTCCCAAACTTTTTGAATCGCTTCAAGCTTGTCAGATTTGTATTTATATGGAGCCGTGTCTGTTCTTCTTGCATTAACTACTACTGGATGATATCGAACATCACTTTTTAGACCATGTGCTTACGGTAGTCCCAAGCTTATCGCAAAGCTGTTTGGTTGTGAGCCAATCCGGTGTATGTGTGTGTGTAAGTTCAGATTGAATCAGTATCACACAAACTTTTTAGGATTTCGCTTGATAACTTCAACAATAATTTGGTCGAAATAATCTAGTGTTGCTTGCTCCATTTTTATCACTCCTTTCTAGATAAATCTTTTTAATTTGTCTGAGATAACTACTAAATCCGAGGTCGTCCAGTTTTAATTGGTCGGCTTTTTGTTTTAGTCTTTCGTCAACAGCTTGATTTAATTCGTGCCATTCTCTTTTTGTAAAATTGCTTCTGAATTCTAGAAACTCTTTTACTGTCGTTTCTTTATCCATTCTGATTCCTCCTTTCTATATTGCTCTCCAATCCATACAAGCCTATAATTACTTTGGAAAGGAGGTGTTGTTTATGAATAAATTTATGGAACAATATTTTTAAAAATATGGAAATAATCAATCGTGCTTATTCCATTTCTCTCAATTCTCAACAACAAACTTTTAAAACTGATGTTTTTGAGAAAATGCAACATATAGCTGATTCGTATACTAAAATGATTCAAAAATCGTATGCTCCTACTGTTAAGTTAGCTCAACAAATCCATTCCAATTTCACTCGTTATTCAGACCCAACATTCAACATCAAAAGACAAATGGAATTACACAGTTTTATACGCAACAAGCTGTGATTTGGTCTGAATTCGACAGCGATGTACACGAAATGGTGAACAAGATTGATTCTGCTTGCTTTAATTTATCTTTAGTGGAAGATGATAAGTTAAAAGAAATAGTTACAATCCAAAATGACTCTTTTTGTTGATAAATTCAAATTTTTGATAGATACGAAATGGCATATTGAACAAATATGTTCTGTAATCGTCCAGGTGGTTTATCAAAGTATTTTGATGTATTTTTAGGATTAATTGATATTGATACTTTTAAAAATTTACTCAATTTTTATTAGATTATTTATTAGAGTTCCTTAAAAACTGTTAATCCGTTTTAAGACTTCTTTCGAGAAGTCTTTTTAATTTCTTCTTTGCAAGATTCTTAAAATTTGTTTTGCAGTTTCAACAGCAATTGTTTCCGCTAATTTAATCGCTCTATTTAATACGAATTTTGTTACAAAATAGGTATAAGCAATACTTCCGATTGAGATAAATAGATATATTAACAATTGTTCTGTTTGCATTGATTAGCTCCTTTCCTTAATTGTTTTTAGCAATTTGTCTCCTTTCTAAACGTCCAACATGTTAGACATTTACTTTAAAAATAAATTGAAACCTTTACGTTAAAAATGATGCTAATTTTTAACGTAACTGTAGAAGTTTCGCTAATGATCCGGTTTCTAAGCCAGAAATTATTGTTCTACTAACTCCAGATTTTTCTGCTAATTCTTCTTGAGAAATTTTTAAATCTTCTCTCATTTTTAATTTTATAGCTAACTATCATTCTTTCGCTCCTTTTCTTAAATTGTTGTGTAAAAATATTAAACAAGTTGATAAAAAAATGTATTGTTTTAGTGTTTAACATTGTTTACAAAACAGAGTCTAACATGTTAAACATATTTTGTCAACAATGTTAAACAAAAGTTGATATTTTTTTGTTTCATAATATGTTTAGAATGTTAAACAAAAGGAGCTGATATAATTGAATCTAGGAGAAATCATTAAAAATTTAGAGATGATAATGAGTTAAGTATGGATAAATTCGCAAAAATGTCTGGTCTTAGCAAAGCATATATTTCTGTTTTAGAAAAATAAAAAGACCAAAAACAGGCAAACCTATTACACCATCCATTCCTGTCATTAAGAATGTTGCAGAAGCTATGAATATGTCATTTGACGAATTATTTAATATGTTAGAAGATAATCAAATTGTTTCTATTGGTTTAGATGATGTAATCAAAAATAACTGAAGTTTCTGTGCAATTACATACTGACCGACAAATAAAAGTATATGATTTCGCTACAGAACAATTGCACGAACAAAATAACAATGTAGTAAACATGAATGATTATATGAAGAAGAAGCAGATTGGTACGAAGTGAAATTTTACGGAAGCGTGTCAGCTGGTACTGGATTGTACTTAGATGATGAGCAAGTAGAAACAATCAGCTTTGGTGCAGATATGATTCCAAACGGTACAGATTTCTGCTTGAAAGTGAATGGGGATTCTATGGATCCGATGTTCCATGATGGCGATTATGTATTTATTAAACGAGAAACAGATTTCAGAAATGGCTCGATTGGTGTTGTAATCGTAAATGGAGATGCATATCTTAAGAAGATATACATTACAGAAGATGCGATTAAATTAGTTTCGTTAAATAAGAAATATAAAGATATTACAGTCACTCAAGATGACACTCTAAAAATATGTTGGGACTGTAGTATTTTTAGAACAAAAATCACGTGATTATAAAAACTAATTAGTAATAAAAGTACTGATATTACGCTATTTATAACGATAATTAATCGCTTGATTTTTCGAGTGATAATAAAAAACACCGTACTCAGATCCGGCAAGATTACAGTACGATGTTTTTAACAAAAATCCCCCTAAAATAGGGGCTATTTGGTATGCCCTATTTTACCATAAAAAGTGAGGTTGGTAAATATGGCAAGCGTTTATAAACGTGGCAAAACTTGGGCTTATAAAGTTTATTATTACGACAATGGTAAACAAAAAGCTGTATCAAAAAGTGGATTCAAGACAAAAGCTGAAGCAAAAGATGCATCTGTAAAACGAGAAAACGAGATGCTAAGTGGTAGAATTTCGCTAAAGAAAAAAATCTATTTGGCTGATTATATGCGTTCTTGGAAAACATTGTACAAGGATGGAACAGTTTCTATAGGCGTTTTTGAAGCGAATTGATATGATTATTAAATATGTAGAAGAAAAATTATAATCTAATGCTAAAAGATATTACTCCAGATAATTATCAAGAATTTGTAAACACATTATCTGAAAATTATGCATCAGGAACAATAGTCAAATATCACAGATATATTTCTGGGGCTGTTAATCATGCTGTAAGAACCGATGTACTCTTGAAAAATCCTTGTGCTTACGTAAAAATTAAAGGGAATATGGAAAAACACATTTGAAGAAGAAACCAAATTCTTATCATTAGATGAGTACTATAGATTGTATGATGTTATTATTAATTCACTCGATCCGAGATATATAGCCAAATATGTTATTTTGTTGGCGATGGTTAGTGGTATGCGATTGGGCGAATGTTTAGGATTGACTTGGGATAATTTAGATAGAGATAAGTGTACTGTTAAAATTGAAAAAAAGGATTCGATTATATAAACACTTTTGATTTCACTGATGGAAAAAAACAAAATCTGCAAAACGAACAATTGTTATTCCAAAAGAAATTATAGATATCTTATACCAATTACCAAGAACACACGAACGTATATTCCCAAAGGTCACACATACAAGAATTTACAAAGTATTAAAGTCATCATTATTAAAAGCTGATATCGAACGTAAAATAAGGTTTCATAGTTTAAGGCATACTCATGCCAGTATCTTGCTTTCGAAAGGAGTCCAAGTGATGTCTGTGAGCAAACGACTAGGACACGCAAGTCCAACAATCACTATGCAAACATATGCTCACGTGATTCGAGAGTTAGAAGAATCTGATAATAAAAAGATTATGGATATTTTAACTCACGGAACAAACACGGAACAAAAACCTTTAGAAATATTGATATATCAAATAGGTTACAAATCTAAAAAGGAACTTGGAGAAATGAGTATGGTCGAATTAACTTTCCATGAAAATGGAACAGTTTCTATTGAAGAAAGCTACTTTTTAAAGTACAACCAACTCAAACCCAATATCAAGAGGGGTTGTTAAACTGGATTTTCACTCCATTAGAAAATCAACCAACTGTTGGAAGTGCCATTATGACATTTTGTTCCTAAAAATCAAGTTGTAACTTATGGACTTATTGAAGGAAATAAAGATACTTCTGATACATCAAAGATCGTTTATTCGGTACTCAATCTGCCCTAACTTCAGACGCACTAAAAAAAGCAATGTATTACAAAGTTTCTGAATAATTAAAAATGGCTCGCCCTTTTTGAGGTGGAGCCATTTTTTGTTAATTCTAAAAATTTCTCAAGAAACATGCTTGCAATCGTGAAATATACAAATACACTCGTTAAGTCACTGACTGTAGTAATGAATAAACCACTCGCAAATGAAGGGTCAAACCCCATAGAGTCAATTAATAATGGAATTAAACTTCCGGCAATGGTTGCTACTGTAATCGCAAAGAACATTGACACTCCAATGATTCCACCCTAAAATCCAGTTTGCTTGCCATAAACCTACTACGATAAAAATAATCAATCCTGTAGCAATCCCACTAATAATCCCTGTTGCAACTTCTGACAATATCGTTTTGACGAAAACTGGTTCATCTTCATTTAATCCAATCTTACGAACTGCTACCGCTAAAGATTGTGTCCCCGCATTCCCTGCTGTACCTGTAATTAATGTAATGAAAATTGAAAGTACACTTGCTTTGTCCGATAATTCCTTCATAACGACTTAATAAGGCTGCTGTTGTTAATCCTAAGAATAATAAACTAATTAACCATGGCAAACGTTTTGAGGCTGCAATAAATGGGTTCATGATTGTTCATCTACGTCTACCCCTGCTAAACCTGAGTAATCACTTGTTGCTTCTTCATCGATAACGTCAATGGCATCATCGACTGTAATAATTCCAATTAGTTTTTCTTCTTCATCAACAACTGGAATTGCTAAGAAGTCATAGTCTCGAATCATTTTTGCTACGGCATCTTGTGCTTCTTGTACTTCAACAGAAACAACACGATCCACCATAATTTCACTAATTTTCACATCTTCTTTTATGAACAATTAAGTCTTTAAGCGTTAAGACTCCTTTTAATCGATTCTCTTCATCTACTACATAGACGTAATAAATCGTTTCTGCTTCTTCTGCCATTTTTACAGTCGTCCTAGCACTTCCAACTGTTTGACTTTTCATGAATAGCGATAATTTCTGTGTCATCATCGCCCTCAGCTGTATCATCTTCATAATTTAATAAATTACGAATTTCGTTAGAAGTTTTTATGAGGCATCATGCGCAAATATTTTCTTACTTCATCTTCTTGTACTTGTTGCAAAATATCTACTGCATTATCAGCATACATTTCTGCCAACATTCTTGCAGCATATCGCTCATCCATTTCTCGAAGATATTCTTCCACATCTTCAACATCTTCTTCAATAATTTCAAATACAGGTGCCATGTCTTCTGGCGACAGATATTGATACACCAATTGACGTTGTTCCTCACTTAACGACAAGTAAATTTGTGCTTGGTCATAAGTATGATTTTCTAAAAGATTTCTTTTAAATTGCTGTTATCATCTGTTTTTAACGTATGATGAATTTGTTCTAAAAATTTCATCAAATTCATAAAGCCATTTCAGACATCGAATCACCTCTATTAATCATTATTTTTTCATAAAAATGATTATACCTTTTTCTTATCCCCATTCGACAAGTTGAAGTCTATATTTTTTTATAGATTTTATTGATTGTTTTTGCTACACTGTGATTAAATAAAATTAATAAGGAGATATGTTATGAAAAAAGAAATTATTTTATCATCTTTCCTAATTGGAACTTGCTATACACTTCAACACCAGTTTTTCGCTCAAGAATCTACTACCGCTCCTAAGCAAAGCCGAACAAGGAAACAAAGGAACGCTCTACTAAAAAGAAGAAAAATAAAGAAGTTTCAACTCAGAAAAATAATACCAAAAACAACAACTCAAAAAGAAAAATTCTTTAAAAACCAATGGGTACAAGTAGACAATCATTGGTATTACTATAATGAACAAGGAGTTATGTTAAAAGATACTTTTGGAATTCTTATTATTTCTTTAATGATGGAAAAATGGCAAGTAACAAATGGATTTTTATCAATCAACATTGGTACTATGCAAAGGCTTCTGGAAGTTTAGCAAAGAATGAATGGGTAGATAGTTATTATTTAAAAAGCTTCTGGTGAAATGGCAGAAAACGAATGGATTTTTGATCCTACTTATCAATCATGGTTCTACCTTACTCAGGCGGAAGTTATGCTCACGATACTTGGAAAGGTAATATTACCTAAAAATCTGGTGGATACATGGCAAAAAGTGAATGGATTTTTGACCCTACTTATCAATCACGTTTCTACCTTACTTCAAACGGAAGTTATGCGCACAATACTTGGCAAGCGACTATTACCTAAAAACTGGTGGATACATGGCGAAAAATGAATGGATTTTTGATCCTACTTATCAATCATGGTTCTACCTTACTTCAGATGGAAGTTACGCTCACAATACTTGGCAAGGTGATTATTGCTTAAAAACTGGTGGATACATGGCAAAAAGTGAATGGATTTTTGATCCCTACTTATCAATCATGGTTCTACCTTACTTCAAATGGAAGCTATGCTCACAATACTTGGCAAGGTAATTATTATCTAAAAACTGGTGGATACATGGCAAAAAGTGAATGGATTTTGATCCTACTTATCAATCATGGTTCTACCTTGAAAAAGATGGCTCTTACGTAACTGGTATTCATTTAATTAATGAAACTTATCATAGCTTCAAAGATAATGGTGAGTGGATTAAAGAAAATGGTAAAAGAAAAAACCTTCTAATGATTTACCTTTGCAACAAGAAACTATAATAAAGTTATTTTTCCTTGATCCAGGTCATGGTGGTAAAGATCCAGGAGCAAACTATTTAGGGGTAAAAAGAAAAAGACTTGACTCTTCAAGTTTCTCAACAGTTAAAGGAAAGATTAGAAAATTTAGGCTACAAAGTTATCATGAGTCGTTCAACAGATGTTTTATGTAGATTTTGTTACAAAACGTTCAGAAATGGCCAATGAAACCAATGCAGATATGTTTATTAGCATTCACTTTTAACGCAACAGGTCTTGGTGAAAATAGTAGTAAGTGGTATTCAAACATATGCGTACTTACCAACAGGGAATATTGCTTCTGTTATTAACAAAAAAATGGCATGATAATCCTGTTCGATTAGAACGTAGTAAAAACTAGGTTCTTATATCCATCAATCTGTCTTAGCAACTACTCATGCAAAAGATGATGGTTTATTAGCAATGAGTTTTGCAGTTTTACGTGAAACGAATAAACCTGCTGTCTTATTAGAATTAGGATATATTGATAATTTAGAAGAATCACAAAAAGTTCGCACAAAAGAATATCAACAAAAATTAGTAGATGAGTATCACTCAAGGAATCCAAAAATATTATAATAATTAAAAATAAAAACCCGAGAAATCTAGCTTTCTCGGGTTTTATTAATATCGGAAAACTTTCCCCATAGTACGACGAAATCCCGAAAAAGAGCTACTGTCAGTACACATTCTTGTACGTACTATTCGTCCCCATCCCCACGATGATACAAATAGACTGTTCCCCTGTTGTACGAGCAATAAAAGCCCTAGCCTTTTATGTGCAGGGAAATTTGAGACCTTAGGCTCAAATTTTAGCCAGAAGACAGCGCAGCTGGCTACTAGCGTCCTAGTACTATAGAAAAGTCCACTCTTCTACGTACTTTCCTTCCCTTCCCCAACGAAGATACAAATAGCCTGTTCCCATTGTACAAGCAATAAAAGCAGCAGCTTTTATTGCAGGGAAAATCAAGACCTTAGGCTTGATTTTTAGCTATGAGACCCCCAAAGGGGCTGCTAGCGTCCTAGTACAATAGGAACAGACTATTTGTATCCATCTATTTGTATCTATCGCTGTCAATCCACTCCGCCATATCCTTTGGTAATGGAGCCTTAACACACATCTTCTCTCCCGTCATCGGATGTATAAAATCCAACTGACTACAATGAAGAGCCTGCCTCACAAGTGGCTCAATCTTCTTGCCACCATATAAATCGTCCCCTAATAACGGACAACCTAACCAACTAAAATGCACACGAATCTGATGTGTACGCCCCGTATGCAAACGAATCTTCACCAATTGACTATGCTGATACGTCTCTTCTAACCAATACTCCGTTAAAGACGGCTTACCATCCGGCCTCACACAACGATTAATAATCGAATCATCCGTTCGACCAATCGGAGCATCAATGATATCATGCTCTTTTAAAACTTCCTGTTTTGTCACAATCGCATGGTACGTCTTCTGAATCGTTTTATTTCGAAGTGCTTGATCCATCCAAGCATGAACTACACGATGCTTCGCAAACATCATCACTCCCGTTGTATCACGATCTAATCTAGTTACAACATGAGTGACACAATCTTGGGTTCTCGTAGTTTTGTAAATAACCTTTTACACGATTTGCCATTGATTGGTCTGGATGTAATTGTGATGGAATCGAAGCTGTCCCTTGTGGCTTGTTCACAATTAACAAGTAGTCATCTTCAAATAAAATATCCAAAGGAATTTGACTTGGAACAACTGTTTCATGTTCTCCTTCTGGTGGAATCACCATTGTGAGTACATCACCAGACACTAGTGGCTTTAAAACAATTTCTTCTCGACCATTGACGAGTAATTTCCCATTTCGTTTGACATGGGCTAAAAATGTTTTTGTAATGCCCTTTTTCTTGTAAAAACTACGCATCATCATCGGTGATGAATACGGATAAGTCCATGTTAAATTCAATGATTTCCCTCATTACCTTTCTTCTAAATCTATTTCTCTTGCTCCAATAAAGGAATTTTCCACTCTATCCCAAAAATGAGTATGACGATATCGAACAAAGGAAACACGTTGTGTACTAATATGTAAGTGTGCTTTGACAATATCATTGGCATCATATGTTAAATGATCCAGTGATAGAACCATTCCATTTTCACTATGGGGTAATAACGTTAACACTTCTTCTGGTGAAAAATCATTGGCAGGAACTTAATGTACGATACACGATTATTAATCGAAGCCATTTCTGTCATTTTGCATCACTTCTGCTCTTGGATGATGATGGCTCCTCCTAATGACTTATTCACTCCTGTTGAGCCCGTTGGAGTTGCGACACAAACGCCATCTCCTCTAAAATTCTCAAATAATTCACCATTAATTAATACTTCACATACAAGAGTTCCGTTTACTTTCCTCAATGTTGCTTCATTTAATGCAATATGATTTTTCGATTGTTCCATCTGCTTTTTCTAAAGTCACATCTAATAGAGGATAACTCACACTTTCTCCTTTATCATGCTTCAAGCTTTCAATTAATTCACCTGCTTGAAAAATCACGCCAGTCTGTATAAAAGCCTAAATGACCTGTATGAATAGCTGCGAATCGAATATGATCTAGTTGTGATTTGTAGTGGTGGACAGCACCTAGTAAAGTCCCATCTCCTCCAATTGTAATAACAACATCTGGTTTTTCATCATCTCGTTCAAATTCCCTTTGGCAGCATAAGTTCAAAAATTCTTCTGCTACCTTTTGACTTTTTCTGATTGATTATAATATAACCCTACTTTTCATCCATTCACCTCACCCTCTCTTTATTACCTAATAGATTTACCTTATGATTTTTCTTTTTCGTTGATTTTCTTTATTTGTAGAGAAAATATATTGAGCTTCTTGAATTTCTTCTCAATTTTGCGACATCTCTTCATCTAATAAGAAGGCTGCTTCTGCGGCTCTTTCTAATCGTTCATGAATAATTTCTGGAAAATTCTCCTTTATACTTATAATTTAAAGAATGTTCAATGGTTGCCCAGAGTTCATCGCTAATGTACGAATTTGAATTTCAACTAAAATTTTCTCTTCCCTTCAATTCTTTGAACAGGATATTCTAATACAACATGGTACGAACGATAACCACTTGCTTTCTTTTTGATGAATATAATCACGTTCAATAATAATCGTAAAGTCATTTCGTTGGCGAAGTAATCGTACGACTTCAAAAATATCTTCTACGAATTGACACATAATTCTAATCCAGCAATATCTTGTACTCCTTCTAAAAAGTCTTCTGTCAAAATTTTTCTTACTTGCATTTTCTCACGAATACTTTCAGGGAGTTTTCACACGTCCCATTATAAATTCAATTGTGCATGTTTTTCCTTTTTGACGATACTGAAGGCGAATGCCTTTTAATTTAATTTTTAATTCTTCAATTGCTTGATTATAAGGTGCTAAAAAGCATCCCAATCTTCAACATTTGGTAAATATTTTTCTTCCATCTACTCACCTACTTTAATCTCATCCCTCCTATCATAGCATATTTTTACTAAGTCTAAAAAATTTTAATAATCTTAAACTCTTCAATAGTTATTATTTGTAATTCACATTAATTTAAGCTAAAAGTAGAAAAAAAGCTTTGTGATAGAAAGAGGTAGAAACATGGCCCATTTAGAAAAAGAATATAAAAATCTTCTAACAAAAGAACAATATGAATCTTTAAAAGAAGAATTCCAATCTATTTTCACGAAAGATATTACGCAAACGAATCAATATTATGATTGTCACCAACAATTGAAAATAATCGTTCTGCTTTACGAATTCGTCTTATTGAAGGACAAAAACGGGAGAAATCACTTTAAAAACTTCCTCAATCGGACTGTGAAGTCATTGAAATTACAAGAAGAATTACCAACAGAACAATTGCAATGGTGGGTTGAAGAAGATATTTTTTTACTCCCTACAAGTATTAAATTAGCACTTGAAGAACAAGGGATTGAATTATCCAATATCGCTCCAACTGCTACTTTAACAACTCATCGATTAGAAGGAATGTTAAGCCCTGGTTGTTTTACTTGTATTAGATGAGAAGTCACTATACAGGTCAAACAGATTATGAAATCGAAATGGAGTTGAAGATTTAGAAAGCGAGAAGGAAGTCTTCTTAGAAATTTTTAAATCGTCATGGTAGTACTCCACAAAAACCAATTAGTAAAATCAGACGTGCATTGACTTGCTACTAAAAATCTTAGCTAATTCAAGGCTTTTTATTCAGAATTTTTTTCAGTTTTCTGATACAATAAAGATACAAATTAAAGAAAGGAGATTTAGTTAGAGGTGAAGAATAGTGAACTGAGTCATATTCACATTAATCCATTACCTAATGAGAGAATTTTTGACTGTTACTTATTTATTAATCCTATTGGAAAACAATGTTATCATTGTGAACAAGAAGTGATGAAATTTATTGAACGAACTCCATATAAAGTACACGTTCATTTCCTACCATTTCATAATTTTTAAATCAGTAACGCAATATATGAAAAATAATCATTTAAATGATAAGAATATTGACTTACGAAAACGAAATCTATACAAAAATCTATGATGCTTCCTTGTCTTATAAGGCTGCCCTATTACAAGGGAAAAATTAGGCAGAGCCTTTTTAATGGAATTGCAAACACAACTACATCTTCTTCATAAAGAATACACTCCTGAATTATTACAGGAAATTATTCAAACAATTGGACTTGATGAAAAAAATGTTCTACGAAGATGAAAACTAGTAAAACTCGTTCATCAAGAATATGAAAAGAGATCAACAAATTGCACAAGAAATGATGGTCGAATCAAACCCTTCTCTTGTTATCTTTGATAATTTAAATCAACAATTTGGAGTTATCTTGCATGAAAATATTTCAGCAGAATACGATTGAACATGTCTGTGAAAATCTACACCATGCAATAGATAAATGCCCTAAAAACACAAACGCATCAACCTTGCTGCGTGGTTAAAATAGTCACATTAAACTATAAGAGACTGAATTTCAGTCTCTTTTTATTCGATGGAGGGTTATTTATGGCAACAACCGTTTTATTATTAGATGAACAAACAATCCAACAATTGGGAGAAATTTATAAAAATTCCATCCACCAAATTCCACCTCATGCACATTATCAGTTAAAACTTCCTTCTCTTAGTGTGACAGCTTATCACTCTGGAAAAGTTGTTTTACAAGGAACTAATGTGGATGCATTTGTTCAAAAACATGATTTAACAGCTTCAGCAAGTACATAGAAACCAAAGTTGAAATAAATGGACTTCCAGAAGGATTTTCAAACTGGAGTGTTATTGGTAGTGACGAAGTTGGAACCGGAAGTTATTTTGGCCCATTAACTGTTGCCTGTGCTTTTGTTCCTGAAGATCACATTCAAACATTACAACATCTTGGTGTAAAAGATTCTAAAAATTTAACAGATGCTCAAATTCAGAAATCGTTCCAAAAATTAAAAGAATTAATACCTTATAAACTTCTTACCCTTTGGCCTGAAAAATACAATGAAGTTCAACAAACAAAAAATCTAAAACGAAATGAAAGCATTACTTCATAATCAAGCCATTAAAAGATTATACCAACAAATCAATACTAATTTTGCTTCAAGCTGTATTAATTGATGAATTTTGTTCTCCATCGAACTATTATCGTTATTTGGGAGATCGATCTGCTCCTCTTAAATCAATTACATATTTTAAAACAAAAGGTGAAAGTCACCATATTGCAGTAGCTGCAGCATCGATGATTGCTAGAGATGCATTTTAGAAGGCTTAAAAACTTTATCGAAAAGAATATGGATATCCTCTACTATCTGGGGCTAACTCATCAGTAGATGAATTAGCTAGTAAAATTTTCAAAACAAGAAGGCATGGACGGTTTAAGAAAAAGTTGCTAAATTACACTTTGCCAACACCCAAAAAAAGCCATTGATTTGTAAAAATAATCTTATAAACAAAGGCGTACAATCAAGTTTTTAACACCTGATTGCACGCCTGATTTTACTACTTCTGTAATAGTTCTCGTTATTATAGTAGAAACAGGGTTTTTTGATATAGTAGTACTAAGACGCCAGATAGCCCTATCGTGTCTCTTAGCTCACTCGCAGTACTATAAAAACTCATTCTTTTATTCTATCTAATAAGTATTCGTTATATGAACTATAGAATTGAAGTTCTGTGCCTCTCAATTTCCATGCCTTTTATTTTTAATAAAACGTGACAAGACGACACTTGCAATAACAATTACCGTCACAATAATTCTAATACAATTCCCCAACCATGCGCAAGCCCCGTTAAAGGAACCGTAATATTCATGCAAAAATCCCGTTACAATATTCGGAATCGTTAATAAAAATTGAAATAATCGTTAATAATTTCATTGTATCGTTCAAAATTATTATTCAACACATTATTATATGTACCCTGATAATTGTTGCAAAATCTGAAGATTAATGGAAGTCATCTCCACTAACTGCTTTGCTTCAATTAAACTATTCTCTAATTTTTCTTCCTCAGCAAACTCTAATTCCTTAAACAATGCTTGAGTTTTCAATTGTTCTAATACAATCGCATTTTGCTTCGTTGCAGAAAACTAAATACACACTCCCAATTTCTAAGTCAGACAAAGTAAATAAATTTTTCTTAGTAGTCTTATGTCGTAATTTTAGACTCACTAACTCTTGCTCTTTCTTTGAAACTTTCAATCTTTGGAAAGTAATTTTCCAGTAATCATCATTAAACTTGAAAATAAAAAGTAAAGCAGAGACACATTCGGTCTATCTTCCAATTCTTTTTCTCATTGCCTCTACAATGTATTCATTATGTTGATTCGAAATCGTATATTTGATCTTTCGAACAATAAAAAGTCATCGGAACGGTCTCATATCGATTCTCTCTCTTAGTTTGTTTAATGACATTATAAATCACTACTAATGTTTCTTTTTGGACGACAATATTCAATATGCACTCTTTCATTTTTCATCGAAGAGCATACTCCACCATTTCTTTATCAATTTGATACGTTTGATAAATTGAAGAATAATCCGGAATCTCCTCTGAGTTAATATTAATCCATGCACATGAGTGCCCAAAAATTCTTTTCAATCATAAATATCTCCCTCAGTAATCTACGTAAGTGTATCATAATTTAAAAGGTTGATACTAATAACTAAACTGATTGCACACAACACAAGTCGAAATGATTTTTATACGCTCTCTCATAATTTTTCGTTCCAAGTGGAAATGATATTTTATAGTAGTATAAACCATGAGACCGTAAGGGCTTCTGGCGTCCTAATACTACTGTACAAATAACTTACTTTATCATACGCACTCCCATAATTTTTGTTTCAAGTGGAAATGAGTTTTTATAGTAGTACGAGCAATAGAATCTGACTACAGATTCTATTGCAAGAAAATCTGAGAGCTAGGCTCAAATTTTAGGCATGAGACCGAAGGTCTGCTGCCGTCTTAGTACTACTATATAAAAACTCACTTTCCACTCTCTTCACTTTTTCATAAGACGACCAATATCACACTTACTAGTATCCAGAATTCCTAAAATAATTCCTAACACAATTCCCCAACCATGAGTATGCTCCGTAAAATGAAATTTCACATTCATTCCAAAAAATCCCGTCACAATATCCGGAATCGTTAAAAGAATCGAAATAACAGTTAACATACGCATTGTATCATTTAAATTATTATTCACACATTATTATACGTGCCGATAATTGCTGCAAAATCTGAAGATTAATCGAAGTCATTTCCACTAACTGCTTTGCTTCAATCAAACTATCTTCTAGTTCTTCTTTTCTACATCATCTAACACTTTAAAGCATAGATTGAGTTTTCAACTGCTCTAATACAATCGCATTTTGTTTAGTAGCTGAAACTAAATACACCTACCGATTTCCAAATCAGATAAAGGCAAATAAATTTTTCTTAGTTGTTTTTGTCGTAACATCTGACTTAATAACCCTTGTTCTCTTTTCAATCGCTCAATTTTAGGAAAATAATATTCTGTAATCATAAATAAACTAGAAAATAAAAATGTAAACAGAGATATATCTGGTCTTTCTTCTAATTCCTCTTTCATTGCTGAACAATATATTCATTATGATGATTTGTAATCGTAATAATTTGATTTCTACGTACAATAAACGTCATAGGAATTGTTTCGTATGACTTGAACTTAAAGATTGCTTAATAACATTATAAATAACGATTAATGTTTCTTTACGTCTATCATATTCAATGTGCGCGCTCATGTTCATCAAGGGCATACTCAACATTTCACTATCAATTTCATACGTTTTCCATAAATAGATGAATACTCACTAATCAAATCTGAATTTATATTAATCCACGAACAAAATTTTCCAAAAATTTTACTACCGCCATAACCTTCTCCTTTAAAATATTTTTATACCAATTTATTATATTTTAAATAAAGAGGAATAACAAATTGTATAAATAAAAAGACTTTCCATACCAGGAAAAGTCTAACTAATTAATTATACGTATTCTCATATTTATCTGCACAAATACAAAAGACTTTTCCATAGCAGTATGAGACTCGCATTTGCGAGGCTGCTGCCGATCTAATACTGCTATATCAGGAAAGTCTAATTATTAACGCTACTCTCATAAATATCCGTTAAAAAGCAAGAGTTTTTCATAGTAGCACGAGTGATAAAAAGCCAGATTTGACTTTTATCACAGGAAAGATCAAGACCTGGGCTTGATTTTTTGCTGAAGACCGCCAGGGCTTCTGGCGTCTAACGCTACTAGGAAAAACTCATTCATAATATTTTACTCTTCGTTCATCAACGCTTCTAATTGTTCTAGTCGTTGTTCGAACACATTCATCGCATCATATAGATATTGAGTTTGAGTCATATCTACCCCAGCTTTCACAACCTCAATTGGTTTGTCACTACGTCCACACGTAAGTAGTTTAAGTAGCCTCTAAATCTTCAGGAGTACCATAGTAAAATCTTATCTGCTAAAGCAGTTGCAGCCATATACCTGTTGCATATTGATATACTAGTAATTCATATAGAAATGAGAATACAGAGCCCATTCATAACAATTTGCTCATCTTGAATGACATTTGCATAATATTTTTATTAATATTTGCATAAATCTCAGAAAATAGCTGCTTGAGTTAATGGTTCACTATTTTGATCGACCACGTGAATTTGATGCTCAAATTCAGCAAAATTGGTTGACGGAAAATAGTAGATTTAAAACGATTTTAAATAATTATTTAAAAATATATTTTGACTCTCTTTATCCGTATGTTTCTTCAATAAGTAATCTGTTAATAAGTTTTTCATTCGTTGTTGAAGCAATTTCCGCTAAGAAAATTGAATAATCCCCATATTGATAAGGTTGATTATGACGAGTGAAATAACTATGAGCACTATGTCCTAATTCGTGCACTAATGTAAAGAAGTTGCTTAAATCATCATGCCAGTTTAATAAAATATAAAGGAGCAGTTGCATAACCACCTGATGAATAACCACCACTACGTTTACCAACATTTTCGGCAACATCAATCCAACGTTGATCGTGAGGCTTGGTTAAGAATATCTTGATATTCTTCCTAATGGTTTTAATGCTTCAAAAGTAGCTTTAGAAAGCTTCTTCATAGTGTAAGTAATGGAGCTTCACCAGTAATTGGAACATACATATCATACATATGTAATTCATCTAATCCTAGAGCTTTTTGTTGTAAAAAGCAATATAACGATGTAATAATGGTAATTTTTCATTGACTACTTTTACTAAAGCATCAAATACTTCTTCAGGAACTTGGTTAGAAGATAAGGCTGTGACAGCCGATTCATAGTTACGAGCTAATGCTGTGAAAGTTATGAGCTTTCACTTCTGAACCTAATGTGCTAGCAAAAGTATTTTTAAATCAATATATGGTTTTATATTTTTGTTTCAAATGCATTTTTACGAACTTCAGCATTTGTTGATTCTAAGAATGTAGTATAGTTTCCGTGAGTTAATTCCACTTCTTCTCCTTTTTCATTCTTAACTGTTCCAAATTTAATATCTGCATTATTTAAAGTTAAATGTTTTTTCCTGGTCAGAGAAAACTTCATTTGCTTTTTGATAATAATGCTTCTTCCGATCGATAATACATGACCTTTTTGAATACGAGCCGCTTCTAATGCAACACGGAATTCTTCTAAGCGTGGTTCTTCTTTAAAGAAGTTTTCAAATTCTTCATCTGATTTTTCTAAAATTGCTGGTTCAAACCAAGATGAAGCACCTGATAATTCAACATATACTGAGAATGCACGTTGATTTTAATACTTGATTTTTCATCGTTTGTAGTATCTTGGTCAGCTTTTTAAGTGTGAATACACATAAGCTGTTTCAATTTTTCTTCTACTTGATTTGATAATAATAAAGTAGTTATATAAATTTTTCTCCAGATTGTAAAAGCTGTTTCTTTACTTGCAGCAATTACTGAAATTTTTCTGATACAAAAAGCTAAATCAGCTTCAAAACCAGAATTATCTGGATAGATTAATGTTAAGTCCCATGTTAATTCTACAGGAACTTCTTCACGAGTTAATGGTTTTTATCACTCATTTGTTCTCCCACCTTCATTTTTAAGATATGAACCCATTCTACTATGAATTTTTTTAAATTTATAAAGGGAAAATCCTTAAAAATTAAGACTTTCTTATCTTCTCTCATTCTCAATAAGCTAATTGAGAATGAATTTCACTCTCATCTAGTTTGAGAATTATTCTAATCTAGAAAAATTTATGTTATGATTTATTCAACAAATAACTTACGAGGTGAATAATGAATATTTTTAGAACAAAAACAAATTAGATATACAATTGCTTGCAGAACATTGATTATCTTAGGACTAGCTGCTAGCTTTCCACGGTTACAATGTAGTATCTGTACTTTTCTACTAGCAGCCTTCTTAGTGGGAGGCTTCCATTCTGCCATTGAAGGAATCAAGAAACTTTCCAAGAACAACATTTAAATGTTGACTTATTAATGTGTATTAGCAGCCATTGGTGCTTCTATTATTAGTTATTGGTTAGAAGGAGCTTTATTAATTTTTATTTTTCTCATTAAAGTGGAGCTCTTTGAAGAATACGCTATGACAAAAAGTGAAAAAAATCAATGACAGAATTATTAAACTTACAACCAAAAACAGCTACACGTATTCGTGATGGTCACTATGAAAACAGTAGACGTTGAAGATTTAGCAATTAATGATGTGATTTTCATTAAAAAGGTGAATCAGTACCAATGGACGCTATCCTAACAGAGAGGTGAAAGTTTATTCGATGAGTATGATTAATGGTGAACCACTTCCAGCAAACTAAAAAGTAGGCGAAGAAATTTTCTGTAGGAAGTATAATTTACACCAATCTTGTACAGCAACCGTACACAAAATGCAGATGGAAAACGGTTATGGCTTCTATCATTCGTTTAGTAGAAGAAGCTCAAGAACAAGAAACAAAAACATAGCAGTTTCTTAAACAAAAATCGAAGACCAATATGTAAATTTTAGTGTTAGTATTCGTTCCATTAGCCATTGCTCTATTCTACTTTGGATTCCAATGGACTTGGCAAGAATCTTTCTATAGAGGAATGATTTTTATTAACAGTAATGTCTCCATGTGCCTTTAGTTGCTTCCAGCTAGCCCTGCTATTTTAGCAAGTTTATCCAATGCAGCAAAACAAGGAATCTTATTAAAAGGTGGAGAAGCTTTAGAACAATTATCTGCAATTGAATCAATTGTTTTAGATAAAACTGGTACATTAACAAAAGGAAAACCAACTGTTCAAAAGGCTGTCATTGTAAAGTAGAAACGAAGAAGAAGTTCATACAATGATGTATGAAAATGGAAATTCGTTCCACTCACCCATTAGGAAAAATCTATTACAGCTATACACAAAACAGCTTACAGAAAATTTGCGATTTGCATTTGACAGCTTTGACAAAGTAATCGAAATGGATTAGTAGCAACAGTTCAAGGTTCAACTTGGAAAATTGGTAGATTAGCTTTTGGATCGATGCAGAATGGAAACAACATACAGCCTTAGCTTCTGACATTGAAAAATACTTAGAACAAGGTGAAATTGTATTAGCAATTGAAAAATGGACAATTAATTGGTTTCTAGTGCCATTACAGATGAAATTGAAAGTAGCCAATCTGGCACTCACACTATTTTTAATAAAGAAAATATTCAAACAATTATGATGACTGGGGATGCTGAATCAACTGCCGAGCTGTAGCAAAACAGTTAGAAATTTCTGATTATCAAGCAAACTGTTTACCAGAAGATAAAGCAACTTATGTTAAGAAATTAGCAGACAAAGGTGTTTCTGTAGCGATGGTTGGAGATGACGATCTGACGCTCCTGCTCTTTTGACAAATGCGACCGTTGGGATTGCCATTGGTGAAGGAACTGCTTTAACAATTGAAGCAAGTGATATTGTTTTATTGAAAAATAATTTATCATTAATTAAATATGGTCACGAATTATCTAAAATGAAAGGGCATTATTTTACAAAACATTGTGTTCTCATTATCAGTAATTACAATTTTAATTTTGGGCATAATGTCTTCCAGTTCATTAGCTTACCTTTAGGCGTTATCGGACACGAAGGAAGCTTTATATCTTAGTTATCTTAAACGGATTACGTTTACTTAAAAATTATAAAAATATGACTTTTTAAATAGTAGCTTTAGGGACGCAAAGCGAGCCTCGCGAGCGAGTCTCATTACAAATTTCGAGCCTAAGGTCTCGAGAAATTTTCCTGTACTAGACGGCAGCTTCTAGTACTTTTGCTACTATTAGAAAGTCATTTTTATTTTCTATAAAAGTATTTAATACATGAGAAGTCAATCACAAACTAAAGAAAATAAATAAACTTTCCAATTGGCGTAAGTATAAGAAGCCAAACTGGCTTCATGTACAGAAAAATTTGAGACCCTAGGCTCAAATTTCTAACCATGAACCGTAGGTCTGCTGGCGTCCTCGCAAAAATTAGAAAGTTATCTTATATATTTTATTTAGATTACTATTTATCCACTACTTCGTATTCTACTTCTTCACCAAAAAGAATTCGTCGTATAATGCTTGAATGGCACGTTGTTCGTATTCTTCTCTAATACCAAACATCATAGAAACTTCAGATACACCTTGGTTGTCATAATTCAATATTAATTTGTTCACGGGCCAATGTACTAGCAACACGAGCAGTTGTACCGACCATGCTAACCATTCCTTCCCCTACTAACATGATTAAAGCATAATCCACGTTCATAATACGCTTCATCCGCATTTAATTCTGCTTTCAAACGGTAAACAATACGATCCAAAAGTTTCATCCGTAGCATCTTCTCCACGAATTATAATTGTTGCATCATCAATCCCTGTTGGAATATGTTCTACACTTACCCTTCATCTTCGAATAATTGTAATGTTTTTCTTAAAAATCCAATTTCGTGATTCATTAAATATTTTTGAATATAAATACTTACAAACCCTGATGAACTTGCAATTCCAGAAATAATCGAAGGAGAATTTACTTTCCCTTTCATAATATAAGTTCCTTTGGCAGAAGGATTGTTCGTATTATACATGAACTGGAGTTCCTTTTTAATGGCTGGTAATAACGCTTCAGTATGGAACACTGAAAAGCCTGCATAAGATAACTCACGCATTTCTGTATAGATAATACATCGATTCCAAGCGGTTTATGAACTAGTTTTGGACTTGCTACAAGATTGCATCCACATCTGTAAAAGTTTTTCATACTCTTCAGCTGAAACTGCATTCGCTAAAATGGAGCCTGTAATATCTGATGCACCACGAGAGAATGTCACAACTTTGCCATCTTTTGTTACTCCAAAGAATCCTGGAAATACAATGATATCTTTTTCTAATTGTAAGTATTCTAATTCTTTATACGCTTCTTCTAATACTTGTGCATTTCCTGGAGTATCACTGACGAATAAATTCGCTTCTTTAGGGCTAATATATTTTGCTGGTAAAACCTTCTTTTTGTAAAAATAGTCTGCAATTAATTTTGCATTATTATCTTCCCCACTTGCTTTATATGCATCCATTAAATAAGCGGGTTCTAAATCACTCTTTTAACACTACAAAAATGTTGACGAATGTTATCCATTACATCTGAGGTTTAATTGTAATTCATCATAAATTTCTTGATAACGTTCTAAAAATCACTTCTAAAAACTGCTTCATTATATTGTCCTTCAATATGAAGTTGCTAATTGAATTAATAAATCCGTTACTTTTTTCATCGTCTGAATGACGTTTTCCTGGTGCAGATACAATCGACAATTCTTCTATCACTATCTGCTTGTACAATTTGCAATACTTTTTGATTTGTTGACTATTGGCTAATGAACTTCCCGCCAAATTTAATTACTTTCACTTTGACACCTCATTTAGATGATTAACTCTATTTTTCTTTCATAATGGTAACAGAATAGCAAATTCTTTTTTGAACTGCAATCATTTTACTCGATTTCCATAAAAGTGTATTTATTTTATATACAAGTGTTTACATTTTTGGATTACACTGCATATTCTACACTTTCCTCCTTTTTAAGTGTATATTTCTTGCATTGACACTTATAATCCGTTATGCTAATAAGACAAAACATTAAAAGGAGAATACTATGTCAAAAATGTTACACTTGTATTCGTGTAAAAACTTGAGAGGTTTAAGCTTTCTACCAGAAGCATTTTGGATTTAAAAGAAACTCGTCGTAAAAGATTTCCCAGAACACAAATTTACAATCGTTTATTTAGCTTTTTCGAAGGAGACCATTACAATTAGAATTAACATATAACTACGGACATCAGGATACGAAATCGGAGATGGATACGGTCATATTGCAATTAGTAGCGATGATTTAGAAGGATTGCATGCAGAACACGTAGCTAAAGGCTATGATGTTACAGAATTAAAGGTCTACCTGAAACCCTGCAAACTACTGTTTTGTAAAGATCCGATGGATACAAAATTGAAATTATTCGTCAAAAATAATCCCATTTAAGGAGTACTTTTTATGAAACCCTGAAGAATTATATGTACATGCAAAAATGCATTGGAACATTCCTACTACTGTCCATACTCTAACTTCCCAGTAGGTTGCGCTATTTTATATAAAGATGGAGCAGTAATTACTGGAGTTAATGTGGAAAATGTTTCTTTTGGAGCAACAAACTGTGCAGAACGTACAGCTTTGTTCACTGGAGTAACAAAAAGGCTATCAAAAGAAGATGTGGAAATGCTTGTAGTAGCTGGTAAAACAGACTACTTCCTACCTCCATGCTGTCTTAGCCGTCAAGTATTAGTTGAACTATGCCCTGCTGATACTCAATTTACCTTTCTAATAATAAAGGCGAATTAAAAGAAACAATTTTACGTAATTTAGTTCCACTAGCATTTACTGAAATGTAATTAACTTAGCACCTTTTACGGTGCTTTTTATATTGAAAAGGTTTGGATATTTAGTGTTTTTACGTGACAGCTACTCTCTTGTCTGCTATAATATTATCTATGCGATGAGGCGACAAGCAGACAAAGAAGTCTGCTAAGTCAAGTGGAACAGATGTGCTTGCACACTACCGGATGTAGCTGTTTGTTCATGTGTGATGTGAACACCATGACACATATATTAGTATATGCCACTATAAAAGGATTAGAGATTTCTAGTCCTTTTTCTTTTGTCTACTTGCATTCTATGATACAATACAACAGAGAAAATCAATTATGAATGATAAAGGAGAATTTACGTGAAACATTGCCCTTTCTGCCACGAATTAATTGAGAGAAAGAAACCCTTATGTCCTTTCTGTGGCACTATTCAAGAGAACGAATTAGATGAAAATTCAACAACGATTCAAACATCTTTATTTGATGAAGAAAATAAATCTACTCAACCAAATTCTATAGAAAACAAGTGATCGAGAATACCGTATTATAACCAAGCGATTTATTCAAGCTTTTTGAGAAGAATTACTCGTTTCTTTAGCTTTTTCTTTGGAAAACTAATTCATCCAACAAATAATTATTCAAAGAAAACGTCAAAATAGCCGATTATTTGGTACATTATGATTATTGTTTCGACTTATCAGCTTACAGCTTATTACTACACTGGTATTCGAGCAGTTTTTATCTCAATATCAATTACTAGCGGATATTTCTATCCTGCCAAGTTTAACAGTAACACCAAATTATATTTTAGTTTTTCGTAAAAACTATTATTATTCTATGCTGTATTTTTATTTTGGATTTCCAGTCATTGCTTTTTGGAGTAAAACATATTTTTCTTAAAACAGACAACATGTATTCATTATTGGTTAACACAGTATGAATCGATGAATGCTCTAGCGATTATTTTATTATTCATCACAGCATTTATGACGTTTGTATCTCCAATTGCTTTTTATTGGTGGTTATTTTATTCTTCTTTACATTACATTTATTTACTTTTATCGTAACATTTGTAATTTCCATTGCTCAAGAACAAAAATGATACTCGTTTAGATACACCATATATTGCTTTAATTGGTTTATGTATTCAATTAATTATTGTTCTAAGTTTATTGTTTATTTTTATTTTTAGATAGTAAAAAGTCCATAGATTTGCTCTATGGACTGTTACTCTATTTAGAATTGACATAGCACTAAATATTTCTTTAAAGAATGCTACGATTTTATCAAACCAACCTTCACGATTTGCCTGATCCACTAATTGTCCAATCTTTCCTTTTACAGTATTAGATAATAAATTTAATTGTTCTAAAAACTTGCTTGGAATCAATAGCACTTGTTTGTTGATAACTTAAGGCAAACTGAATAATATTATTCACTTGAGTCGGGCTAATCACTTTGTCTCAACCCATATTTTTCAATGCATCATTTACAATTCTCTCAACATCTTCTTTTGTCGCAACATGACCTTGTTTTTCTTTAATTTCTGCTAAAGATTTCTTAATATCAATCATAGCTTGATCCCAATTTTGCCGCATCAAAAACCTTTTTCTTTTGACTGTTCTTGAGCAATTTGATTTGTTAATTCTAATTCTTGTTGTGCGACTGCTGTACGTTTGCCATCTAATACCACTCCATTTTGCTTCAAAAGCTTTATATACACCTGTTAAAGCAGATTCACCTGTTACTTTTGATACAGCAGCTACTTCAATTTCTGCATCAGCTACCCCTGCTGTAATTGCAGCATTGGCATATTGTTCAGAAGTAACAAGGTAATATTTTTCGGAGTAGCAATATGAACTTTACCCCTTCCCCTTATTTCTCTTTTGAACCATCACAGACGAAATCATTACAGAAGTATTCGCTTCACCAGCTCCTAAGTATTTCACTAAGTCTTCCCCTGTAGCTTTTTGTTGTTGTTACAGTATTTTTCATCTTTAATTCCTAATAATTGAGATGTTTCTTTAATTTGTTGGTCATTTAAACCTCCACCGTAAACAACGGTTGGTTTTCCCATTTCTCGTTAATAGCTGTTGTATCAATCGCATACACTTGCTGAGAAGCAAGTCCTAATAACATTGTAGCAACAACTAAAAGGCGAACTATCATGTCATTTACCTCCTTTGACATTACTATCTTGCTTTATTTTCTTGAAGATTTGTGGAGATTTTTATAAATTTCAATTGCATTTTTATTAAGATTTTATAAATTTCCAAACTTTGAATAATTTCTTCTTCATAAAAAGAGACGACCGAAGTCGTCTCTAAAAACCTAATCTATTCGATTATTCGATAAAGTAATTTTTACTCTTCATCTTGTTTCTTTTTGGTTGGAGCCATCATACCTAATCCTGCAAGAATAGCTGATGCTGCAACACCAAATACTGCTGCTTCATTTCCAGTTCCTGTTTGTGGTAATTCTTGACGAACCACTTTTTCTTGAGGTGCTGGTGTAGCTGGCATCTCTGAATTTAAACTCACTTTTTCGTATACATGCTCGATATCACCATTTGGTAATTTCTTCGTTTCTACGAATTTGTATCCTGGAATATCTTTCTTAGGTTGTTCTCCTTCTTCCGTTGGATAATTTGGAATTTCATTTCCTTCTTTATCTTTATGACTTGTTTTAACTTTTTCGTATACGTGCTCGATATCACCGTTTGGAAGTTTCTTAGTCTCTACGAAGCGGTAGCCTGGAATATCTTTCTTAGGTTGTTCTCCGTCTTCTGTTGGATAATTTGGAATTTCGTTTCCATCTTTATCTTTGTGACTTGTTTTAACTTTTTCGTATACGTGCTCTGTATCGCCATTTTGGAAGTTTTCTTAGTCTCTACGAAGCGGTAGCCTGGAATATCTTTCTTAGGTTGTTCTCCGTCTTCTGTTGGATAATTTGGAATTTCGTTTCCATCTTTATCTTTGTGACTTGTTTTTAACTTTTTCGTATACATGTTCTGTATCGCCATTTGGAAGTTTCTTAGTCTCTACGAAGCGGTAGCCTGGAATATCTTTCTTAGGTTGTTCTCCGTCTTCTGTTGGATAATTTGGAATTTCGTTTCCGTCTTTATCTTTGTGACTTGTTTTAACTTTTTCGTATACGTGTTCTGTATCGCCATTTGGAAGTTTCTTAGTCTCTACGAAGCGGTAGCCTGGAATATCTTTCTTCGGAGTTGTTCCTTCTTCAGTAGTTGTTCCTGGAATTACATTTCCATCTTTTATCTTTGTGAGTTGTTGTCACTTTTTCATAGATGTGTTTTGTATTTCCTTTTTCATCGATTTCAGTTTTAACTACTTTGTATCCAGGGATATCTTTTGTAGGTTTAGTTCCATCTTCTGATGGTGATAATGGATTTCCATCTTTATCAACATGTGTAGTATTTGGACGTACTGTTGGAGTGTACTTAGCTGTTACTGGTGTTCCGTTTTTTGTCAACACGTTTAACTGTTACACCTGATGCTTTTTCCTACGAAATCTGGTTCTGGAGTAAATGTTACTTTACCATTTTCATCGATTGTGTAAGTTCCTTCTCCTGGTACTTTCTTCTCAGTTGTTCCATCTTCGAATGTTGGTTTTACAGTTTCGTCGATTTCAACTGGTACTTCTTTACCGTTGATTGTTACTTTTCCACCTTCAAATGTTGGTGTTCCTGATTGAGGTTGTCCTTTTGGTCCTTCTGATTCAGTGTCTTTTGAAGTTGGAGTTACTGGAATTACTACTGGAGTGTATTTAGCTGTTACTGGTGTTCCATTTTTGTCAACACGTTTAACTGGTTACACCTATAGCTTGACCTGTGAATGTTTTTTCCGGAGTGAATGTTACTGTTCCATTTTCATCAATTGTGTAAATCCCTTCTCCTGGAACTTTCTTCTCAGTTGTTCCATCTTCGAATGTTGGTTTTACAGTTTCGTCGATTTCTACAGTTTTTTCTTCACCATTTACTGTTACTTTTCCACCTTCAAATGTTGGTGTCCCTGATTGAGTCGCACCTTGAACATTTGTAGTAATTACATCTTTACTTGTTGGTGTTGTTGGTTTAACTACTGGAGTATAATTTGCTGTTACTGGTGTTCCGTTCATATCTACACGTTGAACGCCTACACCTGTTGCTTTTCCAGTAAATTGTGGTTCTGGTTTAAATTCTACCATACCGTTGTTAATTGTGTATGTTCCTTCTCCTGCACTACCACTGGATCTGTTGTAGGTTTTTCCAGTCTTAGGATCGATTAATTCAAGACTCTTAGACTCATCTGATTGGTACGATTTCTGTTTTTCCATTTACTGATACACGTCCACCTAAGAATTTTTGGTAATCCTTTTTGAGTTTCACCTTGAACATCTTCAGTTATAGCATCTGTTGCTGTCGGTGTTGCTGGTTTAACTTCTAGTGTGTATGTTGCTTTAGCTGGTGTTCCGTTCTTATCTTGACGTTGAACTGTTACACCTGTTCCTTTACCAGTGAAGTTTTTCTCTGGAATGAATGTAACTGTTCCGTCTGGATCTACTGTGTAAGTTCCTTCACCTTCGATTATTACTGAATCAACAGTGTCTCCAGTTTTTTTGGATCTACTAATTTTAGCTGGCACTGTATCGTCCATTTCAACAGTTTTTCTTCACCGTTTACTGTTACTTTCCCACCTTCAAATGTTGGTTTTTCCTGATTGAGTTGCACCTTGAATACCTTCAGTTGTTTTGTCTTTACCTGTTGGTATTACTCCTACGATAGATGGTGTGTAAGTTGTAGAAACTTTTGATCCATTTTTATCTTCAGCTTGAACTTTAGCTGGTTGTACTTGTCCTGTGTAAGATTTGTCTGTTGGTGTGAATGTTACTACACCTGTTGTTGGACTACTGTGTATTCACCAACTTTTTACCACTTGGGTCTAGAGCATCTACTGGTCCATTTGCTTCTGTTCCATCTGGATTTAATAATTTTTACAGCATCCTTCTTTAATCAGGTACTTCTGTATTTCCTTCTGTAAATGTTGGTTTACCTGTTTGAGTTTCCCTTGTACTCCTGTTGAAGTATCTGGAGTTGCAGTTGGTTTAACAGGTGTTACAGTTGGCGTGTATTTTGCTTTAGCTGTTGCTGTTGCAGGTTGACCATTTTTTTATCTTGACCTACTGGTGCTGTTAATGATACGTCAATACCTTTTAGCAGTTCCTGTAAATTGTGGTTCTGGAGTAAATGTTACTGCTCCAGTTATTGGATCGATTGTATAAGTTCCTTCACCAGGTACTGTTACAGTTTTTCATCTGTTGGTTGTCCAGTTGCTGGATCTACTAATTTGGCTGGGTATTGTGCACTTGGTGTTACCGCATCTGGTGCAGTTCCGTCACCATCTTTATCTACATCAATTGAGAATTTAGGTGTTTTTGTTTTGTGGTTTACCTTGGATATCTGTTGATTCTTCAGGTGTTCCTTTGATTTCTTTTTGGAGTTACTGTTGGAATATAACGTCCATCCATAGAACCTTTAACTGTAAGTCCAGCTAATTGAACTTGTTCACTAACTAATTCAAGTCGATCTTTGTTTTCTCCTTCACCACCGATGATTGTACGACCTTCGTTACCCCAACCAGTAGTGTTACCATTTACGTCTGTACGACGAATTGTAATACCATCTGCTGTACCTACGAAGTTTGCTTCGGAATAAATTCTACATCTACATTTACACCGTTGTCAGTAATTTTATATTTACCTTGCCCTGGTACTACATAGTAACCATCTACTAAGTCAGCATCTGTTACTAATGATCCATCAGGGTTTAACAATTTGAGATTTAACTGTTGTATCAATAGCATTGTCTTTATCAAAATCATAGTTCTTTTTGACCGTATGCATTAAATGCTACAGTAGATGTTTGAGTAGCACCTTGCACATCTGTAGTTTTCTTTTTAGTTCCACGTGGTGGGATAGTTTTGTTGAACTTGGAAATCTTCTACTTCCCCAGAGTATGCAATACCAGTTGGCGCTTTAACGTCAGCTTTGTCGTAAAGCAATACGTAAACGAGTCGCTAATTTTAGTCGCAGTTGTATCTACGTTTTGGTAATTATTTGTCCAAGTTAGAGTTACTTTTTCCATCTTGTGTTACTTCAGTAACTCCTGCAGCTTCACCTTTCATCAAATTTACCATTGTTATTAAAGTCAATCCAACCATTAACGTAAGCTTTAGCTTCTCCGTCTAGGTGAGCATCGAAAGTCATTGAGTATGTTCCATCATTAACTTTTTAAGTTTGAAGTTATCGTTTGGAGCTACTTCATCACCCATTAATTGACGAGCTCCTTCATCCGCATCACCGATACCATTGATATCATCATATACAAAAGCATTTGTTTTGTTAATAGGTGTCGTACGTACGTCAACGTCAGCTGGAACAGATCCTAAGTATGGTTGGTGTTGTCCATCAGATTTAGAGATAGAGTGAGCTACTCTTCCGTATGAAGCTGGAGCATCCCTTCATCTAAAAACCATGAATCAAGCATTGACCCTTGTTGACCATTGAGACATAATGTACATACCGATATTTTTAGCATTACGTGTCATTACTAATGGAGTAGAAAATCCAGAATCACGGTGAGTTGATACCGGTCCAAAAACTTGTGTTCCTAATCCATCTGCATGAATAGTACCATCTTTTGCTGTTGCAGTAATTACAGTGTCTGTTGTAACTGTCGTATTGAAAAATCCTGCACCTTTGTCAGCTAAGAATGGAGCAAAAGCTGGTTTACCACTGCCTTCAAGCGTATAAGAAATACCTAATTGTCCATCTGCTCTATTTTTTGTCCGTGACCAGCAGTATCAACAGTTCTTCTTTCATATATTTCTCCAATATACGAACGAGCTGTTTCTTTTCCTGGAACATTAGAGTTTGACAACTCAGTTACTAATTCAAAACCATCACCATCTGTTGTATAGATTTCAATTTCAGATGAACCAGCTTCTTCCCCTGTTAAGAACACAACGTTCGAAGGAACTTCTTTGCCGTTTAATGTAGATTTAACCGAGAATTCTACCCCTACGTTAGCTCCATCTACTACAGATTGAATAACTGTTTTACCTTTTGTATCCATACCGTTTGTTTTCGCAACTGAGTAACCTCCTTGAGTTACTACTTTTAATTCAGCTGGTGTATTATCTTTGTAAACGTTTTGTGCATTAGCATCATAACCTGCTCCACCACGTTTTTATACTCATCTGTTGAGTTAAATGGTGCTAATTTAGTAACTGTTAATGTTACAACATATCCAGGTGAGATTTCTTGTGTGAATTTTGTTCCTACTTTAAGTCGATCACCTTCACCAAGATTTTCTATAGTTGCTTTGCTACTAGCAACATCAAACCATTTAATTTGTTTCGTTAATCGTTCAGTGTTTTTTATCTGCATATTGCTTTCCAGTGGTTTGCTTGTTCTTCTTCTGAAAGTGGTGGTGCTGTTACTGTATCTGCAACATCCGCACTGGAATGCATTTTCTTTATTGATTTCTTTTTCCATTACGTTCATCATTTTTACCAGTATTTGCAATAGAATTTGTTTCTGATACCGGTTCCGTATTTGCTGCAGCTTTACCAACAGTTGGTTTTCCATTTGTTGTGTCTTCTGTTGCTTGTGTCTCTTTCTTTTTCTACTGGTTTATTTTTAATTTTGAGTTAACTGTAGTAACTAAATTTTTGATAAGCTTTTGTTAACTCCTCTTGTGTTTTTGCACTTGTTAATGTAACTTGTGCTGATGATAATTCAGATTTTAAAAGTAGCTACACTTTCTTCCAGATTTAGAAGCATATTTGCCTGCTTCAATATTAGAATTAATTTCTTTATATAGTTCTCTAATTGAGTTTTTATCTAATTGAACTGTTTTTCTTCTTGTTTTGTTTCTTGCTTAGATTCTTGTTTTTCTTCTGCTTTTTAGAGCAGTTTCTTCTGCTACCTTTTGTGTTGTAGTTTCTGTTTGTGCTGCTACTTCATTTGCAGATGCTACTCCACCCGCCATGAAGAACATTCCACTAGCGATCGTTACACTCGCTACACCTTGAGTAAATTTACGAATACCAAATTTTTGATATTGCTTAATTGGCTTTTTGTTGATTATTTTTCCCACTTACATTCTCCTTTACATATTTATTAAAAACTTTTAAAAGTCGGTGATTTTAGATTTTTATCTGATTCACAAACTTATGTCAACATTTTTTTGTATGAAAAATCATTTTTCAAACACATAAAAACACAATTCATTCACATTTTCTTCATATTTATTACTACCACTTTAGAATGATTCAAATGTACATATAATATAGACAGAATTGTTTCCCATTTATAAAATATTAATAATTAAATCGTATAACTAGTCATAGTTAATAAAAATAATTCAAACTTTTTATTTATTAATTCACTAAACAGCATCCAATCGCATACGATAAATTTCAATGTCATAAAATAAGCAGATTCACAATTTGTTCATTTTTGCTTCACAATTTTTATATTTGAATAAAAATACCTCTGCGAATTCACTTCACAGAGGTATAGGTTATCGTTTTATTTTCATATGTTGTTCTTGCAATTGTTCTTTCATCGTAATGAGATAAACTGCTATTAGTATGAGTATGATTCCCCAAAATATCAATTAATTGGAACACTTCTCCTAATAATATCATCGAAAAGAATACCGAGGAAATTGGTTCTGCTGAAGCCAATAAACTTCCTTGAACAGGTCCAATAAGTGAAACTCCTTCTAAAATACAATGTATGCAAAAATCGTTTCCATTCCCAATAATTCCAATAAAAGCTATTAGCGTGTAAGGCTTCCATTAGTTGTATATTGCCAACTTGCGCTCCAATATAAAATAAAATTCCACGGATAATAATCCTAATCCAGTTACTCATTAAACTTCCCCATTGTTGAATTAATTTTTCCTGGTAATAAGGTATATAATGAATAAGCAAATGCGGAAATAATTCCCCCAAAACAAACCGGCAGGACTAAGAGATAAGTTAAAAGGATTCCCATGAGTCGCAATAACAAACGTACCTGATAAAGCAAAAACTATCGCAACAAATTCCATTACTGTTGGAACTGTCTTCTCTTTTAAACTCACATAAATGACAATTAAAATCGGACAAGTATACTGCAGAACTGTTGGCAGTTCCTGCATTGACGAGTGGATGGCAATCAAATAAGTCAATTGACATAACATCAATCCAAATATCCCAAAAATAACATTCTACCCATTACTTTTTGGAGACTTCACTACTTCACGAAATTGCTTCGGTTGTTTCCAAAATGCCAAAAACGTTAAAAACTAAACCGGCAATCATCATTCGAAGTGCTGTTAAATAGATAGGAGAAACTGCTGAATCATTCATTAAATATTGACCATAGCTCCAGATAATCCCCACGAAATTGCACCGATTAATGTATAAATTCTACCTTTTACGAATTTATCCAAAACGCTTCCTCCTATTTTTCAGAAATGAAAAACGCTCCTAACGAAGTGGTAGAGAATAATAAAATCATTGGATAAATTTCTAAACGTCCAGCAATCATTCCAAGAGATAATAAAATCGTATTAAAATCAGAATACATAGAGAAATTACTTGTTGGCCCCACTCTCCCTAATCCAGGTCCAATATTGTTAAAAGGTCGCTGCAACACTTGAAAAATGCCGTTAAAAAAAGTCAGGTGCTTCAATCGAAACAGAA
>BNJV01001742.1_pt1 | contig 70473 bp, 92 predicted proteins | sample 8540591 | NCBI WGS metagenome assembly BNJV01 (sample SAMD00202457, study PRJDB9452) | human saliva metagenome | host: Homo sapiens
AAAACTTGAGCATCTAGTGGATGACGGCTTAATGGACGAAGTCATGAATGAAACAGGTCAAGATGGATTACTCAGTTGGTGGAGCATCAACGCAAGCCGTCGTTGTAAATCAATTTATGCGCAAAGTCGGTTTAATTAAACGCTTAATTGATACGGATGATCATGCTTTCAGCAGAGAGTTTGCGCTAAAAAGCAGTGAAGAAATATGAAGATGTTCAGCTTTTACCGTTGCTAAATGAATTAACTCGCTTACAAGTAGATGCTGAAAGTAAACTGGTTAAAAACGCTGCTAAACGTGCGGAAAAAGCAGAAGAGCAATATCGCGATGATTATGCTCAGTCAGTTAGGCTATATCTATGCAGAAAGCTTATTTGATAAAAGCTGAGCTACAATTTGAGTTGTTGCTTAACCATAAAAGAATGCGTTGCTAACGATCGCATCATGGCGCTTTTATGTTTGCAGAATGCAAAGATCAAGCTTTAGTCGATCGTATTCAGGCAATTAACTTACAATCAGCTAATATGGTGAAAGCGCCTGAACCTGTGACAGAATAGTTTGTTAATTCGAAAAATTAAATCACAACTTCATAATAAAAGGGCTGGAGTCCGATATGCTTTCGGATTCAGCCCTTTATATATTTGTAATGATATTTTGCATTATTGCAGTAATTGCTTAGTTAATTGAATCACTTGCGTAATTTCATCAGAGGAGAGTTTGCCTTCTTTTACAAACTTAACTTACCGCTTTTATCTAATACGATAATCGCGCTCTCTTTTTCTTTTAATCCCACGCTTTTTACAGTGCTGTTGTCATCTCAGCACGACTTGGCTGTGAGAGGGTTTTTCCTTTTTCTGCACTCACTTTTTACAAACATACCTGTTCCGACGATAGCATCATCTGCGTTAATAATAGTCGTAGTTTTGGTATTGTTGTTGATTAAAAGTGTGCGCTTTAATGGCATCAATAACAGCTTGATCTTTTGGCTGCACTTCTGCCTGCAAGGTGATGTACAATGCGCACTTTTGCCACTGAGAGCGCTGCTATGCCATTGTTGGTAAGCCGCATCTTGTCCTTTTTAAGGTACTTCTCTCCAGCCTCACTCACGCTTGTTTGTGGAAGCATTTGATCAAGTTTTAATGAATGTGCCATTGATAAGGGTGAAAAATAACACTGAACTACATAATAATGTTAGTAATTGTTTTTTCATCTTATTTCCTATTCGTTAATAAAGGTAAAATTTAAAAAGTCGATTCGTGTGCTACCAGCCGCCACCAGCGCCGCCACCACCGGAGGAACCACCACCAGCTATCGCGCTGCCATGGTTTCACCACCACCAAAACTCCACCGCCGAAGCCACATCAAAACCACGCTGCTGGCGACTATTGAGATCAGCGTCCAGATTTGCTCTGCTGCGCCCGGGCTAACTATAACGACTGCCACCTCTTGGGTAGAAGAGGATGAAGATGATAGCGCCCATAATAAGGAAGAAGAGTAATCCATCCATTTTCATCAATGCTGCTTCTTCTCTGCCATAGTTTGCATAAGGGGCATATCCAGCCGTTGATTGCGTCATAATTGCGGAAAGACCACTAGCAATACCTTCCGCATAGCGAGATTCTTTGAAATATGGCGTAATGTTGCGACGAATAATGGTTGCAACCACAGCATCTGGTAATGCGCTTCAATGCCTCGCCCTGTTGCAATAAACATTTTACGATCATTTTAGCGACCAGTAACAACACACCGTTGTTTCTGGGTTATTTTTGCTGCGTCCAATGCCCCATTTATTAAATAGATTGGTCGCATAAGTTGCGATAAGCCGCCTTGTGTGTCGGGAACGATGACTACAATAATTTGAGCTAGTTTTAGCACGATTAGCAATCAGCGCATCTTCCAGCATTCGCCATTCTTGTTGGCTAGCGTGTGTGTGTAATCTGTTACATAATAAAATGGATTTGGAGCATCAGGATAGGTTACCGCAGCTGCTGGTAGGAATGAAGCATGAGAATTAGCCACCACAAGCGGTGATTTTGGCTTTTGCAAATCATTTCAAGATATCTGCCCTCATTTGGAAGTTCATTGCTATCATCACTTTTTGATAAAGGAAAAATAGATAGCAAGTTGTTTACTACTAGTACATACCTTCAGCAAATCGCTTGGTGTAAGCTTTCCTGTAAATGTACTTTCATTGCATCATAAACTTGTTGCCAGAATGCTTTGACCGACTTTTCATGAATGCCAATATCGCTAATGACTGCAACATGGTGTGGCTTGAAAAGCTAGATAAAAATCAATACACCATTACGAGCACTGAGTTGCTTGCATGTTTAATTCATCAAATAGTTTGTTCCAGCAGAGCGAGCTGTCACATTTTCGGTGCTACTCGACAACCACGCGTAATTCAGCGCTGGTTTGTTGTTAAATGAGAAGTGCCTGTTCGATGGTATCGACGAGCATATGAGGAATAAAGACATGCTTTTTCCTTAAAAGGGGAGTTTATACTCCCCATTTGTTTTAATGAAAGTCGCCCACAGGCGCTTTATCTGCCCCAGCTTCTGCTTCTAAAGTTGGTTTCTCGCTTTAAAACCCATTAACATCGCTGCAATTTTCGTTGGCATTTCACGCACTTGTTTGTTGTATTCTTTTAGGCATTGTTGTAAGGTGCGTCAGTGTTAATGCGATTTTCGGTGCCTACTTCTAATTGTGCTTGAAGATTTAAGAAACCTTCATGTGCTTTTTGAATTCTGGGTATTTTTCAACTGAAACTAATAAACGAGAAAGTGAAGAATTGACTTCTTGTTGAGTCTGTGATTTTGCCATTTCTTCTTCTTTCGCAGTGTTTGGATTGATGGTAATCGCAGTAGCTTTGCGCGTGCATAGTAGCGCTGCAGTGAGCGTTTCTTTCTCACAAATTCGCTTGACCTTTTTACGGTGATTGGACTAAGTTAGGAATCAAATCTGCACGGCGTTGGTGGCTGATTCTACATTCTGCTACAGGTTAATATCTTCTTCTGCGCGCATTAGGGTCATTATATGTTTGGTTAATGACCAACGCCTAAAGCAATGACAGCTTAATGAGTAAAACTCCTAAAATCCTAACAATATCCTAAATAAGAAGGTTTAAAAATCCAGGCGAATTCTGCGAGGAAGTGAGCTGATTTACCAATAAACTCACACCGTTTTTGCATTAAACAAAACACCGAGCAGTGCTCGGTGTTTTTCATCTTATTTTAGCGTTCGAAGCCTTTTTCTAAATCATGGATTAAATCTTCACAGCCTCTAAACCAATATGGACACGGATTAAGGTGCCAGTTAATTTACGTTCAATCGCATGCGGATACGTGCAATTTCAGCAGGTTGGCTGGGCTAGAGAGATTCAAAACCGCCCCATGAGTATGCCATAGAGAAAATTTCAAAGTGGATCAAGAAATTGCTCAATTGCTCATCTGTTAGCTTTTTGGTGAAAGTTCAAACGAAAGAGACCGCTTGAACCTTTAAAGTCACGTTTAAAAATTCGTGACCAGGGCAGCTTAAGGCAATGCTGGGTGATAAACTGCTTTGACTTCTGGGCGTTCAGCAGCCCATTTAGCCACTTGAATAGAACTTTCTTCATGCTGTCTTTAAGCGAATGCCCTAATGTACGCAAGTCACGAGCCGTAGTATAAGCTCGAATCAGCATCAGCCATTTGTCCCATCAGGTATGAACGTTCACGGGTTGATCCCAACAACGCGCATTAGAAACCGCAGTACCAATCATCCATCAGAATGTCCGACAAGATATTTAGTGTCATTACGAATTGAAATATCAATGCCCAAATTCTAACGCAGGAAAAGCACACCTGCCGCCCAAGTATTATCAATCATAATCACAATATCTGGATTCACTGAACGCCGCTTGAACTAATGTTGGGATATCTGGCACCTCCATCGTGAGTGAACTTGACTTTCAAAAATAGGACTTTCGTATTTGGCTGAATAGAGTGCTGCTAAGCCTCGCCAATCATCGGATCATAGAAAGTGTGCTACACTTCCGTTAGCCAAAATATGATGACAGAAGTCTTGCGTTGGCTCATATGCTGCACCTGTCATTAACACATGATCAGCGCTTGTGAAACAAAGGCTAAAATTGCATTAGTCACAGCTGCTGCACCACTAGGATAAAGATAACAACCTGCCCGCCTTCTAGTTCGCACATTGCATCTTGAAGTGCAAAATGAGTTAAGGTACCGCGGCGACCGTAAAAAGAGCTCGCCTTTATAACGGTTAAGCGTGGCATGTTTTTATCTTTTACCGAATTAAAAACGAGTGATGAAGCACGTTGATTACCGGGCTTACAGAGCCTTGGGTATAGCGTTGTTTGCGTCCTGCATGAACCAGTTTTGTTTCAAGATTTTGAGATTTTGACATAATGAGTTTCCCTAAATGGGCAGTGCAAGCGGTCGATTTTGTAAGTTTTTGCAAAATAGTAGGTTATTTTCTACAAATCGAGGTAGTTTATTTTCAAATTATTTGAATACAGAACGATATTGCGTTTTGAGTGCGTTTGAATTGGCTAATAAAACTAGTGCAAAGAGTCAGTAAATACTGAGAATGCTAAAATTAACCATTGTGGCATTCCCGCAGCAGCATTGCCATTGGCTTTTCCTTTACAGTTCACCTGGGCCTGGTGCAAAAATGCTAGGAACCATTGATCAAATGGCATCGTTTGTGGGAAGTCTGGCTTGAATTCGCATTGATTCCATAGTGGAAAGGTTTAGTTAGTAGTCTGTGTGTGACGGATAGCAGTGTGACCTTTAATTGCAGAAAACCCCAAACAAGAATGGATAACCATCTGAATAAAAACACTCGTGGAGAGCAAAGTAAAGCTATGCAAGCAGCAACAATTAAACCTAAAAATAGCAAGACGTTCATGAAAACGCACATGACACAAGGTTGAAGTCCAAGTCCATGTTGAAAATAAAGCCCAGTTGCTTCTAAACCTAGTGCAACTAATCATCACCAAGCTGAGCGCTTGAGGAACATTCTTTAAAATAAGCCAGCATATTTTTCCTCATAAATCAAATGGTGCTATTGTAACTGATTTTGCGTATCGATGTGCAGGTATTCTCAGATAAAGGCAAAAAGGCGCACAAAAGTACGCCCTTTACTCTATTTTATCGTATTGAATTAACGACCAATAATCCAAGCCCATTGGTCATCAATTCAGTTGCTTCTGGGAGTAAAACTCCAAGCAGAGAAAGCCGACACCAGAAAGTACGATAGTGTAGTGAAGTGCCATGATAAACATTCTGCCATAAGAAAGGCGAATAAGCGGTGCGAAAATGCAGAGGTAGTAGGAATAAAATGCTGCTTGACCGTTTGGTGCGCAACCGATGGTAAAGGTTGGTTCCGGTGTTAGTGCAGTCGCAATTAAGTCAAATTACTCACGATTTAATGCACCTGAAGATAAGCACTTTTGCTTCCGTATGTAAACCGTACCCACGAACACGTTATCAGAAATCATTTGAAAGTAAGCCGTTAAAGATATAGAACAATGATAATTGAGAGTGTGGATCAGCCGAAAGTACAAAGTGAATAATTGGTTTGAACAGTTGTAAATCGTTAATCACAGCCACAATTGAGAAGAAAACCACTAATAATGCACAAAATGGCATGGATTCTGGAAAGGAACGTCCAATTGTGTGTTCATCTGTTACCCCACAAAATGCAGTGGTTAAGATAATAACAGTTAACGATAATCCCCACATCAGCTAAATGCAAAGGCAAGGCCAACAACAACCAAATTCGATTAAACCTTGTAAAAACTAATTTATAGCGATCTTGTGTAGCATGTTTGCGCTCTTTAGATTGGTTATAACGAGCTAATACAACCCAAACTTTTTTCGGTAACTTCGCGCCATAACCAAATAGGCTGAAATGTTCAACAAGCAGACAAGTAATAATCCCGCAAACAAGTACTGGAACACTGATTGGCGCGATGCGTAAGAAAAACTCTACGAAGCTCCATTCAGCTTGTCCAGCAATAATGAGGTTTTTGTGGTTCGCCCACCATCGTCATTACGCCACCGAGTGCAGAACCAACGCATGCGTGCATCAATAAGCTGCGTGATGCACGGAATTGTTCTAAAAATTTCTACTGGTGATTTTATCGTCGTTGGTAATATCCGTTGGATCTTCAAAGTTAGTGCCAGAAGCAACTTTATGATAAACCCCGTAGAAACCGGTACCAACGCTGATAATAACTGCAATAACGGTTAAAGCATCTAGGAAAGCGGAAAGGAAGGCGGCGCCAAAGCAGAATGTCAGTGCAAGGCGTTTTTAGAATGGACAACAAATTAATAATTTGAGTGAAGGCATACAGTAGCAGTTGTTTCATAAAAATAAATACCTGCCGCCATAAACATCAATAATAAAATAACATCAAAGTTTGCCATCACTTCTTCTTTTATATGATGCGGTGAGGTCATGCCAATCACTACTGCTTCAACTAGTGAGTAAAACCGCCTGGTTGAAGTGGATAACATTTTAGTGCCATCGCTAAGGTAAAAATAAATTCAGCAACTAAGAGCCAACCTGCAGCAAAGGGGCTAATTGCGTAATAAATGATTGGATTAGCGATTAAAAATGCAATAATGCAATATTTATACCAAATAGGACTTTTCCTAAAAACTTTTAAAAGAAAACGTTTACGCCATGCATAAAGTAAAACCTCTGTCAATCTTGTCAGAATATATTAAGTATTTGTAATATAATCCTGTTTCCTTCATAATACAACTGTACTAATTTTTTATTGGTGCCCAAAAATTATCTAACAAATCATTGTTTTATATCTAATTTTTAGGCATTTTTGCCTTATGTTTGAGAACGCATTTTTCATGGAACAATCTTTTTATCTTAAAAGCGCAAAGTCCGGCAGCATTAGCTGAAGAATATATTGTCAAAAGTATTTGGGAAAATAAGTATCCAGCAGGAACTGAATTGCCGGCAGAACGTGAGCTTGCTGATAAAATAGGGTTACGTACAACCTTGCGTAGTATTGCAACGATTAGCTCGTGATGGTTGGTTAACGATTCAACACGGTAAAGCGACACGTTAAATGACATTTGGCAAAGTGCGGGCCCGAATGTACTGAATACGGTATTAAAATTTGAGATCACACGCTTGCACCAGTGATTGTTTTCTAATGTGTTATCACTTCGTACACGTATGGCGGAATACTATGTGCGTGAGGCAGTAAAAATTTCTCCAAAAGATTCATTGGCATTGTTTGCGCCATTAGCGGAATTAGCTGATACGCCAGAAGCTTTATGTTGAATTTTGATTATAATTTATTCGTCAATTTACTTTTATCGCGAATAAAACCAGTTTATGCGTTGGTGTTAAATAGTTTTTAGAAGCATGTATTTGCAAGTGGCCTCACTATTTTTCCAAAATGCGCAAGCTGAAGAATTGACGTTACAATTTTATTTACAATTACAGAAATTGTGTGAAGCAGGTGATTACAATGGTGTGATGGAATGTCATCATTCTAATCGCCACGAAAGCGGGCAATTTTGAGTGCGATTTTGCAATCGTTGCCAGAAAGTTTCGGAGAGAATAAATAACCTTTTATGTCAAACCAATCTGTGTTTACATTAGCCCCTGAAGATAATGCTCGCCTACAGTCACTCTGTGGTGCATTTGATGAGCATCTCGCCCCTAATTGAAAAAGAGCTTTTAACCTTGTCATTGCGCGACAAGGTTTTGCTTTTACCTGCCCACAAACCGAAGAAGAAAATCATCACAGCCTTTCGTTACTACAAAATAGTGCCGAAGTTGATTAAACAACTCTATAACGATACTGCACCAATTAAAGGCAAAAATCAAACAGCTTGATTTAGAAGATGTGCATTTGGCTATTCAAGAAAGCCGAATGTTATTACAGAACCATTGGCGAGGTTTATCTCAAGGTGAAATTGCGATTAAAAACTAAACGAGTGTGATTAAACCTCGTGGAGAACATCAACAAACCTATTTTACGTAATATTTTAAGCCACGATATTAGCTTCGGGATTGGGCCTGCGGGGACTGGGAAAAACGTTCTTGGCGGTTGCTGCTGCAGTAGAATCATTAGAACGCCAGGAAATTCGTCGTATTTTATTAACTCGCCCTGCGGTGGAAGCTGGCGAAAGTGGGTTTTACCGGGGATTTTAGGACAAAAATTAGAGCCTTATTTACGCCCGCTTTATGATGCTTTATGTTGAAATGCTAGGCTTTGAAAAAGCACAAAAATTGATGGAGCGGAACGTGATTGAAATTGCGCCGTTAGCTTATATGCGTGGGCGTACGTTAAATGATGATACTTTTATTATTTTTAGATGAGGTCAAAAATACAACTATTGAACAGATGAAAATGTTCTTAACACGTATTGGCTTTTAATTCTAAAAGCCGTAATTACTAGTGATGTCACGCAAGTAGAATTTACCACGTAGCCAAAAATCAGGCTTAAAGCATGCAATGGAAGTATTAAAGAGGTAAAAAGAATTAAGTTTTAACTGATAGCCACGATATTGTTCGACATCCTGTTGTTGCTAAAATTGTGCAAGCTTATGATGTATGGGAAGCTGAAGATGAAATTCGCCAAGAGGAACGTAAAGCAGAGCGGCGGCGACAAAAAGCTTGAAGCAGAACAAGCACGAATCCTTGCTCAAGCTGAGCAGGTTATAGATTACCCCAACTAGCCTTTATTCATAGTGAATAAGGCTTTTTGTGATTAACCGAAACGGAAGAATTACTCTTCTGAGAATTTCGCTTCTGGTTCATCCACTAATTTTATCATATAGTGATTCTTTCTCTTTGCTTTGTTCTGCGCATCACTGATTTTATTCATATTGTCAATTGATGGCGATTTTGCTTGTGATAAGTACACTTGGTTAGTTGCTTTTCGGCTTCAATATAATCTTTGTATATAAACCGATAAGTGGTGTTGCTTCAGCAGATTGAATGCCTAACGCATCTAATTCTGCTAAGTATTCAAAGTGAATTTTTATCAAATTCTGCAATACGCAGCCTCTGTTTTCGCTACATCATTAGTACCCATAGCTTGAACAATTGCATGCAGTTGCTGCGTTTACTGTCATGGTAACTTCTTCCCACTCACCAAATTTTTCACATCTTGAGCTTGTTGAGATGCTGCAAAAAGCATTAACAGACGATAATGTAGTGCAGAAACAGCTGCGATTTTGAAAAGGATTTTTCATACTAAAATACCTTTTTAAAAAGTAAAAAGTGGAAAATAATTTGCATAAAACTTTATGCATTAGTAGGTTATTAAACATTATCATTTCAGTCAACTATAATTTTGTAAATTTGACTAAAATCATCGGAATTAGGCAATTTCAGCTATTGTTTGGCTGATTTTTAAACAAAAACACCTTCGAGTGATTACTCAAAGGTGTTTTCGTTTGTATGATAAAAATTTTGCAGCAGAGAATTTTAACCGCTTGTCGTTTAAGTCTGACTAAAACGGAGATAGAAGGTTATCTCAAAACTGCTTTCATTTAAACGATATTGCTCAGCCAAAATTCGGGCCTGCATGAGTTAGAGCCAATACCACTCATTTTATAGTCAAGACTTAAAAATAGTATGACCAGAAGGTTTCCAAATCATAGCAGTGCGTTTTTCTGCGATGAAACATTTCTGCGGTATAAGGCGATAAATCAAAAGCTAAATGGTGCGCTAGCCGACCATCAATGCGTCAGATTTGACATAATAACAGCTCAATGACTGCCATTTTCTTGCGGCTTAACATAGTCGTGTGATTTTTATTGCATCAGTGCGGTAAATACCGAGTTTCGCCAGATGGTGCTTATCAATGTAGCTTTCATCTTCCCCATAGCGAAAGCTGTCCACTTCGCTAAATTTTTCGGTAAATAGCAACGTAAGCGAAAACAGGGGTAAAAACGGCAAATGTGCGGGGCGCTGTGCTTGAATTGTATGCTTGATTGCCCATTTGCCAGCAAGATATAACAGAGGTCTAAGATTCAAAATGCGACCACGTGCAACACTAAGTATTGCAGATTTCACACGAATTTCGACCGCTTTGTAATAAATGGTTGATGGTTGTTTGGTAAGCTCTAGTATATGCATTATCGTAGCTCGCATTTTTGCCACGTATGGCGAATAAGGCGATCGTTATCAGTTGGTGCGCGCCAAAATTTGAAAATCTAGTGGCTGTTCAATTTGTGCTTTGCCCGCTTTTTCAATTTTGCTAAAAATCCCTTTCTGTTTATCAAATTGATACCTCCATTCCTGATTGTCAATCTTGATAAATTGCGCGTCTTCTGCAATTTTAAATTGTGTTCGTATGCTAACAAGCGGTGCAATTTTGAAGACATTTGCGGATAAATATGAGTTGATCGAAACCTAATTCATGACCAGCTGGTAATAATGCGGTTTCTTCATTTTGATGATAAGAGAGATTGAGTAACCAATGAGAACCGTTGTTTTCCGTGTAAAATTATCGGCAGTTGCACTTCGATTGAGCCGAGCAATTCGCACTGATACCAGTGCATCGGTGCGCCATTTTCTAACCATTGATAGTGAATGAAAGCGTGTTTAGATTACTGAAATCAAAATAGTTAGTCAGTATGATTTTTGCCATCTTGATAACGTGCACGAACTGGGCGGTTGACATTTTTGAGTTCGCGTAAATTGCTGTGTGGAATACGATCTGGTGAGACTAAGCCGTCCATACAGAAATTGCCATCATTAGGGGCTGTCGCCAAAATCGCCACGCGTAACCAAAATTGCCCGTTTTTCTCGCGATAAGGTGCGCGATCACATTTCGATTCCCCCGACAGGCAGGAGGTGAATGATAAAAAGGCTTGCCAATAATCTTCTGCATCGCCCATTTGAATTGCCCATAGCGTGAGTATATTCACGGGAGTAAGAATGGCTTAGATTGAGGTTGTTGACAATAGCGCTCAATATCTTGCGGCGAGCCATACATTTCGCTGTAAAAATCTAAGTGTTGTAAGTCGTTTTTTATGTTGGCTGTGTTGGTAGATAGCACTTTCGTAATGCAGCAATCGGCTCGGATCACGGGCTTTAATCCATGCTGCAGCCGCTTCAAAGTTTCCGCATAGCCGATTCATTACCGAGACCAAATCAGAACAGGTACGATTTTTATCACGTTCAATATTGGCTTTTGGCGGTCTAAAATGGCTATTTTAAATTGCGGATCTCGGGCGAAATAGCAAAGAAATTATCGATGGTTTCTTGGCGAATCCGTGCCGTTTCCAAATCATTTTCATGATTAAAGCAATATACTGGGTTCAGGTTGGCGAACGCTGAGCATGCTTGCACCGTGGGATTCCACATCACTTTCGCTAATCAAATAAAACCCTAGCTTATCATAGCTCACTAAACCAAGGCGCATTAGGATAATGCGCGGTGCAGATAGCGTGATGTTATGTTGCTTCATCAATTTTAGGTCAGTTAAAAGCTTGTGCATAGCTAATGGTATAGCCGGTTTTTCGGATCGCTATCGTGGCGGTTTACACCTTTAAATTTAATGGGCTGCCCGTTTTAAAAAGTAGCACGCCTTCTTTGACTTCAATTTTTCGAAAAGCCGATTTTTGGACGATAAGTTCGTCGTTATCACGCAGAATTAAGGTATAAAGCAAAGTTTTTCTGCTTGCCATAATTGCACATTTGCAATTTTCTTCTAAATTGACCGCTTGTTGGCGGAAAATTTCGATATTTTAGTGGAGAAAGTAACTGAATATCTAATGCGCGTGATTCGCTGGCTAAAATGTCGTTTCAAGCGAAATTGTTGCCTCGTCAAGCGTTTCATTAAGTGTTAACGAATAAAAGAAATCTTGTAGATAGTTCAGCTTGGCGACTAAGTAGATAAACATCACGGAAAATACCAGACATTCTGAATTTATCTTGATCTTCTAAATGAGCTGCCGTCACACTGTTTCAACGACAGCGTGCAAGCTGTTTTGTAGCCATGGTGAACATAATCGGTAATATCAAATTCAGCTGTCGCATGGCTCACTTGGCTGTAACCAACAAATTGCTCGTTGATATAGAGGTAAATACAGGCATCGACACCTTCAAAGTTAAGCAAGTAACGTTGCTCGCGTTGTAGGGGACCATTCAAAATGGCGATGGTATAAACCACAAGGTGTTTGATGCGGTACGAATGGCCGGATCAAACGGGAATGGATGGTTAATATTTGTCTAATGGTGTTGGTCGAAACCGCGATTTTGCCAATTAGACGGCACTGCGAATTTGCTGGCTGAAAGATTGCTAGAAATCTTCCAGGCAAATCGTGATAACTCGGATAATAATGAAAATCCCAATCGCCATTAGAGAGGTAAAATAATCCGAGGCTTCTCGTTCTTCAGTCGTCTCTAATCTTTGATGCGGAATAAAATAAGCGTGATGCGGCGTGGTATTGAGGTGCAATACGCTTGGATCTTCAAAATAGTGAGGCAAAATCATCCCGTTGCTCATTCAACTTAGAAGTCAAAATTGTAATGAATATAGTGCTGATAAGGTTCATTCGCTTAGCTAGTGCCACATATTGCGCTAATTCTGGTCTGATTTGGACTGTTTGGGAAAAATTCTGGTTCTAGTGCAACGCCTGCATAATCAACATAGTGCCCATCATTTTAAATCTGGCTGTCCAGCTAACCAATTTCCGGTGTAAATTTGAATGGCTGGGTAGCTAGTCTCTAGTGTTAAACGTAGGTCATCAACAGCTAAACAAGCGGTCGGATTTTGGTTATTTTTGCAATAAAGGAATGCGTGATCGTAGCCTTTTACCCTTGCTGATCAGCATCTTTCAGTAAATCTTGTCCGAGCAATTTAGGCTGACGAAAATCAAATCCTGTTCCAGCTACAGCGGTTAAAGGCGCATTCAGATGCCTGTTGCATCCACAGGGAGATATTGTTCTGCATTTAATTGCAGCTGGTGCTGAGTAATGGTCTTTTCGCCACTTAAATTAAAATAGGCATGGTTGGTTAAACAAAGTGGTGTAGCGCCACTTGCTTTTGCATCATAATCAATCGTCAGCGTTTTTTTCGTCTAAGCGATAGTGACCGTTGCTTGAACTTCTGAACCAAATCCTTCCTCGCCATCTGCAAAAAGTATAAGCAAATGTGACCGCTGGCTGTGGTTAACGACGCCAATGAACGTGGCTACCACCAATCTTGCCACCATGTCAAGTTGTTTTCTCCATTGTTAGCAGCTAATTGATAATGTTGTTGGTTTAATTGATAACGGGCATGCGCAATTCAGTTGGCGTAGCGGCCAATGGTTGACGCCAAAAATAGGCACTGTTTTCTTGCCAGCGGTCTGGTGTGGTGGTGATTAAGATTTCACGATCGCCGCTGGGATGTTTCACGACATGACAGCCAAGAAGCGCCAAAATTAGAGAGTGTAATTTTCAGATAATCGTTTTCTAACAAAAAGGTTTGCATACGGATTCCTCCTTTGCCCGTATCTTACAAATGGCTTGATGTTAAGGTTAACAATGGGCTTTTAAAAAGCTGAAATATTTGAAAATGTGAACCAAGTCACATTTTCAATGAAGAGAGGAATAATTAAGATTAAACGACTGCTCGAATAGTGGATTCATCCATTTCCGCATCAAAACTTGACAGAGTTTTTGTAATTTTTCGTCTTTTTAATAAGGCATTTTTGGCATCTAATGTAAGCTGTTCAAAAATAGCACGGCGAATTTCTAATGGGGTTTTTATGATGGCGCTTTCCCCAATAGTGAGTTGATAATCAAAGCCTTTAGTTGCTAATGCATTGGCTAAGCTTTGATGAGATTCTTCATTGTCTAAGTGTGCCATATTCGGCTTTAACACTAATTGGAGTTGATTACCTTGCTCATCAAATAGCTGTTTAATGCTACTTGGCGAGAAGAGTCCGCCTAATTTGAGTTCATTGACAATGGCGCACCATTCATCTTGCTCACACGAAAAGTGCGATAGTTTTTCTACCAATTCTGGTGTGCGTTCTTGTAAAATAAAGCTTGTTTAATGTCAGACGGCTGCTGCTTTCTGCTTGATTTTTCTAATTCAGGGGTTGAGCCATGTCCAACGATATTCTTCATCGTTAAGTGGGGTAGCAGGTTTGGAAACAACCGGTTTTTCCTCTACTTTAGGTTGTGCCAATTGCATCCAACCGACTTTGTAGATTGTTTTGTGCCAGTTTTTAGTTGGTGTAACAGGTTTTGCTATTGGCTCAGGCTCGGTTTGAGCTAGTTGAGCTTGTTTTTCTTGCAGCTGTTTACGCGCTTGCATTGCAGCAAGGGCAGGGGAGATTTCAGGAGTACTTGATTGAGCCACTTGAACTGGTGGCGTTGCTGTTTGAACAGGCTGAACTGGAACACGTTTTTCCACTTGCGCTTTTAATTGCGCTAAATTTGGAGCTAGAGTGTAGTTGCTGTCTCTGGTGCTGGGTTTACTGTTTGCGCAGGTGTTACCACAGGCGCGGCAGGAGCTATCGGCTGGTTTATTTCAGCAGTTCGTTTAGGATGGAATGCCAGTGCACGAAGCAAGGTCATTTCTACGCCTGCACGTAAATCTGGTGCATAAGCCAGTTCTTTTTTTCCAACAAGCATCCAGTTGATAAAGAAATTGAACTTCTTCCGGTGCAATCAATTTAGCAGGAAGTCTAACGTACTATTTTCTTCATGCGGTTTTGAGGAGTTGACGCATGGCAATATTATGCAATGTTTCAGCCACATCATTGAGCAGTTGTTGCCAATCAACGCCTTTTTCATACGGCTTGCACAATCGCCATTGTTTTTTCGCCATCAGCTTGAGCGAGTGCAGTGACGAGTTCAATAGGTTGGTTATCATCAATTAAGCCCAACATTTGTTGAACAGTAGTTAAACGAATATCCGCATTGCTCACTGCAATGAGCTTGATCAGATCAGACTTGAGTGCATCACGAATACTTCCTTGTGCAGCTTTTGCCAGTTTTCTACGGCACTAGGCTCATAAGGAATCTGTTCGTGATTGAAAATGAATTCTAAATGTGCAGCAATTTGCGGTGCTTCTAATGCACGTAAGTGAAATTGCATACAACGAGATAAAAATCGTGATTGGGAGTTTTTGTGGATCGGTTGTCGCCAGTAAGAATTTAACGTATTCTGGTGGCTCTTCCAACGTTTTTAATAAGGCATTAAAACTATGACGAGAGAGCATATGCACTTCGTCAATTAGATAAACTTTTAAAACGTCCAACTGTTGGTTTTGTATTGTACGTTATCAAGTAATTCGCGTGTATCTTCTCAACTTTGGTACGAGAGGCAGCATCGATTTCAATTAAATCAATAAAACGCCCCTCTTCAATCGCTTTACAATTGGCGCATTACGCCCATGGTGTAGCGGTAATGCCAGTTTCACCAGTTTAACCCTTTTTGCGAATAATCGTGCGATCGAGTTTTGCCCACGCCACGCGTGCCTGCAGAAAAAGATAAGCGTGGTGAGTCTGCCTTCACGCAAGCTATTTTTCTAAAGCGGAAGTACATGTTGCTGTCCGAGCAACTTCGAGAAACGTTGCGGGCGCCATTTGCAGAGCTAAAACTTGATAAGCTCATTGAAAATTAGTGTCCTGCGAATTCCACTAAAGTAAAGTTGAATCCTTCTCTAAAGCGTTCTTTTTCCGCCTAAATCAGGTAGCAAATCACAAAAGCGGCATGTTCTACTTTACCACCTAAACGACGAATAAGTTTGGCAGTTGCATCAATAGTACCACCAGTCGCTAATAGGTCATCTACCACTAAAACGTTGTCATTTTCGCTAATTGCGTCTAAATGAATTTCTAAAGTATCTTCGCATGATTCTAGTGAGGTAAGATTGAAATCACTTCACGCGGGAGTTTTTCGGTTTTGCGAACTAATACGAATGGTAAACCTAATGCTAATGCAAATTGGCGCAAAAATAAAACCGCGAGATTCTGTACCAACCACTTTTGTGATGCCTTTGTCTTTAAATTCAGCAACGATAGCATCAATAGTTGCTTGGAACGCTTCAGGCACTTCTAAAAGTGAGTGATGTCCGGAAGATAATCCCCGCTTTTGGGTGAGTCAGGGATAGATTTGATGAGATGATCTAGTAAATCGAGGTTTGGTCATGTTTTTAACCTATATTTATCGAGAAAAATAACCTATGGACTGTATAAAAATGCTCGTAATTACAAGGAAAATTTCTTATAAACCGAGTTTCAAAAGTCACAAGCGGTCATTTTTTCTATGTTTTCTGCAAAATGCTAATCAAAAAGCCCACTTGCGATGGTTTAAAAAGCAAAAATGCTGAATTAATTTCGTTAATAGCGTTTGTGTTGGTTCAATATAGCGTGTTTCTAAAAATTCATCTGCTTGGTGGGCTTGTTCAATTGAACCGGGGCCTAGAACCAACGTTGGGCAGAGTTGTTGAATGCATAAGGTGCTTCAGTGCAATAGTTAGCCGATTCGCAAGGAACGCCTAATAATTTTTCTACTACTTGAACGATTTGCGCAGAATGTTCACATTCGCAACCTGGAATACCGCCGTTAGCCATTACGAATTTCAATTAAATCGCCATATTTTTCCTAGCATCGGTGCTAAATGACTTAATAATAAATCGTGTAAATCTTCAACAGCTAAATGCGGTAGCGGACGCATATCTAATTGTAATTCACAGCAGGCGCAAATACGGTTAATCGCATCGCCGCCGTGAATGTTGCCCTAAATTCATGGTTGGATCAGGCACTGATCGTTATGATAAGCGTGTTTTAATTCATCCGCAGTAATGATGGCCAGTTAGCTTCATGCATCAATTCAATGGCGTTGATGCCTCGATCAGGATCGTCAGAGTGGCCACTTTTTCCCAGTAATACGAGATCGCTTCGCCCATGTGGCCCTTATGCGCACGGATTGGCACGAGGCGAAGTTGGCTCGCTAATAATGGCACAATCAGGACGAATTTGGCTGTGTTGTGCAAAAGTACAGGGCATCAAGCATAGTGGTTTTTCTTCATCTGCGGTGGCAAAAGAATGCGGATAGGTTTACGGGTTTTGGCTTAAATCTAAACGGCTGACGACATCTACAACAAAAGGCAAAAAGCCTTTCATATCCGCCATACCCTAAGCCGTAGAGTTTGCCGGCTTGTTCTGTTAGCGTAAATGGATCAAATGTCCAACGCCCTTCATCAAAAGGCACGGTATCAGTATGCCCAGCCAGCAATAATCCGCCTTCTCCGTCGCGTAAGTAGCTAAAGAGTTATATTTTTGACGAGCGCCTTCAACCGGTAAGATTTCGGTTTTTAAAGCCTAAATCAGAAAAGCCAATTCGCGAAGTAATTCAATGACGCGTTTTGATTAGAAAAGATCTTCATTGGCATCAAGGCTAGAGATACGTTGGCAATGCAATAAGTTGGCGATAACGTTCAAGAAACTCCATAAAATCTCCTATGTTGCTGATTTTAAGCAGCGTAAAGCCCGCGAAAAATTTCCCCAAAGCATAATGCTATAAATACCCGCGCTCAATCAGTGGCGTAAAATGAGTGGGTACTGTCATAGACAATAATAGCAATACTGCCTACCACCCAAGCCGCTAGACGGCGTTTGAATTTTTGGATAGCGAGCTGAGGAGATATCAAAACCTATAATTGAGAGTTGAGGTTACCGATTAAAAAGTGAGGCTTGCGCCGAAATTATGTAAGCCTGTGGTTGTAGCTAGCACTATTCAGATCAGAAACTAGAGGGCGCAATGCTAAAACAGAGTGCTAATAACGCACTAAAACCCAATAACGGCGTTCGAAATACGATAAATTCCTATAAAGCCAAATAAAGAGATAGCCTTGATAACTCAGAGCGGCGCGCATCACTTATGAGCAAATTAGAGATTTTATTTTCATACTCCCCAAGCACGGTGCCGATAGGAAAAAGAGTTCCAACACGCTATGGTGGAAATAGAGTAGTAATGCCACGTTCACTAAAAAGAATGGCAACATGTTCGCCGAATAAATAAAACACCCCACCGAAAGCGGTTAAGACTGCCACCAAAGCGGTAATGCCGTTAAGCATTTTATCAAAACATGGATGCATTAAATAAGGATAAACCGCCATGCCAAATGAACCGCTACGGAAATAATCACTGGTCTGTTGTGATGCATACGCGATAGCATTAAGCATTCGTTTTTAAAGCCATTCTTCAAAGGGGTAATGTTGATTGTCATAACTTATTAAGATTGAAACAGAAGATAAAGAGCTGCAAAAAGAGCAAGCTCAAGCCAAAGCGTTAACCATTTTTCTACACGGCAGGTGTAAATAGCCTTTACTGTGTTTTCGTTGATAGAAGAATAACACCATTCTAGCAGATATAAAAATGACAGAAAGTAATAAATAATTTAAACCTGCTGCATAAACTAACCAGATACCATATAGCGTTGCCATAATACCTGTCAGTTTAATATACCATGCAGCCTGTTCTTTAAACGCAATTTTAATTAAATAACCACCGACTAAAAAGTAAGGGACTAAAATCATTGCGGTAGAAAGCTGAATTAGTACGCTATAGCCTTTTCGCCCGTAAAGAAGACAACTAACAAGATAATTTGAATCACAATGTTAGATAAACCACAGAGGCTAATAGGCGTTTTGTTTTTCGTTTCTTTACTCAATAATTGCGGAAAAACTTTCGTTTTTGATGCTTGGAACATAATCTCTGTTGAGAACATGGTCCAACTCATGTAAACCAACACTGAAACAATTAAGCAAAACGTAATTAAAAATCTGACCGCTTGTTCCCACCATATGTGCCATTAAAGCCTGCCATAGATGGATTTGGCATCAAAGCAGTGTCTCTCTTGGCAATACGCCTAGTGAAAAGGGCAGTAATTGCGACATAAAGAATCAAGGTAATTAAGATACCAAGCAGTGTTGCAGTGCCGACATCACGTTTATTTTTAGCATGCGCTGAAAGTACGCTAGCACCTTCTACGCCAACAAACACCCAAAAGGGTAATTAACATCGTACTGCAGTTTTGCTCAAGTAGCGGAAGATTGAGTTTTTCGCCACTAAAATCATGCATAAATTGTTGGGGAGAAAAATGCCCAAATAGCACAAGCAATAAAAAGAATGAGCGGTAATACTTTGACAATGGTGGCAATTAAATTCACATATGCAGCTTCTTTTAATACCTTTGGCAATTAAAATATGAATAAGCCAAACAATGATAGAAGCGCAAAGAATGGACGCAAAAAGATGTACCATCGCCGAATAAGGTAAAGTTTTCACTATCAATAAACATCCCTAATCCAGCAAAAGCCACGACTAAGTAGCTCACACTCCCGATTGAAGTACAAATCCAGTAGCCCCAAGCGCTTAACGCACCGATAAAATCGCCAAAGCCTTCGCGAGCATAAGTGTAAATACTGCCTTCTAATTGTGGTTTTAATCGAGAAAGGAAAAAGATGACAGCCCAGAAAAAGTAATCCCTACCCTGTAATTGCCCAGCCCCCACAGCAAAGCTTCAGCCCTGCGCTTTCGGCCATATTTTGCGGTAAGCTGAAAAATGCCCGAACCGATCATAGAGCTTAGTGCACTAATGCAGTAAGCGAAACGAGCCCAATTTTTGCCGCTGACATGAAAATCCTTAAATAATTATTCAAAAACAGCGTAATTTAGCATAAAAAGCAAAAATTCCCCAATATAAAATCAAAAGGCGAGAAGCAAGATAAATTATGTTAGAGAGGCGCTTTTTCGAGATAACACAGATTTGCGCTAGTTATCTTTGGCAATTAGAACCAAGCAATCTTTGCCAAGCTTTTTCACGTAAATTTTGTTGATTTGATTGAACGATATTTTTGCCAGTCTAATAGAGTCTCTTTTTAGCCCATTGTTCGCACTTGTTCATCAGCTTCTGCAAAAGCAAGCGAGATTTAAGAGTTTGTTGTTTACACAAACATACCGCCTGATACTGACTTCATATTCGGTTTTGGATTTTTATCTAATTCTCTACCCGTACTGACTAAAAAGAAATAGCTATTGTCATCTTCAAAAATTTTGTCTATTGAAATAATTTTTGTGCCGAGAGAATGCATTCAGTTGTTTCAGGATTCACGTTAATCCTATTCTGTTCAATTTCTTCTATTTCTTTTATGAACTCACTAGAATTTAACAGTGAAGAAAATTGTGTTTCGAAAATATGCTTTAACTCTTTGATTTGAGCAGCTGACATCTGAAGATGAGATCATCTTTTTGAAGTAGAAATTGAGCAATTTTTGTTCTTTTCCTTGGATTAATGCGTTTAAATCAACATAGTTCGCATATATTGATTCCACTATCTTGAGCATTCATTTGTTCAGCGTATAAATAGGGCTCAATCATTTCAGGAGTAATTCTTATCATTCCTTTTTGGTGTGGGAATATTGAACGTTGTTTCGCCAATAGTGATTGTATAAAAGCTCACTTTCTTCATTTGCTAATGCGGGTTGAATCAAGATAAAGTAAGCTTAAAAGCCATTTTTCATGTTATTTTTCTCATCAAATTTTTGCTAATTTTAGCATGGTTTAGGCAATAGCATTGGAAAAGGCTTGCCTAGAATGTTCAGTATATTATAGACGTCTAGACGGAAATACGCTAATTAAATTTTGGTACAAGCGGTCTGTTTTAGCAAAAATTTTGCAAAATCTAACCGCTTGTATTTATTCATGACAACAACAAGGTATAGAACAATAGCTATCAATTTATTTTCACTTCAGAGTCGGTGTCAGAAGGGCATCCGGATAAAGAGTAGCAGACCAAATCTCTGATGCAGTATTAGATGAAATTTTAAAACAAGATCCGAAAGCGCGTGTCGCGTGTGAAACTTATGTTAAAACTGGTATGGCGTTAGTGGGTGGAGAAATTACCACTTCTGCTTGGGTAGATATTGAAAATTTAACGCGCCAAGTGATTGCAGATATTGGTTATAACCATTCAGATATGGGCTTTGATGCACATTCTTGTGCGGTGTTAAATGCGTGGTAAACAATGCTCGAGATATTAACCAAGGTGTAGATAGAGACGACCCATTAGCACAAGGTGCGGGCGACCAAGGTATTATGTTTGGTTATGCAACCAACGAGACAGAAGTGTTGATGCCAGCTGCATGTGCTTATGCGCATCGTTTAATGGAACGCCAAGCGCAAGTGCGTAAAGCGAGGTAAATTAGATTGGTTACGCCCAGATCGCGAAAAGCCAGCTCACTTTTGCTTATGAAGATAACAAAATCGTTGGCATTGATGCCGTTGTGCTCAACTCAGCACGCAGAAAGCGTGAGACCAAAAAGATTTGGTGGAAGGGTGATGGAAGAGATCATCAAACCGGTACTACCAAGCGAGATGGTTAAGTCAAAACACTAAATACTTTATTAACCCAACCGGCCGTTTTTGTGATTGGTGGGCCAATGGGGACTGTGGTTTAACTGGTCGTAAAAATCATTGTGGATACTTACGGCGGTGCAGCGCGTCGTGGTGGCGGTGCATTCTCGGTAAAGATCCATCAAAAGTTGACCGTTCAGCGGCATATGCGGCACGTTATGTTGCGAAAAACATTGTGGCAGCAGGGCTTGCAGATCGTTGTGAAATTCAGCTTTCTTACGCTATCGGTGTAGCAGAGCCAACCTCTATCATGGTAGAAACTTTCGGCACTGGTAAAGTAAGTAATGAAACTTTAGTGAAATTGATTTACTAACACTTTGATTTACGCCCTTACGGTTTTAATCAAAATGTTAGATTTAATTCGCCCAATTTATCGCGAAACAGCGGCTTACGGCCATTTCGGTCGTTACATTTCCCATGGGAACAAACAGATAAAGCAGAAGCATTAAAAGCAGATGCTGGCTTATAATTAAGCGATAATACGCGGTGTAATTTTGTAAAAATTTTGCAAAAATTACACGTTTTTAATGTTATCTGTCATTCAAAAGGGGCGTGGAATGTTTGATAGCCATATTCACTTAGACCAACTTGCAGTAAGCCAAATAGCGCAAATAGTGAGAGATCCTTTGTTACTTGGGGTATTAGCGGTCAGTACAGATTTGGCGAGTGCAGAAAAACTATTAACATTAAAAACAGCATTTTCCCAAAATTCACATCGCAGCGGGCTTTCATCCTGAACAGACGTTAATTGATGATACACAGCAACAAGCATTATTTGATTGGATCGTAACAAATCAAGCAAATTTGACCGCTATTGGTGAGTGGGATTACCGCATTATCTAAAACGACAGAACCCTAAATTGGATTATCAGCCCTATTTTGCTTTATTAGAGCAGTTTGTTGCGTTAAGTAAGCGGTTAAATTTACCGTTAAATTTGCATATCGTGCATGATGATGTCTTGATAATGTTGGATTTGCTGGAAAAATATCAAATTCAATATGCTCATTTCCATTGGTTTTAAAACGGATGATGATTCGTTTGAACGTTTTTCTTCGATACTCCTTATTTCGCTAGTGTTACACCAGATATTTTGTGGAATCCAAAAAACGCAAAAATTGCCCCAAAATTTACCACTTGATCGGTTACTGATTGAAACTGACAGCCCGTGGCAACACGAAGGTTTGGAAAAATGCAGTATTTCACAGCAATTACAAGCAATATTGACGCAATTATCGATATTAAGAACAGAATCTAAAAGTGAGATTCGCTCGCAAATTAGGCAGAATTATCAGCGGTTGTATGGGAGAGTATAGAAAACGGAAAAACGGGGCATTTTTGTAAATTTAAAATGCTCCGTTTTATTGGCTTTGAATCAACCTGATTTTTGTTGCCTTCAACATTGCCATAAGATTGGCGATATTAGCTGAGGTTTTTCTACTTTTTGTTCTTCAGTCATTTGCGGCTTTTCATTTTTCCCAGACTAAATCGTCTTGCGGTAATTCAAGCAAGAAGCGGCTTGGGTTCTGGTTTGATAATTCGCCCGTACTGGCGGCGTTCTTTGCAAAGCGAAAATGTTAGTGTTTGCTGCGCTCGCGTAATGCCTACATAAGCAAGACGGCGTTCTTCTTCCACATTATCTTCATCTAGACTAGTTTTGATGCGGCAAAATGCCTTCTTCCATACCAATTAAGAAAACGTGTGGAAATTCTAATCCTTTTGAGGCGTGCAAGGTCATCAGCTGGACTTGATCGGCTTCATCATCATCTTCGCCACGTTCTAGCATATCTCGCAAGGTTAGCCGGTTTACCACTTGCACGAGATTCATGGGTTCTTCGATTTCATTGCCTTCTAGCATAGATTGAACCCATTCAAATAGCGTTTACACATTGCGGCTTTGCATCTCTGCGGCTTTAGGCGAAACAGCAGTTTCATATAAATAGGCTTCGTATTGAATTTTAGCAAAGCAAATCTTTAATTGCTTCAATCGGATCAGCACGTTCAGCTTGATCAGCAATTTCTACAATCCAGCGAGCAAAAATCTTGTAATGCTTGATACGGTTTTGGTGTAAGACGATGAATCAGTTCAAAATCAAAAATGGCCTCAAATAAACTTACTTGTTTTTCATTTGCTAACAAGCCAAGTTTTTCTAAGGTTGCTGCACCAATTTCTCGTTTGGGCGTGTTTACAATTCGTAAAAAGCAGCATCATCGTCTTGATTTACCACTAGGCGTAAATACGCCATCATGTCTTTAATTTCCGTTCGTGAGAAAAAGCTGGTTCCTCCAGAAATTTTTATATGAATACGGTTTTGCATTAGCAATTTTTCTAACAAGCGTGATTGATGATTGCCACGATATAAAAATGGCGTAATCTTTGTATTTGGTTTTTCGAGAAACGGTGGGCAATAATTTCTCCACAATGCGTTCAGCCTCATGTTCCTCATTTTTTGGCTTCAATCACATTGAGCTTTTCGCCTTCGCCTAATTCAGAAAAATATTCTCTTATCAAAAATATGCTCATTGTTATCAATTAAAATATTGGCACAATGCAAAATACGTTGGCTTGAGCGGTAATTTTTGTTCAAGTTTAATCGCACTTTAAGTCAAAATCTTCGCGTAAACGTTGCATATTTTCAGGCTTTTCGCCACGCCAGAATAAATGGACTGGTCATCATCTCCACCACGGTAAAATTTTTATGGCTCGCGACTAATAGTTTAATTAACTCATATTGGCTGGTGTTGGTGTCTTGATATTCATCAACTAATAGATAGCGAATTTTCTGTTGCCAACGTGCAAGTGCTTCAGGAAATTGGCGAAAGAGCAAAACAGGTAGCATAATCAAGTCATCAAAATCTAGCGCATTATAGGCTTTGAGCTGATTTTGATAGAGTTTATAAAAATGTGAAAAAAACGCGATCTCGTTCAGATTTGCAGTGATGTACCGCCATTTCTGGTGAAAGTAAGTCGTTTTCCAATTTGAAATGGTTGAAACTAGTGCTTTAAGTAAATCTTTATCTTCAGCAACCTTTTTCCGGCAAAGAGATGTTTGAGTAATGCCAGTTGGTCATGTTCATCAAATAGCGTCATACCGGATTTAAAGCCAAGCAATTTATGTTCGCGCTTTAAAATTTCAAAACCAAGCGTATGAAAGGTTGAAATGGTTAGCCCTTTACTTTGTTCTTTACCAATAGAGTGAGCCACACGTTCACGCATTTCTCCGGGCGGCTTTATTGGTAAAAGTTACTGCAACAATTTGTTTTGGTAAAATAACCACATTGTGAAATCAGATAAGCGATTTTTGTTAATAATAACGCGTGTTTTGCCAGAACCTGCGCCCGCAAGCACAAGGCAAGCGCCATTTATATATTCTACGGCTTGTTGTTGTTGATGATTTAATTTCATGAGAATGAAGAATAAGAATTTTGGGTTATTTTTAACGAAAAGGAAACAAGCGGTCTAATTTCTCGGTAAATTTGCATTATGCAAACTTTACCGCTTGTTGAGACATTTTAGGAAATTTCCCTTTTCATGTGGGGCTATTCGCTATATCATAGTAAGTCAATTTATTTTGCTGGGCAGTGACTGCCTTTGCCTTTTTCCTCAACGACTTTGGAGAAAACAACAGTAGATGGAAAAGTTAGATAACAAACCAATCATCGAACTTCGCAACGTTACCAAAAGCTATGGTAGCAAAACGATTCTTAAAGATTTTAAACCTCACGATTAATGATGAGAATTCTTAACTATTTTAGGGCCTTCTGGTTTGTGGTAAAACAACAGCATTGCGTTTAATCGCTGGCTTTGAAGAATTAACAGGCGGGTCGATTATTTTTGGACGGTCAAGATGTATCTAACGTGCCGGCAGAACAACGCCCAGTAAATACTGTATTCCAAAGTTATGCGTTATTCCCACATATGACCATTTTTGAAAATGTGGCATTTGGTTTACGTATGCAAAAGGTACCAAATGAACAAATTAAACCACGTGTTATGGAAGCTTTACGCATGGTGCGTCTTGAAGATCGTGCTGAACAAAAACCTGCGCAACTTTCAGGTGGTCAACAACAACGTATCGCGATCGCACGTGCTGTGGTAAAATAAACCAAAAAGTTTTATTATTAGACGAATCTCTTTCTGCGCTTGATTATAAATTACGTAAAGAGATGCAAAAATGAGGTTGAAAGCATTGCAACGTCAATTAGGCATTACCTTTATTTTTCGTGACTCACGACCAAGAAGAAGCGTTAACGATGTCTGATCGTATTATCGTGATGAATGGCGGTAAGATTGCACAAGACGGTACACCTCGTGAGATTTATGAAGAACCACGTAATTTATTCGTGGCACGTTTTATCGGTGGATCAACGTGTTTGATGCAACCGTGATTGAACGTATGGACGGTAAAAAATGTGAAGGCGAATGTTGAAGGTCGAATTTGTCATATTAAAAGTTGAAGATCTTGATGTTCAGCCGAATCAAAAAAACTGAAAGTATTATTACGTCCTGAAGATATTGTGATTGAAGAGTTAGATGAAGATGAAAGCTCAAAAAGCCATTATCGGTCACATTATGGATCGTAACTATAAAGGGATGACATTAGAATCAAGCGTAAAACTTGATCACAATGGCATGAACGTGATTAGTAAGTGAATTCTTTAATGAAGATGATCCGAATATTGACCATGAAGTTGGTCAAAAGGTGGCATTAACATGGCACGAAGGCTGGGAGGTTGTCTTAGGGCGATGACGAATAATAAATTCAACAAAGGCACCGTTGCCACCATTTTTGGTTGGTTGTTGCTTTTTGTTTTTAGTACCGAATGTTTTGGTACTAATTATTAGTTTTCTGACTGAAAACCGTCAAAGTGCATATTTTGTTGATTTCAGTTTCAGTTTGGAATCTTATAAAGCGTTGTTTAATGATACCTATGCGACGGTGTTATGGAACTCGTTTAAAATGTCCGCGATTGCAACATTTTTCTGCTTAATTATTGGCTATCCATTTGCCTTTATGATTGCCAAAAATGCCTGCAAAATATCGCCCAATTTTATTATTTTTGGTGGTATTGCCATTTTGGACGAACTCACTGATCCGTATTTACGGCATTAAGATTTTCTTAGGCGTAAAAGGGGTATTAAACGAAACATTATTATCGCTAGGTTTAATTGATGAGCCATTACGTTTATTGAACTCAGAATTAGCTATTATCATTGGTTTTTGGTTTCATATCCTATTACCATTTATGATTTTACCGCTTTATTCTTCAATTGAAAATTGATAACCGTTTATTAGAGCAGCAAAAAGACTTGAGGTGCTAATGCATTCCAACGTTTCATCCGTGTAACAATTCCATTAACAATGCCGGGTATTGTTCAGGTTGTTTATTGAGTGTTGTTACCTGCGATGGGGATGTTCTATGTAACGAACTTGTTGGGTGGCGGTAAAACACCGTTAATTGGTAACATTATTAAGAGACTTGTTCTTAAATACAAATAACTTACCATTGGGTTCTGCAGTAGTATTAGCTTTAACTATTTTAATGGCGCTAATGTTGCACGTTTACTACCGTGCAAATAAATTATTGAATAAAAAGGTGGAGCTTGAATAATGAAAAGACCTTTAGAAATCTTTTTATGTTCGCGGTGTTGCCTACCTTTATATTCAATTATTATTTTGGTGGTGAACTCATTTAACGAAGACCGTTATGGTTTACATTGGAAAGGCTTTAGCTGGAACTGGTATGAGCGTTTAGTTGCAAATGATACGTTAATTAACGCGACAACTAACTCAATTACAATTGCGTTTTTTGCAGCAACTTTTTCGACAATCTTAGGTGCATTGACTTCAATTGCGTTATATCGCTATAAATTCCGTGGTAAACAATTTGTTGGTGGAATGTTGTTGTAGTCATGATGTCGCCAGATATTGTTATGGCAGTATCTATGTTAGTGCTCTTTATGATTATTGGTGTGAAACTGGGTTTCTTATCACTCTTAATCGCGCACATTACATTCTGTTTACCTTATGTTGTAATTACTGTTTCATCACGTTTAAGCGATTTCGATGGCAAAATGCTTGAAGCAGCTAAAGATTTAGGTGCAAGTGAAGTTACAATTTTACGTAAAGAAGTATTTTTACCATAGCGTTACCTTCAATTATTTCAGGTTGGTTATTAAGTTTTACGATCTCACTAGATGATGTTGTGGTTTCTTCTTTCGTGACTAGCCCAAGTTATGAAGTGTTACCATTGAAGATCTTCTCTTTAGTAAAAACTGGCGTAACACCAGAGGTAAATGCACTAGCAACGATTATGATTGTTTTTCTCGTTAACTTTGGTTGTATTAAGTCAGTTAGTGGTTAGAGTTTAATAAAGACTAAATAGCCCACGAAAGTGGAGCTATTTTTATTCCGTAATCAACGGCTTTATTAGTGTTCTTTTATCCAGTTTCTGCTATACTGATGCCAATTTTTAATGGAAAATAAGCATGATTGGAAGATTACACGGCAAAATTATTGAAAAACAGCCACCTGAAATGGTTATTGATGTACAAGGCGTTGGCTATGAAGTGTTGTGCCGATGACCAGTTTTTACAATTTACCTCAAGTCGGGGATGAGCTACCATTTTTACCCACTTAGTAGTGCGTGAAGATGCGCATTTATTATTTGGTTTTTGCGCAAAAAACAGGATCGTACTTTATTTCGTGAACTGATTAAAACCAACGGCGTTGGGCCGAAAATTAGCGCTTGCAATTTTATCCACTATGTCAGTTTCACAATTTGCTACTGCAGTGAAAATGAAGAACTCGCGAAATTAACTAAAATTCCAGGTATTGGCCGTAAAACTGCAGAGCGCTTATTAGTTGAGCTTAAAAGGTAAATTCAAAGGCATGAGCCAAAAGTGATTTCTTTGAAAGAGCATCATGTGGATACGATTGTTGCAAGTCATAGTACTGATCCAGCAGATGAAGCGAGAGATGCGTTAATTGCATTGAGCTATAAAGCCGGCTGATGCGAGAAAATGATTAGAAAAGTGAATAAATCGGGCTCAACGAGCGAGCGGTTAATTCGTGATGCCTTAAAAAGCTGCGCTTTTGGTTTAACAAGCGGTTAAAAATAACAAAAATTTTTGCAAAATGATTGAAGCAGATAGAATAATTAGTGCCACACCAAAGCGGGAAGAAGGAAGTCATTGATCGTGCCATTCGTCCTAAACTTTTTGGCAGATTATGTTGGACAACCATCTGTGCGAGCAGATGGAAATTTTTATCAAAACAGCCAAATTGCGTAATGAGGCGTTGAATCATCTTTAATTTTTGGCCCTCCAGGGTTGGGTAAAAACTACGCTTGCCAACATTGTTGCCAATGAAATGGGAGTAAATATTCGTACCACTTCAGGCCCAGTATTGGAAAAGGCGGGCGATTTGGCGGCAATGCTCACGAATTTAGAGCCTTACGATGTGCTATTTATTGATGAAATTCATCGCTTATCGCCAGCGATTGAAGAAGTGCTTTATCCGCGATGGAAGATTACCAACTGGATATTATGATGATTGGTGAAGGGCCGGCTGCACGTTCCATTAAATTGGATTTTGCCACCTTTTTACATTGAGTGGGCGCAACCACTAGAGCCGGTTCTTTAACTTCGCCACTACGCGACCGTTTTGGTATTGTTCAACGCCTTGAGTTTTTATTCCGTAGAGGATTTAACCTCAATTGTAAAAACGCAGTGCTAGATTGCCTTAATCTTAATCTTTCAGCGAAGTGCGTGCTTAAGGGTGGCGCGTCGTTCACGTGGTACCCGCGTATCGCTAATCGTTTGTGCGCCGTGTCCGAGATTGCTGCTGATGTGCGTAACAATGGTGAAGTGGTGAAGCTATTGCTAAACGAGGCGTTGGCGATGCTTGATGTATGAATCTGACTTTGACTTTATGGATATTAAATTATTACAAGCCATTGTTGAACGCTTTGATGGCGGGCCTGTGGGGCTAGATAACCTTGCAGCAGCGATCGGTGAAGAGCGAGACACGATTGAAGATGTGTTAGAACCTTATTTAATTCAACAGGGTTTTTACAGCGCACCGAGAGGTCGAATCACGCAACTAATCGTGCTTACGAGACATTTAAAAGAACGCGAGTTTAAAGCGCAATATCACGCTTTTTAATTGCCAAAAACGTGATGTGCAATTTCAATGAAAAAAGTAGTAACAAATTGCGAAAAGGGTTTGATGTTTTAACTTTCTGTAAACTTTTGCAAAACCTTCTAGAAATTCGACCGCTTGTTTTTCAAGCTAAAAATTTGTGGTAAAATTTGCCCCGCTTTTGTTACCTATTTGTACGGGTAAATTTGCAAAAATGATTTAACATTCCACCGCTTGTTAGCGGTTTTATTTTAATCAACAAGTAACCTCTCAGTATGGGTTACCACTGTAAAAAGGATAAAAATGCCAGTGTTACCTTACCTGATGGCTCTCAACGCCAATTCGATAGTCTAGTTTCTGTATTAGAAGTTGCCCAATCTATTGGTGCAGGACTTGCAAAAGCAACTATTGCTGGTCGCGTAAACGGTGAACGCCGCGATGCATGCGATATTATTGACCAAGATGCAACGCTTGCAAGTATTACTGCAAAAGATGAAGACGGTTTAGAAATTATCACGCCACTCATGTGCACTTATTAGGACATGCCATTAAACAATTATTCCCAGATGTAAAAATGGCTATTGGTCCAACTATCGAAAATGGTTTCTACTATGATGTAGATTTAGATCGCTCTCTTACTCAAGAAGATTTAGATGCGTTAGAAAAACGTATGTTAGAGTTAGCGAAAACAAACTACGATGTTGTGAAAAACGCGTCAGCTGGCAAGAAGCAAGAGATGCTTTTTGAGAGCGCGTAGTGAGCCATACAAAATGGCTGTTCTTTAGATGAAAATATGATGCACACCACCCAACACCTGCGTTATATCATCACGAAGAATATATTGATATGTGTCGTGGTCACATGTGCCAAATATGCGTTTCTGCCACCACTTTAAATTGCAAAAATTGCGGGTGCTTACTGGCGTGGCGATAGCAAAAATAAAATGCTACAACGTATTTACAGCACCGCTGGGCAGATAAAAACAATTAGCAGAGTATTTGCTCGCTTAGAAGAAGCTGCAAAACGACGATCATCGCCGTATTGGTAAACGTGTGAATTTATATCATATGCAAGAAGAAGCACCAGGTATGGTGTTCTGGCATAATGATGGTTGGACAATTTTCCGCGAGTTAGAAACTTTTGTTCGTACCAAATTAAAGAGGCCACGATTACCAAGAAGTAAAAGGTCCGATTTATGATGGATCGCGTACTTTTGGGAGCGTACGAGGCCACTAGCAAAACTATGCAGATTTAATGTTCACTACACAATCTGAAAACCGTGAATACGCGATTAAACCAATGAACTGCCCGGGCCATGTTCGAGATTTTTAACCAGGTTTAAAGATCTTGCCGTGATTTACCAATTCGTATGGCAGAATTCGGTTCTTGCCACCGTAATGAGCCATCAAGGTTCATTGCACGGCTTAATGCGTGTTCGTGGCTTTACATAGATGATGCGCACATTTCTGTACTGAAGAATCAAATTGAATCTGAGTAACATCGTGCATTAAAAATGGTGTATGACATTTATAGTATGTTTCGGCTACTAACATTGCCGTAAAACTTTCAACTCGCCCAGAAAACCGTATCGGTGCAGACGAAATGTGGGATAGAGCAGAAGCAGGCTTAGCAGCCCAGCTTTAGCGCATAATGGCTTGGAATATGAAATTCAAGAAGGTGAAGGCGCATTCTATGGTCCGAAAATTGAGTTTTGCATTACGTGATTGTGGGTCGTGAATGGCAGTGCGGTACGGTTCAATTAGACTTTGCTTTACCAGGTCGTTTAGATGCTTCACTTATGTCGCGAAGACAATGGTCGTCGTACGCGGTGATGATTACGCCGTGCGATTTTCTAGGTTCTGTGAACGTTTCATTGTGTATCATTACCGAAGAATATGCCGGTTTCTTCCAGCATGGCTTGCACCAGTTCAAGCTGTGGTAATGAACATCTGAGATAGCAAGCAGATTATGTTCAAAAAGTAGTAAAAACAACTTTCAGATTTAGGGTTACGTGTTAAAAGCAGACTTACGTAACGAAAAGTTGGTTTCAAAATTCGTGAACATACTTCGTACGTCGTACCTATATATGCTGGTTTGTGGCGATAAAGGATCGCAGAAGGTAAGATTTGCGTACGTACTCGTAAAGGGCAGACTTAGGCATTTGCGGTTGAAGAATTTGCTCAAATCTTGACCAGTTCGTGCGTGAGCTTAAATTATTAAATGAAGAATAATTTGTAAAAGCCTGAAGAAAAACACCGCTTGTAAAGCCTATTTACAGCGGTGTTTTTAGTCATTATTGGTTGATCTCCACAGGAAATTCACATAAAATACAGGCTCTTTTTGGTGCTAAATCTAGATTTAGCGTATTATTAATCACATATGGTGCTTATCAGCGGTTCTTCTAGAAACAAGATAGCAGCGATATGGCTTCTTACGAGGTTCTCCATGAGCAAAGGTATTCGCCCCAGGGATATACTGAAGTTACTGCAACATGTTCTTGCGGTAACGTGGTTAAAAACTCTCGCTCAACAGTGGGCAAAAACTTAAACTTAGACGTGTGTGGCAGCGCCACGCGTTTCTACTGGTAAACAACGTGTTGTTGATACTGGTGGTCGTGTTGAACGTTTCAACAAACGTTTCAGCATCCCAAGCACAAAATAATTTTTAATCAATTATATGTGACCTCCTAAAGCGAGGGTTTTTATATTAAACAGTTAGAGTTGTTGTAATTTTGCAATTTTGTTGATTAAGCCAAGCAGCAGCAATTTTGCATATCAAAACCCATAAAATATCATTATTATGTTCAAGAGAACGCTTTACCCACAAAGTGTCAAAATTTCCGTATTTTTCATTGATGCTGGCGCCATTGATATAATGTTTTCTCATTATTTGGTAAAATGCTAGCAATGGTTTTACATTTCACCTGCATATGCACCCCTCCACCATCTACAGAAACAACAATATCAACAGAATCAATTAACGCAAAATATTCAAAAAGATTGGTTTTTAGCGCTAACGCTAAATTTTTCCCATAGAGTGTTTAATTGGCTAAAATAGGCTTCCACTGTCTTGAGTATTTGTCAGTGTGTAGTTGACAGTGCGAGGTATCAATATTTTCCAACAATTGATTTAATTCTAATGCAGGTAATGCACGAGTACTTCCTTGTGGGTTCAGTATAAGATGACGATTGTTATTTTTGCCAATAAGATTTTTCTAGATGAGTGAAATGCGGTAATTCGTAGCAAACCTCAGTTCAGTCCTTTTTGCAAACGATGTATAATTTAAATAATTTTTAAAAATGCGTCAGATCTGGCACCTGTACTGACTCATCATAATTTTTCCACAGTTTTGTAAATTTGTAGTGTTTTTGCCCGCTTGCCGAAGTTGATTACCCATTTAGGAGCAAGTAAAGCATCTAAAATAATACTTTTTGAGGTAAAAGAGGAAGAAAAATCAGAGATAAAGATCCATCGCTCTGAAGATAACTGAAGCTTTGTCTGTTAATAGTGTATCTACAATTTGAGATGCTTTATAAAGTGCCTCACAACGTGGTGTTTCGATACATAATTTTAATATGCAGAATACTTTTTGGTGTCTTAAGTGAGCAGAGATGAACAATGGTATACGCCCAGCGCTGCCAATTAGCCCGTAATATCTTTGACACTGGTTTTTAAATCTATAGGCAATTTCTATGCCCAAATAGCTTTTGCGATTAAAGTTTCATATTTCAATTTTTCAATGATAGTATTAACAAAATATATCAAAGTGGCTAGGAAGATTGAATAACTTCAACATGAGCGCAATTTAAAAGAGTCTATAATGCGTTTAAAATTCATATTAAAGAAAATATCGCCTAAAATTAGGAAAATGTTTTTAGATAAAAGAACACGCAAGCTACACCCGTTTTTCCCCCTAAGCATATTATTTTTCAAGACAAGATGGAAAAATTGGCGATTATATTGTGAGTTCTTTTGTTTTTCGTGATAAATTACAATCTCCCCAAACAAAAAGTGAGGGTAGTGTGTTCTGCACAAAAATGCATACTTGTTTGAGCAAAAATCGAATATTGATGCATTATATTTGGTGAAAACGAAAGATATCCTAGATTATTACCGTTGTGGTAGAAACTTGCGGCTGAGCAATATGATGTAGTGATTGATCAACCTTAACTTTGCGTAATCGCGATTTTATTATTTTTACGCACGATAGGCGCTAAATCTTATATTGAGTTATCAAAAAGAAGATTATCAATTATTTGATCGGAATATTCCTGCACAGTCAGTTCATTATGTTGGGGGTATCGTCAAGCATTAGAAATCGCTGGTTTTCGCATATTAACACGGAATATGATAGCCAAGCAATGCTCAGTCTTCTCAAGCAGTTGCAGAAATTTTTAGTAGCTCATCAATTAGAAGATTATGTTGCTGTAGATGAGCAGGCTCAGCGCGCCGTTTTAATGAAAGATTCAATGGTCGATTACGCTAAATCATTTTATCAGCGCAAACAAAATCCATTGTATTTACTAACTTTTCCAGCTGTAACTGAAAAATGAAGGCACTACCAAGCGTTATGCGAGATGTTTATATTTTGAAAAACACAAACCGTTTTGGTACGATTGAGTTGATCAAACATTTCATGATGGTTTTCTCCAGATACGGCGATTGTGCATATTGCTAGCGGTTTTCATAAACCAAACAGTGGCTCATAGTTTAGATGAAGAAAACTTTTGTACGCTGGCAGCCCGAATAATTCAGCTAAAACACAGATTATTCGCTTTGATAAGGTATGAATGAAGTTGACTTTAAAGCAAGTTAAAGCCAATTTAGCCTAATTCAAGCGGTCATTTTCTTTCCTCTTTGCTATTGCCAAAATGATTAGAAAATGACCGCTTGATTGATAATCTGAATTCTCTTTCGTACGCAAATTCGGTTTACATACAAAATGCTCCGTTTGGGGTGGCTGCTTCAATCATCTCCTTCCATTTTACCGATTAAAGCTCGCGCGACAGGGGCATCAGTTGAAATCCAGTTCTTGGCAGGAGAAAACTCATCGCAACCTACAATGCGGTATTGTTTGAGTTCTCCCTCTTCATTTTCTAATTCTACCCAAGCGCCGAAGAAGACTTTGCCTTCTTGCTTCGGGTGATAATCACAATTGCAACACTTCTAGCCGTTTAGATAGAAAACGAATACGACGATCAATTTCACACAGCGGCGACGTTTTCACTAAATATATTCGGCATTTTTCACGCGGTCCTTCAAGCGGCTGCATCAGAAACAGCTGCGTGACTTTGGGGCGTTCATCTTTCCACAAAAACTTAAGTTCTTGATCTAATGCTTGCCAGCCTGATCGGGTGATGTAATTTGATTTTGACATTACGCTTTACTCAATAATAATTGTGAAAGCGTTCTCATACCTAAGCCCGTTGCACCTGCCGCCCATAAATCGGATGGCGTTTTACGGAAAGTGGCAGAAGCATCAATATGTAGCGATTTTTGGCGTAATTTTCCACAAAATAAGATAAAAATGCGGTAGCCAGCTGCACCTGCACCCAACAGGCACTGAACCAATATTAGCAATATCTGCAAATTGCGAGCTAATTTGATGAGCGATGAAACGCTTCAAAAGGTAAACGCCAGAATGGTTCTTGTGTTGTTTTCGCTGCATCAAACAGCGCATCCAACTGGCTGATCATCTAAGAAAGTACACTATGGTAGTCGTTGCCAACAGCAACTTTGGCTGCGCCAGTCAGCGTTGCGGCATCAATTAACATTTTGGCATTTTGTTTATCGGCTTCAATTAAGCCATCAGCTAATACTAAGCGACCTTCTGCATCCGTGTTTGCACTTCCACGCTACGCCATTCGGGTAACGAATAATATCGCCTAATTTGAAGGCATTATGGCTAACCATATTTTCTGCACAGCAGAGGTATAATTTAACGCGCTGAGTTAAGCCTTGCAGGCAATCGCAAAACCTAGAAGAGCCGTCATTAAGCGCGGCGCCTCCATATCCAGTGCGCATGGTGCTCATAGAGTCGCGGTTTTTAAACTGTAGCCGCCAGTATCAAAAAGTAATGCCTTTGCCAGCTAAGCAAGCCAGTACAGGGGCATTCGGATCGTTACTTGGATTAAATCTAACTCTGTCAACATCGCTGGTGGATTGGCAGAACCTTTTCCGACGGTCAAATCCCAACATAACCTTGCTCACGCAATGCTTCGCCTGAAATGATTTTTATAGTTAATGGCATTTTCTAACCCTACAGACCCAGCTTGTTCTGTTAAATGTGCTGCTTTTTCTCTGCTAATAATTGGGGCGTAAGTTCATCAGAAGGGCGTTAATCACATCACGCAAAGAAAGCTGTGCATTGACGACGTTGTTCAAAATTCAGCTTGTTTTGACAATGCACTGGATATTGCACGTTTCCTGGATTTTTACACTGTAAAAACCTTGTTCAAATATGCCAACTGTTGTTTCTAGCCCCCAGTTTTTACTGCGTATAAGGGCGACTTGTTCAATTCCTTGAGATTTAATTTTTCTTGCTGCACGTTGAATAGCACTGTGATCGTCAAAAATCTTTAACATGAATTGTCATGCCTAATTCATTTGCAGAGGAGCGCATTTTTACCCCATTGTTCAGGTGCAGATGTTGTTGAAAGCGAAATTTGCATCGTCATAAAGTCCTTACAAAGCGGTCAGATTTTTATCGTTATTTTTGCAAAAATAGAGATAAATCCGACCGCTTGAAAGAGTGTTACCGTCCGCACTGGTGCGTTCATACGGATGTTTACACGGCTTTGTGCATCGCCTTTGTAATCTTTCGGCTAAACCGCCTTCCAATCGCCTCATAGTTCAGGTTAGGTAATACGATGAATGTTTTACCAAATTTTGCTTGGTTTGCTTTTGACGAAATCACGACGTTCTGCGTTAGATTTTTATAGTTGCATCGCCGAAAGTCGTTTAAGTTATCGCCTACGTAAACAACAATTTCATAGCCTTGTTTTTCAATATCAGCAAAACGTTCAGATTTGTTTTGATTTGTCTTTTTCAAATATAACGTTTGTTCGCTTACACCGGTAAAAGCCTTCTCATATCATCAATAGTTGCAGCTTTTTCTACGTCATCTTTTACGGTTAGAAACACTAGAACACGGTACCTTTGTGGCTGTTAACGTAGTTGTTAAATTCCACTGACCTGGAATTGCAGGGGTTTGACAGCGCGATTAATAACGCATCAGCTTTCGCTACAAATGGTTGGTTGTTTTTCTTGCCAGCCTGCACCGGCAGCCATTATCTACCATGGTTTTCATCTAAATCTACTACCACGGCTCTTTCTTGCTTTGCTACTTTTTGCTTGGTCGATGCAACTTTTGCGCTGTTAAATGCTTGGTATGCTAATGCCGATATTCGTACCAGATTCTTTACATCCAGTTAATACCATTACTGCTTGTTGCTGTAATTGTGTTTTCAACGTGGTGCACAGGTTTAGAGGTACAAGCTGAAATAGCTAATGCTGTGGTAACAACCATAAAGAAAGTTTGAATTGCTTCATAGTAATTTCCTTTTGCTAGTGTGAAATGAAAAACGATTTAATATTGAATGTGTGAGTGTTACTCCTTTTTGAGGATCACTGTCTATAAAATTTAGGCTACAAACAAGCGGTCTAATTTTATAAGCATTTTGCAGGTTTGGGTAATCCAGCAATTTTTGTAGCTTGTTTGGCTGGGCCATCAGAAAATAGACGTTGTAAGTATCAGCTAGTGCCTTTTTCTTCCATGAATTTCTGTGCCATTGTTTTAACAAGCATACGAATGGCTGAGTGAGGTTTGATATTCTTGATAGAAATCACGCACTAAATAAATAATTTCCCAATGTTCCTGGTGTTAATACGATCTGTTCTTTTCAGCGATGGCTAAGGCTTCAGACCAGTCTGAAAGGTTTTTGAGATAGCCCTTCATCAGTCTGGTGGCTTTGATCATTAAGTGAAATAGTATGCATCAATAAAAAGTGCCTGGTGGCCTCTCTCTATGTTAGATTTAGTGATTAGTCATCGCTGCTTAATACGCCGAGATTTTGTAAGAAGCTGAATAAGTTATACGATGAAACATATAAATCTACAGTTGCGCGAATATAGTTCGTTTAGCATTGTGGATAATATTGCTTGTGGTTAGCAAAAATTGCACCGCTTGAAGATGACAAATAAACCTGGTAACGCTAAGCAATGCTGGGATATGAAGGAAAATATTGGCAATTACACCCACTAATAATACACAAATAGTGCCATCATCATGCCGCTTAAAACGACATATCTTTTTAGTGGTTAACACGTAAGCAGAGCATGCAAAGAAAACTAATGCAGTTGCGCCTAATGCTGAAAATGCGACAGCATCGCTAAACCTGCACCCTAAATAGCGGGTTTAAAAATAGGGCCTAGGTATAACCTAAAAAGCCGGTTAAAGCGAACACACTTAAAATACCTGCACCACTGTTAGCGCTGTTGCGTTGGTTGAGAATAATAAACCATAGAAGCCAGCGTACACCGCACCATGTGGTGAGCTGGTGCGTTCATTGACATCGTAACAAAAGCGATTACAGATGAAAACCAACGTCGCACCAAGTAAAAGGTAGAGTATTACGAAGTACTTTATGCGTTGATAATAGCGATTCAGATTGTGCGCTGCTATGCGCTAAACGATTTTTCCATAATTTCTCCGTATTAAAATGAGAATCGGATCACAATAGATTTGATCTAAATAAATCTTGCTAATTATCGGTAAATACTATTAAAGTCAATCGAAAAATCTGCAAAATATATGATACACTTTCATCGAAAAATTAACCTCCGCAACTTTGCATTATGAAACTAGATTTTCCCAACCTATTTAACCTGTTTCGAGTGGTAGCTCATTCCGCTTTTGTGATGGCGTTTTATTTGCCGCCGCAATGGTATGCGCCTGAAAATTTCAACGATTGATCTTCTTTATTGCTTCAATAACAGATGCTTTTTGATGGTTATCTTGCTCGCAAGTGGAATCAAACCACTCGTCTTGGTGCATTTTAGACCCAGTTGCGGATAAAGTTTAGTGGCGGTGGCATTTGTTTGTGTGGTGGAGTATTACCATACATGGTGGGTGACGATTCCAGTTTTGTATTATGATTGGACGGGAAATTCTAATTTCAGCACTACGCGAATGGATGGCGGAAGTGGAGAGAGAGCAAGTGTGGCGGTTTCTAGTTTGGGGAAAGTTAAAACAAGCGCACAAATGTCTCGCACTTGGCGGCATGTATGCCAAAGTGAATTGTGAAATTTTAGCTTTTTATTCTGTTATATGTGGGCAGCCTATTTGCGACGATTTGGTCGATGCTGCACATGGCATTTCACAAACCTCTAAATCAGCTTATTAAAATCCTAATGATTTCCCCTTCCTTGACGAAGGGGATTTTTATTATTATGTCTGGTTGATTCTAAATCCTTTCTGCGGACGTTCCCGCATTTGCCTGGTTTATCGCATGTAGCGATGCCAGCAATACGATTATCTATGCTGGTAGGGCGAGATCTCAAAAAGCGCCTTTCAGCTATTTTCGTAGCCAGCTTGCTAGTAAAGAAAACCGAAGCGCTGGTTGCTAAATCGCGCATATTGAAACGACCATTACCCATTCTGAAACGGAAGGCGTTGCTGCTAGCATAACGGTACATTAAAAGAAAATCAGCCGAAATATAATGTTTTACTACGTGACGATAAATCTTATCCTTATATCTCATTAAGCAAGCACAAACATCCACGAGTGATGTCTCTTTCTTTGGGAGCAAAAAGTCGCTGGTGAGTATTTCAGGCCCTTATCCGAATGCTGGTGCAGTGCGTGAGAGTTTGAAATTTATTACAAAAAGTTATTTCCCTATCGACAATGCGAAGATAGTTATTATAAAACCGTTCTCGTCCTTGTTTGCAATACCAAATTAGGGGCGTTGTTTAGGCACTTGTGTCGAAAGGATACTGCAGTGAAGAGGCTTATGCACAACAAAGTGAATTTGGTGCGGTTATCACAAAGGCAAAGATAGCCAAGTAGTACAGCATTTGGTGAGAAAATGGAAACCGTGGCTGCCGATTTAGATTTTGAAGCGGCTGCACGTTTTCGTGATCAAATTCAAGCCGTACGCGCAGTGCAAGAAAAACAGTTTGTCACGTAATGATCGTATTGATGACCTAGATATTCTTTTCTTTGCATATTTACACGGTTTTAGCTTGTGTGCATATTCTGTGTGCGACACGGTAAAGTGTTGGGTAATCGTTCTTATTTTTCAAAAGTGCCGAATAATACCGATTTAACTCGAACCTAGCAGATACTGTTGGGCAGTTTTATTTGGCAGATGAATCCACATCGAACAATGCCAAATCTAGATCATCCTCGATCAAAAACTTTCAGATGCGGAAGCTTTATCTCAATTATTGAGTGAACAGGCTGGACACAAAGTTAGCATTATTGATAAAAGCGTACGAGGAGAGAAGAATCGTTATCTCTGCCTTAGCAGAGAACCAATGCAAACGCATTGTTATTACAGTCACGAAACAAGATGATAACATTCGCAAGCGGTATGATTCTTTACAAGATTTGCTAAAAATGCCAGCGATTAAACGCATGGAGTGTTCGATATTTCGCATACTATGGGCGAGCAAACAGTCGCTTCTTGCGTGGTTTTTGATGAAAATGGGCCATTAAAAATCGGATTATCGTCGTTTTAACATTACAGGCATTACTGGCGGAGATGACTATGCGGGCGATGGAGCAAGCGCTGTTAAAACGTTATGACAAGCCACTTTCCACCTCGATTCCAGACATTATTTTTATTGAGTGGGCAAAGGGCAACAATCGTGCGTTAGAAGTTTTCGATCGTTTACAGGTTGAATGGGATAAGCGCAAGCCATTGCTGATCGGTGTGGCAAAAAGGCGTCGAGCGGAAAAGCTGGTTTAGAAACGCTGATTATCAGTAAGTGGGGACAAAAATTCACTTACCAATTGATAGCCCTGCGTTTGCATCTTATTCAGCATATTCGTGATGAATCGCACAACCATGCTATCAGCGGGCATCGTAGAAAACGTCAAAAAGCGTTTACTGAAAGTGGATTAGAATCCATTGCTGGCGTAGGCGCAAAACGCCGTCAGGCATTATTGAAGTATTTAGGGCGGGGATGCAAGGGTAAAATCTGCAACCTTAGAAAGTGTGATCTGTACCAGGTGTTTCAAAAAGCCTTAGCGGAAGTCATCTTTGATGCTTTACAAAATAGTTAATAACAAGCGGTTAAATTTTAGAATGCAAGAAATTGTTTGAAAATTTGACCGCTTGTTTTATATTCACAATAAACGCAAACGTTTGCGTGATGTTTGTGCAAGCCGTATAATGCGCCAAGTTTTTTTCTTTTGAGGATCTTATGCAACAACTTCGCTATCCGGTGGATGCTAAACCACCGTTCGGATTAACCCTTCTTTTAGCCCTCCAACATCTTCTTGCTGCGCTTGGCGGCATTATCGCAGTACCATTAGTGATTGGTAACGTATTAAGCTCCGACCCCCAGATACGATTGCTATTGGTCAATGCTGCTTTATTAGTTTCTGGTGTGGTAAACTTATTATTCAATGTCGAGGAATTGGCCCGATTGGTCTTCGTTTACCAAGTGTAATGGGTACAAGTTTTACCTTTGTGGCAGCAGCGCTTGCCATTGGATTTAGTGAACACGGTGTTGCAGGTATTTTAGGGGCATCGTTGGTTGGTTCGTTCGTAATGATTATCGGCAGTTTCTTTATGCCGTATGTACGCAAACTTTTCCACCTGTGGTTACAGGCGTCGTGGTTATGATGATTGGTTTAAGTTTGATTCCAGTTGCGGTCGACTGGTTTTTGCATGGGTGGGCCAAAAAGTGATCCTCATTATGCTGATTCCAGCAAACTTGTGATGGCAACTTTTATGGTAATGCTTGTGGTTATTTTAGTACAATGGGGAAAGGTATCTGCAGCCGTACAATAGTGATTGGGATGATGATTGAGTTATCTCGTGTCATTGGCGTTTAGGCTTGATTGAGTTTCAAGCGCAGTTAAAGTGCAGATGCGGTAGCGATTCCATACCCTTCGCTTCACTTTTGGTTTGGCATTCCGATTTCGTATTAGTGGAATGTCTATTGCTTATTTGGTTACTATTGTTGAATCTAGTGGCAGCTGGCGTTAGAGCAATGCGACACAAACTGAAATTACCGGTAGCATTTACGTGGTGGGGTACTTTTGTGATGGTTTAGGTTCTGCATTTCCCGCAATTATGTCTACATTACACCATTCATCATTTGCACAAAATATTGGCGTGATTTCCTTTAACGGTGTAGCAAGTCGTCATGTGGTTACTGTTATAGGGATATTATTAGTTTCTGAGGTATCTTCCCATGGTTTTGGTGCGTTAATTGTATCTATTCCAAGCCTCAGTTGCTTTGGTGGTGGGGCTAATGATGTTTTACAATGATTATTGCAGCCGGTATTCAAATGTTAGACAAAAGTTGGGCGTTCTAAACGTAAATGAGTTTGGTATTGCAATTTCCATTGGCTGTGGTTTGAGCTGTGACTACGCGCAGAATTGATTAGACAAATTACAAGTTTTCTTTAAAGCTGGCTCAGGGATTACGGTTGGTTCGATTTTTGGCATTAGTGCTGAACTTAATTTTGCCGAAGATAAAAGCATAATTGATTGATGTAATCGGAAAAAGTCAGCGAGAATCTTTTTCCGGTTACCCTTATCGTTTACCGCAACCAAACGCCACGGGCATTTTTGCGGTGGCGTTTTCTTATTCATGAAATTTTCAATTAAGGATGTATCTCATGACTTTATGCAGTAGACGACACATTTGAGCAAGAAGTATTACAATCAGATGTCGCCAGTGTTATTAGATTTTGGGCACCGTGGTGTGGTCCATGTTGCATGGTGGACCAATCTTAGATGAGTTATCAGAAGAGTTTGCTGGCCGTGCAAAATTGCAAAAAGTAAACGTAGATGAAAACCAACAAATTCCAGCGCAATTCGGTATTCGTTCTATTCCAACATTAATTTTATTTATTCAAGTAGTGGCGACTCAAGTAGCGTGCAGTACCACAAAATCACAAATTAGCAGCATTTGTTGAACAAGCGCTATAATTAAAATTCTACAGGCGAGGCATCCTCGCCTTTTTATTATTGTTAAAAATGACCCGCTTTTATTCGGTAAAAGCCTAGCAAAATCAAGCGCAAATAGGTACAATCTTTGTTCATGCCTGTTTTGGGCCTGAAATGTTTTGGGAGCAATTTATGTCGTCATTTATCAGACAATCAAGATCCTTGGGAAGACCAGGACAAAGAGGTCTGAACAACAAGGACAAGGTTCGGCACAAGAACGAGCCATGATCAACAACCACCAGATTTAGAAGAAGCTTTTCTAGCTTATATGGGTGGCGGTAATAACAATGGAAATACTCCGTCTTCGTTTACATTCGGCAAATTTTTACCCGCTATTTTTAGGTATCGCAGCTGTAGTTTGGGGGCGTTTCGGGTTTTATACCGTGCAAGAAGCAGAGCGTGGTGGTTTTCCACGTTTCGGTAAATTGCATGAAGTTGTTATGCCAGGTTTTAAACTGGAAACCTACATTTATTGACGAGTGTGAGCTCAGTCAACGTGCAATTAGTCACGCCATTAAGCGTCAAAGGGCAATGTTGGACCCAAGATGAAAATATGGTGGTGCAGGTTGAAATGACTATGCAATATCAGTGTTGAGAGATCAGCATAATATCTATTTGGGTAGATAATCCTGAAGATAGCTTAAGACAAGCAATTGATAGTGCGTTACGTTATGTGGTTGGCCATATGAAAATGGACGATATTTTAACCACAGGGCGAACAACGGTCAGTGAAAACGCGTGAAGAGCTTAATAAAATTATTAATGCTTACGATATGGGCTTAGCCGTAATTGCAGTAAAGCTAGATGATGCGCGCGCACCAGAAGAAGTTAAAGCTGCTTTTGATGATGCGGTTAAAAGCGCAAGAAGATGAACAACGCTAATTCGTGAGCGGAGCCCTATGCTCGTGGAAAGAACCGCTAGCACGCGGTCAAGCACAACGCATTATTGAATAAAGCAACGGCTTATAAAGAAAAAGTCGTATTAGAAGCGAAAGGGGGAAGCAGCTCGCTTAGCAAAATTATTGCCTGAATACAAAGGCTTACGCAGAGTTGATGCGTGAGCGTTTGTATTTACAAACAATGGAAAAAGTGATGGCAAATACCAAAAAGTTGTGATGGAAGGTTCATCACAATTAAAACGTATTACCATTAGATAAGATGCTAAATAAAAATAGTGTGCAAGAGGTGGAAGAACCTGTGCAACACCTTCAAATATGGAGAATACTGCACCTACGCCAGTTGTGGTTGAAAAAGCGCACAGCCAGTAGCCCAAACTGGTGAAAGTGTTCGCGAGGAGATTTTAATGCGTAAATTGTTGTTACCTGTGATGGCGAGTATGTAGCTTTTTAGATACTGTTTCAATCTATTGTTATTGTGTCTGAAAGGCGAGCGTGGCATTATGCTACGCTTTAATAAAGTTCAGCGTGATGCAGAGCAAAAGTGGTCGTCTATGAGCCGGGGCTTCATTTCAAAAGTGCCGTTTATTGATAGCATGACAACGATTTAGATGCGCATCTAAGACACTTGATCCGAAAAGAAGCGCGTTTTATTACTGTTGAGAAAAAGACTTGCTCGTCAACTCTTATGTAAAAATGGAAAATTAGCGATTTCGGACAATTTTATACTTCAACGGGCGGAAATTACCAAAAAGCGGAAGATTTATTACGCAGTAAAGTGAATGATCGTCTTCGTTCGAGATCGGTTCCCGAACCATTAAAGATATTGTTTCCGGCTCACGTGGTGAGTGATGGCTGGCGCAACAAAGGCTTTAAACAGTGGCGAAAGCGGTGCTGATTAGGTATTGAAGTGGTAGATGTTCGCGTTAAGCAGATTAACCTACCAAATGAAGTCTCTTCTTCTGTTACCAACGTATGCGTGCAGAGCGTGATGCTGGTGCACGTGAACACCGTTCGCAAGGGGAAGAAAAGCAGGGATTTTATTCGTGCTGAAGTAGATAAAAGAGTGACTTTGAATTGAAGCGAATGCGAAGACAGCTGAAGAACTTCAAGGTGCTGGCGATGCTGAAGCGGCGAGAATCTATACCAATGTTTTGGGTAGTGAAGCTGAATTCTATGCGTTTTATGCGTAGCTTAAAAGCTTATGAAGCAAGCTTTACTGAAAATCAATCAAATATGTTGATTGTGAAACCTGACAGCGATTTCTTACGCTTTATGAAATCACCAACAAAATAATTGTATCTAAAAGACCCTCATTTTAGGGTCTTTTTACGTGCGACTAGAAACTCAACCAAAAGAGGCAATTCATGGGTAAAAAGTGTGGCAATTCTCGGCGCGCAATGGGGCGATGAAGGGAAAAGGTAGAGTGTTGATTTGATTAACGGATCGTGTAAAGTATGTAGTGCGCTACCAAGGTGGCCATAATGCAGGACACACTTTAATTATCAATGGCGAAAAACAGAACTCTTCGCTTAATTCCAAGCGGCATTTACATGATAACGTGACTTGTTTAATCGGTAACGGTGTTGTACTTTCCCCAGATGCGCTAATGAAAGAAATGGGTGTATTAGAAGTACGTGGTGTTAGTGTCCGTGAGCGTTTAAAAATTTCAGAAGCTTGTCCATTGATTCTGCCTTACCATATTGCGATGGATCACGCGCGTGAAAATGCATTAGGTAAAAATAAAATTGGTACTACGGGTCGCGTGTATTGGCCCTGCTTATGAAGATCAGTTGCTCGTCGCGGTTTTACGTGTAAGTGATTTATTTGATAAAAGAAACGTTTGCAGAAAAATTAAAGCGAACCTTGATTATTACAACTCCAGTTAGTGCATTATTACAAAGTCGAACCAGTCGATTTCAAAAACCTTAGATGAAGTGTTTGCAGTTTACAGATGTGATTAAATCAATGGTTGCGGATATCAGCCCACGTTGTGTGCATACAAAGCACGTGAAGCTGGCGAAAACATATTCGAAGGGCGCAAGGTACAGTGTTAGATATTGACCATGGTGCTCTACCCATTCGTAACCAGTTCAAATACAACCGCAGGTGGCGTGGCTACTGGTTCAGGTTTTGGTCCTCGTCACTTAGATTATGTACTAGGTATTATTAAAAGCGCTACTGTACTCGTGTAGGTAGTGGCCCCATTCACAACAGAATTATTTGATGACATTGGTGCAGAAATTGCTGTAAAAGGAAACGAATTTGTGGTTCTGTAACTGGTCGTCCTCGCCGTTGTGGTTGGTTTGATGCTGGGTCGCGGTTCGTCGTGCAGTGCAAATTAACTCAATTTCAGGTTTCTGTATGACGAAATTAGACGTATTAGATGGCTTTGAAGAGTTAAAGAAATCTGTGCAACATAAAATTACCAAATGGCGAAGTGGTAGAATATGCCCACTTGCCGCGAAAGATTGGGAAGGTGTTGAGCCAATTTATGAAACATTACCTGGTTGGTCTGAAAATACTTTCCGTGTAACGAAACGTGAAGAGCTTCCGCAAGCTGCATTAGATTATATCAAACGTATTGAAGAATTGGTTGGCGTACCAGTTGATATTCTTTCAACGGCCCAGATCGTGTTGAAACAATGATTTTACGCGATCCATTTGCAGCATAATTTATTCATGCGAAACTAAAACTAAGCACGGAGAGCCTTTCTCCGTGTTTTTGACTTTTCAGATTTGGTAAAATTCTTTTAAAATACGACCGCTTGTCTAAATTAGAATCTCATATGAAAATTTATTATTAAACTTTTCCCTGAAATCATGATTAAAAAGCGATTCAGTACGTAAACGCTTTATCAAAAATTTTAACTTCAATATCGTAATGTCTTGCTGCGTGAAACTGAAAATGTAGCGGTTATTCGTAATTGGGATTTTTATTGAAGTTCGTGCCAAAGTTGCAGAAGAAGCACCAATGGTGCTTGATTTGCTACAACACGCTCGCAAGGCATTCACCATATTTTAGAAGTAGAAGAATATCCGTTTGAAACGATGCGATATTTTTGAACAAACATTGGCTCAAGTTCGTCCACAACTTGAAGGTAAAAACGTTCTGTGTTCGTGTGCGCCGTAAAGGAAAAACATGAGTTCCGTTCATTAGATGTAGAACGTTATGTTGGTGGCGGACTGAATCAACATATTGAAAGTGCGCGTGTGAAATTGACCCAACCCGATGTAACAATTCGCATTGATATTGAGCACGATAAAATGTTACTGGTTAAAGCACGCCATGAAGGTTTGGGGGGATATCCAATTGGTACGCAAGAAGATGTATTATCATTGATTTCTGGCGGTTTGGTTCTGGCGTTTCAAGCTATGTTGATTCGTCGTGGTTCACGTGTACATTATTGTTTCTTTAATTTAGGGTGGTGCTGCACATGAAATTGGTGTGAAACAAATGGCATACCATATTTGGAGCCGTTATAGTACTTCGCATAAAGTCCGCTTTGTGGCAATCAATTTCGAGAAATGTGGTTGGAGAGATTTTTAGAAAAAGTCGATAACGGACAAATGGGGTTGTACTAAAACGTATGATGGTTCGTGCAGCAAGTAAAGTGGCACAGCGTTTTTGATATTCAGGCGATTGTGACGGGAGAAGCATTAGGCCAAGTTTCTAGCCAAACTTTAACTAACTTACGTTTGATTGATAAAGCAGCCGATGCGCTTGTACTTCGCCCGTTAATTACCCATGATAAAGAGCAAATTATTGCAATGGCGAAAACGATTGGTACGGATGATATTGCAAAATCTATGCCAGAGTTTTTGTGGGGTAATTTCTAAAAATCCAACTGTGAAAGCGATTGAAAGCCGTATTCTTGAGAGAAGAGGGCATTTTAACTTTGATGTATTGGAAGAAGCGGTTCAACAAGCGAAAATATTTAGATATTCGTGAGATTGCTCAGCAAACAGAGCAAGAAGTTACATCCGTAGAAACTACTTTTGAATTAGATGAAAATGATGTGATTTTAGATATAGGGCGTCAGAAACAGAAGAATCGCCATTCACTTTAGAAGGTGTCACTGTTAAAAGTATTGCCATTTTATAAGTTATCCAGCCAGTTTGGCAGTTTGAGATCAATCTAAACAATATTTGCTACTACTGCCAACGTGGCGTAATGAGTAAAATTACAAACGACTCTATCTCAAGGAAAATGGCTTTAGCAATGCTAAAAGTGTTTCGAATGAAATAGAAGGTAAATATAAAAGAAATCTGCATTAAAGAGTTTATTAACTGATTAGATGCAGATTTTATTTTAGAAGCTAAGAACATTATAAAGAATGCACCAAAATAGAGAGACGTAAATAGACTATAGTTTCTTAAATTTGATTAAATAACAATGTTGAGAATTCATTCTCTTTTGGAAACGATCTTTTCAATTTCTACTGAGCGTTTCCTTCAAAATCGCACTTCTCTGTGTCTGTCAATGGCATGCGATCGCATGCGTTATTTACATCTTGCATTATCTTAATAAAAACACATTTTTACTTTCAACTTAATTTAAATAGGGGAACAGTTTGTCTTTATCTCAATTTATGGAAAAAGCGAACGTCATTTAATCCATTTGTGATTTTTATGACACTTTTTATTTGTAAAGCTCATTGAGTGGCGGTCACGTTATTGCTGCCTGAACAAACCGCAAACATTTTTAAATGTAGCGAAGAACGCTATCACATTTTAGTTGGTTTTATATTTTAGCCTTTTCAATTTTTCTGTGCTTTTTAGTCATTTTATCAGTGAGCAATTTAGGTAATATCAAATTAGGGCGGGACGAGGATATGCCTGAATTTAGTTTTTATCTCATGGTCACCATGTTATTTGCTAGGGAATGGGTGTCGGCTTGATGTTTTTGGTGTGGCAGAGCTAAGTCATGTATCCTTCAAGCATAACCACAGGCGGAGCAGAGCATAAACAACAGGAAGCCTTGTGCATACCGTCTTTCACTGGGGCATGCATGTGCGTGGGCGGTTTATGGCACCATTGCGCTTGCGTTAGCTTATTTGGTTTTCGCTATAAATTACCTTTAGCACTACGTTCTTGTTTTTATCCACTCTTAAAAGAGCAAATTAACGGCAGGATTGGGTGATGCTATCGACATTATGGCTACTTTCAACTCTTTTTGGGATTATTACTACATTAGGTTATGGTGCCGCCCAACTTGGAGCAGGTTTAGTCAATTAGGCTGGATTAGTGAAAATAATTTTTGGGTTACAAATTGCCATTATTGTTGTTGTCATGGGAGCTAGTCCGCATTATTTCTGGCGTAGGGAAAAGGCGTCAAAATACTAGAGTGAACTCAATTTGTAGGAGCTAGCCTGTACTTTCGTTTGACTCTTTGTGTTAGTCACGGGCCCAACACTCTATTTGTTGTCGGCATTTAGCGATAATATTGGCAACTATTTAAGCAATATTTTTGCAATTAAGTTTTAAAACTTATGCTTATGAGCAAGAAAAATACAGATTGGTTTGAGTGGTTGGACAATTTTATATTGGGCATGGTGGTGTTCATGGGCGCCATTTGTGGGGCTATTGTTGCTCGAATTTCCAAAGGGCAGCACAATTCGTGAGTTTATCTTTTGTGTATTAGTGATTCCAACACTTTTGGCATTTTATGGTTTACAGTATTTCGGTAACACAGCAATCTGGCTAGAAAGATCACGTTGCTAACAGCGAGTTAGGCAAAAATGGTTTCACTCGCGGAAATTTTGCTCTTTTAAATGAGACTATTTACCGTTACCCACAATAACGGGCATCGTAAGTTTAGTGATTATTGCATTATTCTTTATTACTTCAGTCAAACTCGAATTTATGTATTAAACAATATTGCTTCTCGAGATAAAAAGTTTGGCAGCACCTCGTTGGCGAGCCCGCGATGTGGGGCGGATAATGTCTTTAGTTTGCGGTGTGTTAATGAACGTTGGTGGACTGGCAAATTTACAGTCAATGACACTCATTGTGGCGTTACCCTTTGCGTTGTTAATGCTGGTAATGTGCTGTAGTTTGTGGAAAGGTTTAAATGCTGATAAACAATACTTTGCCACTAAAGTAACGCCAAGTACAGTATTTTGGACGGGAAATAAATGGCGAGAGCATCTTGAACAAATGATGAATCAAACCCAAGAGCGAGATATTCTTCGTTTCTTAAAACATAAAGCGCTTCCTGCAATGCGAGAGCTTCGTCAAGAATTGATTGGTAAAGTATGGTTTTGTTGTTGCATATCAATACGTTGTTTTGAACAAGAAGAACCCGCAGTGCGAATTCATTATTCAAAAAGAATCCTTACGAGATTTTATGTATGGGATTAAATCGGTTGGCAGAGAAGTTTCAGAACAGTTGATTAACGATGAAAACTTGCCTCATATTCAGCATAGTACAACCTATGAGCCTTATACTTACTTCTTTGATGGGCGAGTGGGATATGATGTGCAGTGATCTGAGATAAAGAAAGAACTGATTGCGGATATTCTTAAACAATATGAACGCTATCTCAGCTTATTAGAAAGCGTTGGAGCAGAATTGATGGCTCACGAACAGAGTGAATTAGCCGAGTAGCATAAAACAAGCGGTCGTTTTTCCTTATTTTGCAAAATTTGGGAGAAATACGACCAACTTGTATCTCATATTCTGTTTGTTCTTTGACTTTTTTGCCGTTATTCCATTCGATTACGCGGTGGGGGTCCATAACACCGTTGTCATTCCCGAAAAACACTTCTTTGCCGTGTTTTTACTTTACCGTTCATTTCTTGCATATGTGCTTCTAGGTCATTTTTATATTGCCAAATGACAACTAGCTTTACCACTTTCATCGTATTCGTGGGAAAAACCATCTGCTAAATTATTTTTATAGTCAATAGCCGCTTTTAGCTTGCCATTTTCCCAGTAGTGCATAATTTTTGCCGTGTATTTCACCTTGATCATTATAGCGCATGGTGCTTTTTAGTTTGCCGCTCGGATGATAAATCGGTGATTCACCAATAACTCTGCCATTTGGGCCAATAGTGAATATATTTTTAACCACATTTGAACCGTCGTGATAAACGACACAACGTTGGTTGCCATGGTTTCATCAAATGTGCAGTCGCCTGTTGGATCAAAAGCATAAACATTTCCAGCAATCGTTGCTAATGAAAATTAACCACCATTTTTCATAAATTTTTCCTTTTAAAGGAAAATGAATTTACTCAATTTTAGCATAGTTTTCTAAAGTTGGGTAAATTTCTATAGTATATTAGAGGTAACTTTTTATCGTTATCTATTTTATGTCAGCAATGGTATTTAAAAATCCGCTTATCTGAAATTGGGTATTTTTGTGCCCAGTTGTTGTGACAAAATAAACTGACTCTGGTTCTTCAATCATATAACGAATTTCTAACACTTCAGCCGGTATAGCTTTTGGATTTTGGTAGTTTAGCCAAAAGCTGTTTATAAAGCTTCTTGTACCTGTTCGACTCGTAACATTTTAGCTCGGTCAGTATTGGTATCCGTGCAGAGTTTTATCCAAGCGTTTTTCCGATAGCGGTCAAATATCGATAAGAATCTGCAAGTCGTTCAAAGCCTGCTTGGGTGACAGAAATTTGGATAGATTAAACGCGAGTTGCGTTTTTATATCCGGAAGCGCAAATGCCATTGTAAAATCCATCTTACCTTTCATGCGTTTGTTCAGCTCGAAAGCAAGGGTTAATGATTTTTCCACTTGTAGGGCAATTTCCACCGTTGTTTCGTTTAAATTAGCGCGAACAAATTCATGCAATGCATTAAATTTTTCTTCTGTCCACACAAAGCCACCAAATTCTTCGATCAATTTATCAACTGCGCAGGCAATGCAGTCATCAATCAATTCCACCACTTTGCCAAATGGGGCAAAATAAAGTCCGAGTTTGGCTTTGTTGGGCAGTTTCTCGTGTAAATATTTAATAGGTGAAGGAATATTCAATAGCAATAAACGGCGCAGCCCTGCTTGCATAGCTTGTTGTTGTTCAGCTTCTGTTTCAAAGAGTTTAATGCCCACTGCATTTTGCTCATCCACAATGGCGGGATAAGCTTTTCACGCTGAAATTTGCTTTTTCTGCTCATAGCATTGTGGTAATTCTGCAAATTGCCATAAATGTAACCACTTTGTTCAATGCCATCATCAGCAATATGTTGAAAGTGCTGTTTGACTTCATCTTTAAGTTGGAACTTCAACGCATCTAAATCTTCACTTTCAAGAGAGCGTTTCCTTTTTCATCCACCACTTTAAAAATTCATTTTTAAATGTGAGGGCAGTTGTGATAAATCCCATAATTCTGGAGCAATAGTCACGCCTGTCATTTTACGCAGCTCATCCATAGGCTTTGTAATAATGGTTTTAAATAGCTCTGCACGCGCTAAAAAGGCTTCCGCATAATTTGGTGCGGGCACAAAAATTCCGGCGAGTGGCTTTTGGCAGTGATTTTATGGGAGGCTGACGACTAATTCATGACGAAGCCCTGGAATTTGCCAATCAAAGCCTTCTAGCTCAATTTGATTCAGTAATGGCAATGGAATATGCACCGTAACACCATCAGATTCTGCGCTAATATCAAATTGATAGCTTAATTTCAGTTTGAGATTGCCTTGATACCAAAAATTCGGAAATCTAACTCTGAGACCTTAGTGGCGCCTTCATTGATTAAGAAGGATTTTCAAAAATTCAGTAATTCTGGATTAGCTTTAGCTTTTTCCACCAGCTGTCAAAATGGCGACTAGACACGACTTCTGTGCCAACACGCTGATCGTAAAAATCAAACAATACTGTTCATCAGCAAAATATCTCGACGGCGAGATTTATGTTCTAAATCTTCCACCTCTTTGATCAAGCGGTTGTTTTCTTTTGAAAAATTTGTAATGTGACCCATTCGCCTTCTACCATCGCAGAGCGAATAAAAATTTCTCGGCTAGATAGCAGGATCTATCGCACTGTAGTTGACTGAGCGATTGGTGATAATCGGCACGCCATAAAAGCGCAACTGTTTCATACGCCATCACAGCCTTTTGATTTTGCCCAATGTGGTTCAGCTATAACTACTTTTTCACTAAATGTTGCGCTAATGACTCAATCCATTCTGGCTCAATTTTTGCAACAGTTCTTGCCCATAATTTGGTGGTTTCAACTAATTCTGAGGGCAGCCAGTCCATTTCGGCTGTTTTTGAAAAGCGCAGAGGTTGGAAAAATGAAAAATTGGGCGTTTCTTGCCCTAACAGTAATGCATTTTTCACTATCTTTCAAGCCGATATGTGAGAGCAAACCAGCTAATAAAAGCACGTGATGAAGTTTGCTGATAATTTGCTTCGAGTGTGTTAATTGGCAAGCCCATTTCTCGCACGGATAAGCGCAGCTGATGTAAATATCTTGCCATTCCCGGACACGAAGATAATTGAGAAAAATCTTTCTGACATTGTTTGCGGAATTGATTTTTGCTCAATGCTTTCTGCTGGGTTTTGGATGTAAATGCCACAGATTCACAAAAAGCTAAAAATCAGAATCTTTATCTGCAAAGCGGCGATGTTTTTCATCCGAGGGAGCTTGTTGTTTTTCTTGATGGTCTTTCTCTTGGATCTTGAATAGAAAAGAGCAGACACAATCATCATTACTTCAGTGCAAACTGCCGTTTTAGCGAGCTCAATGACCATCTGACCTAAACGGGGATCAATCGGTGGTTGGGCAAGTTGGCGACCAATTTGAGTCAATTCCGTTTTATCAAATTTAGTTTTACAGCGTTTTTAAAGGCTTGTAATTCTTCAAGCAAGCGAATACCGTCTTAATTTGTCGAATATCAGGAGAATCAACAAATGGGAAGCAGTAATATCACATAGCCAAGCGAATTCATCTGTAAAATTACCGAGAGCCAAATTAGTACGAAGAATTTCTGGATCGGTAAATTCAGGACGACTATTAAAAGTCTTCCTCCGAATATAAGCGAATACAAATCCCTTCAGACGTTCGACCACATCGACCTTTCGCTGATTTTGCTGAAGCTTGAGAAATAGGTTCAATCGGTAAGCGTTGTGCTTTTTGTACGGTAACTATAACGAGAAATTCGCGCTCGTCCCGTATCAATAACATATATTTAATGTTTGGAATCGTTAATGAAGTTTCTGCCACGTTGGTTGCAGAATCACACGATTTAACTCGCTTGGACGGAAAAATCCGTTGTTGTTCTTCGGCTGAAAGACGGGCATATAGTGGCAGAATTTCGAGTAAAACGAAGTTCCTGCTTTTATGTAAAGGCTTCTGCGGTATCGCGGATTTCACGTTCGCCGTTCATAAAAATCAGAATATCGCCTCGGCCTTCAGCTTGCAGTTCATCAACCGCATTTAAAATGCCTTGAAGTTGGTCTTGATCCTCTTCTTCACGATTGGACGATAACGAACTTCTAGGGGAAAGTTCTGCCTGAAACTTCAATAATTGGCGCATTATTAAAATGGCGTGAGAAGCGTTCTACATCAATGGTTGCAAAGTAATAATGACTTTTTAAATCTGGTTTGGCTAGAATTTGTTTTGAGGTAGCCACAAAATAAAATCATTGTTCAAGCTCCGTTCATGGAGCCTCGTCAATGATCAACGTATCATATTGATTTAAGTAGCGATCGGTTTGAATTTCTGCCAGTAAAATCCCGTCAGTCATTAACTTAACCAAAAGTATTTTCGCTAACTTGGTCGTTAAAACGAACTTTATAGCCTACGGTCGAGCCCATGTTGAGAACCAAGCTCTTCGGCAATTCGGTTTTGCAAAGCTGAACGTGCGGCAATTCTGCGAGGCTGAGTGTGCCCAGATCAATCCATTAACACCACGTCCTGGCTCTAAACACATTTTAGGCAGCTGGGTGGTTTTGCCTGAGCCTGTTTCCCCTGCAATAGACTAACGACTGATTTTCTGCAATCAGTTTTAGAATTTCTACGGCGTGAAAACAGGTGAAATCAGGGATAGCTGATTTTCAGGTTTTCAAGCTGAGTTTTACGAGTAGCAAAATGAGCTTGCGCAGATAAGATAGCTTGCTCCAATTTCTGCAATCACAGCTTGCTTGTATCTGATAACGTTGATAAGCCATGAATACGGAGAGCGCAAACGACGATAATCACTGGCTGTGATATAAGTGAGCGATTAACGCTTTTGCGCCTCATCAAGCGGTCGGTTTTAGTGATTTTTGCATATTTATAAAAAGATTATTCAATCAGAGATGAAATGAGATTATTTTCCTAGGCCTAAAAATAGCGAGCAAATACGCGGCAATCAATGGGCCAACTGCACACCACTAAAAATGCCACGCCTAAAATGGTACCAATAAGTGAAAGCCTGTTACAATCATTGGTTAGCCGACATTAAATTCACGCCGACCGCCTAGCCAAGCAACATACCAATAGCAATAAGCCAGCATCTTCCAGTTTAGCATCTCTGCTAGTGCCGGAGGTGAGTCTGCAGAAACAATGGGGCTTAATCACGGCAATCGTGAGGATAATAATGCCGATGGTTAATCCACTTTCAAGCTGAGGATATATTTACTTAAAAAGGTTTGCTGCATAGTAGCAAAACGGTGGCAGAAATGGTAATGGAGTATTATTGCCGATTACACCAAGAAAAATGAGTGCCACTGATAGGGCAACAGGATTAAATTGAAAGAAGAGTCATAAGCGGTATGGTTTTACGATATCAGAGAGAGGGCAGAGTATCTGCCCCTTTTGATTAGCGTACGGCAACCATGACCATCGCAATGCCGACGAAGTACGCGACCTTGTAAGTCTTAGCCTTTTTGTAATACTTGGCTGATATGGTTAGCATCGAAGTGCCTTCTGCAGGTTAAGTGAAAATAGCTGGTGAAGTTCAGGATTGAATACTTCGCCAACTCACCACTTTCTTGAACGCCAAATTTTGCAAGCGTAAAATGAATTCTTTGTGGGTCATTTCAACACCATCGACTAAAGCTTGGGTGGTTTCATCGAAACAACTTTTGTCTAATGCAGCTAATCACGCTCTAGATTATCATTACTGATTAATAATTCTTTAGAGAATTTTCTAGTGCGAAATTTATGCTCTTTTTCACCTCTTGTTCAGCGCGACGACATATTTTGAATTTCAGCTGTGCACGTAGTGGATATCTTGTTACGCTTTATCGCCTCTGCAATGTGGGTTTCTAAATTCGTTAATACGAGCATAGAAACCCGGCAAGTTCAGCTTGATTGGTTGTTCTTCTGTTTCTCAGTGGTTTCCTGACTTGTTTGCTTCTACTTTCTTGTTCATTGATTTCTGGGTTTTCATTGGCTTGAGTCATGATAAATCCTCTTTTAAGTGATTCAATAAGTAAACTTTCTTTAATATAATAACAAATTCTTGCAATTCAAGAAACATGACATAATTTCATTTTTACTGAGAAATTCCTCGCAAAATCTAGGGGGTCACTTAAAATTCCTCAATTTCCGCTGTGTTGTGATAGTGTGAAAGATTCGTCAATTTTCGGATTTATCCGAACGCTTTTATCTTTTTCTTAACGGAGAAAAGCTTAAATGAAAAATCGCAGGTTTAGTCGCTGCAGGCGTGGCTTTCGATAGTGTTAACAGCTTGTAATGAAGAAAGCAACCGCAACGAAACCGCAGCCCCGGCAAACGCGGGCACCGTTCACTTATATACTGGACGGAATATGTACCAGAAACATTGATCAATTCCACAGGGCATTAAGTTGAGGTTTCAAGTCTTAAATCTAATGAAACCATGTATGCGAAAGTTAAAAATTACAAGTAAAGACGGTGGTTATGATGTTATTGCACCTTCTAAACTACTTCGTATCCAAAAATGTCAAAAGAAGGCATGTTAGCTGAACTTGATCACAGCAAATTACCCGGTAATTGCAGAATTAAATAAAGACTGGTTGACAAAACCTTACGATAAAGGTAATAAATACATTACACATCAACTTTTTAGTGCGCCAGGTATTGCATTTAACGCGAACGATTATAAAGGTGACCAATTCACTTCGTGGGGTGATTTATGGAAACCAGAATTCGCAAAAAGAAAATTACAATTATTAGATGATGCGCGTAGGTATTTAACATCGCATTATTAAAATTAGGTAAAAATCCGAATACTACTGATCAGCTGAAATCGAAGCTTTTGAAGAGTTGAAAAATTACGTTCAAACGTACTTTCATTAACTCTGACAACCCTGCAAACTCATTTATTTCAAGTGAAGTTTCAGTAGGTCCAATTATGGAATAGTCTCTGTTCGCATTGCGAAAAAGAAAAAGCACCAATTGATATGGTTTTCCCGAAAGAAGGCCCTGTTTTTATGGGTGGATACTTTAGCGATTCCAGCCAATTTCGAAAAACAAAGAAAGATGCGACAATGCTGATCACTATTTATTGAGTGCTGGTGTTTCTAAACGACTCACACTTGATGTGGTTATCCAACTTCAAACGTGAAAGCGTTGGAGAATAGAAATCACTCAAGATCCAGCAATTTATCAACAGCAGGATTCTACAAAATCTCACTGGCAAGATGATGTGGGCGATAGCAATTGAGCTTCATGAAAAATACTATCAAGAGTTAAAAAGCTACTAAATAATCTTAAATAAGAGAGAGTAAAGGCAGAATTTGAGAGTTCAAATTCTTAGCACTGTTCTTATCTCGTTGACTGGCATAGTAGACAAAATAGTTGCTAATCCGTCAAAAATCTATGCCATGTGGACAAAACAGTTGCTAATGTTTATTTTTGAAATATTAGCAACTCTTTTATTTAAAAATCCTTTTATAAACATAACTTTACGCTTTTTCGTTAATCCATTATGATTATTTAATTGACGCTTTAGATATTTAAATAATCCTCTAGCCTATTTGTTGTATGTTTCTATATTCATTTCAGTATGCTTTTCAAAGGTAAAATAAATAATTCATATAATACTTCAAACTGGCATAAGCCCCTCTTACATTTCTATGTTTATAAGGAAAATAGCCTTTTTCATTTCCTTTATCACTTCTTTTCTTTTAAAAATCCTCATGCTTTATAAACCAAGCATATAAACGACGATAAAAGTCATTTTTGAACTTTTTTACCAATGATTTCGCAATTATTTTCAATTTTTACCCGCTTGTGACTGATGTTTTTCCTTAATTTTTCGCATCACAATCGCGACCATATGAAACTGACACATCTGCACAGGAGTATTAAATAGTTCTTTCATTGAGACCTCGCCTACCATCACAAGTAATTGATTGAATTATATAGCCTTTTTCTCTTAATCTATTTAATGCAAGTTTATAGTGATATCTTTTTCCGTCCTTACAAAATGATATGAAACGACTTTTATCTGTTTTTGAATCCATCATCACTAAAACACCAGAATAACGATGAAAAAGGTCGTATCCATAATGATATTAAGATATCGATTTTTGAAGCTGATTTAAAGATGTTTTAGGGGCTTTATCAATATATCGTTGTATGGTTCTAACTGAACACTGATATTTTATCGCGAGCTGTTGATAGGTTTCTGTTTTCCAGAGGTGTAATCAGTCCAAATTTTAATAGGATCTAATTTGTTTTTAGGATAAATGTTTTATGGCATTGATTACAAAAATAACGTTGAGCATTATTTTGCTTACCATGTTTCTTTTATTCTTGCACTGGCAAAATGGACAGTTTTTGTTCATATTTAAAGATAGGGCTTAAAAGCCTTGTACTATAAGGCTTTAAGCCACTACAACTATTTTGTCTACTATGCCCGTTGACCATGGCGCGGTGAGCGGTAGCGTACCAGCCTAATACTACACCCTGGACCGAATTGGATGAAGTGCTACTTGGACAATCGCGTTTTCTCTTTTAATAATCCATAAGCAACCCATAATGAGCGGTTAACTGCTGTGGCGAAGTGGTTGCAAAACACCACCTTTTTGCGCTTAGGTTTTAAATTAATTTGTTCTAAGATGAGAGACATGCACACCGCAGTGAAAGTGGCACCCAACCTAAAATGTTAATGAAAACGTTTCAGCTGGTCATTTCTTTCCTCCCAATCGACTCACTAAGTAGGCATCTAACTGAGTTTCTTATTCTCTTTTAATTATATCAATTATTTCTTTAAAGTCAACCATACATTTCGAGTGTTGTGTGCATTCTATGCTTTTTCATTGACAATAATCGTAGGAGAGGCAAAACCTCACACCGTATTTCAGCGGTGGGATTTGGTGACAGTCAAGACTATAAACACTAATACTTTACGCCCGTTAATAGAGGCAATATTTGCTGCATTTCTTCCGAGTTGGTAAAGCGACATCCGGCAGAAAAGCAAGCTGACCTCTTGCCACGTGTCGCCCTCACAAAAGCGGTACCATGGTACCGCTAGATATTATCTGTACTACCAATCGCTACGGTAGTACCTTCTGGAATGAGGTTCATCTGCAGGGTTAATGCTATTATGCGAAGCGGTTGGAGGATCTTCTTTACGTCCACCTATCAATCCATGCCATTGGGCGAGCAATAACCACTTCGCTGTGCATTCACGCATGATAGAGCGTCGATGGTCTTTAGGATGTGCACCAATTGAAATGCCGATGAATCGCAAACCACCCGCCCTTGCATACCGTGTTCTAATCGCTTTAATGCGCATAGTTGTTCGGTTTCTGCTTTTGGAATTAGGAAATCGTCAACGTGAACGTGCAAACATTTTGCCAAGCGATTTCGCTTTATCCATTAAAATATCCATGGCTTCTAAGCCTTTTACCAAAATCTAACTCATCTCGATAAGGCAAGCCGCAATCATATCTACCATTTCAGAGCCGATATCGTACCATACGCTAGGTTCACTCACACCTTTTTATGTCTGGTTGGCAAATTTAAAATAATGTCACTGTATAAACTTCACGTGCTTTATGAGCAGGCAATAATCGCACGATCTTCGCAGACTGCACTCAATATCGACGAAAGTACCGAATACGGTTACCCTCGTAGTCGAAAATCATTAGCTCAATAGCTTGGCTAAAGCGGCGATAGTAATCATCGACGGTTGAATGCGTTTAATTTTCATCGACTAAATCCCACTGTTGAGGTTTGCATTTTGATAAATGGTAATTTTCTCTGGAGTCATGGTAAATGCGCGGTCGGCATGAGGCGTGGGAATTAACCCAGCCTCCTTTTTGTTGCTATCTCATCACGAATGAGCCTCTTGAAGTGCGAATAAGTTGACCTTCATGGTTATTTATCCTGTTTGCAAAATTTAGACGAAAAATCGCTTGTAATAAAGCGATTTGAAGAAAAGAGAGAAATGAATATGGCTACTCTATTAATACGATGCGTAGCGAAATGGTACATTGATGAGAAGATTCTATTTCTAGTTCTATGTTTGGACTAGAGCGATAGTATAATGACTAGAAAATGCAAACAGTTTGCATTTGGCGTCAATCTTCTAAATTTTGCTCCGTTCTCATCGGGTGCTTATAGGCTGAGATATGTGATCATAAACCCGTAGAACCTGAACAGTCTAATATCAGCGTAGGGATGAGATGGCACCTGCCTTTCTTAAATCCTTCTATATTCTTTCAGAAGGAACTTAGCAGCCGACAACTAACCAAACTTTCCCTTTCTGCTGCCGTCTCTTAGTCACTAAGCGCTTTGGCACAGACAGTCAACGTTAAAGCGTTTATACTTACAGCCTCATTTGCTTTCAGAATATGGACGAAACTAAACAGCTAGCAAAGCAAACTTTGACTCTCCAATGTGATTTACGTTTTCTGCCAGCCTGACGATGGCATCGCCACGTTACAACCGTATTGCGTTTAGAAGGAAAAACTAAAAGCTGGCTGTAGTGTTGAAGCGCAGATTCCTTTCTTTAAAGATGAAGCGGAAAAGCAGAGCATTATTTACTGCGCATGAGGAATTATCTTTGGGTCAATTGCCATTCCTACCGAAAATTTGGAAAAGCGAGGGTTTTCTATCACTTTGACTACGGCGTATGACACTGTTGCAGCCGGGACATGAATCAGAAATCCCCCAACTTCAATGAAAGCGTTAATTTGTGTCGAACGATTTACGTGTTGTTTATCAAGATCACGTGAACAAGCACTGGCGCGCGGTTTGTTAACGCGGGTAAATGCGCTTTCACGGAGAACATGGGCGAACAGCGGTTTGCAGAGCGTTGGGCTGCATTAAGCAAAACATACTGTTACGGTGGGTAAAGGTACAGGTCAGAAACCGCATGGCGCTTATTTAAAAGCGAGGCGATTTAGGCGCTGAGTTACACGACTTCAGTCGTTATACCGTCGATGGTACGAAAATGATGATAAAGAATGTTGCAGCCATTTTTGATGCAGAAGGCATCTAGTGCAAAGTGGAATATAGACTTGGTGCGCAATCTTCCAAACAAAAGCATTGCGCACGTAAAATTCTTACAATTTTAACCACGCCAGAATCTACAAAGAAAATTATTGCTAAAAGCGAGATATCAGGCACCCGTAGTCAACGCTGAAGAAGTGGATCCATTATTGAGTGCACAAGCAAGACACAAAACGCAACTAACGAATTTCGCTATGCGAGCAGTGGTCGAAGTTCGTCACGTCGACATTTCGGCAAAAAGCTACCACTCAATACCGAATGGTTTTATTATGTCTGTGAGACTGAGTACGCGGTCGGATTTTACGGAAAATTTTGCAAAATAGGTTGCCAAAATCGATTAACTTCTGTTACGAGCGCCTTTTAGAAGACAAATTTTATTTATCATTCAGCTTTGTTTATGACTGAAAAATAAAGCCACTTTTAAAAGCAATTTTGGGTAAAGAATTGCGACCCGAAAACATGAGAGCGAATACATGACACAAGTGAGCAACAGCGCCTCATTGGGATTATTAGCCATTGCGGGCAGTCAAACCTCAGCGAATTAAAGAAGGCGCGCAGGAGTACATGAATGATGCTCAGCATGCATCAGCTAAAATTCTAAAAGCGGAAAGCGTGCGCAAATCATGGTAGAGGCTGAGAGAGAACACCAAATGCAAGAAGAAAGTTGCAAACCTTTGCAGATCCTGTGACCGTGCAAACCCAAGAAGAGAGAGTTTAGTTTAGAGTTGCAAGTAATCGTGATTCGTGAGCGCAACCACTAGTAAGAAAAATCGTACAGACTTATTGACAGTACTTTCAGAAGACGAATGGATGGTCACTTTCGCGAAACTCGTGGCGTAAAGTCGGCTTAAAACAGCGACTGAAGCACGCCCATAACAGCAGATATGTGTATCGACGCTGCAAAACCTAGCAGAAATTAGAGAAAACAATTAGTGTTATAATGATTATAACGGAGAGTGGTATAGGCTCTCCGTTATCCTATTTATATATGAAGTTTATTGAGGCGAAGCTATTTTTAATGACATTAAATCGTCTCGCCCAGCGAAAACAACAATTTGCAGATGAAATAACGGAGCGTCAGGGGTGAAAAGCAGATAATAAAACCGCCGTCCGCACTCGCACTGAATCTAAATCCTCTCTCTTCTGAACGAGCGCGCAAAAGGTACGAAAAACGCAAGATCGTGTCCCGTCTCATGCGTTAGCACAAAAATACACGCTAAATGCATCGTCATTTTGATATTAGCCCGACGCGCCTTTCCAAACAGACGCATTAACTATTGTTGAAAAATTGCAGACGTGCAGGTTTTCGAAGCTTATGTGTGAGCAGTTGTGTTCAGGATTTACGATTAAGGTGAAAACGCGAAAGATTTTGATAGAGGTCCACATGCTAGACCGGAAGAGGTGCATCTTTGGTCGCCAGTGCCGTTTAGTGGGTAAACGCTTTGCAACTTAGCCCATGTGGTGTCGAGCGAAATCTTTAGCAGCAACATTTCGCGCTAATCATGAAAAATCATAGCAATGACAAAATTTCTAAAGTCGGTGATGAGAGCGAAGTCGTTGTTGCGCGATACCGCATATGGCTCTTTACGCGCAGTACGCAGAGCGTCGCGATTTTGAGCGTGAACGCCTTTGTTACGACCCAGCACAGCAACATCATCGATTTCTTCAATGGTGTTGAGGATTTACAAGCGGGCGAAATTACGCCGCATTGAGGGAATCCTGTTCAGCGCTATCACAAGAAGATCCCAGTACGCGGCGCGCGTGCCATTCGTTTTGGCGGCAAAACCAGATATGTGGATATAACCAAATCCGCCGACCAGCCTGCAGTCGGCTGGGTTGTTGACGAATATTCCGGCTGCGCGTTTCATTTGATGAGTCGCTCAAACTATTACAATCTGGCGAAAGGCGTACTCATCGCCGTTGCGGCCGAATATGAAACTTGATTTGAATTACTCATTCCCAGCATTGCCACCGTCACTGAATCAAGACAGCAATGCGGAACAGCACGTTAAGGCAACGCGCATTAACCCTCAACAGACGATCGCATTAAAGATGGTTATCCGTTAATCACTGCATATTTGCATGCTCTTTTGTGGTACATCCACCACGAGTAGGCAAATGGAAGTGAGCTGAAAAATGAAGGTGGATTAAATTCGCATGATGCAATGATGCTTTGCGGCAAATGAGATTTTCAGATGAAAGTTGCGTAGCCGTTGCGCTGCATCGACGTCATACAGAGTGATTCGTGAAATTTGGTCGTCACAATTCCGGACGACCTCAAACGTTCGCAAACCGTCCATTACAAACGCGTGAGAGTCCATTCCGTGCTGGTTTCGATTTGCGAGCGATGCGTGCTGAAATTGAAGGCGTGCGACGAAGTAGAACTTTCCGCTGCGGCATGAGTCCTAATTTGGCAATGATGCACAACGTGCGGAAATGTTGAAAAATGTAACGTATGCCGTACCAAATTTTAGCGCGAGAAGACGTCGCCGAAATAAAACACCATATCGTCGTAAAAGAGTACCCACGACTGGAGAGGTAGCGAATGGTGCGAGTTTATATTGCGTTGGGTCTCTAACCGGCACATCCTCTGAATCGAAAGCTTGAACAAGCGGTCAAATCTTTCGCAGAATCGCAAAGATTTGCAAGTCAGTCCATTGACGGTTCCTAAACCGCATGGGCCACAAGATCAACCTTGACGGTGTCAATGCCGCAGTGGCGACGTTCACAAACAGAACTCTCCGCAGAGGCTTTTATTAGACAAATTACAGCATTGAGCAGCAACAAGGGCGTGTACGCTTGCGTCGTTAAAGTGAGCGGACTGGATTTGGGATATTTGCTATATGGCAAACTCAAGATTCAAACGGAACGCTTAACAGTGCCACATATTGAAATGACGAGAGTTTGTCATTGTGCCACTTTTATGATTTAGCGCCAGATGTGGTCTTACTCTAATGGCAGAAATTAGTGAAATTTATCCGCTATTTCAAAGATCATCAAAATGGTCTGTTTTAAACGTAATAATGAAATGGGAAAAAGGCGCTTTAAAGCGCCTTTTTGTGTTGTTACATCGGTTTTTAAGTCTTTTTCTAAATGAAACCATCACTGGTCAATTTTGAAATTCTCTGTGTCGATAATTTCAAATTTATATTGATCGTAAAGGACAAAATCCGTTTTCTTCGGAATTTTTACGTAGCATATACATCATAAAACCACCGATAGTTTCGTAGTTTTCATCATTTGGGAAGCTGCGGGAATTTCCAATGCGCGCATCACGTCTTCGAGCGGTGTCGCGCCATCAATTAACCAAGAATCCTCATCGCGTCGAGACAATTTGCTCTTCTTCGGTTGAAACCAATTCGCCCATAACAATGCTCATCACATCGCTTAGCGTAATAATGCCGACCACTAGGCATACTCATCTGACGATAACGGCAAAAATCTCACCTGCAGATTTAAATAGCTCCAATACTTCATGAAAGTGAAAGCGTCATCTGGAATAAAGAGCGATCGCGTAGCAGCATGACTATCCGTGAGGGAAACATTATCAGATGTTTCAAATATTGCAAGTAAATCATGTGACTCTACATACCCCTAAGATCTTATCTAGCCCGTTATCACAAATCAGTAGCTTAGAATGTGAGTTCTCGCTACAGTTTGTAATACTTGGGCTTATATTGTGTTCTATCCAAAAAGACACATTTTCACGAGTAGTCATGGTAGAGGTTAGCGTCTTTCTTGCATTTCAAACACGTTTTCAATCAAATAGTGTTCTTGAGCCAGCACTCCTGCTTTCGCCCCGCATCCATCACAGCAATATCTTCAGCACAGTCTGATGGTTCGGCGGAGAGTTGAAACACGAGTTCATTCGCAATCCACTTGGCAAGAGTACCACGCAAAATGACATGATGATCAGCACGCTGATTGTTTCGACGACGTCTTGCAATGCGTTTTGGCATTAAATCCGCAGAAGAATAAAAGATGAGGTCTTGCAACCAGAGGCGCCGATTCTACCCATTGAGCTTGCGTATATTGTGAAAAGAAATTGCCAAAATAAGGCGTAACGGCACTTTCGCCAACCAATCCACCAAAAACGGTCAAAACCATGTTTTAAACCAATTTGACGACAGTAATAAAACGCCCTGGCTGTTTTGCAGTTTTCATCACCTTTTCAGCGCGTTTATCGCCCTCGTTTACCATGGATTGCAGTTTCGCTTTTCGTGCGCCTCGCAAGTGGAAATTTCAGATGCCGGGAGACAATCGCACTGATCGAATTAATATAATTACAGCGGGCTTCGAAATCGGCTCATAATATCCTCAATTTATTTAGGGTTGAGATAATATGCCATAATAGCAGATTCGTCAATATGTTGCGAAATGACCGCTTGTAGGCCGCTTTTAACGCACCGTCAAAATCTTCGTCTTGATAGGCAAAAAGCCAGCTGATAAGCATGTAAACTAAACTCCGATCGGCGCTACTGCGCATAACGCGCGTATCGCCCAAAGTCGGGCTGCTGCTAAGGCTTTCATCGCAACTCGCAGTTGATGTGTCTGTTTTAGGTTGTAAAATGAATAATCGCAGCAGATTCGGTGCAAGCGAAAGGCTATGAAATTGCGTACTGGCGGGAAGCGATTGCGTCGGACAGAGTTTCCAACTTCCGCCACGGAAGTTTTCCATATCGCGATAATTTTCCCTGTCTCTCTCGGTAATATCGCTTAATGCTAAATAGGTTTTTCAACTTCATGCCCGCGAGATGATAAAAGTTTACTGCTGCGAAAGCTTCGATTGCGTGCGCAAAAATCAGTAAGTCGCAGTTACTTTATGTCAGCCTGTGAACCAACTCATAATCTACGCCAAGCTGTCGGCTAATTTTTCGGATAACTGGGGACCCGCTTGTTCCATCTTTATGCACGCCGATGCCTGCAGGTTTTGTTAATCGCCACAAAATCAGTGTTCAAAGCAAATCGTCAAATTTTCTGTCATTTTGCTAGCACTGGGTCACTTTGATTATTCTAATGTCAGGAGAAAAGCGAATGGCACTAAATACGCATCATTCGCACGGAAAACCGTATGGAATATAGAGGGCGAGTTACGCAAGGCTCAGGTGATTCTCCATTAGGTTGAAAGAAGGTATTTGGTGAGGGCAGAAAACACGGACAAGCATTAAAAGGACGTTAAATTCAGCGCCGCTTATTCCAGTATGCAGCGTGCCCAAAGATACTCGCCAATTACATTTTAGCGGAAAACACCTATGGCAAATATTCCACACTTTCATCATGCTGGTCATGAATTTGATTTCGGCGGCAGTTGGGGAGCGTGAAATCAGTCGTTATTCGATCGCGATGAATATTGGATAATGAAACGTACCGCCAAAAGACTATCAGGCGCTGAAGTAATGGTGGCGAAAACATATGAGAAAGTTTCATCAGCGCGCTTTAGCGGCTTTTGAGAAATTGCAGAGCATCAGCAAAGATGAAATGCTGTTCTCGATTGTTTCTCATGCCATGACATTAACGGTGCTAACAGCGGTGCTTGAGAGGCTTTACCATGGCATGAAGCGCGTAATGGAAGTTGCATGGTTTGTGCATAAATACCGCAATCAATGGTCATTGTTGAGGTTGACGGAGACACTTTGAAAGTCTTCAACCAAGTTGCCAGATCGACTTAGATAATATGACGAAAGCGGCTTAATCGCCGCTTTCACGGTTTGTCTAAACCAACTTTCTAAAATCAAACAAAGCCGAGATGAGAATCAGCTTTGTCTAGCGCTTTATATCCTCGTGAAAGATTTCTGGGCGCGTCAGCAGTTGTCAGGGCGTTCATCTTGAAAAAGCAACGGGTGATTGGGAAATCTACCTTGTGCGGTGTCACCAAATTTTCTGGCTCGTTTGCCACAGTGTTAAGGGCTGTTCCAGTTCCATCCATATTCAGTGGTAAGCCAACCACCAATAAACTCAGTTGCCATTCTGTAATCACTGCTTTTTCAATTTTGATTGCCCAATTTGGAATACCATCTTGTGCTTTAAAGGCCGGAAGTCCTTGGTAGCCGTGCCGGGTACTTTGCCTGACTTGCACAGCCACTGCGATGTTCCGAACCAAAGGCTAATAGAGCTATTGTCATATTTATGCTCTTGCGGAAGGGCGAGTGACGCCAGAAATTTGTTCATGCACATTCATTGCTTTCATTCCAACTGATCAACAGCCAGCTCAAATAAAAATACGGTGGCACTGTCTCGAAAACAAGCCAGAATTTTGTACCAATTTCTTGTTCCACTGTCGCTTTGCATCAGGTTGCGCATAAACCCTAAGGTCAAACAATAAATGTTTGAGGGCGAAAGTGGCGTTACCAAAAGCTGGCCTCAAGATATCGCCCAGCGGTAGTTAACATAATCTCATCAGTAACCTCTAGCTATGTGCATCCATTGCGGTTTTGGTGCTGGACACAAAACCGCGGTCTTTGATTCATCGGGCCGCGCTATCACCACTTTGATGCTTTCAGTCGGTATTCATCGCCGATTTCGCCATTTGGAAATCCATTCCAGGTGGGGCACTACGAGAACAGAAAGATCCGTTGGCGTATTGATATCACGCCCATTGGGTCTCATCTTTGATTAGTGTTCGCAAATATAGACAACGGTTCCGGTCGAAATAAGGTCATCATCCATTTCTGGCGTAGCAGCGCATTTGCCTCGTGGTTTTCTAACAATAGAAATCCGGTTTCCTATACGGTTTAAATATCAGCCGCCAGCAGACCTGTGGTAATGCGGTGTAAATGGCAGCCAGTGAAGCGTTTCTGTGCGTAGACCTCGTTTACCTCAGCGAGCACTTCCGTAAAGCCTTTCTTTTTCCGTCATTTGGATTTCTTCAGCAGATAATCCTCCTTCTGGAGACCAATAAGTAAAGCTTGTACCCCTTTCAGGGTGGAATATGTGGTAACCGGACGAGATAGTATATTTTGCCCGAGGGTGACAGGTTTAACTTAAGCATATTATCTTGCTCTTTGCACCAATCGGTCTGTTTCATCATGCGCCGAATTTCTGGAAATCTCTCGTTTACGTCCGTCATTGTTCGCAAGCGGCAATCGCAATTTTTGCCATTGTTGTAGCACTGTCTTATGCTCATCGTTAAGTTTCTAATCCCACAACGTTTCTGACCAGCAGGCGTAATGGTTTTTACTAGATTCTACCGATGGATGGTAAATTCCATCCGATCGCGCGCGAAATCACTTTGCTCAGATGAATCGCAAGGGGCGATTCATGATCGATCTAATTCGCTTTGATTCGTAATGCACACTTTGTCGACCGCTTGTGGTGGGCGCAAGTGGAGGCCATGGTACTTGAGCCATCAAACTAGGATAATAATTTGCTCTCCCTCTTTCATTCGTAACACACGTCCAACATGGTTAATTGCATCTGTGACTGCACAGACAGCTATCCAGCCCCTGCAAAGTGGGCTTTGGATGGTAAATTCTTGGAATTCTCACATGGTTTCTTATATCCTCATTTTAGCCATCATTGTAATGTGTAATTTGGCGCTGAAATAAATTTTTCATGATTTGGTGCGTGAGAGTGAGTCTGACAAGCGGTCGGATTTTTCTTTTCTTTTGCAAAAAGTGATGGAAAATTCGGACCGCTTCGTTAGCTTTTGCTTATTTATATTGATGATCGCGCCAGCTTAATTTCGTTTGTCGTTGTAGAGCGATTTTACGACATCTCGATAAGCCCGCGATAAGACTGGATTTGATATCGTCATTATCGGTAGTCAGCGCAGCGCCTTCGTAGCTCACAGTGTCGCATTGAAGTTTTTCGCTAAAGAGTGGCCTTGCGCCTTTGACTGCTACTTCAACATTCACTTCGGCATTAATCGCTTTATAGTTGATGTTGCCTTGTTCTATACAGCTGCATGTAGAATTTGCGTGCCATTCTGCACTCGCATTTAGACGATTTGCTTCACTTTGAACACTCAGGCCTTTTGCGTTTAAGTCTTGTTGTACAGCTTTGTTGGGAACATCGCGCCTACTTCAGGTACGGCGGTTAAGCGAGTACTCTACGCACCTTTGGTATGGCTTGCCACTTCGCGTGAGAGGGCGTAAGTCTTGCGTCATGACGCTGTGAAGCTGATTGGTTTTGTGTATTAAAGGTTGCGGTTGGGCTTGGTGTACTGTGAAATTCCTAAGCACATTAGATTGGCTCGCGGCCGGTTAACAAAGCAAGTGGATCAAACCAGCAAGTAATGGTGCTTTTTATTGAATTGCATCATAAAAGATCGCTTTAGTTTGTGCCGATAATTTTGAAAAAGTATAAGGCATGATTTGGACTGAAACTACTACCGTTTCACAGGAGAAAAATGTTAGTTGCAGAAAGTATTCAACACAAATTGACCACAAATTTTGCGCCAAGTTTTCTAAATATTGAAAACGACAGCCATTTACATAGTTCTGGTCGGGGCAGTGAATCTCATTTTGAAAGTGACGATGCGTGAGTGATGCCTTTGAAGGTAAACGTACTGTTGCTCGATCATCAGGCTGGTTTATGCATGCCTATGCTGAACTAGATGGCGGTGTGCGTAGCCTTTAGGCTTGCATTTATACACTCCCAGCAGATGATGGCAAGAAAGAGGCGAAATCAGGCAAATTCAATGAATTGTTTAGGGATTGGAAAGTGGTCTGAGTTTATTTTAACGGCTATGTTAAAAGTTGATTCCTGAGGGTAAATAAGGGTACATACGCCCCCGTCTTTTATTGATTCAAGTGAGGATGTCCGAGTGGTTGAAGTACACGCCTGGAAAGCGATGTATATGCGAAAGTGTATCGGGGGTCTCGAATCTCTCGCCCGCACCACTTTAATAGAAGCGTACTGTTTTCATAGATATTTCCCTGGTTAAGCTAAAGTAGAAACACTTTTTACATACTATATAGTTACCCCTAAAACATTTTGTTTTGGGTATCTTAAATTTGATACACAAATGGCATAGCGTTGTGCAAAAAGTTGCTTGGCATTAAGTTTTAGTATTGGGCAAGTGGGCTTGTTCATTTAGGGAGAAAACGCATGAAAAATGACAAGTCTCAATTGGAGTGCGTCGGTTTGTAATACTTTTGATGTCGGCACTATTTTAGATAATAGCGATTGTGATGCGGCTAGTAGTAGAAAGTTTTGCCACCCACAAGAAGCTGAAGAAGGATTGGCATTTTAACGCAAAAGCGCGTGGATACGGAGAAGTGAACCATGCCAGATTTCACATCAATGACACGAAAGCCGTAGAGGGTGTAAAATTAAGCGCTAGATCACCTTTTGGTTGCCAAGTCTCGAGGTTGTCATTTTCGAATTAAATACGCGAGCATTTTTAATTTGAATAAAATATCGAGACAGTTTTAAACTGCCCTCGATTTTTCATTATGAAAGATTAGCGTCTTGTTTCAAATTCTGCTAGGGCTTT